>Ga0208080_1001434_pt1 | contig 11668 bp, 10 predicted proteins | sample NGESurdeep092012_3_FD_184476 | JGI IMG/M metagenome (GOLD analysis project Ga0208080, IMG submission 184476) | Arctic peat soil microbial communities from Barrow, Alaska - NGEE Surface sample 210-3 deep-092012 (SPAdes) | ecosystem: Environmental > Terrestrial > Soil > Wetlands > Peat ...
TTCAGAAGCGACCAGAAGAACCCCAGGACGCTGCCGCGATAGCGGGCCTTCAGCTCGCGGGCCACGAGGACGTAGACGAGCGCGCGATGGCGCCACAGGCCGGCGAGGTTCTTCAGCACGCGGCGTCCATCCCGACGCGGGCATCATACGTAGGATGAGGGTCATGGGCGCACGCGTGATCGCCGAGTCCGTGACGAAGTCGTATGGCGGCGGACGCGGGGCGGCTGGCGTGGACGCGCTCCTCGGCGTCTCGCTCGCGCTCGAGCCCGGCAGCTTCACGGCCCTTCTCGGCCCTTCGGGCTGCGGCAAGTCGACGCTCCTGAACCTCCTCGGCGCCCTCGATCGCCCGACGGCGGGCCGCGTCCTCGTGAACGGGAAGGACCTCGCGACGCTGTCCGAGGACGACCGCGACGCGTATCGCCGGAAGACCGCGGCCACGGTGTTCCAGTTCTTCAATCTCCTGCCCACGATGACGGCGCTCGAGAACGTCGCGCTGCCGCTCCTCCTCGAGGGGGTCTCCCCGGCCGACGCGGACGCGCGCGCGGCGCGCGGTCTCCTCGACGTCGACCTCGCGGACAAGGAGCACGCCTATCCGTACGAGCTTTCGGGCGGGCAGATGCAGCGCGTCGCAGTGGCGCGCGCGCTCGCGAACGAGCCCGCTCTGCTCCTCGCCGACGAGCCGACGGGCAATCTCGACTCGAAGACGGGCGAGCAGGTTCTGGCGCTCGTCGCGGGCCTCGTGAAGGAGCGCGGCATCACCGTCGTCATGGCGACGCATTCGGCCGAAGCCGCGGCGCATGCCTCGCGCATCCTTCGTCTGCGCGACGGACGGCTCGAGCCATGACCGGCTCGAGCCCCGGTCTTCGCTGCGGCTTTTGCTCGCTGATCGGTCCGCTCGTCCTCCGGCCGGCCGCGGTGGACCGGCTCCGGTTCCTCCTCACGGTTTCGGGCATCGCCGTCGGCGTCGCCACGATCGCCGCGATCCGTCTCGCGAACGCGTCGGTCCTGTCGTCCTTCTCCGACACCGTGGACTTCGTCGCCGGAAAGGCCGGAATCACGGTGCTCGCGGACGGCCCGGGCATTCCCGAGGCGGCGCTCGAACGCCTCGCGTGGCTCCGCCGCGCGGGCGCGACGCTTGCGCCCGCGATCGCCGACACGGCCGCCGCGGGCGCTGCCGACGGCGAGGTCGTCGAGGTGCTCGGCATCGATCCGCTCGCGGGCGCGGCGGCGCGGGAATATTCCTTTGCTCCCGAAGCCAATCTCTTTTCCATCTTCGACCGGGATTCGATCCTCGTGACCGAAGCGTTCGCGGCGCGGCACTCTCTGCGCGCGGGCTCGTCCTTTTCTCTCGTCACGAACTCCGTCGAACGCACGTTTCGCGTCGCCGCCGTGCTGCGCCCCACCGGGGCGGCGCGCGCGGCGTCGGGCTCGATCGTGTTCATGGACCTCGCGGTCGCGCAGGAGGCATTCGGAAAGGTCGGCCGTCTCGACCGCATCGACGTCGTCCTGCCGCCCGGCCTCTCGGGAGACGACCGCGCGCGTTTCGAGGAAGAGATCCGCGCCTCGCTGCCCCCGGGCACGACCGCAGGGCGCCCGGAGCGGCGTACGGAAACCGTCGATCGCCTCGTGCGCGCGTTTCGCGTGAACCTTTCCGCCCTCGGTCTGATCGCACTTCTCGTCGGCATGTACTTCGTCTACAACACGCTGTCCATCTCGGTCCTGAGGCGACGCACGGACATCGGCACGGTCCGGGCGCTCGGGGCCTCGAAGCGGTCCGTGTTCGCCGTGTTCCTCGCCGAGGGTCTCGCGCTCGGCGTCCTCGGAAGCGCGGCCGGCACGGCTCTCGGGGTGGCGCTTGCGAAGGGCGCGCTCCTCCTCGTGGGCGGCACCGCGACCGAGATCTACCTCCCGTCGGCGCATCCGGCGCTTCACCTCGACCCTTTCGTGCTGCTCCTCGCGTTCACGGTCGGCGTCGTCTCGTCCGTCCTTTCGGCGCTCGCTCCCGCCCTCGAGGCCGCGGGCGTCGAGCCCGCCGCGACGATGCGCCACGGCTCCGTCGAGGCGGCGCGCCGCCGAAGGACACGCCCGCTCGCACTCGTGGGCTCCGCCCTTCTCGTCCTCGCGTTCCTGGCGACGCGGCCCGGACCCGTCAACGGCCTGCCGCTCTTCGGATTCGTCTCGGTTTTCCTGATCGTCTCGGGTGTCTCGCTGCTCGCGCCCGCGGCCGTGATGTTCGCGGCCGCGCGCCTGGACCGGCCGGCTCTGCGCCTTTTCGGCGTCGAAGCGCGGCTCGCGCGCGCAAACCTGACGGGCAGCCTCTCGCGCACGTCGGTGGCCGTGGCCGCACTCACGATGGCTCTTGCGATGATGGTCTCGGTCGCGGTCATGGTCGGCTCCTTCCGCACGACGGTCGCGACGTGGGTCGGCCAGACGCTCGCCTCGGATCTTTTCCTGTCACCGGCGAGCGGAAGGTCCGGCCCGTCCTTCGGCCGGATCCCGGACGAGGCGATCGACCTCGTGCGCGCGGTGCCGGGCGTGGACGAGGTCGACCCGTCCCTCGCCTTTTCAGCCACGAGGAATGGAGTGCCGTTCACCGTGGGCTCGCGCCTCTTCGCGTTCATCGCGAAACACGGGAACCTGCCGCTCGTGGACGGGCGCGACACGAGGAAGGTTTTCACGGAGGCCCTCGGAAAGGACGAGGCGATGATCTCGGAGCCGTTCGCCGAGAAATTCCGCGTGAAGGTGGGCGAGCTCGTGGAGCTCCCGACCGACCGCGGGCCCGTCCAGGTGCGCGTCGCCGGGATCTACACGGACTACTCGAACGACCGCGGCACGGTCACGCTCGACCGCGCGCACTTCCAGCGGATCTGGCCGCTCGCCGGCGCTTCGACCGTCGCCGTGACGTTGAAGGACGGAGTCTCGCCCGAGGAGGGCGCGCGCCGCGTGGCGGCGGCTTTGCGCGGACGGTTCGCGCTCCGGGTGCGGACGAACGCGACGCTCCGAAGAATCGTCCTGAAGATCTTCGACCGCACGTTCGCCGTCACATACGCGCTCGAGGCGGTGGCGCTCGCCGTCGCGGTGCTCGGCGTCTTCAACACGCTGACGGCGCTCGTTCTGGAAAGGCGGCGCGAGATCGGCCTTCTGCGCGTCCTCGGCACCTCGGCCGCGCGGGTGAAGCGCGCCATCCGCTACGAAGCGGCCGCGATCGGCGGCCTCGGAGCGGGCCTCGGGGCGCTCGCGGGCGGCGCGATGTCGCTCGTCCTCGTCTACGTCATCAACCGCCAGTCCTTCGGCTGGACGATCGCGATGCACGCGCCGTGGGGCTTCCTCGCGGCCGCGCTCGGCCTCGTCCTCCTCGCGACGCTCGCCGCCGCCTCGCGTCCCGCCGGCCTTGCGGCCGCGACGGACGTCGCGGCGGCGCTCAAGGAAGAATAGGAGGAGGATTTTGAAGATTCTCGCCGTGGCGCTTGCCCTTGCTGGGGCGTTCGCCCTCTTCCCCTTCGAAGAAACACTCGCTCTCGATTCGCGCATCGAGAGCACGAAGACGAACGGACGCTTCAAGCCTCTCGATCCGAAGCAGCAAATCCTCTTCCCCCGCGACCACGGGTCGCACGACGACGCGCGCGTGGAGTGGTGGTACGTGACGGGTCAGCTCGACACGCGCTCGGGGAAGCGGCTCGGCTACCAGCTCACGTTCTTCCGAACCGGCATCTCCGGCGACGCGGCGCCGCGCGCCTCGGCCTTCGCCGCCCGCGATCTTTTCCTCGCACATTTCGCGCGGACGGACGTCCAAGCGGGGACGTTCCGGTTCACCGAGCGAATTCACCGGACGGGCGTCGGAGGGGCCTTCGCGCGCGAGGACCGGCTCTCCGTCGCGAACGAGGACTGGCGACTCGAGGAAGTTGGAGGCCAGCTCGTTCTTTTCGCTTCAGACGGCGGCGAGGAGATTTCGCTCGTCCTCACGCCCGAAAAGCCTCCGGTCCTCCACGGCGCGGGCGGCCTTTCGCGCAAGGGACCCGAAAGCGAAGCCGTCAGCCGGTACGTGAGCCTGACGCGCCTCCGCTCCGAAGGCTGGTGGACAGGCGGCGGAAAGAGCGAAGCCGTGACGGGACTTTCGTGGTTCGACCACGAGTGGGGTTCGGGCTCGATCGGAAAGGACACCGCGGGCTGGGACTGGTTCGCGTTGCACCTTCTCGACGGGCGCGATCTCATGCTTTACCGGATGCGCGGCTCGGCCGGATCGCCCACGCGCTTCTCGGCCGGGACGCTCGTGGAGAAGGACGGGCGCGCGATACCGCTCGGCGCCTCGGACTTCACGCTCGAGGAGACGGCCCGCTGGAAGAGCGCGGCAAGCGGAGCGAGCTATCCCGCGCGGTGGGTCCTCCGCGTGCCGCGCGCGGGAGTCGCGGCGGAGGTCGTCCCGCTCGTGAAGGACCAGGAGCTCGTGACGGGGAAGTCGACTCGTGTGACGTACTGGGAAGGCGCCTGCGACGTGACAGTGCCGGGCAGCAGCACCCCGCTCGGCCGCGCGTACGTCGAGATGACGGGCTACGCGGGGACGGGCGGGTTGGGTGCGTTCTCGCTGAACTGATTCCTGGTCAGGCCTTCGCCGCGAGCCGGCTCCGGCGCACGCCGTAGAGAAAGTAGAGCGCGAGGCCGATCGCGAGCCAGACCACGAAACGCTCCCACGTGTGCTTCGGCAGGCCCAGCGCGAGCCAGAGGCAGAAGAGGATTCCGAGCGGCGCGCTCACCCACACAACCGGCGTTCTGAACCTGCGAAGCGCCTCGGGGCGCTTGACGCGCAGGACGAGGACGCCAAGGCAGACGATCACGAAGGCGAAGAGCGTCCCGATGTTCGTGAGCTCGACGACCTCGTCGATGTTCAGGAGCCCGGCGGGAAGCAGGACGAGGATGCCCGTGACCCACGTGGCGTTGAGCGGAGTTCCGCGCGGGCCGACGCGCGCGAACCAGCGCGGAAGGAGGCCGTCACGCGCCATTGCCATGAAGATCCGTGGCTGCGCGAGCTGGTAGACGAGGAGCGCTCCCGCGAGCGCGGCGACCGCGCCCACGCTCACGATGCCGGCGACGCGGATCATACCGATGGACGAGAAAGCGTGCGCGATGGGATCGGCGACGCCGCGGTAGGCCGCGTACGGGAGGATGCCCGCGACGACCGCGCAGACACCCACGTAAATCACCGTGCACACGGCGAGGCTTCCCAGGATCCCGCGCGGGAGGTCGCGGCCCGGGTCGCGCGTCTCTTCAGCTGTCGTCGAAACCGCGTCGAAGCCGATGAACGCGAAGAAGATGATCGCGGCGCCCGCCTGGATGCCCTTGAGACCGTTCGGCGAGAAGGGGATGTAGTTCGCGGGTTTGACGTAAAACGCACCGACCACGATGACCCCGAGGAGAAGTACGACCTTCACGAAGACGATCACGTTGTTGAAGCGCGCGGATTCCTTGATGCCCCACGCGCAGAGCGCCGTGATGACGATCGTGATGAACATCGCGAGGAGGTTCATCCCGATCGGGAATCCGCCGAGGATCGGCGCGCTCGAAAGAGCGTCCCAGCTCGGGAACGCCGCCGCGCCGGCGAGGGCGCCCGACTTGGCCTGCGCAAGGTAGCCGAGCCTCGCCGAGAGGCTGGACGCGTCCGGGTGCGCCTTCAGGAACTCTTCGCTCACCTGCAGCATCGAGCGGCTGTCGAGCGTGAGCCAGCCCGGCAAGTGGACGCCCACGCCCTGCAGGAGGTTGTTCGCGTAGCTCCCCCACGAGATCGCGACCGCCACGTTCGAAATTGCGTACTCGAGGAGGAGGTCCCAGCCGATGATCCACGCCATCAGCTCGCCGAGCGTCGCGTAGGCGTACGTGTAGGCGGAGCCGGAGACGGGAATCATGGAAGCCATTTCCGCGTAACAGAACGCCGTGAACCCGCACGCAACGGCCGTCAGGAGGAAGCTGACCATCAGGGCGGGGCCCGCGGCCGGACGCGTGACGCCGTAGGAGGAGTCGAAACCGCCGGCGAGCCCCGTGCCGAGGCTCGAGAGGATGCCCGCACCGATGATCGCGCCCACGCCCATGAACGTGAGGTCCCACGCCGTGAGCGTCCGCTTGAGATGTCCGTGGCCGGGCTCGTCCACGCTCGCCTGGAGCTGCTCGATGGACTTCGTACGAAACAGCCGGTTCCTCAAGCAGGTTCCCCCCTGGCGAGATGTGATTGCGACGCGGTCGCGCGAGTCTACCGGGCAAGCACCCGCGGCGGGAGCTCGGACAGCGAGCGGATCGCTTCGGAGCCTTCGGGTGCGCGTCCGGCGCGGTCGACGAGCAACGCGTGAAGGCCCGCCGCGCGAGCGCCGTGGTAGTCGTCGACAAGCGAATCGCCCACGTGCAGCACGTCCGCATGCGGGACGCCCGCGCGCCGAACGGCCTCGTCGAAGATGGCTCGCGAGGGCTTCGACGCCCCGAAGACCGCGGAGACGACGACGCCGTCGAAGAAGGGCGCCAGCTCAAGCCGCTCGAGGAGGCGCGGAAGCGTCGAGTCCCAGTTGCTGACGACGAGAAGCGTCATCCCCGCGCCGCGAAGCGCCGAGAGGACTTCGCGCGTCTCGGGGTAGACCTTCCAGTGCTTGTCCTCGCGAAAGTGCGCGATGAGGCCGCGCAGAAGCGGCTCCGGCAGCCCTTTCCCGCCCGCGCGGCCGAAGACCTCCTCGACGAAGCGCCGCCAGAAGCCGGCCTCGCCCTCCAACCCGCCCCAGCGTTCCTCGCCGTGCTCGCGCCGGGCATCGACCTCCCGCCATGTCGCGTGCACGGCGCGATGCACCGCCTCGAGGTCCGCCTCGACTCCGTGCGTCGCGAATGCTTCACGGTAGACCTCCTCGACCGGGGGATCCGCTTCGAGGAGCGTCTGCCCCGCGTCAAAAAGAACCGCGCGGATGCCCTTTTTCAGGGCATCACCTGGCCGCCATCGATCACGACGGCCTGGCCGGTCACGTTCTTCGCCTCGGGAGACGCGAGATACGCGACGAGGCCCGCGATCTCGGGCGACGAGAGGACTTCGCCGAGAGGCGCCATCTTTGCGGCGAGTTGGAAGGCCTCTTCCACGCTCTTCTGCATGGTCTTGCCCATGAGGACGATCCCCGAGCGCCCCATGTCCGTGTCGACCCAGCCCGGGCACACCGCGTTCACGGTGATCTTCCGGGGCGCGAGCTCGAGCGCGAGAGAACGCGTGAGTCCGATGACCCCGTGCTTGGAGGCGCTGTAGGCGGCCATCCCCGCCACTCCGAATCGCCCCTGCACCGACGAGATGTTCACGATGCGCCCGCCGTCGGGCAGGAACGGCCGCGCCGCGCGGCAGACGCGCCACGTGCCCGTGAGGTTCACGTCCAGAATTCTCTGCCAGGCCTCGTCCGAGCGTACGTCGCCGTCGAAGGGAGACGGCCCGCCGATCCCCGCGTTGTTCACGAGGATGTCGAGCCTGCGGTCCGGCCGCGCCGCGCGTTCGACGCCCGTCGCGACGGAGGCCGGGTCCACGACGTCGAGGAGGACGGCCGACGCCGAGCCTCCGGCCTTCCGGATCTCGGCCACGACGGCCGCGCCGTCGCTCTCCTTGCGCGCGCCCACCGCCACCCGAGCGCCTTCCTCCGCGAGCCGTAGCGCGATGGCCCGCCCGATGCCTCTGCCCGCGCCCGTCACGAGCGCCGTCTTTCCCACGAGACGTCCTTGACCCATGCGTCCTCCGGCGCGCGATTCTACGGGCGGGCGGCCCCGCGTAAGATCGCCCGGGTGAAAGTCGAGGTTCTGCTCTTCGCGTCGCTGAGGGACGCGGTCGGGCGTACGATCGCGGTCGCGGTACCGGAGCCGGCCACGGTCACGTCGCTCCGGCGCGCCCTCGAGGCCGCCCATCCCGTGATCGCGCGCTTCGGAACGCGCGCGAAGCTCGCGATCAACGAGGCATGGGCCAGGGAAACCGACCCCGTCGCGCCGGGCGACACCGTCGCGCTCCTGCCTCCGGTCGCCGGCGGCTAGGCCAGCTTCAGGTCTTCCGCGAGCAGCGCGTAATCGACCGCACCACGCGACGACCCGTCGAACTCGAAGATCGTCTTCCCGACGGACGGCGCCTCGGCGAGCGCGACGTTGATGCGGATCGGCGAGAGGATCTTCGTGAAGCGCTCGCGCAGCGTGTCGAGGAGCTCCGTCGAGACGGCGGTCCTCAGGTCGTAGAACGTCGGCAGGACGCCCGCGATCCGGAGCGGCTTTTCGCGCGAAGCGTTCTCCTCCTTCACGAAGAGGCGCGTCTTCTCGAGCGCCGGGAGCGAGAGAAAGTCGAGCTTCGCGGGCAGGATGAGCTCGTCCGCGACGTGGTACACGTTCTCGAGGAGAAGCGAAGCCGCGGGCGGACAGTCGAGGATGACGACGTCGTACCCCTCCTCGTCGAGCGCCTCGAAACGCTTTTCGAGGCGGGTCCTGCGTTTTTCCCTCCCCTTTTCCCGGAACACGTCCTCGACGTCGAGGAGCCGCTCCCCGGCCGGCAGGACGTCGAGATTCTCGCGAGCCGCGCGCACCACCGAATCGTCGAAGGAGGCGTCCTTCGTCACCCAGGCCGCGAGACCTCGCGCTTCAGGAGCGAGCCCGAGGGACATTCCGACGCTTCCCTGGGGATCGGCATCCACGAGGAGCGTCCGGCGCCCGGCGCGGGCGGCCGCGGCCGCCAGGTTCATGGCGGTCGTTGTTTTCCCCACGCCGCCTTTGAGCGCGGAGACGGCCAGCACGCGGCGGCGGCGTGTCGTCATTGTTCGATTCCCGGCCCCGGGTCTTATCATGTTTCCGTGCCCTTCCTCTCGGCGGACCCGCTCGACCCCGGCTCGCTGCTGGCCATCGTTCGGCGCGGCAAAGACGGCGGGCTCGCCCTTTTCGTGGGTGTCGTGCGCGACGAAAACGAGGGCCACCGGGTGGATCGGCTGGAATACGAGGCCTATGGCCCCATGGCCGAAAAGGAGATGGTCCGCATCGCGGAGGACCTCGCCCGGAGCCATCCGGACGCGCAAGTGCTTTTCCGCCATAGGGTTGGCGCGCTCATGGTGGGTGATGTCGCGGTGGTGGTCGCGGCCTCCGCTCCGCATCGGGCTGAGGCCTTCGCCGCCTGCCGGGCCGGAATCGAGGCGATCAAGGCCCGGGTTCCGATCTGGAAGCGCGAGTTCGGCCCGTCCGGCGCCGTCTGGGTCGAGCCCTGCGGAGAAACGAGCAATCCGCACGAAAGTGATTGAAAACTCAACCACTTCCTTCTAGAATTCAACGTCCGGAATCAGTTCTGGCCGGCTCCCCCGGAACGGGAGGAACGCGGACAGTCTCGCCCAACGGTTCCAGGGAATTTTCGGGGCCGGCGTCCTTCCGGGAGGCGGATTCGGAGGTTTGAAGATGTTTCTCGCTCTCAGGCGGATCCATGTTTCCGCAAGCGATTTCTCGCGCTCACGCCGGTTCTACGGCGAGACCCTCGGACTGCCCGAAGGAGGCGGCTTCGAGAACGACTGGGTCGAATTCGCGCTGGGCCCTCTGCTTCTCAAGCTCACGCCCCTGCGCCCCGGCGAAGTGCCTTCGCGCAACCAGGTCGCCGCGGTTTTTTCCACCTGGTCGCTCGACGAGACCATCGCGAAGCTCAAGGAACGCAGTGTCACGGTGACGCGCCCGCCGGCCGATGAATTCACGGGCCGCTCGGCGGAGATCCTGGACCCGGACGGCTACCGAATCATCGTCTTCCAGGCCTCGGATCTGCATCCCGACGAAGACTGGGTGCCGACGTCGCAGGTCGACGAGCTCGTCAAGCAGAAACTTCATGCCCGCAAGAGACGCGAGCTAGCCCGCACGCTCGGCGGGGCGAAGAAGAGAGCACGCCGGCCGGCGCCGAAGAAGGCCGCGAAGAAAACGCGTCCCACGAAAAGGAAACCGGCGAAAAAGGCGGCCGCACGCCCGGCGAAAAGGCCCGCCACGAAGAGAAAGCCCGCAAAGAAACTCGCAAAGAAAAAGGCTGGCCGACGTCGCCGTTAGGCCGGCCGCAAGAGCGTGGGATGGGTTCTCGCCTGGACACTCCCTTCCGACCGGAAGGAGAGCCACGATGACGACCCGTTCCCTTCTCGCGCACACCTCTCGACGACTTCCTCTGCTCAGAACTTCCTCCGCTCTCGTCGTGGCTCTCCTTCTCTTCGGCCTGGCGCCTTTCGCGGCGGCGGCGGACGGCGCGCCGGTGGCGTCGCCAGCGAGACCGTCCACCGTCGAGGGAACGGTTTCGAAAGTCACCGGTCCCATCCTCGACCTCATCGAAGGCGGAATTCAGATCGACGTCACGAATGCCACGATCACGGGCGGTGACGATCGCCTCGCCAACCCTCTCCCGTGGTCCGGCATTCTCGTCGGCGCCCGGGTCGTCGCGCAGGTGACGGTGCCGGACGCGCTCTTACCCGTGGTTCCGCCGCCGCCCCTCGCGGCGACGAGCGTGGTCGTGTTTCAGACGCGCGCGGGCGAGCTCTCGGGCACGATCCAGTCGGTGGACGTCGCGGGCGGGAAGTTCACGATGCTCTTCCACACCGTCTCCACGAACGCGAGCACGAAATGGTCCGGAGGCGGTCCGAACGGCGCCGTCAAGGGGATCGGCGACCTCTCGGCGGGCATGTTCGCGATCGTTGCCGTCGTGAATTCCGGCGGCCTTCTCGCCACGAGCGTCGAAGCCTACGGTGTCACGCCACCGGAGCTCTTCGCGTTCCGTGGCGCCGTGCAGACGATCACGTCGACGGCGTGGACGATCGCGGGCCGCGTGGTGCAGGTGGATTCCGACACGAAGATCGTCGGCGATCCCAAGGTGGGCGACATCGTCGACGTCCTCGCGCGCGTCCACAACCCGCCGCCGGGCTCTCTGGCGCCCTCGTATCTCGTCGCGGTGTCGATCACCAAGGCGCCCGCCATTACGCCTCCGGGTCCCGGCCGCGCGACCGAATTCGACGGCATCGTCGAGTCGATTCCCGCCGCCCCGACGGCGAACGGCGCGCCGCTGGGCCACTGGAAGATCTCCTCACGCGACGTCATCGTGAACGGGCTCACGAAGCTCGACGCGAGCATCGTCGTCGGCACGGCCGTCCACGTGAAGGGCAGCTTCCTGATGACGTCGGGCACGGGCGGGAGCCTCTTCTCGATGCAGTTCGTCGCGAGCGAGATCCGGAAGAAGTAACGACTCTCTTTCCCTCGCTTTTTCGCGGCGGGCCTCGGCGGCCCGCCGCTTCGCTTTTCGGATAACCTCGCCGGCATGAGCACCAGCCTCACCGATTTCTGCCGCGCGGAGATCGCCGCACTGAAGGACGCGAAGACCTGGAAGAAAGAGCGCGTCCTCGAAGGTCCCACGGGGGCGCGCGTGCGCGTGGACGGGCGCGATGTCCTCATGCTCACCTCGAACAACTACCTCGGGTTCGCAAACCATCCGCGCATCGTCCAGGCCGCGAAAAACGCGCTCGAAAAGTGGGGTAACGGCCTCGGCTCGGTGCGTTTCATCTGCGGGACGCAGGCGCTTCACAAGGAGCTCGAGGCTACGATTTCGAAGTTCTTCGGCACCGAGGACACGATCCTCTACATGTCGTGCTGGAACGCGAACGAGGGGCTCTTCGCGCCGCTTCTCGCGGAGGAAGAT
>Ga0208080_1001435_pt1 | contig 11668 bp, 10 predicted proteins | sample NGESurdeep092012_3_FD_184476 | JGI IMG/M metagenome (GOLD analysis project Ga0208080, IMG submission 184476) | Arctic peat soil microbial communities from Barrow, Alaska - NGEE Surface sample 210-3 deep-092012 (SPAdes) | ecosystem: Environmental > Terrestrial > Soil > Wetlands > Peat ...
ATCGATGCCGCGGATCGCCTCGGAGAAGAACTCGCCGAAGAGATCCGGCAGAAGAACGCCGATCGCGTTCGTCCGCCGCGTGATGAGACTCCGGGCGCCACCGTGAGGAATGTAGCGCAACCGATCGGCGGCCGCGCGGACGCGGCGGCTCGTGACCTCGCGCACCGGCCCCTTGCCGTTGAGAACGCGCGAGACCGTCGCGACCGAAACGCCGGCGGCCCGTGCGACCTCGCGAATGGTCGCGCTCACGGCACCGGCCTCCCGACGGCCCCTCCGGGGTCGCGGGCGCCTGGTCTCGGAGGGAGTCCGCGAGTCTCGCATCCGCCAATGTAAACGTTTACATTCTGTGAAAACCGGGATCGCCATGTCAAGGGCGATCATGAGACCCGCCGGGACCCCGCGAACGCCACCCGAGACGGGCGCGGGCCTAACATCGGGCGCAGGAGGACGGGTGGCCGGGGTCCGTCTCGAGAAGGTCGGCAAGGCATACGGGGAAACGCGCGTCCTCTCGGGGCTCGACCTCGACGTGGCGGCCGGCGAGTTTCTCGTCCTCGTGGGGCCTTCGGGATGCGGAAAGTCGACCGCGCTGCGCCTCATCGCGGGCCTCGACGAGCCCACCGAGGGCACGATCTCGATCGGCGGCCGGGTCGTGAACGGCGTTCCCCCGCGCGACCGGGATATCGCGATGGTCTTTCAGAGCTACGCACTGTATCCGCACATGACCGTCCGCGAGAATCTCTCGTTCGGCCTCGTGATGCGCAAGGTGCCGCGTCAGGAGGCGGACGCGCGGCTCCGCGACGCGGCAGAGTTCCTCGGCCTCTTGCCGTATCTCGACCGTACGCCGCGCCAGCTTTCCGGCGGACAGCGCCAGCGCGTCGCTCTCGGTCGCGCCCTCGTGCGGCGGCCCGCGCTCTTCCTTTTCGACGAGCCGCTCTCGAACCTCGACGCTGCGCTCCGCGTTCAGATGCGGGCCGAGCTCGCGAGGCTCCAGGAGCGCTACGCGACGACGTCGATCTACGTCACCCATGACCAGGTCGAGGCGATGACTCTGGGCCACCGGATCGCGATCCTCAGGGACGGGGTTCTCCAGCAGGTCGGGCCGCCGCTCGATGTCTACCGCGACCCCGCGAACCTCTTCGTCGCCGGTTTCCTCGGCACGCCCTCGATCAACCAGCTGCAGGCTCGCGTGGAGCAGGGGGGGGCGGTCCTTTCCGGCGACGGGTTCGTCCTGCCGATCCCGCCCGCCCTGCGCGCGATCACGGCCGGACGCGACGGCCTCTCGGTGGTGGTGGGCATCCGGCCCGAGCACCTGCACGAGGAGCCCGGCCCCGGGCGCGCGCCGCTCGACGTCGTTGTCGCCATGGTCGAGCCGCTCGGCCACGAGGTCATCGTCCACGGCCGTGTGGGCGCTCCCCCCGGCGCCGCCGTCACGGCCCGCGTCGCGCCGGCGCGTCCGCCCGAGTCCGGCGCGCCGCTCGCGCTTCACGCGGATGTCGCCGCTCTTCAGCTCTTCGACGCGGACACGGGCCGACGTCTCGCCGCCTGACGGCCTAAGAGAGCGGCCGGCGTCAGCTCGTGATCGAGACCGACGTCCCGCCCCAGACGTCCAGAACCGCTCCCGAGATCGCGGCAGCCGCGGGTGACACCAGGAAGAGGGCGGCCTCGGCGACGTCGTGCGCGTCGAGCTTCTCCTGGAGAGGGGCCGTGCGCGGCCGGCCGGACAGCTCGAGGCTCTTGTTGTCCGTGGAGCCCGGGCAGAGCGCGTTCACGGTCACGCCGGCGCCGCGCAGCTCGGCCGCGAGCGCCTTCGTGAAGCCCACGAGCCCGAACTTCGCGGCGCAGTGCGCCACGACGTTCGCCTCGCCCACGGTGCCGTGAATGGACGAGACGTTGATGATCCGGCCGCGGCCGCAGGCGATGAGAGACGGCAGGGCGGCGTGAACGAGCAGGTAGCTCGCCTTGAGGTTCGTGTCGAGGATGCGGTCCCACTCGCCCTCCTCGAGATTCGCGAGCGCCTTCCATACGAAGACACCCGCGTTGTTCACGACGATGTCGAGGCGCCCCGTGGCCTCCCGCGTCCTTTCGACAAGCGCCTCGACCGCGGTCCGGGACGTCACATCCGTCGCGATCGCGAGCGCCTTTCCGCCCGCCTCCTCGATCTCCCTCTTCGTGCGCTCGATCTCGTCGGCCGAGCGCGACGCGACGGCGACGGTGGCCCCGGCACGCGCCAGAACGAGAGAGATCGCGCGGCCGAGGCCGCGCCCCGCGCCCGTCACGATGGCGGTCTCGCCCTCGAGTATCCGCGCGCGGGTGCCTTCCTTCCCGGGCATCTCCGTAAGGTTAACAGGCGCGCTCTAGAATGACTCCTTGACTCGCCCCGCGCTCGGCGCCGCCGCCCTACTCGCCGCGTTCGCGTGCTTTCCCGCGGGCGCGTCGGCCGGGCGCCGCGAGGAGCGGGTGGCGACGTCCTCGCTCCCGGCGCCGGTCCGCGTCCTCGTGATGACGCCGCCTTCGTACGAGGCCGCGCCCGCGAGGCGCTTCCCGGTTCTGTACTTTCTCCACGACGGCGGCGGAGACGAGGCGACTTTCTTTCGCGAAGGGCTCGCCGACGCGCTCGACGCGGACATGCGCGCCGGGCGCCTGCCCGAGATGCTCGTCGTCTCGCCGCGCGGCGTGGGCACCTGGTTCATCGACGCGCAGGGCGGCGTCTCGCGCTACGCGACGTTCCTCACCCGAACGCTCGTGCCGTTCGTGGACGCGCGGTACCGCACGGTCGCCTCGCGCGGCGGCCGTCTCGCCGCCGGCATTTCGATGGGCGGCTACGGGGCCTTGCGCTGGGCGCTCGCGGAACCTGCCCTCGTCTGCGCGGCCGGCGGGCTCTCGCCCGCGATCCAGCAGATGTGCTGGCCCGTGGTGGAGGCGTTGCCCTTTTTCGTCCGCCCGTCGGTCGAGCGCGCGTTCGGCGGCGACCCGGTGAAGAACGTCCTCCGGCAAAACGATCTCTACGCCATGCTCCTCGATGACCCTCTTCTCGCAGTGCGCGCGCCCTTCCTTTACGTGCGCTGCGGCACCGAGGACAAGTACCGCCTCGCGGAGATCACGTCCTTTTTCGACCGGTATCTCGACGCGTTCGCCATTCCCCATTCCGTCGTCCTGGAAACCGGAGTGCACGACTGGCCGTACTGGAGAAGAGTGTTCCCCGAGTTCGTGCGCACGCTTTCGACCCACCTGTCTCCCCCGGAGGCGACGCGATGAGCTCCCCGCCTAGCGCCGTCGCCGCGACGAAGCGCCTCGTCCTGTTCGACATCGACGGCACGTTGCTCTCGACCGGGCCGGTCGCGCGTACGACCTTCGCGTCCGCGCTCCAGGACGTCTACGGCACGAGCGGGGACGTCGAGGGCTACGCCTTCGAAGGGCGCCTCGATCCTTTCATCGTGACCGACCTCATGCGCGCGGCCGGCGTGGCCGACGAGACGATCGCCGCGCGCCGCGCGGACGCGCTCGCGCTCTATCTCGACCGGCTCGAGGCCGCGCTGCGCGAGCGTCCCCCCGTCCTCAAGCCGGGGGTTCTCGCCCTTCTTGACGCGCTCGAGAAAGTGCCCGGCCTCGTCATCGCGCTCCTGACGGGAAACGTGGAGCGCGGCGCACGGCTGAAGCTCTCTTTCGCGGGCATCTGGCACCGCTTCACGTTCGGCGTGTGGGGCGACGACGCCTCGTGTCGCGAGGAGCTGGGGCCCGTCGCGCTCATGCGCGCCCGGCCCGTGACGGGCCTGGCCTTCGCGGGCTCCGAGTGCGTCGTCGTGGGCGACTCGCGACAGGACGTCGCGTGCGGCCTCTCGTTCGGAGCGCGCGCCGTGGCCGTGGGCACGGGGCGCACCGCGCTGCCCGCGCTTGCCGCCGCGGGAGCGCACGCACTTCTCGCGGACTTCTCCAATACGCCTCAGGCCCTGGAGGCGATCCTTGGCTGACTCGAGGCGTTCTCTCGGGCTCATTCTGCCGGCCTTCGCGGCCGCGGCCGCCCTCGCAACCGGGCCTCTCGCGGCGGAGGCGGTCGACGCGCCGCCGGTCTCTCACCCGGCGGGCCCGCCCTTCGACCTCGCGGCCCCGACGCCCCACCGGCTGTCGTTCACGGTCGACACCGCGCCCGCGCGCGACGTCCTCGCGCTCCTCGGCGGGGCTCCGGACGCGCCGGCAACGCTCCGGCACCTCAAGGCCTCCGCGAACGCCACGGCGGCCATCCGGGCCGAAGGCCTCTCGCCCGACGATTTCTACGGGCGCCTCGTCTCGACGATCGCCGGCATGCCGGACCCGCTCCTGTCGACGTTCGTCGCGAAGATTCCGTATTTCACGCGGGTCCTCGATGCGATCGAGACGGACGGGACGCCCGGGGCCGTCCTGGAGGGCCGGCGCATCGCGTCGCTTCTGCCCACCGGCACTCCCGTCACGGCGTCGTTCGTCGTCGTGCCTTTCTTCGGCGTCTCGGGCTTCGCCGAGGTCGCCACCGTCCGCGACGGAGACAGGCTCGTCCTCTCCGCAGACCTGCCGCGCCTCACGGGCGATCTCGCCTCGGCGCCGATGCCGCGGGAGGTCGTCCTGAAGCTCCTGCGCGCCGCCTCCGCCGAAGGCTGGCGCTCGCTCTTCGACGCGCACGTGCGAAAGGCCCCTGCCTGGCCCGACGAGAGAGCCGCGGATTTCGACACGCTTCTCGCGCGGACGATCGCCGAGGGGACGCCGACGCTCTTCCTCATCCCCGATGACTTCTTTCCGATCGTCCCGCTCCTGGAAGAGCCGATCGTGCGCGCATACGCGCGGTGGAATCGCGCGGCGGACGTGCTCCTCGAAGGGAAGAAGAAAGACCTAGAGCGCCAGGAGCTCTTCCTGAACGCGGGCAAGGGCGACTTCTGGAGCCGCTACCCCGCGATCGTGGGCGTGCAGATGACCGACGCGCTCCTGCGCCTGGCGGGGCGCGAGAAGTACCTTTCCGCTCTCCAAGCCGGCCCGCGCGCCGTTGTTTCGCTCTATCTCGAGGTCACGAAAGGCAAGCGCATGCCGGAGCTTTCGAAGACCGCGCGGAAGGCGCTGGAAGCGAAGAAGCACTAGCAGGTGCCAAGGCTTAGTGCACCGGCAGCAGCGGGAACGCGGTCGTGAGCGGCGGAAGCTCGGGCGGGTTCTCGCCCCACTCGCGCAGCTTCTGGTAGGTGTAGAGGCCGTCGGCGTGGCCGTCGGCCCAGAAGATCTGGAGCGCGTAACCACCCACGGGTCCCGTGCCGCGCACCTGGTACGACTCGGCGGTCAGCGGCCGCGCGGGCGGCTTCATGAGTCGCCCGAGGAGGTCGCGCTCGCCCTGGCACTCCGCGCACGGGCAGAGCCGGCGAAGATCGGTGAGCTTGAGGTACGACTCGGCCCCGTCGCTCCATGCGATCGCGAGCTCGTTGCCGAGCACCTGAAGATTCTTCGGGACCGGCGCCACGCACCGATGGTAACGGATGAGGCAAGATCGTCCCTCCATGTCGGTCGAGCGGCCCCCTCTCCGCCTCGGGCGCGAGTCGTTTTTCGCCGCTCTCGCCGGCACCTCGCTGGCGCTCCTCCTCCTCCGGGCGCGGCCCGCATGGACCCGTGCCGTCATCGGCGCCGGGGACGCGTGGCAGAACCTCTGGAACCTCCACCACGTCGACCGCGTCCTCAGGACCGGAGGCTCCTTGTGGCAGACCAATCGGCTCTGGGCGCCGGAGGGCTGCTCGCTGTATGCGCACACGCTGTCTCTCACGAACAGCCTCCCCGGCGCTCTCCTCGCGCGCGCGACGGGTTTCTTCGCCGCCTACAACGCGCTCGTCGTCCTCGCGTTCACGCTCGCATTCGTAGGCCTCTATCGCCTCGCGCGCCGCCTCGGCGCCGGCCCTCTGTCCGCGGCGGCGGGAGCGGCCGTCTTCGCATTCGCGCCGCCTCATTTCGCGCGCGCGCTCGGCCACCTCAACCTTCTCGGGACAGGCTGGATTCCGCTTTCCCTCGAGGCGCTCTTCCTCGCGAGCCGGTCGGCGGGCGCGAAGCGTTGGGGCGCCGCGGTGCTGGCGGGGGCCGCGCTCGCGGCGCTCGCGTTCACTGACTGGTACCTCGCGCTCCTCGGCGCGCTCGCGGCGGCCTGCTTCGCGGTCTTCGAGGTCGCGCGCGCCGGGCGCGGCCAGCGGGCTGGACGCGCGGCCGCCTTCGGCCTGGCGGCCGCGCTCTCCCTCGCCGCGTGCTTTCCCGCCGTCCGCTCTCTCGCGCGGGCGGCCTCCTCGGGAACCGGCGGCCACGAATCGCGGTGGTGCTCGACGGCCCTGACGTCTCTCGTCGTGCCGTCCCGCATTCAGCTCGCTTCGGCCCTGACGCCGGCGCTCACGGAGCGGAATCACCAGAACCTCGCCGAGGGCGCCGGTTACCTCGGCCTCGTCCCGCTTCTCGCCTTGCTCGTGATGCTGCGAGACCGCCGCCGCCGAGACATCGACTTCTCGCTCCTCGCGGGCGGTATCGCCCTCGTCCTCTCGCTCGGCCCTCAGCCGCGCGTCTTCGACCGGCTCCTCGACGTGCCGCTTCCCTGGGCGGGCCTCGCGCGGATCTTTCCGGCGCTCGACTTCGGCGGATGCGTGAACCGCTTCGAGGTCCTCGCCTTCCTCCCGCTCGCGCTCGCGACGGCTCTCGCGTGCGAACGCCTGCTCGTGCGAGGCACGCGGACCGCCAAGGGCATCGCCCTCGCGGCCGGGCTATTTCTCGCGGCCGAATACGCGCCGCGCGACCCGGGCGTGATGGAGTCGCCGTTCGCGGCCGACGATCCCGCGCTCACGGCCATTGCCCGCGCGAGGCCGGACGCCGAAGCCGCCGTGGTCCTCGACGTTGATCAGGGGGCCGGCGCGCTCATCCGGCAGCTGGGTCACGGCAGGGCGCAGACCTTCGGCTACCTCTCGCGCGCGCCCGGAATCCCGTTCGCGGAGCGGAGCGGCGATCCCGTCATCGGCCCTCTCCTCGATCGCGCCCGCACGAGCCGGGTCCCGCGCGATGCCGCCGCCGCCTGGCTTCGACATCGGTGGCACGTCGGCTTCGTCCTCGCGCCGGACGTGTCGCCCGAGCGCGAGACCGCGGCGCGCCTCGGCTTCGACCGGACGGCGTACAGCCCGACCCTCGCGCTGGCCTACGCGGTTCCGAACGTCCCGCTCGCCCCTCTCGAGGACGTCGGCTTCCGAACCGCCGAAGGGGAGAACGCCGCTCTGGCGCACGGCGCCGTGGCGGGGGGCTTCCGCGAACGTCAGGGCGCGGAGCCGGGCCGCTGGACCACCGCACGCGCCTTCCTTCTCGTTCCGGCGGCGCCCGGAACCTGGTCGCTTGACGTCGCCGCCCCGGGACGCTTTCCCCCGCGGCTCGCCGTCCGATGGGGTCCCGGACGAGAGGCCGCCCGGACCGTCAATGGAGAGACGTCCCTCAAGCTCCCGATCGCTCCCGAGGACCTTAGCCCGGACGGCACCGTTCTTCTCGCGCTCGAAACGGACGAGGAAGGCGTGCTCGTCCGCGGGTTTCGTCGCGCGCGCTGACGCGCGCGTTTCTACTCGTACCGCAGGGCGTCGATGGGGTCGAGGCGCGCGGCCTTCATGGCCGGGTAGATCCCGAAGAAGAGGCCGATCGAGACCGAGACGCCGAGGCCGAGGAGGATGCTCCAGAGCGGCGTCTCCGTGCGGAGGCTCGAGACGAGGCGCACGATGAGCGCGGTCAAAAGGCCGAGGCCCACGCCCACGAAGCCCCCGAGGGCGGTCAACGTCATCGCCTCGGTCAGGAACTGGAGCGAGATGTCACGCCGCAGCGCGCCGACCGCCTTGCGGAGGCCGATCTCCCTCGTCCGCTCCGTCACCGAGACGAGCATGATGTTCATGACGCCCACCCCGCCCACTACGAGCGCGATCGCCGCGATGAGGACCATGACGCCCGAGATCGCGTTCGTGACGGCCTGCATCTGGGCCAGCATCTTCTCGGCCGTGAAGATCGCAAAGTCGTTCGGCGCGTTGTAGGGCACCTTGCGCCGCGCGCGCAGAACGGCCGTGCCTTCTTCGATCACGCGGTCCACGAGCTCGGGCGACCTCGGGATCGTCGCGATGTGGATCGTGTCGTCGTGGGAGTTTTTCGTCTGCGGGAAGTGCCGGTCGAACGTCGAGATCGGCATCACGACGATGTTGTCGGGCTGGCCGCCGAACCCGGACGACCCCTTCTTGTTGAACGTGCCGACGACCTGAAGGCGCTTGCCGTTCACCGAGATCATCTGGCCGAGGGGATCTTTGCCCTTGAAGAGGGCTTCCGAGACGTCCTGCCCGATGACGCAGACGTCCGTCGCGTGAAGAACGTCGATGTCCATGACGTTCCGCCCGTCCTGGATCTCCCAGTTGTTGCAGATCGGGTAGTTCTGGTTGATGCCGCCGATCTGCGGGGAGTTCGCTTCGTTGCCGTTGCCCTTGACCTGCGAGGCGCTCCACATGTAACGCTCGGGCGAGACGGCGAGGATGGAGGGGCAGAGCGCCTGGAGCGCGTCGGCGTCCTCGATCGTGAGGTCGCGGCGTTTCCGTTCCTCTTCGGAGCGCCGGCCGGGGCCGAAGCGGGGCTCGAATTTCTGGAACTGCACGAGCGTCGTGCCGAAAGAGGAGAAGGCCTCGGTCTGGGAGCGGTCGAAGCCCGTCACGAGCGCGACCATGCTGATGACCGTCCAGACGCCGATGACGATGCCGACCATCGTGAGAAACGCGCGCAGCTTGTGCGCGCGGAGGGCCGTCAGCGCGAACCGCAGGTTCTCGACGATGACGCGGCGAAACGTCTCGAGGACGTGCGTCATTCGTGGTGGCTACTCATATCGGAGCGGCTCTCCGGGGGCTTGCCTTCGGGCGCCCCCGGACCCCCGGTGGCTACTCATATCGGAGCGCTTCTATCGGAGTCAGGCGGCTCGCTTTGATGGCGGGAAAGACGCCGGCGATGATGCCGGTCAGGGTCGCGAGGACGAGGCCCGAGACGATGAGGCCGGGCGTCACGAGCGTCGGGAGCGGCGTGAACGCGTCCACACAAAGCGCGATGAGCCATCCGAAGAAGACGCCGAGGCCGCCGCCGCCGAGCGCGAGGAGAGCGGCCTCGAGAAGGAACTGCCAGAGGACGTCCCGCTTGCGGGCCCCGACCGCGAGGCGCAGGCCGATCTCCTTCGTCCGCTCGATCACGGACACGAGCATGATGTTCGCGATCACGATCGCGCCCACGACGAGCGAGATCCCGCTGATGAAAACGAGAAGGGCGAAGGCGGCCGCCGTGATCGCCTTCCACACGACCTGCACCGCGTCCGCGTTCACGAAGACGACCGGGTCCGGCGCTTTCGGGTCCGTGTGGCGGATCGCCCGGAAGATCGTCCGGATCTCGTCCATCGACGCCGGCACGCCGGGCACGCCGCCCTTCGCCTGGACGAAGATCCCGAGCTGGCGATTCGCCCCCCAGACCTTGCAGAGCGTCTCGCGCGGGATGTACGCGACGTTGTCCTGGCTCTGGCCGAGGACGGAGCCCTGCTTCATGAGGAGGCCGATGATCTCGAACGGGGTTCCGCCGATCGTGAGCGTGCGGCCGATCGGTTCGACGCGGGGAAAGAGCTCCTCCCTCACGTCGGAGCCGATGACGGCGACGTACGCGCGGTGCTCGTTTTCCATCTCGGTGAAGAAGCGCCCCGACTCGAGGTCGAGGTTGCGGATCTCGCTCATGTTCGCCGTCGTTCCCTGGATCTGGACGTCCGAAAGGCGATGATTCGCGTATTTGATGAGCTGCAGCGTTCCCGACTGCGCGCCGATCTTCTCCGCGAGGCGCGCGAGGCGCACGACCTGCTCGTAGTCGGGCTTCTTGACGGGCTTTCTCTTGAGCGCCTCGAGGAAGCCCTCGTGCGACGTGATGATGCCCCAGCGCGTGACCACGTAGACGTCGGGCGACAGCGAGAAGATTTTCGTCGCGACGTAGTTGTTGAGGCCCGAGATGACGGCCACGACGGCGATGACCGTCATGACGCCGATGATGACGCCGAGGAGAGTGAGGAACGAGCGGAGCTTGTGTGCGGTGACGGCCTTCCAGGCAACGCGCAGGAGCTCCCCGATCAGCATTGTCGGGCCTCTCGTCCTCAGGATTTCTTCGCGGCGTCGGGGCCCGCCGTCGAGTTGTCGACCTTGACGCGGTCTCCGATCTTGAGAGAGCGGAGCGCCTTGAAAGGCCCCGTGACGATCTCCTCGCCGTCCGCGAGCCCCTCGAGGACCTCGGTCTGCAGGTCGGCGCTGATGCCCGTCTTGATCTTCCGGAAGTCGACCGCGCCGTCCTTCTTCACGACGAAGACGCCCTCCACGTCCTTTTTCTTTTCGGCCGCAGCGGCGGCGGGCGTCGGGACGGGTGTCGGTTTCTTGCCCTTCGGGCGCTCGAGCGACGCCGGGTCGGCGACGACGAGGGCCGGGATGGGAATCGCGAGCGCGGCGGCACGCCGGTCGGTCTCGATCTTCCCGGAGACCGAGAAACCGGGCCGGATGTTCGACGGCGGGTTCTCGACCTGCACCTTCACCTTGAAGTTCACGGCCGACGAGTCCGTGCCGAGCGCGGACTTCGTGATCGGGCTGCCGCCGATCTCCGTGACGACGCCGTCGAACTTCTTGTCCGGGTACGCGTCGAACGTGAGCTTCGCCTTCTGGCCGACCTTCACCTGCGGGATGTCGGTCTCGTCGATCTCCATCTCGCCTTCGACGATGGACATGTCCGACACCGTCAGGAGCACCGTTCCCGCATTGTTCATCGTGCCGACGATCGCGTTCTCGCCGGCCTCGACGGGCTTGGCCGTGACGATTCCGTCGATGGGGGACGTGATCGTCGTCTTCTTCAGGCTGTCCTTGTTCGCGAGGAGGTTCGCCCGCGCCTGCTCGATGCGGCGCTCGTCCGCTCGCTCGTTCGCACGGGCGGAGTCGAGCGCGAGCTGGGCCTTCTGGAGGTTCTGCTCGGACTCGATGTGCGCCGCGAAGTTCTTCTTTGTGCGCTCGAGGTCGCGCTCGGCCTGCTCCCGCGTGAACTTGTCCGCTTCCCGCTGCGCGAAGAGGGCATCGAGACCCGCCTGGGTCGCCTGCGCGCCCGCGTCGTACTGGACCTTGTCGATCTGCAGGAGGAGGTCGCCCTTCTTGACGTGGTCGCCCTCGACGACGGCGAGCGTCACGATCTGGCCCATGACCTGGGACGAGATATCGACCTTGATGCGCGCGCGTACGCGACCGTTGCAGCTCACCGTGGCAACGAGCGGGGCCTTCGCGACTTTCGCCGTCGTGACGCGCACGAGGTTCTTGTCCCGGCTCCTGATCGAGGCATAGACGACGAGAGCGAGGACGAGGGCGACGGCCACCCCGATCGCAACCTTGATCCGCGTGGTCATCGAAAGACTCCCTTCGGGCGCAACGGCTTGACTCCTCCACCTGTTACGGGATTTGAGGGACGAAAGTTTCCGCTTCCGAAGACGGCGGACATGGCGGACAGGGGGGGATTCGAACCCCCGGTAAGCTTTTAAAGGCCTACGGCGGTTTAGCAAACCGCTGGTTTAAGCCACTCACCCACCTGTCCGCGTGAGCGCCGGGCCGCGAAGTCTAGCAGGGAGAGAGGATAATCGCGC
>Ga0208080_1001441_pt1 | contig 11640 bp, 13 predicted proteins | sample NGESurdeep092012_3_FD_184476 | JGI IMG/M metagenome (GOLD analysis project Ga0208080, IMG submission 184476) | Arctic peat soil microbial communities from Barrow, Alaska - NGEE Surface sample 210-3 deep-092012 (SPAdes) | ecosystem: Environmental > Terrestrial > Soil > Wetlands > Peat ...
CGAGGGTGAGAAGACCAGCGAAATTCGCGGCTTCAAGTTGGTGCCGGTCTTTGACGTCAGCCAAACCGAGGGGCCCGACCTGCCCGATATCGTGAGCAAACTCAACGGACTCGCGCCCGAGGGCGTGTTCGAAAAGCTCACCGAGTTCGCCGACGACATCGGGTTTTGCGTGGAGCGACCATTGTCGCTCGAGAGCGGGGCGAACGGTGACACGAATCATTCGGAGGGCCTCATCCGGGTAGCGACCAACAACGCCGAGGCTCAACAAGTGAAGACCCTGGCCCACGAGATTGGTCACGCACTCCTGCACGATCCAGGTCTGGCGACCAACAAGGACTTGTCGCGCGAACTGAAGGAACTTGAAGCGGAGTCCACGGCGTACGTCATCTGTCGCGCGCTCGCCATGGACACCAGTGACTACTCCTTTGGCTACGTCGTTGGTTGGGCCGGCGGCGGAGACCAGGCGCTCCAGGGCATCAAGGCGTCCACCGGACGGATCCAGCGCGCAGCAGCAGCAGTATTAAAGACCTTCGAGGCAGAGGAACCCGTCGTCGAGGCCGTGAACGTAGTGAGTGCGGGCGTCTCGATCGAGCAGTGGCGTGACGTCACGGCCGTGCTCGACGCCGGTGAGCGCTGGACGGGTGATCGCGGCGAACTTGCGCGCCTGCAACAGATGGCCGACGCGTCGCCCGGGCGGATCAGCGTCATACCAATCGACCTTTCGCGGAACCCCGAATCAGTTGGCAACTTCGCGCCACTCGACGCCGGGGAGTTCGACGGACCGGCGGCGAGTGCGCCGGCGTGGCACGAGCTCGGAATCTAGGGGGGAATGTGACGAAGCGAATCTCACTGGTCGTTACGTACGACACGCACAGCCAGACGTCAATCGTTGACGTCGATGCGTCGACGGCTCGTTTTCCCGAGGGGCTCTGTTGGGACGATGAGCTGGATCGTTGGGTGGATGATTCGGGACTAGTGGATGAGGCCACGAGGCGACTCGTTGCTCAGTTGCAAACAGACGAGCGGTCGACCTCGCCCGGTTCTCGGGCGCCGGTGCGCGTGGAAACGAAGTTCATAGAACTGGTGCTGAACATTATCGACCCGGACGGCGCCTGGGACCCCGAGGAAACCCTCGAGTTCGCTGACGCGGCGAAGGTGTATCTCAGCGAGTATCCGATCACGAGCTGGGAGATAGAGGGCGCCTTCGCGCTCGTCGCCCAGTTTGTTCACGATTGGGCACTAAGTGAAACTCGTGGCTATGGCGTAAGTGCCGGTGGGCCAGCGTTGGCGACGAGTGCTCCGACCTTCCTACGTCAGTCGAGATCTTCGCCAACCTTAACCAGCGACGTTGATGACATCGATTTCGCCGAACGCATGTTACTCGAAACAGAGGATCCACTCTCTGGCGCAACATTGAGAATGTTCTTTGGGGACTTCGATGGCGTGCCGACACTCGCGCTCTTCGTCGGCGAGGACGAGGAGCCAATACTGATTGATCACTCTGCACTGCAAATTGCGATTGACCTTGGATCGGACACTCGAAACGGAAGAGACGAGCCATCGCTCTCGTTTCGGGCGAACGCAGATCGGGAGCTCGAAGTTATCCATCTAGATATCGACGTTGAACCTACATTCGAGTGAAAGCCATAAAGGCTTGTGTGCGAGAGGAAGGAAAATGAACTCAAACGGGGTCGTTGGATATGAGGCAATGCCTGACAAAGGTGCAGTGCCTATGAAGTTGCTCTTGACGATCTCAGAGGCAACCCACGTGCTCGCCATCAGTCGCTCCAAACTTTACGAGCTACTAAATTCGGGACACCTGCAATCGGTGCATATTGGTCGCTCGCGGCGAATTCGAATGAGGGATCTTGAAGAATTCGTGAAGGTCGGTGGACACGAGTTTTGAACGGTCAATGACTGTGAATAGAACTAGATGAGGTTTGGAGGTGGACACTGAGTACTGCTAAACGCCGCTTTCTGTCTTATTCTGAAAAGCGTGACATCCCTTCTGTTGACGACCGGTGGGACCATCGCGTATTCCCAGAGTGAGAATCGAATGCTCACGGGCGATGAATTATTGGAGCTTTCGGGAATTGACGTAAACCGCGTTGAAGATCTTCGCTCTGTGCCGTCATGGGATCTCGACATTGACGACATGTTCACCCTGGCGTCGCGAGTGTGCACGGCGATTGACGAGGGCTATCGATCAATTGTCGTGACCCACGGAACCGACTCGATGGAGGAGTCAGCATGGTTGACCGATCTGCTTTTGGGGCCACTGCGTCGCGAGGCGTGCAGCGTAATATTCACGGGGGCCATGCGTTTCTCGGACGACAGCAGCGCCGACGGACCCGCCAACCTCAAATTTGCAATGCAGTGGGCTTTGGATGATAAGAGCGTCGGACAAGGTGTTCAGATCGCGTTCGCGAGTCAGTTACACGCAGCGCGATGGGTTCGAAAGGTTGATGCATTGGAATTGAATGCTTTTTCCAGCGACGGTCGCCCTTCGTTTAGTGGACGACTTCCCTCCACCAGTGGAAGAATTGACAAACAGGTCACAATGATTGTGGTGAACTCGATTGTTCGTCCAGAGATGCCCGAGTCAATGCATGGTCTGGTACTGCGAGGACCGGGTGCTGGCCACATTCCTTCGATCTATTTTGACTTTGTGGATCGAATGTGGAGTGCGGACGTACCTGTCGTGATCGCATCTCGAGCGCGAGATGTCAAGCGAGAAGTCGCCTCGGGCGACAGAGTCCTATGGGCCGGCGATCTCACATCTGAGAAGGCGGTTCTTGCTCTCATGGTTGGTCTTGGAGTCTCGTCCAAGATGTCGGATATCACCAAATGGTGGTCCGAACTTCTCGAAAGCTCAGTTCGCTGAATGCCAGTTAAGCAATCGATGCAAGGGTTGTCTGATGTGTGCACCAACTCAGGTACCTGATGGAGGCTTTAGTGGACGAATTCGATGAGTTCAGTCAAGACGTGCTTGAAAGGCATGTGGGGCCTGCGCAAGTCGAAGAACTGCTGCGAGCAATGCTTGATAAAGGAGTCCTCGCGATTGACCTTCCATTCGAAACGAGTGGGAATGTGGGCACTTTGCGCAACGCCGCGATGGAGCATTTATCTCACGTCACTGGATTGAAAGAGGACGTTCTGAAGCGAGCGTCGTGGAAATTCGAAGGCATGGACCCGTACCTTGCCCTGCTTGTCGCGGGACTTCAGTTGCAAAGTCACAGCTTCCCTCATTCTGTTTTCGATATTGCAAATTCGGAGAGCCGGGTATTGGCGGCAGTTCCGAATCTCGCCAAGTACGTAGACGACGACGGCCTTGTCTCAATAGGTGCGTTCACTGCGGACGGTTACGGATTCGACGTCGGCGAAACACGACTTCATTATCACCAGCTTCTTCGGCGGGATTTCATAGGAAGTATGAATTATGGATTAATCAGTGACGTGCTGAGGATCGGCGCTCAAACTGGAAACGTAGCAAGGCTCGCATACGACGACAGGCGAGTAACCACGCAATCGGAATTCTCTTGGAGTATTGAGGAAGATTTCTGGCACGGCCCTCATCTCACTGACGAGTTCCTCGACGATCCGTACGCAACTGGGCACACGGTGCATCGATATCCTGAGAGCGACCCAAAGTTGCTGCTGGGATATCTCGCTGTCGATGCGCAATGGAGTCTTCACAATGAGAAACAAAAAGTCCTCCAGATGGAAGAGCTAGTGCTGCCATCGTCGGAACTTGTCTCCGGGTATCACGTCGTTCGATATCTTCATGCGATTCGAGATCTTGAGGCAAGGAAGTTCATTCACTGTGACGGCGCCGTCAGGTGTTACACAAGTGAGCAATATTCCGACAGACAGGCCGAAAAGGTTCATACCACTAGCAAGTCGGCGAAATATCGGAAATTATTTAGACTCGATGGTTCGATTTCGACGGATGATTGGAGCAACGTAGTGATTGGCTGGTTTCGCGGGAACCGCTTGGTCGAGGAGTATCTCTCGACGCTTATAAATTGACACAGGGCGTTGGGCCTCCGACGCCAAGTACCTTGACCCTGTATATCGCCGCCAATACGAATTTGCGTTAAGAGAAACGAACCTCAGCGCTTTAATGAGCGAATGAGTTTGTGTTTGTTTTGCCAGAACCCAAATGCAAAGGTCACGGCAGAACACACTTTGTCAAAGCGAATTGGAGATTTGCTGAACACGACGAATGTACGATTCTTTCATTGGACGGTTGACTCGAATAGCGTCCAATGACGCGAACGGCATAAAGGTGATCGTGTGAAATCCTCTCGATGAAAGTGCTGGGCTCTTAAAGGTTTGATTGGTAACTTGCCTTCCCTTGAGCTCGCCTGAGACACCGGGAAATTAACTTGCGCCTGATGAAATACGTGCTCACAGGGAAATCTGATTTAGAGTTATGGGAAATGGACATTCCTCAGTCGGAAGCTGACGCACTATTTACGATTGCCAAAAACTTTGTGTCTTTGGCCGACTTAAATTTGGCTCCCGGAATTGACGTGCAGCGGGATCTTTTATCTTCTGACGGCTCAGAGGAATTCATACTTGACGTTCGAGCCAACGCTTTCAGGTTGACAAAGTATCGATATCAAAACCGGGCAAGGAAGATTCTTATTCTCGCGAGACTGTGCGTTGATGGTCCTCCCCACACGAATCCCGACGGGTTATCAGTCGGCAATACGCATCTTCATACTTACGTCGAAGGTTATGGTGACCGGTTCGCAAGGGCCATCGATCCAGCCATCTTCGTCGACACTACGAATCGGATTGAAACTATTCGAAACTTTTGTGAGTATTGCAATATTGGCCCTCTGCCAGCGATTGTCGATGTTCGGTCTCTGGTGGGACCGTGACAACTACTGAAGAAATGCAGTCACTCGTCGATTCGTATGCATTGTGGCTCCGACGCGGCATCTCAGCTGCAAGCATTACAGATGAGGTCATGGAGTTGTCCACACCATTCATGGACAGGCATAACGACCATTTGCAAATCTACGTTAGGAAATCAGGAGACAATTTCGTCCTCAGTGACGAGGGAGAGACCATTTCTGACTTGAAAAGTAGTGGAGTCGATGTGACTCAGCCGCGCCGTCGCGCAACTATTGATGAATTAGCACGAGGTTTCGGCGTTCAGAACGAGGGTGGCCGCCTGGTCATCCAAGCAAGTCCAGGAAATTTGGGTCAGAAAACACACTCGCTGATCCAAGCAATGCTTGCCGTGAATGATATGTACGTGCTTGCTCGGTCCAGAGTTACATCGTACTTTCGTGAAGACGTTGAGGCGTTCTTACTTGAAAGTGCCGTGCGTTTCTCGAAGAGGGTGAAACTTGCTGGCAAGAGTGGCTTCGATCATTCAATTGACTTTTTGATTCCTGCATCTTCTGAGGCTCCGGAACGGATATTGCAGGCTGTCTCCACTCCGAGTAAGGCGATGGTTACACAGGTCTTGTGGTCAATAAATGACACGAGAGAAGCTCGATCCGACGATGTTGCTGCCTATGCCCTAGTCAATGATCAAGCCGAATCAGTGCACCCGGAGATACTCGAAGCGTTCGCTAACTATGACGTCAATGCAATGGCGTGGAGCCACCGGGGTCAGATCGTCACAGCTTTGGCAGCCTAGCGCCGCCTCTTTACGGTGAAGATTTGGCATGGAAAGGTAACCCACTTCGGGACGCCAGATTTGAAAGCGATTGAGTTCCACCTGCAATTTCACGTTCGGGTATGAGTGGCTTTAGCTTTCAGTTTCCCGACTGCAAGTGAATTGTTATGCGTTGCTGACGCCGTTGCTGACGGAGCAGGGTCTATTGTTGAGGTACGGTCTTTGACCATGAAAATGGCTCTTTTCGGAATGACTCGCTGATCGATTTGGATGACCTCTTGCGTAAATCGCAAAGGCATTCCGTCAGCAACGCCGTCAGCAACGCCAGAAACTTCGAACACTCACCGGCGAATCCCAGTGGACAAAAAGTGCTACGGTGTGGCGAGATTTGGACGTCAGAAAGCGGCGGCGAAGAGGAAATATGGGCATGACACGCAAGGGGTCACAGGTTCAAGTCCTGTACGGCCCACTAATTTGCTTACGGTTGATGAAAAAGTCAGGGTTATATCGATGTGACCAAAACTGGTCACTTTGTAATCGGCATGTGCAGGAGGCAATGAAGTCAGTATGAATCATTTACTTGTTCAGTGGGTCGCAGTTGTTGGTGCGGTAGGAATCGCCGGGATGTTGATTTTTCAGATCTTGCTGGCGGCGGGGTTACCCTTGGGTGCCGCTGCGTTTGGCGGAAAGTACGAAGTGTTACCCGTAAAATTACGTCTTGCAAGTGCAATATCAGCATTCATCTTCGCGGCAGCGTTTTACATCATCCTCGCTCGTGGTGGTCTCCTTGGGGGAGGCAGTCAATCCTCGTCGTTAGTGCGTGTTGGAATTTGGGTGCTGGTGACGATGTTTGGAGTAAGTACTCTCGCCAACATTTCATCTCGTAGCCGATGGGAGCGCCTTGCCATGGCACCCATCGGGCTTGTCCTAACGGCGTGCTGTGTCATTGTGGCTTTGGCTGGGTCTTCTTAGCTGTGACATCATTTCGCGCGCCAGGCGCGTGCCATCGTGTTTCGGTACTTGATCATTAGGTTTGGGATCTGAGTAAAACTGATCAAGAAGTGAACTTATGTCTGAAATCTCGTCAAAAAGGTTTGAAAGCCGTCCGCTAAGGTCCACCAGTGCACGGCCCACCATTTGTCCGAGTATCCACTACTCCGACAGTTGGGAGGCCTCTGCTTCGCCACTCCTACGCACGGCGCGAATAAGTCCAGGAAAGATGAAGCGGTGAAATGGCAAGAAGGCGTACCAGTAGAGGTACCCGGAAAGACCGCGCGGGTCGAAGAACGCGGTCTGCTCGATCCGGGAACCTTCCGGGTCGGGGAGGAACTCGAACTGCAGCCACGCAGTTCCCGGGAGTTTCATTTCCGCTCGCAGGCGAAGGAGATGGGGACGATCCAGCGCTTCGACCCGCCAGAAGTCCAGGGGTTCGCCGACGCGTAGTTCGCGGGGGTGTCGGCGGCCGCGGCGCATGCCCACGCCACCGGACACCCGATCGATCAACCCCCGAATCTGCCACAGAGCGTTCCCGGCTGGCCATCCGGCGTCGCCGCCGAGCGCGCACGCAGCGTCGAAGACCGCTTCGGGTGCCGCCGAACTAAGGATCCGGTGGCTGTCGGACAGCATTCCTTCGTGCACTGCCAACTGGCGTTCCGGAGTCCCGTCTGCGCTGAAGCTGGCAAGGCTGGAGGCCCACGTGGTCTCGATCTCGTCGCTCGCCATCCGGTTGAGCGCCAGCTCCAAGGCGGCGCGGTAACTCATCGGCCGAACGCTGAACTCGCGCAGGGCGCGGTCATCTTGAACCACCGAGTCGGTATGCATGCCGGCGACGAGAGGCTGCGCGATGGCGTACGGGATGGGCGTGACCAGGTCGATGAACCTGCTGCTCCATTCGGGGTGGGGCACGGGTAAGACGAGGATCCGGCGATGGAGCCCGCGAACGCTGGCGTATTCCAGCATCATCTGCCGGTAGCTAAGGATGTCCGGGCCGCCGATCTCGTAGACGCCCTCGGCATCAGGGCGGTCGAGCGCGTCGAGGAGGTACTCGAGGACGTTGCGGACACCGATCGGCTGGCAGTGGAAGTCCATCCAGTGGGGTGCGACCATGATCGGCAGGCGCTCGGTCAGGCACCGGATCATCTCGAAGCTCACCGACCCCGAACCGACGATGATCGCGGCGCGGAACTCAATGACCGGCACTCCGGAGACGGCCAGGATTCGGCCCACCTCGTGACGCGAAGTCAGGTGATTGCTCAGGGTCGCGGCCGGGTCTCCTAGGCCCCCGAGATAGATGATCTTGGTGACGCCCGCTCGCCGAGCCGCCGCCGAGAAGATCTGGGCAATCTGGCGGTCGCGTTCGCGGAAGCTACTGCCGCTAGCCATCGAATGCACCAGGTAGTAGGCGACGTCGATGCCCTCCAGCGCCTGACGCGATGCCCCTTCGTCGGCCAGGTCGCCTTGGATGAGCTCCACGCCGGCCCAGCGGTCCTCCAAGCGACCGATGTCGCGAGTCACGCAACGGATATGCGCGTTTTGACCGTGCAGCCTCTCTACCAGTCGGCCGCCGATGTACCCGGTCGCGCCCGTGACCAGAATGTGTCCCTGGCCCCCGTCACCATCGTCGTCGTCGTCGTTCACCCGCGCCCTTCTCGGAACCCATTGCATTCGTCCACAACTGAACTTGATACCTCACGCGATGGGCGGCACCAGGGCCGAAGGCCCTTGGTAATCCCGCGGCGTGTGGGTTCGCCTTGGAGAGTCAGCCAGGTTGGTTCAATTCATTCTATGAACTCGGCTAACAGTTGGGAAAGGTTTGAAAGCCGTCCGCTAAGGTCCACCGATTGAATACCTTTAGTAGCAAAGATTGCTGGTCTTTTCTTGGCTAGCCAGCATGCCGATTTGCGAGCATGAAAGCCTCCGTGTTAGCAATCAGCAGGAAGATTGCCTTCCTAAGCAATTCTTCGAACGTCTTTGCTATCGGTAGGCGTCAGCGTATATTCGGATCGAAATTCGAACCGTCAAGACTACGCGCCCGAGGACCGATTCTGGTTGTCAAATAAGACCATTGACGTCGTCCTCTACATAACTCTTTCATACGTCTTTCATCACAAACTTTGACGCTGGATAGAGTTCACCCTATATGAGTTCCAAAGACAAGAAGCGCCCCCTAAGACAGAAATACGATTTTGATGCGGCAAGGCGTAAGGACCCCGAACCACCGGGAGGTTTGCCGCCTGAAAGTTCGGGATTCGAGGCAGATCCATTTAGTCCTGCTGGTGCGTGGATTCAATCGTCGAGAATCATTGAAGGGATTGGTAGACGTCTTGGTCGTCGGGCAATGATTTTGGTATTAGTTGTGTTAGCCGCGCTTTATCTGTTCGCAGCCTTTCACTAGCAACCATTCTCGAATTGATGAAGTATGTGTTAACAGACAACCCGGTCACATCGTGTGGAAACTTTGATTCGACACCGGCTTTCCTGGAGAGAGACTTATGAAAACAATGTCATGTAAACAATTGGGTGGACCATGTGATTTCCCGCTCCATGGAGCTACCGCTGATGACGTAATAAAAGCGCAGGATAGCCACGTACGAGAAAAGGTCGCAGGGGGTGATGAATCACACGAGAGTGCCTTGAACGAAATGAAGGGTAGGTGGAAGAAACCCATATCCGGAATGTCGTGGTATAAGTAAACCAAACGCGATTTTGCTGGTCTTGCCGAGGACTGATCGGCCGTCAAGGCGTGTCTTTGGCGTGTTGGGGATGCCTCCCATTTGACAGAGCCTCAGGACAAAGGAAAAGAAATGGTCACGAAGAAGAGCGGGTCGCAGAAAAGCAAGCCTCCTTCTCAGTTGATAGACGCGAGAATCAGGGAGCTAGGCGACTGGCGTGGCAAGATGCTCAGCCGGCTCCGTTCCTTAATCAAGGAGGCCGATCCCGAAGTCGTCGAGGCGTGGAAGTGGAGAGGTGTTCCGGTGTGGTACCAGGACGGAATGATCTGTACAGGCGAGACTTACAAAATCGTCGTGAAGATGACCTTCGCCAAAGGGGCGGCTCTGAAGGATCCGTCGGGCCTCTTCAACTCCAGTCTTGACGGGAACACAAGGCGTGCCATCGACTTCCACGAGGGCGAGGAGATAGATGAGGAGGTGTTGAAGACTCTCGTTCGCACCGCGGTGACCCTGAACAAGTCCAAAGCCAAACGCTAATCCACGGAATCAAACATCGTCCGTGGGATCCTGCAAGAAGCCACCGTATTGGTCGACAATCGAGTCAAGTGACAGAATCGCGTCCTCGCAACAGGTTTATCGCGATCCGGATTTCAGATCTTGGCGCAGAATCGATTCGCGTCGGAGTCGGGTAACTATTGAATTGATGTCGATCACCCTTGTGCAAACCTGTTATAACTTCCTCACGTCACGCTAGCTACTACGACGTAATCCTCAATCTGGACCGCAGTACTCTGGAAGATTCGGCTGGTTACTTAGGGTTGGACCGCGCCCACTAGTGAACATCCGGGCAACGTTGGGATGTCGATTTCCGTAGGCGAAGAGGCTTGTCGTAAAGACCGCGCCTTGGAGAGATATCCGAAAAAAACGAGTGGACGTGGCAGCAACAACTGTAAATGCCGACACGTCAGCGCCGTCAAAGGGCGGGAGATGATGGGCGGTACGCAACTCGAGAAACCACTTATTGGACTGCGTAATGTCGCCGTAAAGTTTCACGGCATTGCGAATTGGGTCGCATTGATCCGCGGCGCTTTGAATGACTAACAACGCGGGATTACTTAAAGATGCTGAATAGGTTTGGGCACGATCCTCCAACCCCGACATGATTACCGTTGCCTGGTAGTTGATACCCGCGCGAAGTGCGGCGAAGCTAACTCCTTGGGGATCGCTACCCCGAGCGTAGGTGAGCAGTGCTACGGCGGTCGCCCCATCGGAGTGACCGGCGAGGGCGATTTTCGATGGTTGCACAAGTCCACTCACCACCGAACAGCCTTTGGACTGGTTGGCTGACGCCATGAGCAGAGAACGAGTCACGAACGTCAGGTCGGCGGGCTCGTTGCGAAGATCGCCTTCGGTATTGACGCCATGTTGAGCGGCGACGGCGGCCTTGTTCTCGTCTGGAAAGAAAGGCGCGGCGACGACGAAGCCAGCTCGAACCCAGGCGTCGAGCAGATTGGCGTATGTATCGGGAGTGACGTTGTACCCGTGCGCGAACACAATCATTGGATAACCACCGCTTTGTTGAATGGGCGTGGCACCGTTGATTTCGTTTGGGACTCCCGGAACGCCAAGTGTCGGATATCGAATCTCGGTAACGAGCGTTCGGGCTTTTGTGAGTACCGTGGGCGGCGTGGTCGAATAATTCAGCACGGCCCGCGTACGGTCAACGAACGTGCAGCGCGCAACGCCAACCGAGACGCGCGGCGTAGCTGTCTGTTGATGTGAGATTGCTAGATTTGCACCTGCGGGATCCACCACGAGAAAAGGACCGATCAGTGCCGCGATCAAAGCGACTACTTGCAGGTTGGTCCAAATGAAACAACGATGGTCGCTGGCTGTTTTTCTTGACGAAATCATTTTCTTGACGATGGGCCACGTCGTTGGAGATTTCGTCACCGAATTTTTAGCATCGTCGCGATTTGTGACGAACGATTCTGGTTTAACCATTTGTAACAACCAGTCTCGAGTGGCGATCAACTACGTAGCACGACATTGAGCGGCTCGTCGCCTCGCTGCATTCGAGAGAACTGCTCAGTGAGCAGTCGTACGACGCGAGGCGTCATCGCCGTTGAGGCACCGCCGATGTGCGGGGAGATAAGCACGTTGGGTAAAGCGAAGAGTGGATGCCCTTTTGGCAACGGTTCGGGATCGGTCACGTCAAGTGCCAGACGAAGACGCCCGGAACTGGCGTGCAAGAGCAACGCGTCGGTGTTAGCGACCTTGCCGCGTGCAATATTGACGAACAGGCTGTCATCGCGCATGAGAGAAAGGAAC
>Ga0208080_1001442_pt1 | contig 11632 bp, 14 predicted proteins | sample NGESurdeep092012_3_FD_184476 | JGI IMG/M metagenome (GOLD analysis project Ga0208080, IMG submission 184476) | Arctic peat soil microbial communities from Barrow, Alaska - NGEE Surface sample 210-3 deep-092012 (SPAdes) | ecosystem: Environmental > Terrestrial > Soil > Wetlands > Peat ...
CGCCTGCGACCTGGCCGGCACCTACCTGGCCGCCGAGACCAAGCGACTCGCCTGCCTCCGGCATACCCTGTGGCAGCTGTTGAACGCCGCGATTCCCGGCTTGGTCCGCCACACCCCCGAGGTCAGCCTGCCCAACACCCTCACCGTGTCCTTCCCCGATGTGATCGGCCGCGAGGTGCTGGCACGCGCTCCTGGCCTCGCGGCCTCCACCGGATCGGCCTGCCACTCCGGCCAGGACACCCCCTCGGCCACTCTGCTTGCCATGGGCGTCACCCCTACCACCGCACTCGGCGCCGTGCGCCTGTCCCTGGGCCGTGCCACCACCGCTACCGACGTCTCCGCTGCCGCCGCGATCTTGGTCGCTGCCCACGCCCTGGCCACCGCCGCGTGAGCGCCGACCTGCCATTGCCCATCGGTAAGGACTACACCGCTGAGTCGGTGTTCCAGCCAGCCAACCTGCTGCGTGAAGCCCGACGTCAAAGGAACCTGCCCGACCAGCCCGTGCCCCGCGTCTGTCTGCTCGATCCCGATGGGGACATCGCAGCCCACCTCGCCGACACCGGCCGGGGACACCGTCACACCGGCTGGGCGTGCTACCACACCGATATGTGGGTCACCGACCTGGCCGGGACAGCTGTTGGAGTGGTCGGCCGCGCTGTCGGCGCCCCTTTCGCCGTCCTGGTCGCCGAGCAGCTGTTCGCCAGCGGCGCCGACCTGGTCGTCTCCATCACCTCCGCCGGCCAACTCCAACCGCTGGCCGACCCGCCCTACTTCGTCCTCATCGACCAAGCTTTGAGAGACGAAGGCACCAGCCTGCACTACCTGCCACCCGCACCCTGGAGCGCTCTGCCCGGCCACCTCAAAGCCCGCATCGAACCTGCCATGCACCATTTGAGCGAGTCAGTCATCACCGCCCGGTCCTGGACCACCGACGCCCCCTACCGCGAAACCAGCGCCGCCATCGCCTCCGCCATCAAGGCCGGGGCCACCTGCGTCGAAATGGAAGCCGCCGCGCTCTACGCCCTGGCCGAAGCGCGCGGCTACGACATCGTCTGCCTTGCCCACATCACTAACACCATGGCCGTCACCGGAAACGACTTCGAGAAGGGCGAAGCCAACGGCGTCCACGCCGCGCTGGCTCTCGCGGCCCACATCGCCCGCACTCTCACCGCGCACAGCAGGGGTAAGTGAACGACAAGTCTCAACCAGGATCTGCTGGTTGCCCAAGGCCACCGGCGACGTGACCCCCGAAGAGGGTATTGGCCGAGATCGTTACCTCCGCTCCGCAGCTGACCGCACCGCAGTCGGACCCTGTCATATGAACCGCCACCGACGGTCGACCGACCGCTAATGGACATCAAGGGTGTCGACCCTGCCGACATCCTCACCGGCATAACAAGCATGTGAGTGCCTTCGGATGACGCGGGTGGGTGAGCCTCCAGGTGTCTCGCCATCTCGGGCTGCGGGACGAGCTCGGGGTTTTAAGGAGGTGCTACGCGTGCTCCGTTGACCGTTCCGCTTACGGAAGAGGTGGACGCTCGACTAAATACGACAGGATCTGCTTGATGTGAATACGTCCGCCCCTTTACCAAAACCGGCGCGCCTCGTTCGCGGGGCCAGATGACCAGATTCACTCTGCTCACTTGAGACAACGAGCGTGGTGGCGTGGCAGGGGCTGCTGGGTGTGTCGTCGGAACGTTCAGCTGCGCTACTCCAATATCTGCACACATGTTCAGATATTGGAGGTCTACATGGCGAACCGAAAGGCTGCTAGATCACCCTTGTGGATGAGAACTCTCTCACCTGGCTCTCCTGGTCAACTCATAGGGCGTTGAGACAGTGATTGCAGCGAACCGATACCGGGGCGCTGGGATGAAGGGGAGTCGTCATGAAGACATCTACCAAGTTGATCGCAACCGGTGCTGCGAGCGTGCTCGGCATTGTTCTGGCCGTCGGCGGTGCGCAGGCATCCAGTGGCCCGTTGACTGTTCGCGATGCCCCGGGGCACGTTGTGCAGGTGAGCGGCGTCGTCCCGGTGTCCGCGAACGCCAGCCCTAGGGCCACGGCGCACGTCAACCCCAACGCCAAGGACCTGGTCAGAGCTACCGTGGCGCACCCGACCGCACGGGCCACCGTTGCGCACCCGACCGCACGGGCCACAGTGGCCCACACGGCTGCGCACGCCACGACGCACGCCACTGTCCATCAAGTCGCGCGGCCGGCTGCGCAGCCCCTGCCCGCGCATCACGAGGGTACGTCCACCTGTGGAACGGATCACGGCTCCACTGGCATGAGCGGGTCAGAGTCGCACATGCGGTAAGGCAGCCGAACAATGCATTTACCTCGCAGCCTCGGACAGCCAGCTCTGGGCTCCCGCGAAAGCCACCGCTGACGGTGTGTCGCACGGCGACACGCCGTCTGCGGTGCCGAGGCAGCGCGGACACGGTGCCGGCTGGTGAGCCTGATGGGTTATCAACGTCCATCACGATCCTGGCTGTCGCGGTGTCCGATTGCGTATCTTGGCTGACCCCGCCGCCGGCGAGCCCAGGCAGCTGATGGCCTTGCGCTGATGTCGCCAGCGGCCCAAGTGCCCTGATCCAGCCAGCCCCGGCCATGTGCGTTCCGCTGCGCCCAAGGGTTCCTTGGTCCTGGTCATACTCTGTTGACGGCTGATCGAACGTCCTTCCCCTCAACCAAGCGACCGTATGATCCGCCCTTCCGGCCCGGGGCCAGGCTTTACTTCAGGCGGTAGCCCATTCCACGCACCGTCTCGATGCGGTCGCTGCCGATCTTGGCGCGCAGGTAGCGCACATACACCTCGACCACGTTCGAGCCCGGGTCGAAATCGAGGCCCCATACGCGGCTGAGCAGCTGCTCGCGGCTGAGGACCTGACCGGGATTGCGAACGAACTCCTCGGCCAGTGCGAACTCGCGCGCCGACAGGTCGTGCAGGGTCCCGTCAACGCGAATCCGGCGCGTCTTCAGGTCGAGCTCCAGACCGCGCACCTGCAGCGAACCGACTGGCCCGGGCTGGCTATCCTTCAAGCGCAGTCGGACCCGTGCCAGCAGCTCATCGAAGCGGAAGGGCTTGGACATGTAGTCGTCGGCGCCGCCCTCAAGACCATGCAACGTGTCGGCCGCGGAGTCCCGGGCGGTCAGCACGATGACGGCGATGGGGTTGGCCTCACCGCGCAGGGTCTGGAGAATGTCGAAGCCGTCTCGGCCCGGAAGACCGATGTCCAGGATCATCAGGTCGAACTGGCCGCTCTGCGCCTCGGCAAGTGCCGCCGGGCCGTCGGCCGTCACGGTCACCGCGAAGCCCGCCGCGCGAAGACCCTTCTCGACGAACGACGCAATCCGCGTCTCGTCCTCGGCAATGAGAATCCTGCTCACTTCTTACCCCACATCTTGCTGCGTCGGTTGCGCGACGTTCACGAGCGGAATCCGGATCGTGAACGTCGACCCCTGCCCCGGCGGGCCCGAGAGCACCACGGTGCCGCCGTGGGCTTCGGCGATCGCCGAGACGATGGACAGGCCAAGCCCGGTTCCCTCCGTACCCTTGCTGGTCTCGAGCCGGCTGAACCGCTCGAAGATCCGCTGGCGGGCTTCCGGCGCAATGCCGGGTCCGCCGTCGCGTACCGACAGGTGCAGCCAGCCACTGGTTGCGGTTCCCGAGACCTCACTGGTGATGGCGATCGGCTCGCCGGGGGTGGAGTACTTCACCGCGTTATCGGCCAGCTGTAGCCATGCCTGGGTGATGTGGCCGGCATCGATCAGCGCCAGTCCGCTCGCGGGCTCGACACGCCAAGTGCGCGTCGGGTCGAGCGCTGAAGCCTTGGTGCCGACCGCTGTCGTGAACGACTCGATGTCGACCTCGGAGAGTTCAACAAAGTGCGGCGCCCTCGACGCGGCGAGCAGCGAGATATCAGAGACCAGTGTGCTCATGCGGTCGAGCTCATCGATGCCCAGCGCCCGGGTCGCCTCGACCTCGGCCACGTTGCCGGCGTCCAACAGCTCCAGGTGACCGCGGATGATCGTGATCGGCGTCTTCAGCTCGTGACCGACGTCGCTGAGCAGACGTCGTTGGCTCATGGCTGAATCCTGCAGCCGGTCGAACATGGAGTTGATGGTCGCGGCCAGCTCAGAGACGTCGTCGCTGCCCGTCACGGGGACGCGCTGCGTGAGCTCGGCCGCGTTGCTGCTGCTCGCGGCGGCATCGCGCAGCAGACGGATCGGGCGCAGCAGCCGCCCCGCCGCCAATGAGGCCACCAGACCTACTAGGGCCAAGGCGGCCAGCGCGACGCGGAGGTAGGTCTGGAACGATTGGGCAACCGAGGCGAGTTCGGAGCCTAGGTCGTACGCGGCGACGTACAGGCCTGTGTTCGGGTCGCCGGCGACTCTGACGGGGATGATCACGTAGCGCAGCGTTCCGAGCGTGCTCTTGGCCGTGCCGATGACCACATTAGTCGGATTTGCTTCGCGGACGATCCGGGCGACCAGGGCGCTGTCCTTGTCGATGCGGAACGGCAGATTCACCGCAGGAATCAGCGCAGGCTTTCCGTTGACGAAGCCCAGAACGCTCTCGTTCGAGGCCGGAATGACCTGTTGCATGGCGACCCGCAGCACGGAATCGACGCTGGTCAGCGGTGTGGTCGAGGTCTTGCCCGACGCGATGGTTTTCAGATTCGGGACGGTGTGTAGAAGTTGCGCGTCAACGGCCGCGAAAACCCCTTGGCGCTGCACCAGATAGGAGGCGACCCCAGATGCCGCCAGCCCGAACGCAGTGACCACAAGAATCGCGACCACGATTCGTGACCTCACCGAGAGAGTGCGTGCTCGACTGGCGCGAACGGTGCGCCCGCGCCGCCAAGGTTTGCGCATGTGGGTCATTGTCCACCCATCGGTTGTTGCATTGACCCGGCGGGCCGGCCTCCAGGGGTCGATCCATCGCTGCCTTCAAACCGGCGCCACCCCTCCGCGGCATGCGTGGGCTACGTTGCCGGACCTGAACAACCACCCGGTTCGCAGCGGCGAAGTAACGGCTTTGCCTCCCACACCTACCGCATCATGCCGGTAGAGCCACTCATACTTGTAGAGCCATTCATACCGGGAGAGCTGTGAGCCGGTTGGCACGAACCTCCGTGGTCAGCACCACAAGGCATTTCTGCGTGATACGAGGGCAGGGGCCGTCCGGCTGGTCGCGCGACTTGACTGACACCACTGTGCGTCGCGGCGTGCGTCGTGACATGTGCGGCCGGGTGCGCGACAGTGGCTGCGGACAGGCCCTTGGCGTTGGCGTTGGCGTGCGCCGTGGCAGTGTCGTTGGCCTGCGCGGACGCCGGCCCGACGCCGCTGACCTGAAGAGCCTGTCCCGGGGCATCACGAGCAGTCAGCGCTCCGCTGGCTGCCTGCGCACCGCCGGCGGCAAGTGCAACGCCGAGCACGCTCGCGGCCCCGATCGCGATCAGCTTGCTGGATACCTTCATCATGTCTTGCCCTTCATCCCAACGCCCCGGTATTGGTTCGCTGCAATGACTGTCTCAGTGGCCTATGAGGTGACCAGGAGAAGCAGATGAGAGAGTTCTCATCAGTGCCCCCCTACACGGGGGCGCTGTCGACGGCAACTGAATACTGATCAGCGCGCGGCAACTGAAAGTTGACCAGCTTCCCCAGACCCTTGCTTATCCGAGCAGGGGAGGAAGCGAGTGTTGGACGTGGAGGACTGGGCAGAGATCCGGCAGGCGCAGCGAGCTGACGGCTGACTGTCAGGGTTTCCGCGAGACTCTGGCCACGAGGGTGCTGACCTTTTTTGGCCGGCAGGGTGACCCGGAGGCCAAGGGGCTGGTTCCTGACCAGGGTCCAAGACCGGCTCCTGGTGCCCCACCGGCCTGGCCCAACTCGCCGAACGGTCCACCCCACCAGCAGCGCGCCAACGCCACCGCCTGCCAAACGGCTATCGACGACCGCACCAGGCAACCGGTCTCGCCGCAGGAACAGGACCAAGGCCCCACACAACGAAACTTGACCGAAACACGGCTCCGCCGCGCCGAGCCTTCTAGCGCGTCAGTACCCTGACATCTACATGTGAGACGGGCTGTGAACTGGTTCGGGCGAATGCATCTCAGCGTGATGCGTGGGCAGCATCTGTGCGGCTGGAGGCGCGACCTGACTGACACCGCTTTGCGGTGTTGCGGTGGCCTGCGACGTCGCACGAGTCGTTGCCCGTGCCGTCGTGGCACTCGACAGGCCCTTGGCGTTGGGACTGGTGTGCGCCGTAGCGGTGGGGCTGGTGTGCGCTGTAGCGGTGGGGCTGACTTGCGCGGACGCCGGCCCGACACCGCTGATCTGTAGAACCTGACCCGGGGCATCCGCAACAGTCAGCGATCCACGGGCTGCGTACGCACTGCTGGCGACCAGTGCGACGCCAAGCAAGCTGGCGGCCCCGATCATGATGACCCTGGTGGATATCTCCTTCATGTCTTTACCCCTCTTCCAGCCCCGGCCCGCCTCATTGCAGTCATTGTCTCAGCGCAGTATGAGCTGACCCGGAGAACTTGATGAGAGAATTCTCATCCGGGTGGACGTCAAATGGGGGTACATCGCCCGTTTCAGCGGCTCCCAGACGCAGGGTGGCGTCAGGGGGTGGGCCTCAGGCGGTGCCGAGGCGACCGTGTCCGTGACGGACTATTTGTTCAACGCGGGTGCGAGCAACATGGGCTGGTTATAGGTCGGTGGGAATCGACCGGCTTGCGTGATGTTGCTCTGGCAAGGGTGACTCTTCTGGTGTCGTGGTTGGTGCCGGTCCTGTTACGGCGTCTGCCCCGGTGGTGTCCGGTGGTGTCCGGTGGCGGCGTGGTAGTCGATGCCGGGCAGGGCGGCGGGGTTGACGTGGACGGTGGCGTCATCCAGGCGGGGGACGCGGTGGATGAGCTGGTGCTGGGCCTCGTCGGCGATCGCGTGAGCTTCGACAATTCCCAGGGTGTTGTCGACGGTCAACGTGATCTCGGCGCGCATGCGGTGCCCGATCCAGCGCAGCCGGGCACTGTCGACGCTGCGGACTCCCGGCACGTCACGCACCGCTGCCTCGGCGGCATCAACCAGATCGGGGTCGACGGCATCCATCAGCCGGCGGTAGATGTCCCGGGCCGCGCCGCGAAGGACTGCCAGGATCGCCACGGTGATGAGCAGCCCGACGATGGGGTCGGTCAGCGGGAAGCCGGCCATGACCCCGATCGCCCCGATCACCACAGCCAGGGAGGTGAACCCGTCGGTGCGGGCGTGCAGCCCGTCCGCGACCAGTGCAGCTGAGCCGATCTTGGTGCCGACCCGGATCCGGTATACGGCCACCAGCTCATTCCCCGCGAACCCGATCAGACCCGCCGCGACCACAACCCAGGCGTGACTGATGGGCTGGGGGTCGATCAGCCGGCGGATCGACTCATACGCAGCGAGCATCGAGGAGAATGCGATCATGATCACGATGAAGACGCCGGCCAGGTCCTCCGCCCGCCCATACCCGTAGGTGTACCGGCGGTTCGCCGCGCGCCGGCTCAGCACGAACGCGACCCACAGGGGAATAGCGGTCAGCGCGTCGGAGAAGTTGTGGATGGTGTCCGCCAACAGGGCGACCGAACCGGTGATCAGCACCACGATGAGCTGCGCGAGCGCAGTGACGCCCAGGGCGACCAGGCTGATCTTGACCGCCCGGATCCCCTCGGTGCTGGCTTCCAGCGCGGAGTCGACCGAGTCCGCCGCGTCGTGGCCGTGCGGGCGCAAGAGCGACAGCACGAAACCCATGATGCCGCTTGGGTGTTGATGGTCGTGGTCAACACCAGGCCGGTGACCGTGACCTGACCCTTCATCGTGCTGGAGCTCGTTCCCGTGGTCATGGTCATGGTCATGGTCGTGGTCGTGGTTGTCCGGCGGGTGCTCGTGGCCGGGATGACCACTGTCGGGGTGGGCGTCAGTCATGCGCGTCTACTTTCAAAAGCGGTGTGCTTGTAGCGGTTACTGCCGGGGTGGTTCGAAGATCGGGCGACGTAGCCCGTCGGGCTAGGTTTACTCGGCCGCTATGACGTCTGCGAGGTGCGTGAGCCTGGGACGCGAGATCTCGACTTGGACACGGACTCCAGCGGCGTGGTTTCGTCCACGTGATGGGGTGGAACTTCGGGGCCGGCATGCTCGGCGTTGTACACGGCATCGCGGACCAGCCGGGCCACGTGCTCGTTCTCAAGCCGGTAGAACACCTGCGTCCCCTCCCGTCGGGTGCGCACCAACCTGGCCATCCGCAGCTTGGCCAGGTGCTGGGACACCGACGGCGCCGGCTTATCAACCCGGGCTGCCAGCTCATTGACCGCCAGCTCCTGATCGGTCAGCTCCCACAACAGGCGGACTCGGGTTGTGTCCGACAGCATCCGGAACACCTCGACGGCGAGCTCGGCCTGCTCGATCGGCAACCCATCAGACTCTCCGCTATCTGCATGTATACGCAGATAGTATCGCAGACCGACGGCTGCCCGATCCCGAGTGACGGGTGCCCCACGCCAGCCCGGCTTCGGCCGGTATCACACCGCCTGCTAGCAGCAGTCCTCGCCGCGCCAGGCCTCGAGGCCCTCATAGACGGCCCAGCTGGCCAACAGCAGTCCGACGACCGGGTCGAGCCAGGTCCATCCGAACGCCGCGGTTGCGCCCAGGCCGAGCAGCACTGCTCCGGCTTGGGCGGCGCACAGGTAGTTCTGGATGCCTTCTCCGGTTGTGGCGCCGGAGTCCAACTGCGCGCCCAACCGCTGTTTGGCGCGCCCGAGCGGCGGCATCACTAGCAGGCTGGCGGCGGTGACCAGGACCCCGAGAAGACTCGGCGTGATCTGGTGTCCGCTGGCAAGATCGCGGATGGACTCCACCCCGATGTAGGGAGCCAGTAGGAAGAAGGAGATTGCGACGGCTCGTTGGGCGCGCCGCTCGGAGGTCTCGGACACCGTTCGGGTGCCGGTGAATCGCCAGATGACGATGACTGAGGCCAGGCCCTCGATGACCGAGCCCAGGGCCCACCCGATCAGGGCTATCGAGTTGGCCGCGATGCTGGCAACCAGGCCAAGGACACCTTCACCGGTCATCCAGGCCAGTGAGAACCAGGCCAAGGCCTTTGCGTGTCGGGCAGCTCGCACCCATCCCGCATCATGGGCGGCTTGGTTCGGGGTGCAGCAGGCACCTGACTGGACGTCGGCATCGGCGGACGATTCCGGGTTGGGTCCGCCCGTTCCCGGCCTGGCTGTCTGTGGCGGCGTGTCAGGCATGGGCGTCGTGTTCGTGCTCGGCGTGGCCGGCCGGCTCGAGCTGGAAGGTGGAGTGTTCGACGTCGAAGTGCCCGACCAGGCAGGCCTGCATCTCATCCAGGAGGCCGGGGGCGTGCCCGTCGTGGAAGCAGCCATCGTCGATGACCACGTGCGCCGAGAGGGCGGGCAGGTTGGAGGTGACCGTCCAGACGTGCAGGTCGTGGACGTCGATGACGTGCTCGTTGGTAGCCAGATGGCTGCGGATCGCATTCAGGTCGGTGCCCTCCGGCGCGGCCTCGAAAAACCGTACTATCAGCCCGGAACGGTGCCAGCCGACGAGCCGAGGTCCCGGAGGTACGCGGCCTGGTTCCACTGGAGGATGACCGGGGTGTCGCGTTCGTACCCGAGCATCGACACGGTCGCCGTGGCCAGGGCAAAGTGTCGTCCGGACGGCACGTCGAGACCCAGCCAGCGAGCGGTAAGCACCCGAAGCAGGTGACCATGGGCGAAGATCGCCACGTCACCGCTCTCATCAAGCGCCCTGCTGATGGCGAGGTCGGCCCGCCTTCCGACGTCAGCGGCCGATTCGCCGCCGGGCACCGGCGCGGTCCAGATGGTCCAGTCGGGCACGCTGCGTCGGATCTCCTCGGTCGTGAGACCTTCGTAGTCGCCGTAGTCCCATTCGACCAGCTCCTCAAGCACCCGAACCCTCGCAACGTCGAGGCTCGCGCGGCGAAGGGTCTCAGTCGCACGCTGAAGGGGACTGACCAGGGCGGCAGCGAACGGTCGGCCGCGCAGCATCGACCCGAGCGCGTCGGCCTGGCGCTTCCCGAGTTCGGTGAGCGCGACATTGGTCCGTCCGGTATGGCGCCCGGTGCGGCTCCACTGCGTCTCGCCGTGGCGGACGAGCACGAGCTGGCGCACGTTCATCGCGACACCCAGGTCGACGAACTCCAGTCGGCGGCGCCGACCAGTCCACTGTCGTCGCCAAGGGTTGCCTGACTGACCACGATCTGTGCGGCCGGGTCACGTCGTGGACCGTAACGTTTCAATGAAGCACGGATCTGACACTGCCCTAAGGGACAGCTCCCATGACCTGCGACGAGCCCGGCACCCTCTGTCGAGAGCACCACCAGGGCTGCATTGAGGGCACGGCCACGGCGACCTGTCAGATCCCAGGCCCACAGGTAGATGATGACGGTTTCGCCCGCAGCGATCAGAAGGTGCATGCCTCGCAGGACGAGTGCGCCCCGCCCGAGGCGCAAGGCGGGAGCGAGCACCTGGTCATTCATGCTGCGAGTGTCTCAAACAGTGTCGATGCAACGACATGCCGCAGCCGCCGGAGCTCCGGAATCCTAGCGGGCCTCCCTACGTTATGTAAGCCAGAAGCAGGGCCGAGAAGGGAGAAACATGGCAGCGAGTGTCGAGTTCGAGGACGACAACGGACAGGTGGTGCGTTACGTCCGTCACGCCAACGGCGGCGGGCTGGTCTCACCGCGGGCGCGGGTGCACGAGGCTGCGATGGTGGCCTCGACGGCCTACGTCGAGGCCGGCGCGCTGGTGGGTGAACGCTCTCGGATCGGCGCGGGGAGCTGGCTGGATCACGACGTGATCGTCGGGGAGGACGTCGTCGTCGCCACGAACGTGCACCTCGGCCCGCGCACGCGGGCGGAGGACGGGACCTGGATCGGCACGGGAGCACGGGTCGGGTCCGACGTCGTGATCGCGCGCGGTGCGCGGGTAGCGCCCGATGCCGTCGTCCGGGACGCAGCCGTCGTGCGTCGGCGGGCCGGCTCGGGCCGCTCGGAGTTCGGGATCGCGGCGTAGACGGGGTTGTGCCCGTTCGAGCAGGGCCGGGTAGTCAGGCGGTGGCGACGCCGACCGGATCGTCATAAGACGATGGTCCACCGGACGGGCAGCACTTCGGCGTCTAACGCGCCGGCGCGTGCGCGGGATCACTGGCCGCGTTTCTTCGCGGCGTTGTAGTTGAGCCCGTTCACATCGAGCTCGTACTTGCGGTGACACACCCTGTGTGACCTTGGAAGAACCGGAGAACCGCACAGCCGGAGAACATGACGGAACAAGCTGAGCGTCTTCTGAAGCTTGAGGGTGAGTCCCGGGGTGTGGATATCTGTGGCCCAAAGTGGCCCGAGCATGGACCGGAAACACAGATCGGCAGAGGACTGGATTCCTCCAAAGCGGTTCTACCGCAACGCTTTTCACATTTGGAGCGGGTGACGGGAATCGAACCCGCACTGTCAACTTGGGAATCCGACACGGACCCGCCATCCACGCTCCGTGGCCCGATCTGACGTGGTCGTGAGTGATCTGTCTTGACCCCGGCTTGTTGCACGCGGACT
>Ga0208080_1001448_pt1 | contig 11617 bp, 12 predicted proteins | sample NGESurdeep092012_3_FD_184476 | JGI IMG/M metagenome (GOLD analysis project Ga0208080, IMG submission 184476) | Arctic peat soil microbial communities from Barrow, Alaska - NGEE Surface sample 210-3 deep-092012 (SPAdes) | ecosystem: Environmental > Terrestrial > Soil > Wetlands > Peat ...
GGCAGGGTTGCCGACTGCAGCGTTGAGATCGCCTTGAGGCCGAAGACTTCGAGCGCCAGATCCACCCGCTCATCGACCTCATCCTCGCTGAGGCCTGACGCGAAGATCAGAGGCAGCGCGAGATTCTTCCGCACGGTCATGTTGGCAACGAGGCCATCGGGCATCAGCACGCTACCGATGCGACTGCGAAGCTGGCGAATCGCGCGCCGCGAGAGGGTTGGCGGGAGCTCACCTAGCACGGTGACGGACCCGTGTGCCGGGCGCTCAGTGGCGAGAATCTGCCGGAAGAGTTCGGCGCTGAGGGCGGGCAGCGTACGGATGACAAGAAACGTGTGCTCCCGTACCGAGAGGGACAGAGGATACCGCCATTGCTCGGGCGGATTGAGCGGCACGAGATTCTCGATGACTAGCGAGACAGCCATACCGATCGTTCCAGGGCCAGGATGGCGAGCGTCGCGGAGAGAAGAAATACGTACAGCAGCGAGATCACGGTACCGCGTGTCACACTTCGTGGCAGTTCAATCGCGTTGTTGGGCGTCCGCATTCCTGCCCAGCAGGAGATCAGCGCGATGCCGGCGCCGCACGCCGCCGCCTTCAGAAGAACGCGAGCGAAGTTCGTTTCGCCGATTGCCAGGCGGAGCGAGGCAAGGTAGTCGGCAGGCGGAAGGTGTGCCAGCCACCACGTCGCCACGAGGCCACCAAAAAGCGCGACCGCGTCAAAAATGATGGTGAGGATCATGACGCTGAGCGCACACGCGGCGATTCTCGGGATCACGAACACCTGGAGCGGATCGATTCCAGCCGCCTCGAGGGCGTCGAATTCGCCGAGGATGCGGCTCGTGGCCATCTCGACCGACATCGCGGTGCCGGATCGCGCGACGACGGTGATCGCGGCGAGGAGCGGACCAAGCTCCCGGATGAGAATCGTCGCCAGGATGTCACCGAGCGTCTTGGCGATACCGAGTTTTACGGCGAGTCCTTGCGATTGCGCGATGATCATCATGCCGGCGACGAGCGCAAGGCAGCTGATAAGGGCGACCGCATGCGTCACCGTGAACCGAATCTGATTCACGAAGGTGCGCTGGCTGAAGCGGAACGCCGCGCGATTGTAGCGGACGGCCGAGCGGACGCACGCTCCGAGGAAATCGACGCAACTGACAACAACCTCGAACGTTTCGCGAAGCCGGCCGCCAAATCGCTCGATAGGCAACACGAGGGATACTGTCATTGCCGCACATTCTACGGTGCTTGGCGCGACTCCGCCAACTTGCGTTGCGCCCTGGCACGAGCGAATGTTCGATTGGGCATGGTCGACGCAAAGTCAGCGTCGATCAACCCTCGCCTTTGGGCGACCCTTCGCTTTCGGCGAGGGGGGGTTCACCAACAGCAGGCGCTCAATTCGCATGGAGTCCACGCCACAGACCCCTCCCCAGGGTACGTCGCTCGCCGCAGTCCTCGAGATCGAGCAGGTCATTCCCCCGCAACGCGCGCGATCCCTTCTCAACTCCCTTGCGGGCGCGCAGGTGGTGCCGGCCCAACCGGAGGCGCCGCTCGGTTGGATCGCGCTCATCACGATCGTTCCGGCGGGAGACCGCTTGGAGCGTGCGGAATTCCGGTCGAACGGCGGTTCCCCCGCTGAGCGTGCGGAAACGGGGGCCTCCCGAGCGATGCGCCACATCGAAGCGCTTCGCATCTCGGCGATGTGCATGTTGTGGGGAACGCACACTGTGTCGAGCCTGCTGGCCGCGCGCGGTTCCGCCAACCCGGAGGCGCGCGTTCATTTTCCGCGTCTGCGGGCGCTTCTGTGGGACGACTGGGACGCGACTCGACGCACGTGCAGCGATCCGCAAAGCTTCATGACCGTGTTCGACGCGACACTCGCCCAGGACAAGGCGGCGGAGGCGAACAAGCCGGCTCGTGGCCCGATGATGACGCTGGGCATTCCGATTCCGCCCACCCCGGCGAGAGAAGTCGCCGTGGGGACCATCAGCATGAAGCGCACGCCTGAGCTGGAACGCTTGCTGACGCCGCGTGATACGATCCCGGTCGTTCCTCCCCCACGTCCGGCGGAATCACCGAAGTCGCGACTCGTGCCGATCGTCGTCGGCGTCGCGGTGGTGCTGGCTACTATTATCGGATACGTACTTCATTCGCGCTGACAAGAGAGATCTCCCACATGCAGGATAAATCACGCATCCCCGTCATCGTCGCCGCCGCGCGTACGCCGATCGGGAAGTTCCTCGGCTCCATCTCCGCGCTCACCGCGCCCGAGCTTGGTGCCATCGCGATCAAGGAAGCGCTCGTGCGCTCCGGCATTCCGGCCTCGGAAGTGAACGAGGTCATCATGGGCAACGTGGTGCAGGGCGGGGTCGGGCAGGCACCGGCACGCCAGGCCATGCTGAAGGCCGGCATCCCAGCCACCGTCAGCGCGTTCACCATCAACAAGGTGTGCGGCTCCGGTCTCAAGGCCGTGATGCTCGCCGCGCAGTCGATCAAGGCGGGCGACGCGCAGGTCGTCGTCGCCGGCGGGCAGGAGTCGATGTCGAATGCGCCGTATTACGTCTACGGCATGCGGAACGGCGTGAAGCTCGGCGATCAGAAAATGGTCGACGGGATGATCAAGGATGGTCTCTGGTGCGGGAGCTGCGACGTCCACATGGGAGCCCACGCCGAGTACACGGCGAAGAAGGCAGGCATCACGCGGCGGCAGCAGGACGATTTCGCCGCCGAGTCGCACCGCAAAGCGGCGCGAGCCCAACAAGAGGGGCGCTTCAAGGCGGAGATGGCGCCGGTCACCATCACGGGCAAGAAGGGCGATACCATCGTCGATACCGATGAAGGGCCGCGCTCGGACACAACCGCGGACTCGCTCGGCAAGCTTCGTCCCGCCTTCGGCAAGGGCGACGAAGCGACGGTCACCGCCGGCAACGCGAGCTCGCTCAACGATGGCGGTGCGGCGCTGGTTGTGACCTCGCTGGCGTATGCCGAGGCGCATGGCCTGGCGATTCTTGGTCGCGTGACTGCCTATGCGACTGGCGCCGTGGAGCCGCAGGAGCTGTTCTTCGCGCCCATCACGGCGGTGAACAACCTGATGAAGAAGGAAGGCAAGACGATCGGCCAGTACGATCTCATCGAAGCGAACGAAGCGTTCGCGTCGCAGGCGCTCGCGAATGGCGCCGGACTGAATTGGGATTGGGATCGCGTCAACGTGAATGGCGGCGGCATCGCGCTCGGCCACCCGATCGGCGCGAGCGGTGCTCGCGTGTTGACCACGCTCCTGTACGCCCTGAAGGCTCGCAATCTCGACAGTGGTCTCGCGACGCTCTGCCTCGGTGGCGGCGACGCCGTAGCACTCTCTGTTTCCCGGACCTGATTCAATGACGACGATCGCACTCGCCGCTCGCACGCCGCGCACACGCGCCCTCGGAATCATCCTCGCCGCCGGCGCGCTGGCGCTTGCCTCACAGTTTGCGCTGCCGATTCCCGGCACGCCCGTTCCGATCACGCTGCAGCCGCTCGTGGTCGTGCTCGCGGGTCTCATGCTCGGACCAGTCGATGCCGCGGCGGCGATGGTGGCTTATCTCGTCGCGGGAATGGCGGGGCTGCCTGTGTTCGTGCCCATGGGCGCGCCAGGAATCGCGCGTCTGTTCGGGCCCACGGGCGGCTATCTGCTCGCGTATCCCGTTGCCGCCGCGGTCGCGGGGCGGCTTGGCGCCGGCAAGGCGAGCTTCGTCGCTCGTGCGCTCGCGGCAGAGGCGGGAATTCTGGTGCTGTATCTGGGAGGGCTCGCGCAGCTCGCGGTCATCTCCGGCAGCCTCGCGAAAGCTGCGTTGCTCGGCGTCGTGCCGTTCGTGGCTGTTGATGCCGTGAAGGCCCTGGTCGCAGCAACGCTGACGGGCGTTCGGCGCAACAGCGTCTGACGGAGAACGCATCGCCCGCGCCCGAGGTCCCGCGGAACATCGCGGCGACGATCGGGCGGGTTCTCGCGTTCGTGGTGTTTCTGCTCGTCTGTTCAGCGGGGGCATACTGGTTCATCACGCCTCCGCTGATCTGGCTCGCGCGACAGACCGATCATGTGATCCGGGTCGACGTCTACGCCGAGCTGGTCGCTGCCCTCGTTGCGACGGCGATCATGTTGCGCTCGATCGACCGGCGCGCATGGGCCGATGTCGGCCTCTCGCGGGAGGCGGCTCGCGTTCGGCCGACGTTCACCGGATGGTGCGTCGGGACGGGGGCGAATGCCTTCACCTGCGTGGTGCTGCTTGCGGCGGGGCTTTTGCGCTTCATGCCGTCAACCGACGATGGGAGCTGGCTGGGCGCGACCTTTCGCGTCACGCTGGTGCTGCTTCCCGCCGCCCTGGCGGAAGAAGTGATCTGCCGAGGCTATCTTCTCACGGTGATTCGAGACAGCGTCGGAGCTCGCGCAGCCGTTGTACTCACGAGCGTCATGTTTGCGCTGCTACATCTGAAGAACCCGGGCGCGACGCTGGCGTCGGTATTGGTTGTCACGCTGTCCGGGCTGTTGCTGGCGACGGTGCGGATCAGGCTGAACAGTCTGTACGCCGCATGGATGGCGCATTTCGCGTGGAACTGGACGATGGCGGTTCCCTTTCACGCTTCAGTGAGTGGGATTCGGTTCGAGGCGCCAGGGTATCGGGCGGTGACGTCGGGACCGTCGTGGCTCGGTGGTGGCGAGTGGGGACCCGAGGGCGGACTGATCGCCGCGCTCGGCATGACGTTGGGTTTGGCGTATTTCTACACGCGGCGCCGCCGCGAGGAGTCATAGCACGATGTCCGACCGCATTGCCGTCATCGGCGCGGGTCAGATGGGAAATGGGATCGCGCACGTGTTCGCGCAATCCGGCCTCGAGGTGACGATCGTCGACGTCGCCGACGCCGCGCTGGCGAAGGGACGCAGCACGATCGCGAAGAACCTCGACCGTCAGGTCAAGAAGGGAACGATCACCGAAGACGAGAAGGCGACCGTACTCGGTCGTGTCTCGACGTCGACGTCGATGGACGCGATCGCCGGCGCGGCGCTCGTCGTCGAAGCGGCGACGGAGAATCGCGATCTCAAGTTCAGGGTTTTCGCCGAGATGGACGCGAAGGCCGACGCCGGCGCGATCCTCGCCACGAACACCAGCTCCATCTCCATCACGGAAATCGCGGCGCACACGAAGCGTCCCGAGCAGGTGATCGGCATGCACTTCATGAATCCGGTGCCGGTCATGCAACTCGTGGAGATCATCCGCGGGCTCGCAACGTCCGATGCGACGACCGCGCAGGTGATCACCTGGAGCAAGCTCGTCGGGAAGACGCCGGTGGAAGTGAACGACTATCCGGGCTTCGTCGCGAACCGGATCCTGATGCCGATGATCAACGAGGCGATTTTCTGCCTCATGGAAGGCGTCGGCCAAGCCGAGGCCATCGACACGGTGATGAAGCTCGGGATGAATCACCCGATGGGCCCATTGGCGCTGGCCGATCTCATCGGGCTCGACACCTGCCTCGCGATCCTCGAGGTGCTGCACGAAGGAATCGGCGACTCGAAGTACCGGCCCTGCCCGCTTCTGCGGAAGTACGTCGCCGCAGGCTGGCTGGGCCGGAAGTCCGGGCGGGGCTTCTTCAGTTATTCGTGATGTTCTATGTTGTCGTCCTGAGCGAAGCGAAGGACCCGCACGTGCAGGTCCTTCGCTTCGCTCAGGACGACAAGCCATCTTCGTGACAATGTCTCTCACTCCGCTCACCGAAATCCAGCAGGAAATTCAGGATCTCGCCCGGGGATTTGCCGCGGACGAGATCGCGCCGCACGCCGCGCAGTGGGACCGCGACGCGTGCTTCCCGGTGGCGGTCGGGCATCGCATGGGCGAGCTCGGATTCCTCGGCATGTTGATTCCCGAGGAGTATGACGGCCTCGGGCTCGACACGCTGTCGTACCTGCTCGCGCTCGAGGAGATCGCCGCCGCCGATGCCTCGACGGCGGTGCTCATGAGCGTGCACAACTCGTTGCCGACGCAGATGCTGCTCAACTTCGGCAGCGAGGCGCAGAAGGAGCGCTACCTCAAGCCGATGGCGCGCGGTGAGATCATCGGAGCCTTCGCGCTCAGCGAGCCGGAGGCGGGCTCCGATGCATCGTCGCTCCGCTGCCAGGCAGTGCGCGATGGTGACGACTGGGTGCTCTCGGGCACGAAGAGCTGGGTCACGTCGGGCACGTTCGCCGGCGTCATCATGGTCATGGCGCGCACCGACACGCCCGATGCGCGCCGCGGCTCGAGGGGCATCTCCTGCTTCATCGTCACGCCCGACCTGCCGGGCTTTCACGTGGGCAAGAAGGAAGACAAGATGGGCCTTCGCGCCTCACCCACGGTGCAGCTCAACTTCGACGGACTGCGCGTTCCGGCCGCGAACCTGCTCGGCGACGAAGGGCAGGGGTTCATCTACGCCATGCGCTCGCTCGACAATGGGCGGCTCGGCATCGCGGCGCAGGCGATCGGTATCGCGCGCGCGGCGCTCGACGCGTCGCTCGACTATGCGGCCGAGCGCAAGCAGTTCGGCCAACCGATCAGGGAATTTCAGGCGATTCAGTTCAAGCTCGCCGACATGGGCGCACGCATCGCGTCGGCGCGCGCGCTGTTGCACGCCACGGCGGCCGCGAAAGACCGCGGCGAGTCCACCACGATGCACAGCTCGATGAGCAAGCTGCTCGCGAGCGAGACCGCGATGTGGGTCACCACACAGGCGGTGCAGATCTTCGGCGGGTATGGATATGTGAAAGACTATCCCGTCGAGAAGCTCTTTCGCGATGCGAAGATCACTGAGATCTACGAAGGCACGTCGGAGATCCAGCGTATCGTCATCGCGCGCGAGTTGTACGCGGCACGAGCGTTGGATTAGGCAACGCGACTTTCCTTCATTCAATCACTTACCCAGAGCCAATAGCATGCAGCTCTTCGATACGATCGCCTCGATGGGTCACGAGCAGCTCGTGATCTGCAACGATTCCTCCGCCGGCTACCGCGGCATCATCGCCGTGCACAGCACCACGCTCGGACCTGCCCTCGGCGGCACCCGCTTCTGGCAGTACGCGAACGACGACGAGGCGATCGTCGACGCGCTTCGCCTCTCGCGCGGCATGACGTACAAGAACGCCGTGGCCGGTCTCAATCTCGGCGGCGGCAAGTCAGTCATCATCGGCAACAACAAGACGTCCGACCGCGAGATGATCTTCCGTGCGCACGGCCGCTTCGTGGAGTCGCTGGGCGGCCGCTACATCACGGCGGAAGACGTGGGCACGAGCACGGCCGACATGGACTTCGTGCACATGGAGACGAAGAATGTCGCCGGCCTCGCCGGCCTCTCCGGCGACCCGTCGCCCGTCACGGCGCACGGCGTCTTCCGCGCCATCCAGGCGTCGGCGAAGGAGCGGTGGGGCTCGGATGATCTCAGCACCAAGACTATATCGCTGCAGGGCGCGGGCCATGTCGGCTACTACGTCGCCAAGGAGCTGCACGCGGCCGGCGCGAAGCTCGTCGTCACCGATATCGACGCCGAGCGTGTGAAGCAGGTCGTCGCGGAGTTCGGCGCGCGCTCCGTCGCGCCCGATGAGATCTGTGGTGTGCAGGCCGACATCTTCGCGCCATGCGCGCTTGGTGGCATCATCAACGACAAGACGATCCCGCAGCTCAAGTGCGAGATCGTTGCCGGCGCGGCGAACAACGTGCTGCTCGAGGCGCGTCACGGTGTTGCGCTCGAGGAGAAGGGCATCCTCTACGCCCCCGACTACGTCGCGAACGCTGGCGGCGTGATCAACGTCTACTCCGAGCTTGCGGGATGGAGCTCGGCTCGTGCCTTCCGCAAGGCGGACGAGATCTACGACACGATCCTGAAGGTCTTCGCGATCGCCAAGCAGGACAAGATACCGACGTATGTCGCCGCCGACCGGCTCGCGGAGCAGCGCATCAAGGCAGTGGGCAGCATGGTGCGGACCTGGCCGCAATGGCCCAATAAATAAAGTCGGACCCAGGAGTTTTCAAAGTGGCTCAGTCACCAGAAACCATCCTCATCGCATCCGACCATGCCGGCTTCGAGCTGAAAGAGAAGCTCGAAGCGGAGTTGCTGTCCCTTGGTTACGCCGTTCTGGACCTCGGGCCGGATTCAGATGCGTCGATCGACTACGCCGACTTTGCGCATCCTCTCGCACAGCGTGTGTCGAGTGGCGCGAGTCAAAGAGGCATCCTGCTCTGCGGCACTGGGCTCGGCATGTCCTACACGGCCAACCGGTACCCGCACGTGCGCGCTGCCATTGCGTGGACGCCGGAGATCGCGGCGCTGGCGCGCGAGCACAACGACGCCAATGTCCTCGTGCTTCCCGCGCGCTTCGTCGGCGACGATGACGGGCGCGCGATACTGAACGCCTGGCTCGACACGCCGTTCGCGGGCGGACGGCATGCGCGCCGCGTCGCGAAGATCGAACGCGACGAGCACCGGGAGGAGGACAGTCGAAGCCATTCCATGAACGACCCTCATGACTAGATGCGTTACGCGATGCGAAATACGATAGCGGTCCTTCTCTCCCTCGCGCTCCTCGGCTGCCTGTCGAGTCAGTCGGCGCAGTCAGGCCAGCCCGCGTCGCGAGGGGACCGACGCATTCTCACGGGTGCGGAGCTGAGAGAGCAGCACTACAACAGCGCGTACGAGGCGATCGAGGCGCTGCGAGGCAATTGGCTGGTGGCCCGAGGACCCGACAGCTTCGCGTCGCCGAGCGTCGTCCTCGTCTACGTGGACAACGTGAAGCTCGGAGGACTAGAGACACTTCGCGCCGTGGAGATCGGGACACTCGAATCGATCGAGCACCTTGACGCCAATAGCGCAACGGCGCGGTGGGGAGTGGGACATGGCGCCGGCGTGATCCTCATCACGACGCTCGTGCGCAGGAATTCCGCGTCGCCGCCCGCGTAGCTCCTCTGCTTCCACCGAAACCGCAAGGTCACCGGGCGCCCACACAAGCGCTTTTCCGGCAGGCGCGCCGTTGTGCCGGTGAGCGTCTAGCTCCATTTTGCAGGGCAACAGCGTTGTCCGACCGTTTTTCCGAGGGAGCCGAAGCAACCGTGCCCGAGTTAGCCTTTCGCGATGGCATCATGGATCGAATCCGTATGCGTGAGCAGCGGTTCGACGAGCGTGCCTATCTGTTCGTGCTCGGCTCGCTCGAGTTCTGCCAGCAGCGGCTTCCCGAGCGGCGGCACATCAGCGGGCGCGAGCTCGCGCTCTCGTGCCGGGACCTGGCGCTCGAGCGCTTTGGCGTGATGGCCGGCCTCGTGCTGGAACACTGGGGAGTGCGAAGCTCCTCCGACATCGGCGACATCGTGTTTACACTCGTTGACCTCGAGCTCCTCATGAGCCAGGCCACTGACACCCGCGACGAATTCGCGGACGTCTTCGATTTCGATCAGGCGTTTGAGCGCGACTACCCGTGGTGCGCGCAGTTCGCCTGATTCCCCGTCGCTACGCTGTCGTCCTGTGCGTCACCATTCGCTGATTCCGGTCACAGACTCTTCGGGCGCCTCTGCCGCCGATGCCTCCGCGATCACCGCTGGCATCCCGTCGCGCGCGCTCATGCAGCGCGCCGGCGCCGCCGCGGCCGCCGAGATCGCGACGCGCTTCGCCGATCGGCTCGAGGATGGGGTCGTCATCGCGACGGGGCAGGGCAACAATGGCGGCGACGGATGGGTCATCGCGCGCGCGCTCCACGCCGTTGGCATCGGGGTGCGCGTGGTCGAGTGCGTGCCATCGCGCACTGAGGATGCGAAGGCCGAGCGCGCGCTGGCGATCGACGCGGGAGTGCCGTTCACGACGGACGCCGAGTCGCTGTTCACGGGCGGCGAGCGCATTGCCGTCGACGCATTGCTCGGCACCGGATTCACCGCCGACGAACCGCTGCGAGGGCCGATTGCCGCTGCCGTCGCCACGCTGCATGCGCTGGCGGCGCGCGGCCGTGCGATCGTCGCGATAGACGTCCCCACTGGTCTCGACGCGAGCACGGGGCGTCACGCCGGCGCGCCGCTGTGCGCGCTCACGCTGACCTTCGGCACCGTCAAGCGCGGTCAACTCATAGCGCGCGATGTCTGTGGAGCGATCGTCGCCCTCGACATCGGACTTGGGCTCCATGCCGAGCGCGCGTCCTCGGCGAGTCTCGCCACTGCATCGTGGTTCCGCGATGCCCTCCCGCCCATCGCCGCCGATGCGCACAAGGGCACACGCAAGAAGATCGCGATCGTCGGCGGCGCTGCGGGAATGGCCGGCGCGGTGATTCTCGCGGCACGCGCGGCGCTGCGCAGCGGGGCCGGCATGGTGAAATGCGTCGTCGCGCCGGAGTCGCTGCTCGCGCTTCAGGAAGCCGAGCCGGCTGCGCTCTCCGCGCCGTGGCCGTCCAATGACGAGCAGTTCGTCTCGCAGGTCTCGGACTGGGCCGACGCGATTCTCATTGGTCCGGGGCTCGGCCGCGACCGGGCGCGCGAGATGGTCGAGCGCGCGCTGCGCACGTTCAGCGGGCCCGTCGTGCTCGACGCGGATGCGCTCAACGCCTTCGCGGGCGACGTCGACGCATTGCTGCCGCTGATCGGATCGCGTGCGGCGCTCCTCACGCCGCATCCCGCGGAATTCGCGCGGCTCGTCGACGAGAGCGTCGAGCAGGTGCTCCTCGAGCGTTTCGAGATGCCCGGCGTCGCCGCGCTGCGCAGCGGAGCCACGGTATTGCTCAAAGGTGTGCCGACGATCGTCACGTCGCCCGACGGAAGCAGCATGGTCGTCGCTGAAGGAACTCCGGTGCTCGCGACCGGCGGTGCAGGTGACGTGCTCGGCGGCATCGCGACGACGCTGCTCGCGCAAACCGGCGACGCCCAACTCGCCGGTGCGCTCGCCGCGTTCGCGCATGGGCGCGCCGCTGCGACGGTGAATGCGCGCCGGGTGCGCGGCTTCACGCTCGACGACATACTCGCCGCGCTGCCGAGCGTCTGGTCGCTCGACGTGCCCGCTCGCCGGCCGCCGATTCTCGCCGAGCTGCCCGCTGTCGGCGAGGATGCGTGATTCCTCCTTCGCATCTCGAGATGGGCGCGGGCGCGGAGTTCGACGCCATTCGTGGTCTGCTGGCGGCGTGGGGCGCTCAGGCGGCCGGCATCGGTGACGACGCCGCGGTGCTCGCCATTCCCGCCGGCGAGCGGCTTGTGGTCAGCACCGATGCGTCGGTGGAGAACGTGCACTTTCGCCGAGAGTGGATGACGGCGGAAGAGATTGGCGGTCGCGCGGCGGCCGCGGCGCTGAGCGATCTCGCGGCGATGGGCGCGACGCCTCGCGGACTCCTGCTCGCGCTGAACATTCCCGAATTGTGGCGCCCGGAGCTCGAACCGCTCGCGCGCGGGGTCGGCACCGTCGCGGCGTCGGCCGGATGCCCGATCATAGGTGGCAACGTCTCGGCTGCGGGCGAACTGTCGCTCACGATCACGGTGCTCGGCAGCGCAGTCCAGCCGCTCACGCGCTCGGGAGCGCGCGACGGCGACATCATATTTGTGACCGGTCGTTTGGGCGGGTCTGGTGCGGCGCTGCGAGCGCTGCTGGCGGGAGA
>Ga0208080_1001450_pt1 | contig 11597 bp, 10 predicted proteins | sample NGESurdeep092012_3_FD_184476 | JGI IMG/M metagenome (GOLD analysis project Ga0208080, IMG submission 184476) | Arctic peat soil microbial communities from Barrow, Alaska - NGEE Surface sample 210-3 deep-092012 (SPAdes) | ecosystem: Environmental > Terrestrial > Soil > Wetlands > Peat ...
TACTTACACGACTGGCTGCCCCGCCAACTCAAAAGTGACTGGCACAAACACCTGCACCTGTAACGATCCCTATGTGCCCGACTCCACACAAACAAGCTGCGTGCTTACCGCCTGCCCGGCGAATATGTCCGGCGTACCTTGCGTCTGCAAAACCGGATATGTGCCGAACCCCAACGGAGCAGGCTGTATTGAGGAGCAATATACCCTCTCGGTGCTTCAAGACCCTCTCCCTGACGTAGAGCCTGGTGCATCCGCATCGCCATATGTGGAGGTGGTCAATGCGCAGACCCAACAGCCCAAAGAAGGAGCGGTAGTGAATATCAAGGTCGAGGTGGATGCCAGCAGCGGCGGGCACGACCATGGCGAGAGCATAGTGAAGAGAAACAAGGGCACGCTGAGCGGCTGCTCGGCCGGTGCCGTGCCGGGGACGATAGATTGCACCACCGGCCCCAACGGCAGGGCTTCGTTTAATTTCGGTGCGCCGGATGCTTCCGGAACCCACACCTTTACCGCCACTTGCATCAGTCACGCTTGTAGCGGCTCGAAAACGAGCGAGATCAATGTTAAGGTGAATGGGTTGGCGCCGATACCATCAGAGCCATCAATTTACGCTTTGATCGGCGGCGAAGCAGACAAAAAACATCACGACAACCATTACCTGACCGATAATGCATTGAGTCAACTGGTCGTCTTGGCGATTAACTACCATTTCCTTTACCCGAATGAACCGGTGCTGCATTTGAATGATGCCAGTCTTGTGTGGGGCGGCAAATTTGATATAAAAGGCAATTGGGTCGGTGATCACGGAGCTCATAGAAGAGGAACTGTCATAGACATTCGCGCCAACACAACGTCGGGTAACATACCTGAAAGGTTGTTTACAGACTTTGAAGATATGGCTGCCAATACAAAACTTGCTGATGGCGGAACATCGGCTAATGCCGAATTACACTGTTCCTCAGGGAGAGATCCCGCGGTAGATAATTGTGTTGGTGATGACAATCGGCACTATCATGTAATTCTTTTGGGAGTAGACCAATGATGACCTTTCTCGCTCGCGGCTTTGCCGTTTATGTTTGCGTGTTATTATTTCCAATGGGTGTTGCTTTCGCGATGGATCCGGGTGAAGGTATCGTCCTAGATCCGATGACAGGCGACTACAAAATCACCTACTCTGCTGAACAGGATGACGGCAGTAAAATTTTGTCGCACGCGACATTTGTTCCCGCTACCAAGATTGTCCCTGCCATAGATTCAAAATTTAATTTGGATCAGGCAGGTGCGGTAAATTACAGTTATTCGGTCCGCAGCGGAGCGCAAAGTCTTCAGGTAATGAAAACTGTCAGTTTTGATATTGTTGGAAAGGTTGTTGGTAGCCAGAATTTGCCAACTAACATGCAAACATCAACGGTAGCACAAGCGTTTGCTGTCTTGGAGGCAAATAGCCTTGCTTTAACCACACCCATCGGCTGGCGAGGCGCGATTTCCACTTACGAAAACGGAGCTTCAATTAGTTGGAATCCCGTTGATTCGTCTGCGGGCATACCACCCAAGGGGCATGTAAAAGGTTTTGGCTTTAGTAGTTTAAGTCTACCGGGTCTGGGTGCAGCGCAGTTCAAAGGGGCACGTAGATTCGCTAACGGTTTTGGCGGGGAAGGCCCGCACCCAGATAGCGATATCAGAAAACAATATGACGCATTAAAGCAAAATGATTTTGTGGCACGCCGCGCCGCCGTGCCCATGGTTGCCGTCCCCACACCCTTCGATGCCGCTGTGTTGCTCGAACGCATCCAGACCCACGTGCACACATGGATAACCATTAAATTACTCGATGCGGCCTTCTCCTCCCAGCTCGACCGCTACTTCCAATCCGCGATCAGCGCCTACCGTTTGAACCAGCCCAGGGTGGGCAAGAAACAAATCCAGACGATGCGCGAACTGATCAGGAAGGAACAGCCTGATCTGGGCCGCGATGAGGAACACGAGAGCGACAAAAGTCGGGAGAAAAACGACGACAGGAAATCCGCACTGATCGCTCACCTCGCCGCGCGCATCCTCGACTTCGATCTCGAGTACGTGACAAAGCGCATGGGCGGGGACAAGGACGATTGATTCATAAAGCGAACTAATTCATTAGCACAAGATTTGTTCGCCCTGAGCTTGTCGAAGGGCCGCTCATGGTTCGACAGGCTCACCACGAACGGCATTTCGCGCCCGATCTCGCCTAACGGACAGCACGGGATAAAGTGGCGGTTGCAAGCAGTTCGCAGGGGCGAAGCGCGTTCCTACTTGCCGGCGATTTGCTGAAACAACTCCAGCCTGCGCGCATCGATCTTTCCCTCCGTGACCGCATTGCGCAATGCGCAGCCCGGCTCATGGGCGTGGCGGCAGTCGCGAAAGCGGCACTGGCCGAGATACTGCGCAAACTCCACGAACCCTTGTTCTATTCCGCCGAAGCTCAGGTGGTGCAGGCCGAAGGCTTGCACGCCGGGGCAGTCGATCAGGCCGCTGGTCTCGTCTATCCGGTACAGCCGTGCGTGGGTGGTGGTGTGTTTGCCGGAATCCAGCGCCGCAGAGATTTCGCGGGTAGCGGCTTGTGCATCGGGCAGCAGCGCGTTGATCAGCGTGGATTTTCCCATGCCGGATTGTCCGACCAATACGCTGGTGTGGCCGGTCAGAAATGGGCGCAACGCAGTTACATCCTGCTTCGCGCTGAGTTCCAGCACGCGATAGCCGATATCGCGATAGGGGATGAGTCGTTTGCGCGCGGCGGCCGCGGCGTCGGGCAGATCGCATTTGTTCAGCACGATCAGCACCTCGAGTTTTTGGTCGAAAGCAGCGACCAGGCAGCGCGCCAGCAACTCGTCGCTGAACGAGGGCTCGGCGGCGACCACCACGATGATTTGCGTGACGTTTGCGGCGATGAGTTTTTCGCGAAAGGCATCGGAGCGATGCAGCAGAGAGCGGCGCGGCGCGATGCGTTCGATCACGCCTTGTGCGCCTGTGCCGTTTCCGGCCGAAGCGTCTGCGGTGCGTTGAATTTCCACCACATCGCCGCATGCCACTTCGCTTTTTTTGCCGCGCGTCAGGCAGGCTATTTCGCGGCCGTCATCCATCCTTACCAAATACTGCCGACCGAATGCGGCCACGATTTGCCCCAATTTCACTTCATCGGCGATACTGCGTTGGCTGCCTCGTTCGCCTCTCGTCGTGCTATTTGCACTGCCTTCGACGCTCACTCGTTGCCGCCCCTTCGACTGAGCTCAGGACAGGCTTGTCTCACCTTCGAATTGAAATTGGGCGTGAGCATCAAATCTTGAACAGCGCGTCCACTTTTGCGGCGCAGATGAAATCGTTTTCCGACAGGCCGTGGATGGAGTGGGTGGTGTACTCCACCCGGCAACTGTTATAGGTGACGGTGAGCTCGGGGTGATGGTCTTCGCGGTTCGAAAGCCACGCAACCGCATTCACGAACGCGATGGTCTGGTAATAGTCCTTGAAGTGGTAAGTCTTGTCGATCAGATGATCGTAGCGCTGCCAGCCTTCAAGTTGCCGCATCAAGCTGTCAGCCTCTGCGTTCGACAGGGGCGGCGTGCCGCCTTCGCAGGGTTTGCATCGCTTGCTGGTTAAATCTCGAGCTTTGTTCATGGCCTGACTCACTTGAATTTGTAAAACATGTTGAGGTAAGCGGCAAGGTTCTGTGTTTCCTGCGTAGTGAAGTGTGCGTTGACATTGCCGCTGCACATGCCGATTTGCTCGATCAACCCGTCTGGGCTGTTTCTCTTGCGATCAAAGCGGGTGAAGATTTTGTTGCCGTCTCCCCCCATGATCGAATTATGGCATCTGTTGCAATCGTACTTTTCGAATAATTTTTGTCCGTTCTGTGCATTGCCATCCGGGAAGGGATTGGCCGATGCAGCCGTTGCAGCGCCCAGTAGAATCATTGTTGGGAAAATCAAAGTAGTGATCAGTTTCATAGTGTCCTCCTTATCGGGATTGCAGATGGGCGATGCGCACCATCGCCGGCGGGTGCGAATCGTAAAACTTGGAATACAGCGGATCGGGTGTCAGTGTTGCCGCGTTGTCCTGATACATCTTGACCAGCGCGTTGACCATGTCGGCAGCGTCGGTTTGCTTGGCGGCGTAAGCATCGGCCTCAAATTCATGTTTGCGCGAATAGGCCGACATGATCGGCGCCAGCAAGAAGCTGAATACCGGCAGCGTCATGAAGAACAGCAGCAGTGCGAGCGCGGTGGACGGCGTGTTGACGCCCAAGCCCTGATAGAACCAGGTGGTTTGCATCAGCACACCGAGCAGCCACAGGAATCCCAGGCTCAGGGCGAAGGTCGCCACGATGCGTTTCACCACATGGTGGCGTTTGAAATGTCCGAGTTCATGCGCCAATACTGCCTCTATTTCGTTGATGCTCAGACGTTCCAGCAGCGTGTCAAAAAATACGATGCGCTTGGTTTTGCCGAAGCCGGTGAAGTAGGCGTTGCCGTGCGCGCTGCGCTTGGAGCCATCCATCACGAACAAGCCTTGCGCGGTAAAGCCGCAACGCTTGAGCAAGGATTCGATGCGTGACTTCATCGCCTCGTCCTGCATCGGCGAGAATTTATTGAACAGCGGTGCGATGAACGACGGGTAGATAAACAAGATCAGCAGATTGAATACCACCCAAACCATCCACACATACAGCCACCAGTATTCGCCCATGCGCCCCATCAGCCACAACACGCCGAACAGCAGCGGCAAGCCGAGGATAGCGCCGATCAGTATGCCTTTCAGCGCGTCGAGCAGATACAGCTTGAAGGTCATTTTGTTGAAACCGAAACGCGCCTCGATCACGAAGGTGCGATAAATGCTGAACGGGGCTTCCAGCAGCGAGGACAGCACCAGCACCGCGACGAGGGTGGCCATGCCTTGTGCGATCGGTGAACTGAACCAGCCATTGCACAGTTCGGCGATGAATTGAATGCCGCCGCCCAAAGTAAACACCAGCAACAACGCGGCGTCGAACAGCGTTCCCAGCATGTCGAAGCGCGTCTTGGCCGAGGTGTAGTCGGCTGCTTTTTGATGGTCGGTCAGCTGGACTTTTTCATGGAACGCCTCCGGCACGGCGGCTCGATGCGTGGCGATATGCGCCAGGTGACGGCGCGCCAGCCACAGCTTGGCCCAGGTAGTCAGCGCCAATGCGGCGATGAAAATAAAAGTGAATTGTGTAGCAGTCATAGAGGTTTTATTTCAGTGTTCGTAACAGGCGCGGTTGTGACACAATATGCATCCCGGCGTTCAACAATCTTGGGCGTTCCAAATCTTGGATTCATGAATTATGGCACAAAACCAAAACTACCTTATCTGGATAGACATGGAGATGACCGGCCTGGTCCCGGATACCGACCGTGTGATCGAAGTCGCGCTGGTGATCACCGACAACAATCTGGAAACGATCGCCGAAGCTCCGGTGTTGGTAGTGCATCAGCCGGACAGCGTGCTGGATGGCATGGATGCCTGGAACAAATCCACCCACGCCAAATCCGGTTTGGTCGACAAGGTGAAAGCGTCCACGCTGGATGAAGCGATGGTCGAGGCGCAGATGGTCGAGTTCCTCAAGGAATATGTGCCGACCCGCACCTCACCGATGTGCGGCAACTCAATTTGCCAGGATCGCCGCTTTCTTGCGCGCTGGATGCCGAAGTTTGAGGATTATTTCCATTACCGAAATCTCGACGTGAGCACGCTCAAGGAGCTGGCCAAGCGCTGGAAGCCGGAAATGGCACAAGGGGTTAAAAAGCACGGCAAGCACGAAGCGCTGGCCGATATCTATGAGTCCATCAACGAGATGAAACATTATCGCGAGCATTTCATCAAGCTCTAAGGGTGCCTCTAAAAATTCAGAGTTCGCCCAAATGCAAGACGCGGGGAAAATTTCGCCGCGCCGCATATGATGGATATGTAAGCAAGAAAGTTTTACCGCAACGCAGCATAACCAGCGACTTGGCTGTCGTTAACCAGCGGCTTATGTCACCGTCTTTTGGTGACTTAGCCGAATGGCTATGCAACGCCTTTTGACAGCTTAGTCGAATGGCTAGTAGTAGCAGCAGTTGGAATGAAATCTGGATTTTTAGCGGGGCCCTTAAAACGGCGTTTACAGGTTGCCCGCACGCCATGCACCATGGAGGTAATGATGACCACGACTAAGCCTATTTCACCTATCCCGTCCGAAAACGACCATAAACAGGTGATCGAACGACCGGATGGCTTTTACTGGCAGGATACGCTCACCGAGAAACTGTATGGCCCTTTCCACACGCGGCTTGAGGCGATGCAGGACATGGAAAGCCAAAACGACAACGGCTATGAAGAAGGCGAGTCGCTGGAAGACGCAGAAGCGGAGATCGGCATCGCCGAATGGATAGACCCGGAAACTGGTGAACCGGCAGAGAGTTTGTCACCGCGCCGCAGCGACGATTAGTCGCCAACGATTTTCAGGGTGTTGATAATCTCCGTTTACACAGAGCGTAGGGAGCAGCCCGAGGTCGAGGTGCATGAGTAACCCTATGTTTTCCATGTTTCGACCCTTCGATACAGCCCGGGACATGCTTCGCGGCAAAAACCGCCACTACGCTCTACACGAAAGGTTCTTGGCGTTTCACACCCTGTTACCCTCCAGTGGCCCGGCTCCAGCTTAAGCGCGCAGCCCGCATGGTTACGGTTGGCTAGAGTGGCGCGCGGGATCTTGTAGCCGCATCGACAGTTGCGTCGTTCGGTAAGCTGTGTACTTCAACGTCCACCTGCCACAATTGCGAAATGATAGTCTGCGCTCTGTCCGGTGCAGCGCTGCTCCAGAATCGCTCGGTGCCGGCACGACTAACGGTCGACAACAGATTGGCAGTTGTCAGGCGGCGGCGAAGTTCGCGCGCAATGGCGGGGGACGGGTCGATGATGGCGACCGTCGGACCGGCTATCTCACTTATCAGCGGGGCGAGGAAGGGATAGTGCGTACACCCCAGTACGATGGTGTCGGCTCTCTGCTCCAACAATGGCAAGACATATTGTTCGATCAATGCGCGGGTCTTGTCACCGGACAGATTGCCGGCTTCCACTTGTTCAACCAGTCCCGGACAGGCCTGCATCAGGATCTTTACATCGGCACCAAACCGTTCGTGAAGTTTTGCAAAATTGTTGCTGGCGATCGTTCTGCTGGTGGCCAGCACACCGATCACGCCCGATTGGGTGTGCGCTGCGGCCGGTTTGACGGCAGGCTCCATCGCTATGATGGGCACCGTGAATCTTGCGCGCAGCATTTGGATCGCCACACCTGTTGCGGTATTGCAAGCCACGACGATGGCCTTGGCGCGCTGGCTCAGCAGGAATTCGACGATGGCGATAACCCTTGCCTCGATCAACTGCGTGGATTTATCGCCATACGGCGCATGGCCGGAATCCGCCACATACAGCAAGTCTTCACCCGGCAGCTCGCGGCGGATCTCATGCAACACCGACAGTCCGCCCACGCCGGAATCGAAAACACCTATTGGGTTTTTTGCGGGATTGGCTGCATTCATTTTGTTAAACCTGCATGCCCAATTCAGCGCACACGCTTGTGCCCCGACTTCGAGTGTTCCGGCTCATGATGCCCCGATATCTGGCAGGCACGGCGATAGGCCAGCAGCGTGGTCTGGGCCTTCCCCAGCACGCTGCCCGGCGGATAATCGCCCGCTTCGTCAGCTACGCCAAACGTGCATCCGCTGAGCAGTTCCATGCCCTCGCTCGCATGCTCTGCGGTGTGGATATGGAATAGGCCATTGGCAACGGCCTCGACGACCTTGCGATCCAGCATCAGGTGGTGGCGGTTGCGGTGCGGGATCAGCACGCCCTGGCTGCCGTCCAGTCCGGCTGTCGAGCAAATGTGAAAGTAGCCCTCGATCTTTTCATTGATGCCGCCCACCGGCAATACTTCGCCGTGCTGATTCACCGCGCCTGTCACCGCGATACCCTGCTTGAGAGGCAGGCCGGAAAGGGACGACAGCAACACAAAAAGTTCGGCGCACGAAGCAGAGTCTCCCTCCATGCCGTAATACTCCTGTTCGAACACGATGGATGCGTCGAGCGCGAGCGGTGCGTTATGGGCAAACAGCGCGGACAGGTAGTTTTGCAGGATCAGCACACCCTTGTCGTGGATAGGCCCGGACAATTCAACCTCGCGATCGATGTTGAGCAGGCCTTCTTCACCGGCAAAGGTGTGCGCTGTGACGCGCACCGGGAAGCCGAAGCGGTAGTCCCCCAGGTCTATCTGGGTCAGCGCGTTGAGCTGGCCCGTTTTCTCGCCATGCAACGTGATCAGCACATCGCCTTCGGCAATGGATTCCTGCAGGCGCTGGTCGGGGTAATCGTGGCGCAGCGTGCGCGCACGAATTGCCGCCTCGACATCCGCTGCCTCAACCAATCGGCCACCATGGATGCTGCACAGCGCGGCGCTTTCCATCACCAGCGCCTCGGCGCGGGCGAAGATCGCGCTCTGGCGCGACTGGTCGTCCACTTCGCGGTGCCCATCCTCGAGCAGACGCGCCACAGCGGCGGCGGAAAAATGCGGCAGCCCGAGATCGCGGCAGGTATGGGCGACGAAAATAGCCGAAGCGCGGCGGGTCTCGGCGCTGGACGAAAAACTTTCGGCAAAGTCCACCTTGACCCGGAAGCGGCGTGCGAACTCCGGGTCTTCTTCCTGTAATTCGTAATACTGTTCGCGCGAACCGATCATGATGATCTTGGCATCGACATCCACCGCCTCGGGTTCGAGAGAAACAGCCGCGATCGGCGCGAACGCGGTGCCCGGCTCCTCGATCTGCAGCCTGCCGCTGCGCAGAAAGCGCCGCAGCATCTCCCACACCAGCGGGTCGGCCAGCAGGTCGCGCAGATGCAGCATCAGAAAGCCGCCATGCGCCCGGTGCAAACTGCCGGCGCGTATCCGCGAAAAATTGGTCACCAGCACATCGTTTTCGGACTGATATTCGATGCTGCCGAACAGCGAGCGGAACAGGGGATTATCTTCGATGATCACCGGCGCGCCGTGCAGGCCGTCGTTATCCACGACCAGGTTGACACGATAGCGGGACAACACGGTGCTCAATGCCTCGCGCCGGATATCCTCATCTGTATCGGAAACCTTGAACAGTTCAAGATTTTCCAGCACGTCATGCATGACCTGATCCAGATAAGCGCCGAGCTTGACCGAATCCTTGATCTGCTTCTTCAGTCCTGCCCGGATTTCCTGCAATTCGTGATCCAGCAGCGGCTTCACCACTTGGCGCCGCAATGCCGCCAGCGCCTCGTTCATCACGCGCTCCATCGGCCGGGTCTTCTCAAAATAACGGGCGATCTCCGTGCGCAGTTCCTGCTCGGCCAGCCCGATCTCGGCGCGGCGTTCCTTCGGCAACGCAAGCACTTCGTCCTCGGTATAGGCGCGCCCTTTTTTTCCAAGCAGCGTAAAAAGTATGTGTCCGGTTTCGCGGTGCATCGTAAAACTGCGGGCTTCGGCAAAGGCCTCGAGTTCGGCGAATGCCTTGGCTTCTTCCGCCTTGTGGGTTTTTTCGATGCGCGCACTCTCGACCTTGAAATCCTGCCCGTCCAGGCGCTGCGGTATTTCCGTCTGCAGCGATTTCGTCATCTGCGCCATGAGTTGCCGCAGCAGGCGTCCCTGCCCGGCAGGCAGGCGCAGCGCACGCGGTTTTTCCGGCGCATCGAAGTTGTGCAGATAGCACAGGTCGGGCGGCACCGCCTTGCTTGCGGCGGTCGATTGCATCGCCTGCTTGAGCAGCGAGGAACGCCCGCTGCCGACCTCGCCCAACACGAACAGGTTGTAATCCGGCTGATCCATGCCGAGCCCGAAGCGGGCGGCCATTTCCGCGCGCTCCTGCCCGATCCACGGCAGAGGATATTCCAGCAATTCGGATGTATCGGCGAACCCGAGCGTATCGGGAGCAATGGTGAAGCGAAGCTCGGCGGGAGTCAGGTTATGGATTGGCATTTTTTAATCACGGAGACACGGAGGATTTCCCCAATTGTAACCATTAACCTAAAAAAACAGTTGAAACTTGTAGGAACGGGCCATGCCCGCGATCAGGCAATTCGCGGGCATGGCCCGCTCCTACAAACGGCGCTCTCAAAGGGTGAGTGCAGTAGGTTGGGTTAGCAATTTCATGGTTCGACAGACTCACCACCGACGGACGTAACCCAACATCATTTAAAAAGCTGTAGGGTTCCCCCTCCGGGGATGGGACGCGAAAAGGCCGCTAACCCAACCTTTAAGCTTACCTCGTTTTCTGGACACGATGCTTGTCCACCCAGTACCCCCATGCTACCAGCAACCACTGTGCTTGACCTACCCAAGCCAGCGCGGTGACGCTGGGAGGGGGAGGGCCAAATGCATTGCCGAGGTGTATCGTCACCAGAAAAGCGACCAATGACCAGAGCGCCCATTTGCCGGTCGCGTCGATTGCCTTGGTGGTGCGCAGATACAACCACACGCCCAGCGCAAAGATCGAAAGTTCGAGTGCCGTCTCGAATATCGGCGATGACCAGACCGCGAATCCCAGCAATGGAGAGTTGCCGGGGTAGAGCGGCAAGTCCGGGTAGTGAACGACGAGATCGAGCAACCAGTGGCTGATGACCGCAAGGCCGAGCACCACTGCGCCGCTGCGGCTGCGACGGATGAAGTAATAGAGCGCAGCAAAACATATCGCCCAGCCTATGACAGCCAGCAAGCTATGCGAGTACGGGTAGTAAACGAAATCCAGCGGCGGATGTTGTGTGCCGCCTGAGAGGATGGCCACACGCTCGATGCCAAGCATCAACAGAGTAGGCCATAGCAGATCGATGAATTGCGCCGCCAAAAACAGCGTACCCAGCGAAACTTTTGGTGCGGCAGCTTTTGCACCAAACCCGACTCCGAAATGGCCAAGAAACATTTGCGTTATTCCTTACACTGGCTCTTGTTGCGAACTCTTAGCATTCGCTGCAACCAGTGCGGCCATCTCCGCTGCATCGCGCTGATCGCTATTGTTTAGCCCTGCGATGACACCAGCCTGATTTTTTGCAGGCTGGTTCTGGCTCACTTTCCATTTGCCGGATAACCTGGTGATGACGATCTCGAATCCGACGATGGCCCCGATCAGTTTTTCGGTGTACTCATGAGGCGCGTCCGATACCGACCACGGCTGGGCAAAGCCGGCTTCATTGTGCGCGGTGAGCGCTTCGAGCTGGGCGCGCAGCCAGGCAGCATCGTCGATCACGCGCAGCGTGCCGTAGGCATGCACGACGGCGTAATTCCAGGTGGGCACGACTTTGCCGGTTTCCTTTTTGGTGGCATACCACGACGGGGTAATGTAGCTGTCCGGGCCGTGGAATATCGCCAGCACCTCGACGTCTTTTGCGAAATCGCGCCACAGCGGATTCGCGCGGGCAACGTGGCCGCGCAAGGTGCCGAACGGCGCAGGCGCATCCGCGAGGTGCAGCGGAATGTGATTCGCATCGAGTCCGGCGGAAGACAGCGTGACCAAAGTGGCCAGCGGTCGCGCACGCATCAGCTCGTGCATGAC
>Ga0208080_1001461_pt1 | contig 11543 bp, 6 predicted proteins | sample NGESurdeep092012_3_FD_184476 | JGI IMG/M metagenome (GOLD analysis project Ga0208080, IMG submission 184476) | Arctic peat soil microbial communities from Barrow, Alaska - NGEE Surface sample 210-3 deep-092012 (SPAdes) | ecosystem: Environmental > Terrestrial > Soil > Wetlands > Peat ...
CATCGCGTGCCTCGAACGGCTCGCCACGGACACGGCGCTTCTCCGGCGCCTCGCCGCGCGGGCGATCGCCGATGCCGGCCTTCATACGCCCGATCGCGCGGCCGCGGGCATTCTCGAGGTTCTGTTTGGCGAGGCGTAGGGTCCACGTCCTCCACGGGTTCTATGGCGCGGAGATTCCCTATAGCTGCACGTACATCCGCCTCCTGTGCCCGTTTTCCCATCCGGCATTGGCGGAGAGAATCGATCTGACGCACGGAACCGCGGAAGCCATGCCCGATTGCGACCTCCTCGTCGTCGAGCGGCACGTTCTCTGGCCATACGAGAGGCAGCTGGACGGCTTCGTCCGTGTGCTTTCCAGGTGCCGGCAGAGGGGTGTCCCCGTCGTCTACGAGCTCGACGACAACCTGCTCGATCTCCACCGCGACGAGCCGTGGGAGCCGTACCCGGGAGACTCGCTCCGCGGGGTCGCCGCGTTTCTCGCGCGGCAGGTCGATGGAATGATCGTCTCGACGCCGGCGCTCGCGGAGCGTGTGGCGCGTCTTCGAAGCGGGGTCCTCGTCGTACCGAACGCCCTCGACGAACGGCTCTTCGGTTCCGTGCCGGATCCCTTCGTGTCGCGTTCGTCCACGGTGACGATCGGCTACATGGGCACGCTGACGCACGAGGCGGACCTCCGCATGGTGCTCGCGCCGCTCCGGGCGCTCCTGAGGCGCCAAGCCGGCAGGGTGCGGCTGGAGCTCGTGGGCGGTGGCGCGGAGGAGAGGATCGCGTCGCTCTTCGAGGGCCTGCCGTTCCGGATGCGGAATCTGGGAAGCGAGCACCCGTATCCGAGGTTCGTCTCGTGGATGCGGCGGCATCTTCGTTGGGACGTCGCGATCGCGCCGCTCGAGGACGACGCGTTCACGCGCGGCAAGTCGGACCTCAAGTATCTCGACTACGGAGCGCTCGGGATTCCGGGCGTCTTCAGCGACGTGCGTCCCTATCGGGAGACAGTGCGGCACCGGGAGACGGGCCTCCTCGCCGCGAACGAACCTGAGGCGTGGGCGGAGGCGCTCGAGGAGATCGTGAGCGACGGGGCGCTTCGGGCGCGGCTCGCGGAGGCCGCGAAGGCCGATGTGCACGGAAGCCGCATGCTCGAGACGAACGCGACGCGCTGGAGCGACGCGATCGAAGCGATCGTGCCGGGGTTCTTCGGCTAGCGCCGGCGTCGGTCGTCAGCACGACCCGCTCAGCCACGCCATCGCGGATCCAACGTACTCATCCGCATAGCGCCCGCGCAGGCCCGTCATCGCGTCATCGTATTGGGGTCGCATTCTGGTTGGCGTTCTTCCTCTTCAGGAGCAATCCCCCGAACTCCGGGCCGTCGACGAGCTCGTAGTCCGATTTGAGAAAGGCGTCGATACATGAGGCATAGTCCTTCCAGGGATAAGTGCCCCAGATAGCCCCGTCCTGCAAAGTAACGAAGCTCGGAGGATGGGCGCGAAGTTGCGCGCACGTGCTCGGGCGTCCCGGGGTCGCAGCCTCCCAAGCGGCCTGCCAGGGCAGGTAGTAGACCGAGTCCGCGGCCGGGCGACGCCGGGCTTCGAGGTAGACGCTCGGCATGACCGGAAAGGAGGCGATTCGTTCGTCCGGTTTCGTGTGCGCCTCTATGTAGCGCGCGGCGTGCAACCAAGCGCCGTCTGCCACGAACCTCGAGTCTTCGTGGAATCGAAAGGACTCGTGTCGCGCCGCCGCTGAAAGGGCGGGAATGAAGACGAGAGCCACGATGGTCGCAACGAGTCGCGGCCTCCGGAAACTCCCGGTCCACGGAAGGACGGCCGCCAAGGCAAAGGTCGCGATGTGCAGCGGAATGGCGCGGAATTCTCCGCCCCGGACGAGCCTCAAGCTGACGACCATCAGCGAAGCGAGCGATGCGAGGGCCAGCGCCTGCCAGGGGCCTCGGGCGAAACCTCGGCGGCGGAAGCTCGCGAAGACGAGGAGCGCAATCACGACGAGAATCGGCGGCAGGAGCAAGGCCTGGATGTTGCCGGCGGAGGCGTCGCGGATCGCGTGGGAAAGGTACTCGCCCCACTCCACCGCTGATACCTTGGCCATGCCGGCCGGCGAGTTGGCGTTGCCGAGGAATCGGGCGTAGAAAAGTCGATTGAACCGAAGAAATTCCTCACGAAAACCGGCGAGGTCGGCGAAACGCAGAAGCCAGGCTACGACGAATGCTGCCGCGGCTCCGCCACCCGCGAAGAACGCCCCCGCGCGGGAAAGGAGCAATTTCCGCGACGTCAGGAGGACGGAAATCGCGAAGCCGAGCGCGAGTGGGAACGCCGCCATGGGCGAGCCCGCGAGGGAAAGGGAAGCGGCGGCGCCCGCGACGACCGCGTCGATGGGCCTCGGCTCCTCGCCGAGGAGAAGCGGCAGCGGGAGAAGGACGAGAAACATCGCGAAGGCCGCTCCCCAGAACACTTCATTCAGCGCGAGTTGCCCCCAGAGGAGCGGCGCGAGGAGAGAAGCGACCGCGAGAAAGGCGGCCCCGGCGAAGGCTCCGGCGACCGGTCGCCGCCGACCGCACGGGCCAAACGCGATCGTGAGCGCGATCAGCACGTAGGCCGCCCACGGCGCAGCCCGGAAGTATGCGGGATGGTCCGTCGGGGACACCGACGCGACGAAGTGAGACACGATCACGCCGAGCGGCATGTGGTGCGAAAAGACGCTGCCATACAGAGTCTCGCCGTTACTGACGAGCCACGCGGTCGTGGTCTCGGCGGACTCGTCACAGAAATCGAAGTAATTGCGAATTCGGTAGAACCGCCAGGCGCTTAGAACGACGGCGGCAGCGAAGACGAGCAAGGCTGCGCGGCGTGAGCGGACCGCGTTCATCAAGGTGCTCCTCACAGCCCCAGCGCGAATGCTTCCGTCGACAGCTTCACGTTGCGGCGCGAGTCGGTGAGGCTCGCGGCGAGTGCGAGGGCGCCTGACGCCGCGTCGAGGAGGTCGGCAGCCGGAGCCGTGCCGAGGCGCGCGAGGTCGGCGAAGCGCTCGCGGAAGAGGATATGGCGACCGGCGGGATCGACGGGCGCCGCCGCGGCGTCGCGCAGGAGCTGCGCGAGGAGCTGGAGGCGGCGCACGGCCTCGGGGCCGTCGTCGGCTCCGAGGAGCGTTCCGAGGGCGAGCGACCAGGACAAGGAGCGCGTGAGGAAGACCCCGGAGACGGCCTCGAGGAGCGCGTCGCGCGTGGCGCGCGCTTCGGCCACGTCCAGCTCCGCGGCTTCGTCCGCGTCGTGCGGCGCGAAGGCCGCGCGTGCCTCGGCTTCTTCCTCACCCATCCCGCGGCCCCTCAGGGCGGCGGCCGTCTCTTCGCGCGTGGCGCCCGGGACCGGCCGGAGCGCGACGCGCGAGAGGATCGTGGGCGGGAGGAGGCGCGGGCGCGTGGCGGTGAGGATGAAGCGCGTCTTCGTGGGCGGCTCCTCGAGGATCTTCAGGAGCGCGCTGAAGGCCGCGGCCTCCGTGCGATCCACGTCGAGAAAGAGGATCGCGCGGCGCGCCGCCTCGTAGGGAAGCCGCGTCGCGTCGGCGGCGACCGCGCGCACGAGCGCGGTCGGCAGCGTCGTCTCCTTGCCGTCGGTCTCGTCGAACGGCGGGGGGTTGACGCGGCGCCGCCTCTCGGGAGCGGCGACCATGAGGTCGGGATGCTCGCGACGGAACACGCGGCGCGCGGCGGAAGATTCGGGGTCGAAGCCGGGTCCGCAGACGATCTCGGCCGCGGCCTCGAGCGCCAGCGCTTCGAGCCGGCGGCTGCCCGGCCCGGAGAGGAGGACGACCGGAGCGCCGGCGCTCATCGGCGCCTCGTCGCGCGCGAACGGCGCGGGATGAAGAGGGCCTCGAGGTCTTTCTCGAGGCGTGCGAATACGGCGTCGGGTGTTGCGCTCGCGTCGAGCACGCGAAACCTGTGCGGCTCGCTTCGGGCACGGCGGCGATACGCGGTCCTCACGCGGCGGTGGAAAGCGATCTCCTCGCGCTCGAATTTGTCGATGCCGGCGCCGCTTCGCCGCGCGACGCGCACGAGCGCGGTTTCGACGGGGCAATCGAAAAGATAGGTGCGGTCGGGAACGCGAGGGCACCAGCGGCGGTGAAGCGCGTCGACGGCCGCTTCGCCGAGTCCGCGGCCGGCACCCTGGTACGCGCGCGACGAGTCGATATACCGGTCGCACAGGACGTCCGTGCCCTCGGCGAGGGCCGGCTCGATCAGCTCGAGGACGTGCTGCCGGCGGTCGGCGACCATGAGGAGCAGCTCGGCGCCCGGCTCGACGTTTTCGCGTCCGTGGAGGAGGGCATGGCGGAGACGCCGGCCGAGCGCCGTTCCGCCGGGCTCCCGGGTCGTCAAAACGACTCGCCCGCGGGCCGCGAGCCACTTTGCCGCGCGATTCATCTGGGTGGTCTTGCCGCAGCCCTCGATCCCCTCGAATGTCAGGAAAAGTCCGCGGGTCACGACGCGGGATTCTCGCACGCGTATGGGACGGCTGCCCCGGAACGACAGTGGCACGCCGTTCGTATACTGAGGCAGCGCATGTCGGTTCTGACGCCGGACCCGAGCAGCCCGGAGGGCGCCGTCGGCGTACCCGGCCGCTCGCCGAGGCGCCTGCTCGTCTTCGTCGGGGTCCTTGGCTGCCTTCTCGCCGGCCTGTCCGTCGTGGACATGTTCATGCCGAAGGCCTACGACGGCGTCGTACCCGACCCGTACTCCGTGGGCGGCATCTTCGTCCGCGACCTCGTCCCCGGGGGCGCGGCCGAAAAGGCAGGTCTCAGGACCGGGGACACGGTGCTCGGCATCGGGCACCGCATGCTCAACAAGGCGGCCGAGGCGCCCGCCGAGCTGCGCCGCCACGGCGCGGGCGAGGCCGTGGACTACCTCGTGAGGCGCGGGGAGAACGTCTTCGAGACGAAGCTCGTCCTCACGCCATTCCGTCTGGGTTCGGCGTCGTACTTCTACTTCGCGTTCCTCGGTCTCCTCTTCTTCGTCCTGGGAGCTTTCGTGATCTCGCGGCGTGCGGACGACCCGGCCGTGCAGGTCTTCTACGTCCTGTGCATCCTCTTCATGCTCTTCTTCATCTGCCGGCTGCGTCCGTCGAGCTACTACTGGATCGACTACGTCGTGCAGGTCGCCGGCACGCTCGCCCTGTTCCTTCTGCCGGCGGTGTTTCTGCACTTCTTCCTCCTCTTCCCGAAAAAAAAGACGTTCCGGTTCGCCGACCGTGCACCCGGCGAAGCGCCCCCGGCGCCGTGGCTCTTCGCGCTCCAGCATTTCCTCAATCGTTCGCCGCTGCTCCTGACTCTCCTGTACACGCTTCCGCCCGTCCTCTACGTCCTCCAGATGGCGGGCGCGAGAGGCGGCGGTCCGCGGCGGCTCATTTACGGCGCGCCCACGCTCAACTGGATCCTTCTCGCGGACTACCTCATCCTCGGCCTCCTCGCGCTCGCGCACACGTGGTGGACGAGCGAGGACCGCGCGGCGCGCCGGCCGATCCTCGTCCTCCTGCTCGGCACCGTGGCCGGCATCGTGCCGTTCGTCGTCTTCGCCGTCTTTTTCCCGTCGCTCTTTCGCGAGGACCGGTATCTCGCGTGGGGCGTCGTGCCGATGGCGCTCATCCCGCTCACGTTCGCGTACGCGATCGTCCGGTTCCGGCTCTTCGACGTCGAGGTCATCGTCCGCAAGTCGCTCGTCTACGCGATCCTGACGGCCGTCGTCACGGGTTTCTACGCGCTCTGCGTAGTGGCGGGGAACGCGTTCGTCTCGACCGTGTCGTCGTCGACGCTCTTCTCGTCTCCCGCGTTCGCGTTCGGCTTCGGCCTCGTCGTCGTGCTTCTCTTCGATCCCCTGCGCAGGCGGATGCAGCGCGTCGTGGACCGCGTGTTCTTCCGCGACCGTGCGGACTTCCAGCAGGCGCTCCTGGACATGAGCCGCTCCGTCGTGTCGCAGCTCGAAAGACCGAAGCTGCGGGCGCTCCTGACGTCGCGCACGGCCGACCTCCTGCGGCTCGAGAGCCTCGACCTCCTCCTGCCACGCGGCGAGGACGGGGCCTTCACGGACGGCTCGACCGGCGGCACGGGCCTCCCCGCGCTTCCGATGGGGGCGGTGCTGCCCCGGCTCGTCCTCGAGAAAGGCGCTCCCGTGAGGCTTGCCGAGCTGGACGGCTCGATGCTCGACGCCGATTCCCGCGCGTTCGTGGCGGCGGCGAAGCGCCGGCCTGTCACGGTCGTCCTGCCGCTCGCGACGCACGGCAAGCTTCTCGGGCTTCTCGCCGTCGGGCGCAAGCGCTCCGAGGAGGAGCTTTCCCGCGAGGACCTCGACCACTTGCTGACGATTGCGAATCAGGGCGCGCTCGGGCTCGAGGCCGCGGGCCTCCACGAGGAGCTCACGCGCCGGGCCGAGATGGAGCGAGATCTCGACATCGCACGCGAGATCCAGACGAGCCTTTTTCCGCGCGAGCTGCCGCGTGTGCCGGGCGTGTCGTTCTTCGGCGTGAGCCGGCCGGCGCGCGTCGTGGGCGGCGACTTCTACGACTTCCTCGAGGTGGACGGCGACGTGCGCGCGGGCGGGCGACTCGCCCTCGTCGTGGGCGACGTGTCGGGCAAGTCGATCCCGGCGTCGCTCCTCATGGTCGCCGCCAAGGAGATCGTCTACGCCCGGGCGATGGCCGATCCCGATCCCGGCGCCGTGTTCCGCGAGTCGAATCGGCGGCTGTATGACATCAAGCGGCGGATGTTCGTGTCGCTCGCGTATTTCCTCCTCGACCCGAAGGCGCTCTCCCTCACCTATGCCTTCGGCGGCCAGCCGACGCCCCTCCTCGTGCGCGCGGGCTCGAGCGTCGCGGTGGAGATTCCGGCACCCGCGAATCGCCTGCCTCTCGGCGCCTTCCGCGACGTTCCGTACGACACCGTCACGTACTACCTCTCGCCCGGAGACCTCCTTCTCTTCTACACGGACGGCCTCAACGAGGCGATGTCCGTCGAAATGGCACCGTACGGGGACGAAAGGCTCAAGGCCTCGTTCGTCCGCCACGCAAAGCGCCCTCTGCCGGAGCTCGCCGACGAGCTTCTTGAGGACATCCGCCAGTTCACCCAGGACGCCGAGCAATATGACGACCAGACCTTCGTCCTGATGCGTATCGGGTGAAAACTCCGGCGCCGCGGGCGCGTATCATCAAAGCGCCGCACGTGCGGCCTTCGGAGGCTTCATTCCGTTCGCATCCCGCCGCTCCCTGCGCCCGCTCACCCTTGCCCTCGTGGTGACGGGTGTCGCGGCGGCCGGGACCGCCGCGGCGTTCTTCCTCAGGAGCCGCCGCGACGTCACGACGTCCTCCGAGCAGGCCCGGAAGGCCTACAACGAGGCACGCGAGAACGACCTGAAGATGTACGAGCGCGAAGCGATCTCCGGGTACGCGACGGCGCTGCAGTACGACCCCCATTTCGTCATGGCGACGCTGCGGCTCGCCGGCAAGATCCGGGGGCGCGACCCCGAGCGGGCAAAGTCCCTCCTCGCGTCGGCGGCGCGCTCGAGGGACGAGATCACGCCGCGCGAGCAGCTCATGCTGCGGATCTACGAGGAGCGCTGGGGGCGGCGCGACATCGCGACCCTCGGCGCGCTCTACGACGAGTACCTGCGTCGATTCCCGGACGATCCCGAGGGCTATCTGATGCGGTGCGACTTCCTGGCGAGCCAGAAGCGCACCGCCGAGGCCCTCGCGGAATACGAGCGGCTTCTTACCGTGAATCCGAACTACGCGATCGCCTACAACACGCTCGGCTATGCCAGCGCGGCGCGCGGCGACTTCGCGAAGGCCGAGGATTACCTCAAGCGCTACCGCTACCTCGCGCCGGACCAGGCGAACCCTCTCGACTCACTCGGCGAACTCTACGCGCTCGTCGGACGGTACGACGAAGCCGAGGACGTCCTCAAGAAGGCACTCGCCGTGAAGAGCGACTTCTTTCCTGCTTACGGCCACCTCGGGACCGTGGAAATCGGCCGGGGAAATCCGGCGAAGGCCGCTCAGTACTTTCTCAAGGCGTCGGACGAAGCCACCCAGCCCCTCGGGCGCCTCGACTTCCGTTTCTACGCTTCGATCGCGCTGCTCGACGCGGGCGACGAAACGGCCGCGCGCAAGGAGAGGGACCTCTTCGTGGCGGAAGCGGCCGGCCTCCCGCCCGGATCGGAGGCGGAGCGGCTCCGCGCCCGGATCGCGTCTTATCAGGCGGCGTTTCTCGCGATGAAGGGCGAGACGACGGGACTCGACGCCCTGCTCGCGTCCGCGGCTGCCCCCTACGAGAAGGAGCCGGACACCGAGAAGAAGGGCGCAGAGCGAGAGATCACGTTGATCCGCGGAGTCGCGGCGGCCCGGTCCGGCCGCTGCGAGGAGGCGGTCACGCTCCTCCGGGGGATCCAGCAGCCGGAAAGCGAGTTCGGCCTCGGAGGAACGCAGTACTACCCGGCAAAGGACTTTGGCCGCGTCCTGGCGGCCGGCTGCCTCCACGACCTGGGACGCAACGAGGAGGCGGAGAAAGAGCTCGAGCCGCTTCTGAAGAGGAACCCGCGCTTCGCGCCCGCCGTCGCAGTCGGCGCGCGCCTGAGGCCCGGGAGGCCAGCCGCCGAAGCCCGGGCCGCCCGCGCTCCGGGCGCACCCTGAGCCGTCGATGAGCGGCGCCCGGCCGCCCGCGCGCAACCTGGAGACGTTCGCGCTCAAGAAGAAGGTCCTGCGCCTCGAAACCCTCTACGACGTCAGCCGCTCGCTCACGGCCGCCCGCGACGAGAAGGCCCTCCTCGAGGAGATCCTCGCCCGCGCGGTCCCCGTCCTCGACGCCGCCCGCGGGTTCGCCGCGGCCTTTGAGGATGCCGAGGGCTCGGGCACGGTGGCCTCGCTCGGGCTCGATCCCGAGCCCGATCCGCTCGCCGTCTCGTCGGATCCGTTCGTCCTCGACCTGGCGCGCGCGAAGACCGCGCTCTCGCGTGGAGAAGAGACGGTCCTGGGCCGCGCCGTCGAAAGCGTGGCGGGTGTCCCGCTGCTCGGGGGCGGACGCGTGCTCGGCGTTCTCGTGGTCCTCGACCGCGAGGCGCGGGTCGGAGACGCACCGTCCTTCGACGAGGAGGACCGCCGGTTTCTCGTCTCGCTCGCGGGCCTCGTCGCGCCAACGCTCGACGCGGCGCGCCGCTTTCGCGCGCTCGCCGCCGACCTCGACCGCCTCAGGGAGGAGAACCGTTCGCTCAAGGGTAGCCTCAGCGTGGACGAGATCCTCGTGGGCGACTCGCCGGCCATGCGGCGCGCCAAGGAGCTCGTCGCCCGGGCCGCCGCATCGCGCGTCAACGTCCTCGTCACGGGCGAGAGCGGCACCGGCAAGGAGCTCGCGGCGAAGCTTCTGCACGCAGGCTCTCCGCGGCGCGAGGGCCCTTTTCTCGCGCTGAACTGCGCGGCAGTCCCCGAGAGCCTCCTGGAGAGCGAGCTCTTCGGCATCGAGCGAGGCGTCGCGACGGGCGTCGAGGCGAGGCTTGGCAAGTTCGAGCTCGCCAGCGGCGGCACGATCTTCCTCGACGAGATCGGCGACACGCCGCTCGCCATCCAGGCCAAGCTGCTGCGCGTCCTGCAGGAGCGCGAGATCGAGCGCCTCGGCGGGCGCGCGAAAGTGCCCGTCGACGTGCGCGTCGTCTCGGCGACGCATCAGGACCTGCCCGCCGAGATCCGCGCGGGGCGCTTCCGCGAGGACCTCTTCTACCGGCTGCGCGTCGTCGAGATCCGCATGCCCGCATTGCGCGAGCGCCGCGAGGACATTCCGCGCCTCGCGGGGCACTTCCTCGCGCGCATCGCGGCGCGCGACGGCCGCCGCGCACCCTCGCTTTCGCGCGACGCCGTGAAGGCGCTCCTCGACTATCCGTTCCCCGGCAACGTGCGCGAGCTCGAGAATCTGCTCGAAGGCGCGGTCGCGCTCGTCTCGGGCGACACAATCGAGGCCGCCGACCTGCAGTTCGGCATCGCGCGCGAGGACGCCGACGAACTGCGCGTCACATCGGTCGATCTGCGCAACGTGGAGAACGCCCACATCCGCCGCGTCCTCGCCGAGGTGAAGGGCAACAAGAGCCGCGCGGCGAAGCTCCTCGGGGTCAGCCGGCGAACGCTGTATCGGAAGAGGATCTAGGGAGTCCTCTGCACCCTGGTGAGTTGGTGCCTTGTGATTTCCCTGCGCCCCCTATGCCTCCTTGCGGATCAGCCTCCACAACGCTTCCCGATCCGGCGCCAGGAGTTCGGCGATGCGCTGGGGGTTGACGTCGGCGACGATGAGCTGGCCGACCTCGGTCGTGACCTCGCGGAAGATGCCGTGGACCTTCATCTTCGCGGCCTGATACTGGTTGTCCTCGGTGGGGGAGACGTAGTGCACCGAATCGACCCGGAAACGGTGGATCAGGAAGAGGTGCACGAGGTCCATCAGACGCTTCTTGCGGAGCGCCACCGCGTAGGTGTTCTGGTCGCGCACCGAGAGGATGCTGCGGCCGCGCCGGTCGTGGATGGGGGCGAAGATGACGTTGGCGTGCTTCTCGTCCCCGTTGCCGTAGATCCCGAGCTCGAGCAGCTCCGATCCGGCGCTGTGCGGCAGTAGCCGGACGCGGAGCGCGCCGGGGAGGCCGTAGTGCTGCGTCCACATCGCCAGCCACTCCTCGAGGAGCTTTTTCGGCACCTCGGTCTGAACGAGGTGCTGGTGCTGGGTCGAGCCCTTGCCCATCGCCATCGTGGTCGCGGTACGCCCCGACGTGGCGGTCAGCGCGGCGTCCGCGCGCGGCCCGCCGACGAGGGTCTGCGGCGTGCGGTACGGCGACTCGACCATCCGGAGCTTTCGCTGCAAACGGGCGAGGGCCAGCGCGCCGTCCTGCTTGATGGCGGTCGCCAGCTCCTCGGCGGCGAGACCGTCGATCTGGTGGCCGCCATAGGTGATGAAGTTGAAGACGAAGCCCAGCTTGCCGAGCTCCTCGGGGAAGCGCCGCATCTCCTCGTCGCTCATGCCGGTGGTGTCCCAGCTGAACGACGGCGAGAGGTTGTAGGCGAGCATCTTGTCCGGGTACTCGGCGTGGATCGCCTCGGCGAACTCCCGGGCGTCGGGGAGGTTGGGTGTCTTCGTCTCCATCCACAGCACGTCGGTGAAAGGTGCCGCAGCGAGCGACTTGGCGACGGCGTATGGGATGCCTCCGCGGACCTGGTAGAAGCCCTCTGGAGTCCTGGGCAGCTCGCAGTCCCAGCCGACGTCGGCGCCGAGAGAGCGCGCCTTCTCGCGGGCGGCGTAGTGCGAGGCGCGCGCTGCGAACCGCCGCCACTCGTCGGGGCTCATCCCGAGCGGTTCGCCCTCGCTGGCGCGGAAGTCGAGCACTTCGGCGACCGCCTCGCCGTAGCTCTCGAGGCCGGCCTCGTCCTCCCACGCCGCGAGGAAGCGGGAGGCGACCCCGTCGAAGGTGGCGTCGAGAGAGATCTCCTTCCCGTCCCGGTAGGCCGCCGCGGCCTCCGCGGCTTGGCGCAGAA
>Ga0208080_1001464_pt1 | contig 11534 bp, 10 predicted proteins | sample NGESurdeep092012_3_FD_184476 | JGI IMG/M metagenome (GOLD analysis project Ga0208080, IMG submission 184476) | Arctic peat soil microbial communities from Barrow, Alaska - NGEE Surface sample 210-3 deep-092012 (SPAdes) | ecosystem: Environmental > Terrestrial > Soil > Wetlands > Peat ...
GCCGCGATCATCGGCCGCGAGCCCGCCGCGCTCCAGCTCCGGTATCTGCAGACGCTCACGGAGATCGCTTCGGAGAAGAACTCGACGGTCATCTTCCCGCTGCCGATGGACCTCATCTCGGCCTTCCTGAAGAAAAGCGGGACCCCCGGATGACGGCGCTCGGCCTCTCGGAAGGCCCAGAGGAACCACACGACCGGCCACCCGTCCATTACCAGGTCTCCGTCACGGGGCGGCAGGCCGCTTTTTTCTTCCTGCTTCTTCTCGTCGCGCTTGCGCTCGCCTTCTTCTTCGGGATGAGGACGGGCGCGGCGGCGCGCAAGGGCCCGGGCGCGGCGACGACGCTGGCGACGGCCTCCGACCTGCCCGTCCCCACGCTGGCGCCTTCGGAAAACCCCCGCGAAGAAAAGAAGTCCGCCGAGGAGGCGCTCGGCTTCGCCGCCGACAAGCGCGTCGCGCTGAAGGAGGCGGCGGCCGCTGCGACGCCGGCACCCGCGCCCAGGGCGGTTCCGTCGCCGAAACCTCCCGCCCTCACGGCGGCCCCGCCGGCAAAGGAAGCTCCGGCGAAGGCCGCGCCGAAGGGACCGTTCTGGGTCCAGGTGCTCGCGACGAAGAAGGCCCAGGCCGCCGACCAGCTCATGAAGCGGCTCAAGAACGAGGGATTCGCCGCGGACGTCTCGGCCGTGCCGGGCAAGGACGGTTGGTTCCGCGTGCGCGTGGGACCGTTCAAGGACCGCTCGAAGGCAGAGGCGACGGTGCGGAAGATCAAACTGACCGACAAGCAGATCAAGAACACGCCCCTGGTGGTGCATTGAGCCGTCCCCTCCCCGTGCATGGCGCGCCCGCGCTGCCCCCGTGGATCCGCGAGAAGAAGCTGCGGCTCGCCGATCTCCACGAAATGAAAGCGCGGATGCGCCGCAAAAGCCTCTCGACGGTGTGCGAGGAGGCCCGCTGCCCGAACCGCACGGAGTGCTTCGAGCGAAAAACGGCCACGTTTCTCATCGCGGGCGACGTGTGCACGCGCGCCTGCGGCTTCTGCCACATCACGTCCGGGCGGCCCGCGCTCCTCGACCCGGAGGAGCCGGCGCGCCTCGTCAACGCGGCGAGCGAGATGGGAATCCGGCACATCGTGGTGACGTCCGTGGACCGCGACGACCTCGACGACGGAGGGTCGGCGCACTGGGCGTCCGTCGTGACGGCGCTGAAGGAAGACGACGCCGCGCGCACGGTCGAGGTCCTGACGCCGGACTTTCAAGGAGCCGCGGACGCGATCGACCGCGTCGCGGACTCCGGCCCGGACGTCTACAACCACAACGTCGAGACGGTCCCTCGCCTCTACGACACCGTCCGCCCGAAGTCGGCGTTTCACCGCTCGGTGAACCTCCTCGGCCGGGTGAAAGCGCGGCATCCCGCGATGACGGCGAAGTCCGGCCTCATGCTCGGCCTCGGCGAAGAAGACGAAGAAGTCGTGGAAGTCTTTCGCGCGCTGCGCGGCGCGGGCGTCGACGTCGTCACGGTGGGGCAATACCTGCGGCCGTCCGCGTGGAACCTGCCCGTCGTGTCGTACGCGACTCCCGAGCGCTTCGACGCGCTGAGGCGCGAAGGCGAGGCGATGGGCTTTTCGGCCGTCTTTTCGGGGCCCTTCGTGCGTTCGAGCTACCGGGCGGAAGAGTTCGTGACGCGGTAGAGAGAGATTTGCTGTCCGTATTACCTTCTAAGAAATCTTTTCGCGCCCTTTCGGCCTGCTTGTCAGGTCTCCTTCTGGCGCTGTGTTTTCCAAACTTCTCGATTCTTCCTCTTCTGCCGATCGCGCTGATCCCGCTTCTCGCCGCGCTCGACGGGGCGAAGGCGAAGAACGCTGCAGCCCTTGGTTATCTCTTCGGGCTCGTCTTCTGGACCGTGACGATTCCCTGGATCGCCTACACCGTGCACCGTTTCGGTGGTGTGCCGTGGCTTGTGGCGGGCCTCGCGCTCGCGCTCGCCGCCGCGATCTGCGCGGTGCCCTTCGCCGTGATGGGCCTTCTTTACGCATGGGTCGCGCCGCGCTCGGCCGCCGGCATCGTGGCGACCTTCGGCGCGGCGTGGGTCTTCCAGGAGTTCTTTCGCACGACCATCTGGATCTTCGGCGGCTTCCCGTGGGCGCTCCTCGCGAACCCGCTCGCCGACGTCCCGCAGCTGCTGGGCACGGCGGCGCTCGGCGGTGTGTCTCTGACATCGTTTCTCGTGGCCTCGCTGAACGCGACACTGTTCGTCGCGCTCACGCGGCCCGCACGAAATCTGCGTCTCGCGTGGCTCCTCGGCGCGTCTCTCGCCGCGGTACTTGCGGGAGCGGCCGCGCCGCGGCGGCCGCACGCCTCGGGAGAGATTCTGAAGGTCGGAGTCATCCAGCCGAACGTGCAGCAGGATCTCCGCTGGGAGCCAGGCACCGCGGAACGCCTCTTCGCCGATCTCGAGGACCAGACGCGGGAGCTCTGTCTGCAGGATCGACCGGTCCTCGTGCTGTGGCCGGAAAGCGCGTCGCCTTACGCCTGGTCGTTCGCGCCCGCATTCCGCGACCGGGTCGTCGCGCTTTGCCGGGAGCTCGACATCGCGATCCTTCTGAGCACGGTCTGGTCCGATGAGCCGGGCGATCCCGACGCCGCGTTCTACAACGCCGCGCTCCTCGTGACGAAAGACGGCCCCGTGCGGCCGCCCTACTTCAAGCAGCGGCTCGTGCCCTTCGGCGAGTACGTGCCGCTCGCCGGCCTCCTTCGAATGATCCGGCCCATCAGCCGCGCGGTGCCTTTCGCGTTCACTCCCGGCGCCGGGACGGCTCTGCTGCCGCTCGGGACCTGGAAGCTCGGGGGCGCCGTGTGCTACGAAGTCGTCTACCCCTGGATCGCGCGCGAGGAGACGCGCGCGGGAGCCGACGTCCTGTTCACGCTCACGAACGACGCGTGGTACGGCCGCGCCGGCGCGCAGCGGCAGCACTGGCAGTCGGCCGTCGTGCGCGCGATCGAGACGGGCCGCCCGCTCGTCCGCGCGGCAATCACGGGGATCAGTGGGGCCGTCGACGCGAGGGGCCGCGTCCTCGTGACGCTCGATCCCGACGTCAAGGGCGCTTTCTCGGTGCCGCTCGAGCGCCCCTCGGCGCCGCCGCCTGCGGTTACCGCGGGGGATGCCGTCGCGTGGGTTTGCGCGGCAGGGCTTCTGGCCGGTATCCTCCGCGTGCGGGTTTTCGAGCCCCTAAGACCCGTGGCGGCCGCCTGACCCTCCGATCCACGCGACCCACACCGATTCACACTCTGCGCCGCCCAGGAGGAAGTTCCACGTGAACGAAGAACGCATTGAGCGCCTGCTCGAACTCGCGTCGTCCGTGAGCGCCCTCCGGGGCTATCTTTGACGTCCGCAAGGCGGCGAAAGAGAAGGAAGAGCTCGAGCGGAGGACCGGAGAGCCCGGCTTCTGGACGAACGCCCTCGAGGCGCAGGAGACGCTGCGCAAGCTGAAGCGCGCCGAGCGCGTCCTCGCGGACGACAAGGATCTCAAGGAACGGCAGGAGGAGCTCGAGATCCTCGCGGAGTTCCTGCGCTCGGGCGAGAAGGTGGAGGCGGACGCCGACCAGGCGCTCGCCACGACCGCGCCTTGGGCGCGTCACAAGGAGCTCACGTTCAAGCTCACGCACGACGAGGACCCGCTGCCGGCGCTCGTCGAGATCCACGCGGGCGCCGGCGGGACGGAGGCGCAGGACTGGGCGGAAATGCTCATGCGCATGTATCTCCGCTACGGCGAGCGCCGGGGGTGGAAGACGGACGTCCTCGAGGCGACGTACGCCGAGGACGCAGGCATCAAGACCGCGACGCTGCGCTTCGAAGGGGAGTACGCGTACGGCCACATGAAGGCCGAGCGCGGCGTGCATCGGCTCGTGCGCATCTCGCCGTTCGATGCCGCGGCGCGGCGCCACACGTCGTTCGCCGCGGTCTACGTCTCGCCGGAGATCGACGACACGATCGAGGTCGAGATCGGCGACAAGGACCTCCGGATCGACACGTTCCGGGCCGGCGGCAAGGGCGGGCAGCACGTCAACAAGACGGAATCGGCGATCCGTATCACGCACCTGCCGACGGGGCTCGTCGCGCAGTGCCAGAACGAGCGCTCCCAGCACAAGAACAAGGACTCGGCGATGAAGGTCCTGAGGTCGCGCCTCTACCAGCGCGCCGTCGAGGAACGCCTCGCGAAAGACGCCGTCCGCGCGGGCACAAAGATGGAGATCGGCTTCGGATCGCAGATCCGCTCGTACGTGCTCGCCCCCTACCGGCTCATCAAGGACCACCGCACGAACTACGAGGTCGGGGACGTGGACCGAGTGCTCGACGGCGATCTCGACGGCTTCATCGAGGCGTATCTTCAGTCCTTCGTGAAGAAGGGCGAGAAGGCCGCGGCCGATCGGCAGGGTTTCGGCACTTCCGAAGCGGGGTCATGACGGAGTTGGAACGCGGGGACTACAGCCCCTGGATGGAGGATCTGAGAAAGCGCCTCGCCCGAAGCTGGCCGCCGCGGCCGCTCGTCTCCGAGCGGCTCGAGGGCGCGGGCGCGGTTCCACTGCGCCCGGCGGCCGTCCTGATCCCTCTCTACGTGCGCGAGAAGGCGCTCTGGACGCTTCTCACGAAGCGCACGGACCTCGTCGAGCACCACAAAGGGCAAATCTCGTTCCCGGGAGGCGGCAAGCACGCGGCCGACGCGAACCTCTGGGAGACGGCGGTCCGGGAGACCGAGGAAGAAATTGGAGTTGCGCGAAAGGGCGTGAGGATTCTGGGAGCCCTGCCGCGCCTCGTCACGATCACCGATTTCGAGGTCTCGCCGTTCGTCGGGGCGATCCCGTACCCGGTCGCGTTCGTGCCTCGGCCGGGTGAGGTCGAGTCGATCATCGAGGTGCCGCTCTCGTACTTGCTCGATCCCATGGTGGTCGAGGAGCGGCCGGTGAAGTGGAAGGGCAAGGACGTGATGACGCTCGTCTACCACTATCGCGGCCACGCGATCTGGGGCGCAACCGCGCGCATCCTCACCGACCTGCTGACGGTGATGCGGGAAGAGGGCGGATCCGCCGCGCGGACCGGGGTCTGACGGGCCTCTACTTCTCGGGAGCCGTGAGGCCCGAGCCCTCGAGGAACGCGGCCGCCGCCGCGGCCTTGTCGCGGTTCGCCTTGTACACGGCCGAGCTCGGCTCCTTCGCGAGCGCCTTCTCGAAAAAGCCCACGGCCTCGTCATAGCGGCCGCGCTCGTAGGCCACGGCGCCGGCCTCGTCGTCGAGCAGCGCCTTGTCGGGAACGGCCGACCGGGCGAGGCTCTCGGCGGCGTCCTTCAACGCGCCGGTCTGGCGCAGCGCGCGGGCGAGCGCCCAGGCGCCCTCGAGGTTCGCCGGGTCGCGAAGAACGGCCCTCTTGAGAGGTTCGATCGCCTCGGCGGCCCGGCCGCGCTCGAGCAGGAGCGAGCCGAGTCCGCGTAGCGCGGGGGCGTAGTCGGGATCGGAGCGGATCGCCTCGCGATATTCCTTCTCGGCGTCCTTCCAGAGACCTTTTTTTCGAAGGGTCGAGGCGAGATTCGCGCGCACGATCTCGCGGTCTGGCTCCACGGCCGCCGCCTTCATGAGAGGGTCGAGGGCAGCGTCGACGTCCCGCGCCTGCAGGAGGATGCTCGCGTACTCGGTCAGGACAGAGACGTCCTTCGGAGACGCCGCCGCGGCGGTCGCGAAGACCTGCCGCGCATGCACGAGATCCCCGTCCGCGCGCGCCTTGCGGCCGAGCGCGAGGAGCCGTGCGCCATTCTCCGGATTCACCTCGGTGGCGCGCCGGAGCGCATCGAGCGCGGCGTCCCAGTTCTTGTCCGCGAGCGAAAGCTCGTACAAATCGAGCAGGGTTCCTTCGTTCTTCTCGTTGTACTTGAGCGACTGCCTGAGTGTGGCCTCGGCGAAGACCTTCTCGCCGCGCAAAGCATAAGCGTTCCCCAGGAGGCGGTAGGCGTCGCTGGACTGCGGGTCGATCTCGAGAAGCCGGTTTGCGGCCGATTGGGCGTTCAGGGCGTCGCCGCGCGCGAGGGCCGCCCGGCCGAGAGCGAGGTAGTCCGCCGTGGGTGCCGTGGTCTGCGAAGGCACGGCCACGACGTCGCCGACCGGCGGCCGCGGACCGGTGGACGTTGTGGGAGGAACCTTGGAGGCGTTGGGCCCCGAGGCGCGAACCTTCCCGGCCTCGGTGAACTTGCCCTGCTTCTCGTAGGCCTGCGCGAGGAGGTCGAGCGCCTCCGCGTCGAGCTTCTCGCGCGGCACGTTGTAGAGGAGGTCGTGGATGACGTCCTCGGTGTTGCCGTCGGCGAGCTTCTCTTTCGCGACGCGCTTCATCTCGTTGAAATCGGCCGTCGGAGGCGGCATCGCGGCGAGCGCGGCCGCGTGCACCTCGCCCGCGAGCTTGACGAACTCGGGCGAGAAGAAGTCGGCCACGATCTCGAGGTCGGGGCTGCCGGTGAACGCGCGGCGGAGCGCATCCTGAGCGTCGGATCTCTTTCCGTCGTTGACGTGCGCCCAAGCGGCCTGTACGAGCATGCGCGAGCGGCGCTGGGGATCGCTCGCCGCCGAGGCGGAGCTCTCGAACTTGAGCGCGGCCTTTCGGAACTGGCCGGCGTTGACGGCCTTCCGCGCCTCCTTTTCGAGCGACTCCGAGCCTTCCTGGGCAAGAAGCGGGGCGTGAAGAAGAAGGAGGATCCCGGCCGCCGCGAGGAGCACGCGCATCCGCATCTCGCGGATTGTAGCTATTCCTTCTTCAGCTCGATGGCAGGAAGGACGTAGACCTCGTCTTCCTTGAGGTCCACCGACCGCGCTTCGGTCCTGTGACCCGCCAGGCTCACCGAGATCTCGTGGGGACCCGCTCGCAGCGTCTTCTTGATCGGTGCGCCGGAAGAGGGGCCGACGAGGACGCCATCGATGCGGATCTCGGCGCCCATGGGACGGACCGTGAGCGACAGGATCGCGCGCGGCGGAAACCTTCCGTTGATCGTCAGGGGGACCGGATTCGCGGCCGGAATCTCGAATTCCTCCTGGACCTTCGTGAAACCCGGAGCGTCGAACACGGCGACGTACCGTCCCGGCTTGAGCGTGGCGCGCGTCGCGGCCGGGAGGCTGGCCGGATGACGCTTTCCGTTGATCGAGAGCTCGGCGTAGATGTTCGACTTGAACGTGACGACGGCGGTCGTCGGCACTTCCTTGGTCACGACGGTCGGCTCGCGTGTGGCGGTGGGCGCCGGCTCGGGCGACGCGGTTGGGGCGGGAGCGGTGGTCGGAACGGGCGCAGGCGTGGGCGCGGCCGGAACAACAGAGTGCCGCTGCTGCGCGACGTACCAGACGCCGCCCGCCACGACCACGAGGACGACGGCCGCGAGGAAGACTTTCAGGGCCGAGCCGCCCTCTTCGCGTGCGTTGACCGGACCGCCCGTGCCGGCGTCCGTATGGAGGTGTACGTCCGCGATGCCTCCGGCCGTGGGTCGCGAGGGGGCCGGCCCGAGAGGCGTGTCGAGGACGCGCGAGGACCTGCCCGCGCCGGGCGTTCGGGGCGACACGGAAGCCGTGACCGGAAGGCCCGACGACGGCGTCGCGAGCGTTGTCTCCCTGTCGCCTTCTGGCATCTGAAACGCGGGTCCCTCTGGCACGTTCTGGAGAAGCGCCATGCACTCGGCGCGCAGCTCGCCACACGACGAGAAACGCTTCGTGCGGTCCTTCTCGAGAGCCTTGAGGATCATGGCGTCGAGGCCGCGCGGCAGCGCGGGGTCGAGCGAGCTCGGCGGCGCGGGCGGCTCGTTCATGATCTTGTAGAGGACCGTCGAGATGTGGTCGCCCGTGAAGGGCTTCTGGCCGCTCAGCATCTCGTAGGCGAGGACGCCGAGCGAGAAGATGTCGGTCCGCGGGTCGAGATCCTCTCCGCGGATCTGCTCCGGCGCGAGATACGAGGCCGTGCCGAGCGTGATCCCGGTCTGCGTGAGCGTCGATTGGGAGACCATCGACTTCGCGATACCGAAGTCCATGATCTTCACGGTTCCGTCCTCGAGAATGCGGATGTTCGACGGCTTGATGTCGCGGTGGATGATGCCCTTCGAGTGCGCGTAGCCGAGCCCGTCGCAGACGTCGATCAGGATCTGAAGCTTGTGCGCGAGAGTGAGCGGCTCCTTCTTCTTGATGGCCTTGTCGAGGTCGTCGCCGGTGAGGAACTCCTGCACGATATAGGGCGTGCCGTCCTCGGTGACGCCGAAGTCGTAGATCGTCGTGACGTTTCGGTGGTGCAGGTTCCCCGCGAACTCGGCCTCGCGGAAGAAGCGCTTCTTGATCTCCTCTTCCTCGCTCTGGCAGGTCTTGATGGCGACGGACCGCTTGATGAAGGGATCCCGGCCCTTGTAGACGGTTCCGAACCCGCCCATGCCGATCTTCTCGACGATCTGGTACTTCCCGACGTGCGTCAACATGGAGCCAAAAAATCGTACCACGCGACTATCATCCCAACGTGCGGCGTTGCGTTCGGGAGCTCCTGGTCGTTCTCGCGACCGTCGGCGTTGGCTGCGGCTCGCCCGACGCGAATCCCGCGGCGTCCACGAGCGCGCCTCTGTCGCGGGCGGCCGAGCCGCGCGACGTCTACCGGCCTCCCGCCGACGGGCGCGTGACGGTGGCCCAGGTGGAGATGTTCCTGTCCGTTCTCGACCGCGTGCGCCTCAACCTGCGGGGAGAGAGGCCCACACCCGGCAGCGATCCTCTGTCGAGCGTTCCCGCCGACGTCGCCGCGGCGCGGGCCCGCGGCGTGAACGTCGAGGAGTTCCTCTGGGTGAAGGAGCGCGTCCTCGAAGCCGAGGCGGCGACCATGACCGCCCGGCTCAACGCCTCGGCTCTCACGATGCTCGAGAAGACGCTGGCCGATCTGAAGGCCCGGCGGGCGGACGCGGCGGACGAAGGTTCCCGAAAGCTCCTCGCCGAGCAGACGGCGCAGTTCGAGGCCGAGGCCGAACGGGTGCGCCGGGAATCGAAAGTGCGCGAGAGTGATGCCGTCCGCTCGAACATGAAGACGCTCGAGCCGTACCGCTCGCGCCTCGCGGCCGCGCAGGATGCGCTGGAAAAGCCTCGATGACCTCTTCGATCGTTCTCGCCGAGGGAGTCCGCACGGCGATGGCCGATTACAACGGCCTCTTCGCGGACACGACCGCCACCGACCTCGCAGTCGCGGCCTCCCGCGAAGCCCTGCGCCGGGCCCGTTTCGAGCCCGGGGAAATCGGGCATGTGATCTTCGGAAACGTGCTTCAGACGTCGCCCGACGCCATTTACCTCGCGCGTCATGTCGGCCTGCGGTCGGGAGTGCCGAAGGAGGTCCCCGCCCTCACGGTGAACCGCCTGTGCGGGTCCGGCTTCGAGGCGATTGTCCAGGCGAAACAGCGCATTCTGCTCGGGGAAACGGACGCCGTGCTCGCGGGCGGCACCGAGAACATGAGCCAGGCGCCGTTCGTGATCCGCGGCGCCCGAACCGGGCTCAGGCTCGGGCAGGGCAAGCTCGAAGACTCGCTCATGAGCGGCCTTTTCGACACGGTTCCCGGCCTCGCGATGGCGCAGACGTCGGACAACATCGCCCGGCGCCTCGGCATCTCGCGCGAGGAGCAGGACGCGTTCGCGCTCGAGAGCCAGAAGAAGGCCGCCGACGCGCGCGCGAAGGGGCGGCTCGCGGAAGAGATCGTCGCGGTCGAGGCGAAAAAAGGCCGGAAGACCGTCACCGTGTCCGAGGACGACCATCTGACTCCGGACTCGACGCTCGAAGGGCTCGCGAAGCTGGCCCCGGCCTTCGGGAAGGACGGTATGGTCACGGCGGGCAACGCGTCGGGCATCGTGGATGGAGCGGTGGCCGTGGTCGTGACGACCGAGGCGAAGGTGCGCGCGAAAGGGATCGTCCCGCTCGGGCGCCTCGTGACCGAGGCCGTCACGGGCTGCGATCCCGCCGAGATGGGCCTCGGGCCGGTTTCGGCGTGCCGCGCGGCGCTCGCGAAGGCGGGGAAGTCGCTCGGCGACATGGACCTCATCGAGATCAACGAGGCGTTCGCGGGCCAGATTCTCGGGGTCATCAAGGAACTCGCGATCGATCGCGCGAAGCTGAACGTGAACGGCGGCGCGATCGCGCTCGGACACCCGCTCGGAGCGAGTGGCGCGCGGCTGACGCTCACTCTCCTCAAGGAGCTGCGCCGGCGCGGCAAGCGCTGGGGCCTCGCCTCGGCCTGCATCGGAGGCGGGCAAGGCATCGCATTGGTGGTGGAAGCATGCGAATGAACGTGGGCCCGGGGGTCCGGGGGCGCCCGCAGGCAAGCCCCCGGAGAGCGCATTGCCTTGGTGGTGGAAGCATGCGAATGATCGATGCCTGACATTCGAACGGTTGGAGTCCTGGGGGCGGGCCTGATGGGATCCGGCATCGCTGAGGTGTGCGCCAAGGCGGGTTACGAGACGATCGTCCGCGAGGTTGACGCGACAGCGCTCGAGAAGGGGAAACGCCGCATCGAGCAGTCACTTTCGAAGGCAATCGAACGCGGCAAGCTGACGGCCGGCGACGGCGAAGCGACCCGCAAGCGCCTGCGGTTCTCCTCTTCACTCGAGGAATTCTCCCCGGTGGACCTCGTGGTCGAGGCGATCGTCGAGAACCTCGAGGCCAAGCGCGAGGTGTTCAAGGCGCTCGACGGGCTGTGTGCGCCGCACGCGATCTTCTGCTCGAACACGTCGTCGCTCACGATCGCCGAGATGGCGGCCGCCACCGCGCGGCCGGACCGCTTCGCCGGGCTGCACTTCTTCAACCCCGTCCCCGTCATGAAGCTCGTGGAGGTCGTGCGGGCGATCGGGACGTCCGACGAGACGATCGCGCGCGTGACGGCGTTCGCGCGCTCGCTCGGCAAGGAGCCCATCGCGGCCCGTGACAACTCGGGCTTCGTCGTGAACCGTCTCCTCGTGCCGTTTCTCCTCGACGCAATCCGCGCCCACGAGCAGGGCGTGGGCTCGCTCGAGGACGTCGACACCGGCATGAAGCTGGGCTGCGCGCATCCCATGGGCCCGTTCGAGCTTCTCGATTACGTCGGGCTCGACACCGTGTACGCGATCGCGGAGATCATGTTCACCGAGTACCGCGAGGCGCGCTTCGCGCCGCCGCCCCTGCTCAAGAGAATGGTGCTGGCGGGGCGCTATGGGAGAAAGAGCGGACGGGGATTCTTCGAATACGACGAGAGGGGAAACCGAAAATAGGTTCGCGTGAAAGAGGTACCCACGATGTCCGTCGTTCTCAGCGAGGTCTCGGATCGCATCCTCACGGTCACGGTCAACCGGCCAGACAAGCTCAACGCGCTCAACCCGGAGGTGATGGAGGGGCTTGCGGCCGCCTTCGAGAGCGCGCGGGGCGACGACGCCGTCGGTGGCGTGATCCTGACCGGCGCGGGCGAAAAGGCGTTCATCGCGGGCGCCGACATCACGATCTTCCGGACATTCACGCCCGTCTCGGCCCGCGCTTTCGCG
>Ga0208080_1001466_pt1 | contig 11533 bp, 9 predicted proteins | sample NGESurdeep092012_3_FD_184476 | JGI IMG/M metagenome (GOLD analysis project Ga0208080, IMG submission 184476) | Arctic peat soil microbial communities from Barrow, Alaska - NGEE Surface sample 210-3 deep-092012 (SPAdes) | ecosystem: Environmental > Terrestrial > Soil > Wetlands > Peat ...
CCAGCTTGTGCGCATGCGCGATCGCGGCAGCGGGATCGAGAAACCTGCCGCCGTCGGAAAAGGAGTCGGGCGTGACGTTGACCACGCCCATGATGAGTGGCTTCGCTAGCGACAGCGAGAATCTGCCGCAGCGCAGAGTAGGAGGGTTCAGGTCGCTGCGGGCGCCGAGGGCGCCGCGGCGCCGGTGGTGCCGTCTTTCTGCGGTGGCGGCGGCGTGGTGCCGGACTGTTTCGGCTTGGGCTCGCGCGGCGCCTTGCCTTCCATGATGTCGTTCAGTTGGTCGGAATCCAGGGTCTCCCACTCGAGCAGCGCCTTCGTCATCGCCTCGACCTTGTCGCTGTTCTCCTCGATCAGGCGCCGCGCCAGGGCATACTGCTCGTCGATGATGCGGCGGATCTCCTGGTCGACCTTCTGCATGGTCACCTCGGAAACGTTCTTGTGCGTGGTGATCGAGCGGCCGAGGAACACTTCGCCATCGTTTTCGCCGTAGACCATCGGCCCCAACGCATCCGACATGCCCCACTGCGTCACCATGCGCCGCGCCATCTCGGTGGCGCGTTCGAAGTCGTTCGATGCGCCGGTGGTCATCTGGTGCATGAATATCTCTTCGGCGATGCGCCCGCCGAACAGCACCGCAATACTCGAGAGCAGCCGCTCGCGGTCCATGCTGTAGCGGTCCTCCACCGGCAACTGCATGGTCACGCCGAGCGCGCGCCCGCGCGGGATGATCGTCACCTTGTGCACCGGATCGGTCTTGGGCAGGAGCTTCGCCACCACTGCGTGGCCGGACTCGTGATAGGCGGTGTTGCGCCGCTCCTCCTCCGGCATCACCAGCGAGCGCCGTTCCGCGCCCATGATGATTTTGTCCTTGGCGCGCTCGAAGTCGTCCATGTCGACCAGGCGCTTGTTGTAGCGCGCGGCGAACAGCGCGGCTTCGTTCACCAGGTTGGCGAGATCGGCGCCCGACATGCCGGGTGTGCCGCGCGCGATGATGTCGGCCTTGACGTCGGGCGCCATCGGCACCTTGCGCATGTGCACCAGCAGGATCTGTTCGCGGCCGCGGATGTCCGGCAGCGGCACCACCACCTGGCGGTCGAAGCGGCCCGGGCGCATCAGCGCCGGGTCGAGCACGTCGGGGCGGTTGGTGGCGGCGATGACGATCACCCCGGCCGTAGCCTCGAAACCGTCCATCTCGACCAGCAATTGGTTCAGCGTCTGCTCGCGCTCGTCGTTGCCCCCGCCCAGGCCCGCGCCGCGCTGGCGGCCGACCGCGTCGATTTCGTCGATGAATACGATGCACGGCGCATGCTTTTTCGCCTGCTCGAACATGTCGCGCACGCGCGCCGCGCCCACGCCGACGAACATCTCGACGAAGTCGGAGCCGGAAATCGAGAAAAACGGCACCTTGGCTTCACCGGCGATCGCCCGTGCGAGCAACGTCTTCCCCGTGCCCGGGTTGCCGACCATCAGCACGCCCTTGGGTATGCGCCCGCCGAGCTTCTGGAACTTGGACGGATCGCGCAGGAAATCGACCAGTTCCGACACCTCCTCCTTGGCCTCCTCGCAGCCGGCCACGTCGGCGAAGGTGACGGTGTTGGTCGATTCGTCCAGCATGCGCGCGCGCGATTTGCCAAAAGAGAAGGCGCCGCCGCGGCCCCCGCCCTGCATCTGGCGCATGAAGAACACCCACACGCCGATCAGGAGCAGCATCGGGAACCAGGAGACGAAGATGTTCATCAGCAGCGATGGTTCCTCCTCCGGCTTGGCCTTGATCTTGACGCCGTACTTCAGCAGGTCAGAAATGAGCCAGATGTCGCCGGGGGAGTAGCTGGTGATGGCCTTGCCGTCGGTGGTCTTGGCCTTGAGGTTGCGGCCCTCGATCACGACTTCGGCGATGCGCCCGGCCTTGACCTCCTCGTAGAACTGGGAATAGTCCATCGGCGCCTGGGTCGCCTGACGCGTGTTGAACTGGTTGAACACGGTCATCAGCACCATGCCGATCACCAGCCAGATCACGAGATTCTTAAACATGTTGTTCATTTGGTTCCTATGCAACAATTGCCGCTCGTTGCCCATTTTACAGCGTTACCGCGGACAGGGGTTAGCCGCCGCAACACCGGGTGTCTTGCGCCCGCCCCTGAGCGCTAGCCTTTCAGACCTTTCCCCAGCAAATACATCTCGCTCGAACGCCCGCGCGAGGCTTCGGGCTTGCGCGACCCCACTTTGGCAAAAGCCTTGCGCATGGCCGCCAGAAATTCGGTGAAACCGGCGCCCTGGAACACCTTGACCAAGAGCGAGCCGCCGGGCGCCAGGCATTGCCGCGCGAATTCCAGCGCCAGTTCGCACAGATACATGGAGCGGGCCTGATCGCTCACGCCGATGCCTGAGATATTGGGGGCAAGGTCCGAGATTACAAGGTCTGCCTTGCGCCCGCCCAGGGCGAGCAGCAGCGCGTCGAGCACCTCCTGCTCGCGAAAATCCCCCTGGACGAAGTGCACGCCCGCCAGCGGCTCCATCGGCAGCAGGTCCACGGCCACCACCCTGCCCTTGGTCCCGAGCTTTGCCACCACCACCTGCGACCAACTCCCGGGCGCCGCGCCCAGATCGACCACCAGTTGCCCGGGGACGAGCAGCCGGTCTTTCTTGTCCAATTCCAGCAGCTTATAGGCGGCGCGCGAACGATAGCCTTCCGCCTTGGCCCTTTGTACATAAGGGTCATTGATGTGCTCGCGCATCCACGCCTTGCTGGTTTTACTGCGGCTCATTTCTTGGTCGGGCTGTTACAATTGAGCTTTGCCATTGCATTCATTATGAAACCCCTCTCCCCCGCCGAACGCAAGCTGCTCAAAGCACGCGCGCATGCACTCAAACCCGTGGTCACGGTGGGCAACGAAGGCCTATCGGCCCCGGTGCTCAAGGAAATAGAAATCAGCCTTAAGGCGCACGATCTGATCAAAATCCGCGTGACCGGTGATGAGCGTGACGCCCGGCTAGCCCTGTTGGGCGAGATATGCAACCGCAGCGGCGCCTCCCCAGTGCAGCACATCGGCAAGATTCTGGTCGTGTATCGCGAAAGTCAGGAAGAGCCTGCACCGCCTGCGAAAAAGCGCGCGGCGCGCAAACAGCCGCGGCGCACCAAGCGCAGCTACCAGAATACCTGAGCCGCGACGGGTACATGCGGCCGCGCGGATCGCGTCCCCTCCGTTGCAGAATTTCGATTTTGCGCGGACGAAAAACCGTCCGCGCGGATCACCGATTGGGCACGGATGAAAAGCACATCCGCGCCCAATCGGCGATCTCGTATAAAACCCCCGCGCTGTCCTTGCTTTAATCCATAACCGTGTTTTCTGTGCGGATGCGCTTTTCATCCGCGCGGAAAACACGGTTGGCGCGCGCAGCGCGCAATTCCTCTGTTGACGCGCGACGGCATTTAAGATGTCGCAATTGGTTCAGGCACTCGCCCCTTCAAACCAAGCCCAATGTCCACGTTTTATTCGTAGCGCACGTCGATTATTTCAAATTCGCGCACGCCCCCGGGAGCCTGCACCTCAACCACGTCGCCCGCGTATTTGCCGATCAGCGCGCGGGCGATGGGTGAGCCGATGGAAATCTTGCCGTGCTTGATGTCGGCCTCGTCGTCGCCGACGATCTGGTAGGTCACCTTGTCGCCGCTCGCCTGCGCCTGCAGGTCCACTGTGGCGCCAAACACGCAGCGGCCATCGGCATCGAGCAGCTTGGGGTCGATCACTTGTGCATTGGCGAGCTTGCCCTCGACCTCGGCGATGCGCCCTTCGATGAAGCTCTGCCGCTCCTTGGCGGCGTCGTACTCGGCGTTCTCGGACAAATCGCCGTGCGAGCGCGCCTCCGCGATCGCACTGATCACGCTGTGCCGGTCGACCGTCTTCAGGCGCTGCAGTTCGGCGCGCAACAACTCGGCGCCCTTGACCGTAAGTGGGGTCTTGCTCATATTCGTGCAATCCTAATTAGGGGGGTTGAACAAGGGGGCGACGCCCCCTTGTCCCCCAAGGGGACTTCCTTCGGAGCGTAAATCCCCCAAGTCAGAGGAAGCTCTGATTGCGTCACAGACTTAATCAGAGCCTCTTTAATTCCTTAATTTAGCTTTTGATGCAGGCCCTGCAAAGCGTAGGGAACCAGGTCCTGTATATGGCGCATGCCGGTGCAGGCAGCGCGGGCCCCGGCAATCGTAGTGTAATACGTGACGCGGCCCTGGAGTGCGCCGTTGCGTATGGACCATGAGTCCTGCACGGCGCTGCGTTTTTCGTCCACGGTGTTCACAATCAGGCTGACCTCGCCGTTCTTGATCATGTCCAGGATGTGCGGCCGGCCTTCCCCCACCTTGTTGACTGTCGCCACCTTGATCCCGTTCTCGGTAAGAACCTGCGCCGTGCCGCGTGTGGCGAGCAGGCTAAAACCCAGTTCCAGCAGTTCGCGCCCGATCTGTACCGCCGCGTTCTTGTCGCTGTTCCTCACGCTGATGAACGCCTTGCCCGCCTTGGGCAGCTTCACCCCGGCGGCAAGTTGCGACTTGACGAAGGCCTCGCCGAAGGACTCGCCCACGCCCATGACCTCGCCGGTGGATTTCATCTCCGGCCCGAGAATGGTATCGACGCCGGGGAATTTGATGAAAGGGAATACCGCCTCCTTCACCGAGAAATAGGGCGGAACCACTTCCTTGACCGCGCCGTTTTCGACCAGACCCTGTGCTTCCAGCGTCATCCCGGCCATGCAGCGGGCCGCGATCTTGGCCAAAGCGAGGCCGGTCGCCTTGGACACGAACGGCACGGTGCGGGAGGCGCGCGGATTGACTTCGAGCACGAACACCGTGCCATTCTGGATGGCGAACTGCACGTTCATCAGGCCGACCACTTTCAGCGCCATGGCCATCTGCACCGTCTGCTCTCGCAACTCCTGCTGCAGCTCGGCGGAAAGCGAGAACGGCGGCAGCGAACAGGCCGAATCGCCCGAGTGCACGCCCGCCTGCTCGATGTGCTCCATGATGCCGCCGATCAGCACATGCCGGCCGTCGCAGATGGCGTCCACGTCCACTTCGATGGCATCGTTGAGGAAGCGGTCGAGCAGCACCGGCGAGTCGTTGGAGACCTTCACCGCCTCGCGCATGTAGCGCTCGAGGTCCCGCTGCTCGTGCACGATTTCCATGGCGCGGCCGCCGAGCACGTAGCTCGGCCGCACCACCAGCGGATAGCCGATTTCTGCGGCAAGCCGCAGTGCGTCGGCCTCGTTGCGCGCGGTCCGGTTGGGCGGCTGCCTCAGGCCCAGATCGTGCAGCAGTTTCTGGAAGCGTTCGCGGTCCTCGGCCACGTCGATCATGTCCGGGCTGGTGCCGATGATGGGCACGCCGTTCGCCTCCAGGTCGCGCGCGAGCTTCAGCGGCGTCTGCCCGCCGTACTGCACCACCACGCCGTAGGGCTTCTCCTTGTCCACGATCTCGAGCACGTCCTCCAGCGTGAGCGGCTCGAAGTAGAGGCGGTCGGAAGTGTCGTAATCGGTCGAAACGGTCTCCGGGTTGCAGTTGACCATAATGGTCTCGAAACCGTCCTCGCGCAGCGCGAGCGCGGCGTGAACGCAGCAGTAATCGAACTCGATCCCCTGGCCGATGCGGTTGGGGCCACCCCCCAGCACCATGATCTTCTTGCGCCCGGTCGGGTTCGCTTCGCACTCTTCCTCGTAGGTGGAGTACAGGTAGGCGGTATTGGTTGCGAATTCCGCGGCGCAGGTATCCACGCGCTTGTACACCGGCCGCACCTTGAGCGCATGGCGGCGCTCGCGCACCTTGCGCTCGGTCGTGGCAAGCAGGGTGGCGAGGCGCCGGTCGGAAAAGCCGTTGCGCTTGAGGGTGAGCAGCGCCCGCACGTCGAGGTCTTCCAGGCGCTTCCCTTTCAATTCCCTTTCCTGCCTCACCAAGTCCTCGATCTGCGCCAAAAACCAGGGATCGATGTGCGTATCGCCCTGGATCTGCTCGAACGAGAGGCCGCAGCGGAAGGCGTCGGCCACGTACCAGATGCGCTCCGGACCGGGGTCGCCGAGCTCGGTTTCGAGCACCTCCGGATCGGTGGTCTTCTCGTCCAGACCGTCGGCTCCGGTCTCTAAGCCGCGCAATGCCTTCTGGAACGACTCCTGGAAGGTGCGGCCGATTGCCATCACCTCGCCCACCGATTTCATCTGCGTCGTGAGACGGCTGTCTGCCTGGGGGAACTTCTCGAACGCGAAGCGCGCGATCTTGGTGACGACATAATCGATGCTCGGCTCGAACGAGGCCGGCGACGCGCCGCCGGTGATCTCGTTCGCGAGTTCATCCAGGGTGTAGCCCACGGCGAGCTTGGCCGCGACCTTGGCGATGGGAAAACCGGTCGCCTTGGAGGCGAGCGCCGAGGAGCGCGATACGCGCGGGTTCATCTCGATCACCACCATCTTGCCGTCGGCCGGATTGATCGCGAACTGCACATTGGAGCCGCCGGTCTCCACCCCGATCTCGCGCAGCACCGCGATCGAGGCATTGCGCATGATCTGGTATTCCTTGTCGGTCAGCGTCTGCGCCGGGGCGACGGTAATCGAGTCGCCGGTGTGCACGCCCATGGGATCCAGGTTCTCGATGGAGCAGATGATGATGCAGTTGTCGGCCTTGTCGCGCACCACCTCCATCTCGAACTCTTTCCAGCCGATCACCGATTCCTCGATCAGCAGCTCTTTGGTCGGCGAGGCATCCAGGCCGCGCTCGCAGATCGCCATAAACTCCTCGCGGTTATAGGCGATGCCGCCGCCAGAGCCGCCCAGGGTGAACGAGGGCCGGATCACCACCGGGTAGCCGATTGCCGCCTGCACCTGCAGCGCCTCTTCCAGGCTGTGCGCGAGCATGGAGCGCGGGCAGTCCAGGCCGATGGATTTCATCGCCTGCTTGAATTTCTCGCGGTCTTCGGCCTTGTCGATGGCCTCGCGCGAGGCGCCGATCATTTCCACGCCGTATTTTTCCAGCACGCCGTGCCGCGCCAGGTCGAGCGCGCAGTTCAGCCCCGTCTGCCCCCCCATCGTCGGGAGCAGCGCGTCCGGCCGCTCCTTGGCGATGATGGACTCGACCATCTGCCATTGGACCGGCTCGATATAGGTGACGTCGGCCATCTCCGGATCGGTCATGATGGTCGCCGGATTGGAGTTGACCAGGATGACCTTATAGCCCTCCTCGCGCAGCGCCTTGCAGGCTTGCGCGCCGGAATAGTCGAACTCGCAGGCCTGGCCGATGATGATCGGGCCGGCGCCGATGATCAGGATGCTGCGGATGTCGGTGCGTTTTGGCATTAGAGACCGACCGCCAAGGACGCGAGAGACGCCAAGGAAAAGCGGAACGAAACAATACCTTTGCGTCCTTGGCGGTTCATGCTTTTTTGTCTTCCATCAACTTCACGAAGCGGTCGAACAGGTAACCGATGTCGTGCGGGCCGGGGCTTGCCTCGGGATGGCCCTGGAAGCAGAACGCGGGCCGGTCGGTGCGCGCCATGCCCTGCAGGCTGCCATCAAACAGCGATACGTGGGTCGGCCGCAGATTGGCCGGCAACGTCGCCGGATCGACCGCAAAGCCGTGGTTCTGGCTGGTGATCACCACCTTACCCGTGTCGAGGTCCTTCACCGGGTGATTGGCACCGTGGTGGCCGAACTTCATCTTCATGGTCTTCGCGCCCGAAGCAAGGCCCAGCAACTGATGCCCCAGGCAGATGCCGAATGTCGGCATGCCGGTCGCAACGATTTCCCGTACCGCCTCGATGGCGTAATCGCAGGACTCGGGATCGCCCGGACCGTTGGAGAGGAACACGCCGTCGGGCTTGGCCGCGAGTAGGGCCTTTGCCGGCGTCTGCGCCGGGAACACCGTCACCTTGCAGCCGCGTTCGGACAGAAGGCGCAGGCTATTGCGCTTCATGCCGTAGTCATACGCGGCGACATGAAAACGATGGCTGTCGATCTTGCGATAGCCTTTGCCCAGTTCCCATGCGCCCTCGTTCCACTCGTAGCGCTCACGCACCGACACCACCTTGGCCAGGTCCATGCCGGCGAGGCCGGGAAACTCGCGTGCCTTGGCGAGGGCGCGCGCGACGTCCGCCTCGGCGAGCGCCCCGCCCCGGGCGGCAGAAATGAGGCATCCTGCTTCAGCGCCATTGGTGCGCAGAATGCGCGTGAGCTTGCGCGTGTCGATGCCGGAGATCGCGACGATCTTGCTGGCTTTGAGATAATCGGACAAGCTTTGCTCGCTGCGCCAGTTCGATACGCGCAGCGGCAGGTCGCGGATTACCAGGCCGGCCGTATGCACTTGCGCCGATTCCTGGTCTTCCCGGTTGATGCCGGTGTTGCCGATATGCGGATAGGTCAGCGTGACGATCTGACGGCAATAGGAGGGATCGGTGAGGATTTCCTGGTAGCCGGTCATGGCGGTGTTGAACACCACCTCGCCTACCGTGCTGCCGGCGGCGCCGATGCCAGAGCCGTGAAATACCGTCCCGTCGGCGAGCGCAAGGATAGCGGGCGGGGACAGCGAGGACACGGCTAACTCCAGGATTTATATACAGAAACGGGACAGGAACAGCCTCCGTTCCGTCCCGTCAAACTTTATGATTATAACCCGGAACCCGATCTCGCGCCAAACCTCCCGGCGCGATGGGAGCGGGGGAAACAACCCAACCAATCCCGCCAAGGCCCGGCCCCGAACTTCCGGCGCTTACTTCAGCGCAAGCACGTCCTGCATGTCGTACAGACCCGATGCCTTGCCGCGCAGGAAATGCGCCGCGCGCAGCGCGCCCGCGGCGTAGGTCATGCGGCTTTGCGAGCGCACCGTCACTTCGACGCGCTCGCCGCTGCCGGCGAAAATCACGGTGTGCTCGCCCACGATGTCGCCGCCGCGGATCGCGTGAAAGCCGATGCTCTTGGGGTCGCGCTCCCCGGTGTCGCCCTCGCGCCCGTACACGGCGCAGCTTTTGAGGTCGCGGCCAAGCGCCGCGGCGACCACCGCGCCCAGCTTCAGCGCCGTGCCCGAGGGCGCATCGACCTTGTGCCGGTGGTGCGCTTCGATGATCTCGACGTCGTAAGCGTCGCCCAGGATTTTCGCCGCGACCTCGGCCAATTTGAATGTGGCGTTGACACCGACGGCCATGTTGGGCGCGAACACGATCGCAATCCGGTTCGCCGCAGCGACGATACGCTGTTTGCCCTCGGCGCTGAAACCCGTCGTGCCGATCACCATCTTCGTGCCCGAGTTCACGCAGGCATCCAGGTGCAGCAGGCTGCCCTCGGGCCGGGTGAAGTCGATCAGGCAGTCGGAGGCGGCGATACCGGCCGCATAGTCCGCGCTGATGGCGACGCCGCAGGCGCTACCCAAGGCCTCGCCCGCGTCCTTGCCGAGGTGAGGGCTGCCCGCGACTTCCAGCGCCGCGGACAGCTTCAGGTCCTTGCTCGACAACACCGCCTCGATCAGGGTGCGGCCCATGCGCCCGGAACTGCCGGCGATAGCGATTTTCATGCTGCCGCCTCCTTTGCCAATGCCACAATTTCGCGTCCGCGCTGTCGGCGTCCGGCGGCAATCGCGGTCGGTCGCATCCCCGCAAAGCGGGGCCCCTGCTCCCTGCTCATGCTGCCCCCGTCAAAATCTGACCTTGTCCTTCAGTCGCTCCCACCAGCTCTTTTCCTGCGGCTGCTTGGCCCCGGACGGAACCGGCGCAGCGGCAGGTTTCTCCGGGACCGCAGCCTGCGCAGGTTTGACTGCGTCTGACGCGGTCTGCCCGGCCGGCCTGGATTCCGGTGTCGTCACGGGCGCCGGCGCCAGTTGCGCTTCCGGCTTCGCCTCAGGCGTCTTGACCCCAGTTGCATCCGTACTGGCCGCGGGCGTCACATCACCTTCGATGCGCTTCAGCTTGCCGTCCTCGAAGAACACCGCGAGCTTGCGCTGTTCCAATTCCCTGGAATTTGCCTTTTGGCGCCGGAACACGTAGTCCCAGCGGTCGGCGTGAAAGCTATCGGTGATCAGCGGCGTACCCAGGACAAAGCGCACCTGATCCTTGCTCATGCCGGGCTTCAACTGCGACACCATCTCCTGGGAAACGAAATTGCCCTGCTGGATTTCGATGCGATAGGGCGCGATGTTCGGCATGGGTAGCCGCGCCGAGCCGCAGGAAACGAGGAATAGTGCGGCTATGGCCGCCAGTGCGCGTAAAAACATGGATGGAATTCGTTTTCAGGGACGCTAAAACGCTATATGATAACCCAGTTCACAGCCCTCATCGATCAGCGCATGAGCAAGCCTCAAGATCTCAAGACCATCGGCCTCAAGGCCACCGCGCCGCGCCTCAAGATTCTCAACCTGTTCGAAAAGAGCAAAGTGCGGCACCTGTCCGCCGAGGACGTGTACAAGCTGCTGGTCGCCGACGGGCTGGACACCGGCCTGGCCACGGTCTATCGCGTGCTGACCCAGTTCGAGCATGCCGGCTTGCTGCAACGGCATCATTTTGAATCCGGCCGCGCCGTGTTCGAACTCAACGCAGGCACCCATCATGATCATCTGGTCTGCATGCAGTGCGGGCGGGTAGAGGAGTTCTACGACGCCGAGATCGAAAAGCGCCAGATCAAGATCGCCAAGGAGCGCGGCTTCGTCATCACCGAGCACTCGCTGCATCTGTACGTCGATTGCACCAAGACCGATTGCCCGCATAAGCCGTAACTAGCGGGAAGCAAGAGCGCGCTCTTGCCTTTCCTGTTCCCTCCCCTCATCGCTCACGCGCCTCCCCTTCTTGGAAGCCTTCCTCACCTCTATCGTGCTGGTTGCCGTCGCAGAGATCGGAGACAAGACCCAACTCCTTTCCTTCGTTCTTGCCGCGCGGCTGCGCCAACCCTGGGCCATCATCGCCGGCATCCTGGTGGCGACGATTGCCAATCATGCGCTGGCCGGCTCGGTCGGCGCTTGGCTCGCGCACCTGGCGGGACCGGGCGTGATGCTGTGGGTGACCGGGCTCCTGTTCATCGGTTTCGGCCTGTGGGCCCTGCATCCGGATGCGCTCGACGACGATCCGAAAATCCACCGCGCCGGCGCTTTTGTAACCACGCTGATCGCTTTTTTCCTCGCGGAAATGGGCGACAAGACGCAACTCGCCACCGTAGCCCTGGCCGCGCGCTTCGACAGCCTGGCGGCAGTGGTGCTGGGCACGACGCTGGGCATGATGCTCGCGAACGTGCCGGCGGTGATGATCGGCGGGAAGCTCGCCACGCGCCTGCCGATGAAGGCGATACGCTTCTCCGCGGCAGGGCTTTTCATGCTCACCGGCGCGCTCACCCTCCTCGGCTGGCCGGCCTAGCGGGTCGGCCCTGTACAGCGTATCGTAATGCAGGATGGCTGAAATGACGGAGACCGACCAGCATGGCCGAGAGCAAGACTGAATTCGCTATGGAGTTGCTGCTCTGGCGTCACGCCGACGCCGAAGACGGGATGCCCGACGCCGGGCGCGCCCTCACCAAAAAAGGGCTG
>Ga0208080_1001469_pt1 | contig 11523 bp, 10 predicted proteins | sample NGESurdeep092012_3_FD_184476 | JGI IMG/M metagenome (GOLD analysis project Ga0208080, IMG submission 184476) | Arctic peat soil microbial communities from Barrow, Alaska - NGEE Surface sample 210-3 deep-092012 (SPAdes) | ecosystem: Environmental > Terrestrial > Soil > Wetlands > Peat ...
TGTCGAAGGGCAGCATCTTGACCTTGACGAACTCGAAGTAGAACAGCGAACACGACCCGAGCAGCAGGAACACAACACCGCCCAGGAATCCCCAACGCAGCGGCGCGTGGTGCAAGATCGCCCCCATGACGCGACGGTAGAGCCTGGTGACGAGATCTTCCCGTTCCCCGTGCCCAGCTTCGTCCGAGGGCTTCAGAATGCGCACCGCGGCCCAAGGAGTCACGATCAACGCGACCAGCAGCGAGAAGACCATGGCGGCGCTGGCGCCGATCGGGATCGGCCGCATGTACGGCCCCATCAGTCCGCCCACAAACGCCATCGGCAGGATGGCGGCGACCACCGTGAGTGTGGCGAGGATAGTGGGATTGCCCACCTCGTCGACGGCCTCGATGGCCACTTCGTACGGCGGGCGAGCGCGGTTCGCCGGCATACGCCAGTGGCGGACAATATTCTCCACGATCACAATAGCGTCGTCCACCAGGATGCCGATCGAAAAGATCAACGCGAAGAGCGTGATGCGGTTCAGCGTGTAGCCGTACAGGTAGAACACGGCAAGCGTGAGCGCCAGCGTGACCGGAATGGCCAGGAAGACGATCAGGGACTCGCGAAAACCCAACGTGATGGCGATCAGGAGGCTGACGGAGATCACCGCGATCAGCATGTGCAGCAGCAGTTCGTTCGATTTCTCGGCGGCGGTTTCGCCGTACTGCCGCGTGATGTCGAGCGTGACGTCCGAGGGGATCACCACGCCCTTCAGCGGCTCGATGCGGCGCAGCACATTGCCGGCCACTTCCACGGCGTTGGTGCCCTTGCGCTTGGCGATGGAGATGGTCACCGCGGGCAGAGATTCCCTGGACGCGGCATTCACCATGCGAACGTATTCGGTAGGTTCGGCGCCGCCATCGGCGACTTCCGCCACGTTGCGCAGGAACACCGGTTTATCGCCCGCTACTCCCACCACGACGTTTCGAACGTCCTCGGAAGTGCGCAGGAACTCGCCGGTCTCCAGAAGGTATTCGCGATTTCCCGAGTCGAACTTGCCCGAGGGCAGGCGTCGATTGGAAAGCCCGAGCGCGCCGGCGACCTGCAACGGCGACATGTGATAGCCAGCCAGCTTCCCGGGATCGAGCACGATGCGTACTTCGCGGCGTTGCCCGCCCATCAGGGTGACGGCGGAAACATCGGGCACCTGTTTGATGGTGTCGTCGAGTTGGGCCGCGATGCGCCGCAGGTCAAGATCGTTGTAGCGGCGGCTGGAGAGCGTGAGCGCGAGAATGGGCACATCGTCGATGGAGCGCGGTTTCACCAAGGGCGGCGAAGCGCCCGGCGGGATCAGGTCGAAATTGGCCAACAGCTTCTGGTTCAGGCGGACGATGCTCTTCTCTTCATCCTGGCCCACGTAGAAACGCACGATCGCCATCGACATGCCGGGGCTGGATGTGGAGTAGATGTACTCCACGCCCGGGATCTCCCAGAGGAGCTTCTCCATGGGCTTGGTGATCCGCTCTTCCACCTCGTGCGCCGAGGCGCCCGGCATCTGGACGAACACGTCGATCATCGGCACGATGATCTGCGGCTCTTCCTCGCGCGGCAGTTTCCACACGGCGAAGGCGCCGATGAGCAGGGCGGCGCAGATCAGAAGGGGAGTTAGTTTCGAGGAGATCCACGCGTGGGCGAAGCGCCCCGCGGGACCCAGCCGGCGGGGCTCGCTCATTGGCGGACCTCTACCCGGGCGCCATCCTGCAGCCCTGCAGGCACGGGCAGCACGACCTTTTCTCCAGCGTTCAGTCCGGACAGAACTTCCACCGCGCCGCTGGTGCGCCGTCCGGTGGTGACCAGCCTGGTGTGCGCTACGCCATCCTCCACTACAAATACCGATTGCAACTGGCCGCGCTCCAGCAGGGCGGCCAGCGGGACGGCCACCACCTTTTGCACTCCCAGCGGGAAGATGGCACGGCCAAACATGCCGGTGCGCAACTGTGGCGTCGCGGGAAGGGCGAGCTTCACGAGATAGCTACGCGATGCGGCGTCCACCGAGGGGACGATTTCGGAAACGCGAGCATTCAGTTTTCGGTCGGTCGCTTCGACCACCGCCTCCACCGCCTGACCTACGCGCACGGTGGCCAGTTTCGATTCGTCCACCGAGGCTTCCAGGCGATAGAGTCCATCCTGCTCGATGGTAAGCAGCGGCGCGCCGGGCGTCGCCAGATTGCCCGGCTCTACCGTCCTGGTAATCACCACGCCGGAGAAGGGCGCGGCCAGTTTGGCATAGTCGCGCATGATTCCAGCGGCGCGAACCTCCTGTTCCACCACCGCCATTTTGGAATTGATCTGGGCGCGCCGGGAGCGCACCATGTCGTAATTTGCCTGAGCTGCCTTGAGCCGCCCCGAGGCTTCATCCAACTCCTGATTGGAGATCGATTTCTTGGCCGCCAGTTCTTCCATGCGCTTGAAGGTGGTTTGCGCCAAATCGAGATTGGCTTTAGCGGCGGCCGTGGCATTCTCCAGTTCGGGGATGGCGCTCTGCACTTCGGCGCCGCCTGCCTCGGCACGGCGCAGGCTCACGTCCAGGTCCCGAGCGTCCAGCGTAATCAGCGCCTGCCCTTGTCGAACACGGTCCCCTACTTGCACGCTCACCTGCTGCACGTAGCCCATCACTTTGCTCGAAATCGTGGCCGTGGTGCGGGCACGGACCGTGCCGGTGGCTTCGTAGCTTGTGGGCCAGTCTTGGGTGGTAACCGACGCTACTTGCACCGCGACCGCTGGGGCTTGCGGCTGTGCGGCGCGGCGCGCCGGTTCACTTCCGCAGGATGTGAGAAAGAGCACGGGGATGGGCAGAAATAGGAAATAGGGCTTCATTTAGTTCAGAACCTCCGAATCCGCGTTGAGACGTCCCGCGGCAAGTTCAAGCATGGTGGCGGCAATCCGCTGATCGTGGATTGCGGCCAGGTATCGGGTACGGCTTTCGAGCACGGCGGTTTCCGTGCGCAAGAGGTCGGTCACGTTGTTCATCCCCGCTTCATAACGGTTTTGCGTGATGCGCAGGCTTTCCTCGGCTTGCGCCACGGCAACGGTGGCGACCTCGATGCGCTGTTGGGCTGCCTTCAGGCCGGCGTAGGCACGCCGCACTTGCAGACGGATTGCCGAATCCGTGCGCTGCTCATCGAATTCGGCGCGCCTCACCAGATGGCCGGTTTCGGCGATGCGAGCCTTGTCCGCCGAGCCGTTGAACAGATTCCAGCGGAAGCCAACGGAGGCCAGCCAGTTGGCTCCGCCGCGATCGATAAAACGTTGACGATCCGCTTCGAAGGCGCCGTGGAAACCGATCTGCGGCAGCATCGCGCTGCGTGCGCCGCTCGCCTGGTTCTGCGCCATGCTGGTGGCCAGACGGGTCTGTTGCGCTTCGGGGCGGCCGGTGGAAGCGGCACTCTCCAGGCCGTCCAGCGCCAGATCGGGAAGGACGAGCGCCTCTAGCGTGGTAGTCAGCGTGTGAGGCGTGTCCAGGGGCAGGCCGAGCGCATCGTTGAGAGCCGACTTAGCTACATCCACATCCGCGGCCCGATCGATGCGCTGCTCCGTCACGGCGGCCAGGTGCACGCGGATGGACAGGACATCGACATCGGTGGACATGCCGGCGGCGCGGACCGCTTCGGCGCGCTTCAGGTCGGCCTCGGCGGAGCGAACGGCCTGCTCGGCGGCCTTCAGGTTTTCCGCCGCCAAGACAGCGCCATAATAGGCGCGCGCGGCTCCCGCGATCACATTCATCTGTACCAGACGCTGCTCCTCGCCTGTCATCTTCTGGGCCAGTTCGGCCGACTTCACCGCATTCCGGGTCTGGCCGGCATCATATATAGGCTGGTCCACCGTGACCTGGGATTGAAAATTGTTGAGAAAATCCGGCCGGTTCAAGGGGCCGATGGCGAAGTTCTCAACACCGAATTGGTGTTGGGTGAGCAGCGAACTGAAGACGAAGACCGGGTTGTTGCTGCGCGCGAAGGACTCGGAGTAGTTGATTTTAGGGAGCATCCCTCCGCGGGCCTGCGTGATTCGGGCCTCGGAAGCCCGGGCTCCCGCGGTGGTGCCTGCAATCGCCTTATTCTCTCGTATGGCGAGGCGGACGGCTTCGCGGAGCGACAGTGGATCCTGTGCCCACAGGGGAACGGCGAGTAGAAATACCAGGGTGGTTCGCATAAACATAAATCGGATCTGAATTGCGCTTCTGTAGGGAAAGATGCGGATTTTCATGAGAAGGTGACACGGCCAGCAGTAGTATCGTTCGGCCTGTCACCTTTGGATGCCAGTTGCATCTTTGCTGGTGGGAGCTCTTATGGAAGTCACAATTCAGCACCTCGGAGACGTGAAGTTTGCAGCCAGTGCGCGGGGGCACCGCGTGATCTGCGACCAGCCGGCAGACAATGGCGGATCAGACAGCGGCATGACGCCGCCGGAATACCTGCTGGTTTCCCTGGGGACCTGCGCCGGGTTCTACGCCGCTCAATATTTGAAGGTCAGGTCTATCCCACACCAAAGCCTTGAAGTGAAAGTCAGCGCGGAAAAGGCCACGCAACCTGCGCGACTCGCACAGTTTCGGATCGAAGTCATCGTTCCCGGGCTGGATCCGCAACATCAGGCCGGCGTGCTGCGGGCAGTCAAGGCGTGTCTGATCCACAACACGCTGATCCACGCGCCCGCGATCGAAACCGTCGTGACCACGCCGGTTGAGGCGTACACCGGTTAGTTATTTCCGGTCGTTCCTGGGTTCTTCAGCATGGAACACCATCCGGAGAGTGGCCAAGATGTCATCGCCCTGCTTTCGGACTACGTGGATTTCGAACTGCCACTCGCGGACTGTGGAGAGGTCGAAAAGCACTTGGCCGGCTGTGCGGCGTGTCTCGAATTCGTGGAGAGCCTTCGTAGGACGATCGCCCTATGCCGCGCGTACGCGCCCCGTACAATGCCAGCCCCCTTGAGTGATCGGGCGCGAAGCGAACTCGAGAGCGCTTGGCGAAAGATGCTGGCGGCTCGCGAGCACCCAGCAGCAAAATGAGCCGGCCGCCATCCGCCCTTCGAATCCTACCTGACAGCGAACGCATTTCCCTGGTCCGCCTTCTCGCGGCCTTCTTCAAAATCGGCAGTATCGGATTCGGCGGCGGGATGGCGGTGATTGCGTTGATGGAGCGGGAGTTCGTCCAGAGGCGCAAACTGCTCACCGGGGAGGAGTTCCTGCATGGCGTGGGTCTGGGACAGATTCTCGGATCGTTTGCGGTGAACGCAGCCTTTTTTGTTGGTTACCGGCTATTTGGAGCGGCGGGGGGCGTCCTTTCGGCAAGCGCCTTTCTGATGCCGTCATTGGCTCTGGTAACCGCGCTTTCGCACTTCTACTTCCGGTACCATTCGATTCCCGCGTTACAGGGTGCCGTCGTCGGTTTGGGACCGGTTGTGATTGCCCTGATCCTTGATGCAGCGTGGTCGCTTGGACGGCAGGTTCTGCGGTCACCGGCTGCCGTGTGTATCGCCGGGGCAGCCCTTGCGGCCGGGGCGCTGAAGACCAATGCTGTGTGGGTGATCTTGGTTGCCGGAATGGTAGGGCTCCTGCTACGGAATGCCCGCCCGGCTCGGCCCGGTGCCAACCCTGGTCCTCCCGCCCGCACGCTCGCGGCGGTTGCCATCCCGGCGACTATCGGACCACTATCCTTGCTCGGTTCGACTGCGATGGTGTTCCTGAAGATGGGGCTGGTTTTCTTTGGAGGCGGCTTCGTGCTCGTGCCAGTCCTGCATCATCGGCTGGTGACGCAGCTTGGTTGGCTAAACCCGCGGGAGTTTCTGGACGGTGTCGCCATCAGCAACCTGACTCCGGGCCCCATCGCGGTGCTGGCGACCTTCGCCGGGTATCACGTGGCAGGGGTCGCCGGTGCTCTGGTTGCAACGGCGGCGCTGATGGCTCCTGCGATGGGCCTCATGTGGTTGATGAGCGGGCAATATGAGCGCTATCGCGGCGATCCTCGTGTACAGCGCTTTCTGTCGGGAGTAAATCCGGCTGTTACCGGACTTATCTTAAGTGCGGCAGTGCTACTGGAGGGCAGCGCCATCGGTTCCTGGCGTGGGTGGATTCTCTGCGGAGTATCCCTGCTCCTCCTCCGGAAATTCCGCTGGCACCCCGCTTTCGTGCTGGCCATCGGATCCGTAGCGGGTTATGCCGGAGTGCTGCCGTAAATATAGGGAAGAAAAACTCCGAAAGAAAGGTCATATTTGAGAATGCAACGCATACAGATTTGGCTCGGAGTTTTCGCCGTATTGCCAGTCTTGGCATATGGGGGCGTTCCGCAGGAGCAGCGTACCCGAATTCAGCACCTCGAAAAGGCCGTGCTCGCGCCGTGCTGTTACACGGAAACCGTGGGGCAGCACCAAAGCGAGATCGCCGTCCAGATGCGGGTTGAGATCGCGAAGTGGGTGGAGCAGGGCAGAACCGATGAGGAAATTCTCGGCACATACGCGAAGCGATACGGCGCCAAGGTATTGGTGGATCCGAACACTATACCGAAGGGATGGACGTTGGTTGTACCGTGGGCCGTCGCCGGCCTAGGTGCGCTCGGCGCAGCCTGGATGTTGTGGCGTTGGCGCGCAGCGAGGCTTGCCACGGCTGCTCCATCAGATGCCGGAGGGGCGGTCCTCCCGGACGTCCCCGACCTTGAGGACGAGTGATCTGACGCGCCTGTGGGTCAAAGACATCGCCACGGCCGGACCACGGCGCTGCTCGTGCGCCACCGCGTTGCGCGGCAACCGCAACCCGCGGATTCCATGGCCCGACGGTGATTTGAGACATGCTAGTCTTTTCCTTTAGCGGAACGTTCGCCCTGTAGACGCGGATACGGTGATGAAAACCGGACGCGCGGCAATCGCCCACCGAATACGTGACTATGTTTAACCCTCTACGAGATCGCATGCGTTGGGTGTTGATCGGCTGGATGTTCGCAATCAGTGCGATCGCCTATTTGGACCGGGTGAATATTTCCATCGCCGGCCACTCCATCCAGCAGGAATTCCATCTCGACAATATCCAACTGGGCTGGGTCTTTAGCGCTTTCGTCGCCGGCTATGCGCTCTTTCAGGCCCCAGGGGGCCGGCTCGCGGACCGTTTTGGCCCGCGTAAGATTCTGGCATTGGGCACGGTCTGGTGGGCCGTATTCACCGCGCTCACGGCGCTGGTTCCCTCTGGAGCTGCCAACGCACTATGGATCCTGCTGGCGGTACGGTTTTCCCTGGGTTTGGGCGAGGCGGTGGTTTACCCTGCTTCCAATCGGCTGGTGTCTGCGTGGATTCCCTCCCAGGAACGCGGTCTGGCGAACGGCTTGATCTTCGCCGGGGTTGGTGCGGGAGCGGGAGTCACGCCACCCCTGATCACTTACATCCTGGTGAACTACGGCTGGCGATGGTCATTCTGGATTAGCGCCCTCATCGGCCTGGCAGCCGGTGCTGTCTGGTATTTCGTGGCTCGCGACCGCCCCAGCGAGCATCCCTGGGTGAGCCCCGAAGAAGCAGGCCACATCCGCGCCGGGCTGCCGGCGGCGCAAACCGGAGCGCATACCAGCCAGGCACTTCCCTGGCGGACCATTCTGGGAAGCAAAGACGTGCTCGCGGTAACTTTGAGCTATTTCTGTTACGGCTACGTGGCCTATATTTTCTTCACCTGGTTTTTCATTTATCTGAACACGGTACGCAAGCTGGACCTCAAATCCAGCGCCTTCTACGGCATGCTCCCCTTCATCGCGATGGCCACCTGTTCCCCGTTGGGCGGCATCATTGGCGATCACCTGACAAAACGCTACGGCAAGCGCATCGGCCGCTGTGGTGTTGCCAGTGCCAGCATCGCGCTGGCGGCGTTCTTTCTCGCATTGGGCACGCAAGCCACGGACGCGCGACTGGCCACCGTCGTGCTCGCGGGTGGCGCCGGAGCATTGTATCTCTCGGCCAGTTCGTTCTGGTCGGTCACCGCCGACCTTGGGGGATCTTCCGCCGGATCCGTCTCCGGCGTGATGAACATGGGCAACCAGACCGCCGGTGCAATCACTGCTTTGCTGACTCCCCTGATTGCCGCCCGATTCGGTTGGACCGCGTCTTTCATGGTGGCCGCCGCGCTTTGCGTAGTGGGATCTCTTGCCTGGCTGTTCGTCGATCCCGAGCGAGCGCTCGGAAGGACGTCTGTGAATGCGAAGTGATCTCGAAACTGCTGCAAGCAAAAGGAGCTGAAAAATGCCGTCCGCAACGCTGAGCACTCAAGAGTTGCAGGAGATCTGCCCGCGATACCTGAAACTCTACTCCGGAGCCATTGCCGACATCTTAGACAAGCGCGGCCATCGCAACCAGGTGTTACCCCGGTCCCTGACTCCCCTGACCACCGTGAACCGGGTCGCCGGACTGGCCTTCACGGGACAAGGCTACCCCTGCGCCAGCACCTCGGATGACGACACGCAAACGCGGCTGAACATGCTGGATAGCATCACACCCGGCACCGTATCGGTCTGGGCGTGTGGCGGCAGCATAAATTGCGCACACTGGGGCGAGATGATGTCCACCGCGGCGCGCCAGCGCGGCTGCACTGGCGGCGTGCTCGATGGCGGCGTACGCGACCTGGACTTCATCAATGCCATGCAATATCCGGTGTTTGCGGGCTTCAAGTGCTCGGCGAGTTCCGTTGGGCGGTGGAACATCAAGAAGTACCAGATCGCGATTAAGATCGGCGACACGGTAATCCATCCCAACGACTTCGTGTTTGGTGATATCGATGGCGTCGTGATCGTGCCGCAGAACCTCATACTGGATGTGCTGACAGCCGCCGAAAATGTCTCCGAGCGGGAAGGTGGTATGCGCGAAGAGTTGCGCCGCGGAGTATCCGTCAAAGAGGCGTATTCAAAGTACGGGTCGCTCTAAATCAGGAAGGACACAGTTCACCCCGAGGACAACCCCGGCTGGATCTTTCAGTTGCTCTGAGTGAGCGCACGCCGTGGGTTCTCAACGGTGAGTGTGCGTGTTTCGTTTTCGGCGATACCACTTTTGCGAAGTCGCGGTAGAAATTCAGAAAACATGAAAGTGTAGCCGGGACAATATCCGCCTCGCTCTTCTCCCACGTGAAAACCCACGGCATCTTGAGAAATAAGGACGTGCCGGAGATATCCCGCCCGCCTGGTTTCCTGAATCAAACTGATGTTCTGGTCAACGGTGTCGGATGATATGCCGTCGAACTCGATCCAGGCGCCGGCCTCGGCCGCTTTCCGATGAAAACTGCGATCCTTCTCATCCTGGGCGTGCACCCAGATAAACGCCGTAGGGGAGACTCCATGACTTTTCAGCAGATTCAATTGAGCCATGGCGGCGAGACCATCCCCGGTGTGCGAGGCTATCGCCAGGCCCGTCCGTAAGTGGGTGAGTGCCGCTGCGGAAACGAGCTTGCTGTTAATCTTCGAGAGGGGGCCCGGATCCACTCCAAGCTTAATAAGGGCCGGGCGAATCCCCGCAGGTGGGATGCCTGCCTGAAACTCGCTCGTCCAACGTGCGGCGAGGTCCTCAGCCGTCGCGGAGAGCGCAAAATCGGGAACATATCTGCCACCCGTCGCACCGTACAAACCGGTGTTCGTCAGGATGTTCAACCCGCTCGCTTGCGATAGCCGGGCGAGCAGTCCGGGATCGCGGCCTTGATAGGCGGGCGTGCAATCCACAAAGGTTCTGCATCCCTGGGATCGCAGCCTTTTCAGGTGCGGGAGAACGACGCTACGAACCTCTCCGCCATCGTATTGCCCGGGAGCCATTCTGTCGGCGCCCACGATGTTGATAAGGACGTGTTCGTGGATCAACGTGCGTCCCAAGTCAGCCGGAGGGACGAGCCCAAGCGCAGTATTGATCTGGTGATTGGTATCGGCCGCGGCACGGCTCTCCCGGATGCTCCCGAGTGCCATGGCAGCAGCCTTGAACAAATCGCGGCGCTTCATGACCATGACTATCTCCTCTACAAGGGTAACCTCCCGCGACATCGCCCACGAGAACCGCCGCGTCAACAGTCTAATGTTGGCACTGGCACATGCCTCCAGATGCCGGCCGAAGGGCGCCAGACTGAAAAGCCGCAACGATCTGTTCCGCGCTGCCGGCCGCTTCTACAAGAACCACCGGTATTCCACCCGCCTTGAGCGCTGCAACCGCGCCCGCGCCGATCCCTCCGCACAAGACGGTTTCACAATCCCGCAACACGTCGACAAATCCGGAGTGACTGTGATCTTGGGCGCCACCATCGCTCGATCCGCTTCCGTGTCCATGACAACCTGAATTGATCCGGGTCTCGATGAGCTTCACCTGCCCATTCTGGGCTTCGAAGATGAGGAACTCGCGGCAGCGTCCAAAGTGGGCGGAAATGTTGATTCCATCGTTCGTCGGTATAGCGATCTTCACGTGCAATTCTCCTTAGCTGATACGGATCAGTCGAAACATCCCATTGCGAGTCCGCGAGCAGACTCGACAATCTTGGATGATTTCACGTAGCACCTCTTCCAGTCGGAGCAACCCTAGGTCATTCGCCGTCTTCAGGCGTTGCCGGTAGCGGCGAAACAGGTCGGAAGCGCGGGCCAGCCGGTCTCGGGAACATGGCCTATCCCTCGGGATACATGGCGGTGGGACACCACCGAGATGCAAGACTTCGGCGGCCAGCGCCGTAGCGTGCCGCATGGCTGCTGCGGCGCAAGCGCTGGAATGTCTCTGGATCGCATCCATGCGAAGGCTGTTAGCCGACAGGGCACGCGCAATGTGCTCATCGGCAATTCTCAGTTCTTGCTCGATATCTTCGTTCAGTGCTTCTATGAGTTGCGTCCCGCAAAACTCGTTGCTTGCCCTCATTGCAAAACCCTCGACGTTCTATGTAGCAGCCTCTGGCCCAGACAATGCCAGAAAGCGGGCCCATGCATGGGCGCGTTCAGACCCATCGGCCGCGGTAAGCGTAGCCTCGGCCTTAATCAACCGTTTGACCTTCTCCACGACCCATCCCCGGACTCGCAGGTCCTCGCCCGCCGCGACGTGGTGCCGGAACCTGACCCTCAATTCGCCAGTCAGCGCTTCGTAGTTCATCGCTGCGACTGCTTTGGACATCGCTTCGTCGAGAACCGTACTGATGATCCCACCGTGCACAATGCCCTCAAACCCCTCCCAGTTCTCTGTTGGCCGCCATCCTGCCGTGACTGCGCCATCACGCCCCAGCACGTACTGAATGCGCAGGCCGTACGGGTTGTCTTGCCCGCAAACGACGCACCCGTTCCGCGTCCGTGCGCGGAGACCAAGCGGGCCGCTGCCGTCATTGGCTTTCGCTCCGGTGGAGTGCTCGGGCTTCAAGAGAAGTTCCATCTCGACCTGCTGTGCGATATCAGTTCCAAAGTCCCTGTCGGCAGAATAGCAGTCTTTGCTCTCTAGATGCAACTTGCATCTACTTGCCGAGAACTTCGCCCACCTTCCCAGTGCGCTATGCTGTTTTCGCGGTTCGCTTCCGAG
>Ga0208080_1001470_pt1 | contig 11521 bp, 12 predicted proteins | sample NGESurdeep092012_3_FD_184476 | JGI IMG/M metagenome (GOLD analysis project Ga0208080, IMG submission 184476) | Arctic peat soil microbial communities from Barrow, Alaska - NGEE Surface sample 210-3 deep-092012 (SPAdes) | ecosystem: Environmental > Terrestrial > Soil > Wetlands > Peat ...
AATGCCGGATCAAGCTCTCAGGCGTCGCGCCTCGCCCTACTTCCGACGGTTGCCTTGCCTCAAGAAGTGCTGGTCACACGGGGGGCTGAATGTTTACAACAAAGGTGATGGAATTGGATACCGACATCGGCCGACGGTCAGAGGTCGCGTCGACCATTGGCGAGCCAAACGTTTCATTGACTTCGCTCCTGGCTCGCAGGAAGTGGCCAATTGTGGTCCTTTTCCTCATGTTTGTGGTGGGCATGGCCTTCATGTTCGAGTGGAATCCGGTCGTTCATCATTGGAAAGCATGGGATACCGGCGGTGATCTGTGGGGAATCTACAGGGGTGCCCACTATGTCGGCTGGGGATTCATCGGGGGGATCTATGACCCTTCCACTGGAGTCATCACATTCCCCGGGATGTCTGTGCTCTTGGCGCCTGTGGCCATGTTCGGTGGCAAGCTGCACCTTTCCGAATCGTTCCTTCCCTATTACTTACCCCATCCCACGACGGCGCTATTGCTGCAGCCGATAGAACTTCTGCTGGCGTCCACAGTGGTATTCGCATCGGACAGTTTGGCCGAACGATTGCACATCGCCAAGAGCCGTCGCATCGCCCTGTGCGTTCTGATCGGCATCGTCGCGTGGCCGACTGCAGCAATCTGGGGCCACGCCGAAGATGCCCTGGCAATGACCTTCGCCATCTATGCAATGGTGGCGATGCTCAACTCGAAATGGTCAAAATGCGGGTGGCTGTTCGGGTTTGGCATTGTCATCCAACCCTTGGTGGCGCTTACGATACCGCTGTTCATTGCAGCCTCCCCCCCCGGGAAAACGACTATTGCTAGCCATCCGGTCGGCGGCACTCTCATCTGCGCTGATCGGGATCGCGTTCGCCGGAGATGCGGGCAATACCTTCCGTGCTCTGGTGCAGCAGCCGACACCACCATCCCTCAACCACGCAACCCCATGGGCCGCACTTGCCCCAGTGCTGCCCTCTGGCGGCGTCCCAACAATGCACGGCGCTTCCGTAGTTCACAGAATGGGACGATATGCACTCTCGCAAGTGACGTCGACGCTTCATCCGGCAGCCAATGTGGCGGGAGGCCCGGGTCGGTCGATCGACGTCGTCGTGGCACTGTTGTTCGGACTATATGTTTGGCGACGCCCGCAACATTCGATCCGCCTCTTGTGGTTGGCGGCGGTCCTGCTCGCCTCCCGTTGCTGTTTCGAGGCTGTCATGACTCCCTACTACCTGGGGCCGCCCCTGTTGCTCGCACTGGCCATTGCCTCGTACCAAGGAGGCAAACGGTTCTGGGCAGCCTGTGTGATCGCGCTCGAGATAACCGTGTTCGCATACCATAACCTGAGTCCCTGGGCGTGGTGGCTACCGGTGGTGGTAGGCATGGCCGCAGTGCTGGCGCTCGGGTATCCGGAAAGAAACCGGACCGGGCCGGAGCCACCCCTGGCGTCGGAGCCCGGGGACACTGCAGAAGTGCCCGCCGAGGAGTTATCGGAGAGGGAGCCGGCGTCGACCAAGGGGGACGAACTGCGGCCCAGAGAGCCATCGGCTGACCGTCGAAAATGGGCGCCTCTACAGCGGCCCGATGGTGTGCTTTCGCCCGGGCAGGTGCTCTCGTGACGACTCCAGGGCGTCGAGGGCCCGGGCTACCACCGACCGGGTATCGGCAGGGTCGATGACCTCGTCGACGAACCCCCGTTCGGCCGCTTCCCACGGGGTGAGGAATCGCTCAGTGTACTCGGCTTGGAGCTCGGCTCGCTGCTCGGGTGCCGCCCGGCGGTGGAGGATCTGCACGGCACCCTCGGCTCCCATCACCGCGATCTCCGCACACGGCCAGGCGAAACACAGATCGTTACCCAACCCGCGGGAGTCCATCACGATGTAGGCCCCGCCGAAGGCTTTGCGGAGGATCACGCAGACCCGGGGCACGGTGGCTTCGGCGTAGGCAAAGGCGAGCTCGGCCCCGTGCCGGATCATCCCTCTCCACTCGAGGTCCTTACCCGGCAGAAACCCCGGCGTGTCCACCAGGGTCACCAGGGACAGATTGAAGGCATCGCAGAACCGTACGAACTTCGCCCCCTTTTGGGAAGCGGCGATGTCGAGGGTTCCGGCCAACGCTTGGGGTTGGTTGGCGATGAAGCCCACCGATCGACCACCGATTCTCCCGATGGCGGTGACCAATTGGGGCGACCATCGTGACCACAGTTCGGTCACGTCGTGATCGTCAGCCAGGGCGGCGGCCACGTTCCGGACGTCATATGAGCTTGTGGTCCGCGAGGGGATCACTTCGCGCAGGGCGGGAACCGCCCGGTCTGTCGGATCGTCGAGCGGGCCCAATGGGGCCACCTCGTCGGCGTTGGCCGGGAGCAGGCTGAGCAAGTTGTGGACGTGGGCCATGGCGTCGTCCTCGGTGTCGGCCTCGATGGCGCACAGCCCACTGGAACGGGCATGCATGGCGGTGCCCCCCAACTGGCGGAGCCCCAAGCGCACCCCGGTGAACTCTTCGACCATGGCCGGCCCGGACACGAAGGCAAAGGCCTCCGATGTCATCACTACGATGTCGGCGATCCCCAACAGGAGTGCCGGGCCCGAAATAGCCGGCCCGGTCACCACCGCGATGATCGGCACCATTCCCGAACATGCGGCGATGGCCCGTGCGCCCTGTCCCCAGCCGTGGAGCGAGTCGATCCCTTCGGAGACGTCAGCCCCGCTGGATGCGAGCACCAGCACCAGCGGGATCCGAAGACTCAGCGCCGTATCCGCTCCTTCTTTGATGGTGATGCCGTCCTCCAACGAGAGTGCTCCCCGGCGCAGAGCCGACACCGATCGGACAACGATGGCAGGACCATTGCCCAACTCTTCGATGCCGGCTTTGACAGTTCCTCTCACCAGGGCGCGGAGAGCGGGAGCGGGAGCGGCGGTGGGCACTAACCCATGCTACGGACATGGGATGGACCGTGCTGCGATCGGGGCAAGGCTTTATTGATCGGTGTCATCGGGTGGCGGAGAGGTGGGATCGCGGTCGTGCTTGGCGTTCCGCTCACTGCGACGCGCCGCCCGCTCCAACTGCCGTTCCACGTCGGCCAGGTCGGCCAAAGGCCAGGTGAGGGCCACCGCCGCAGCCGCCCCCGCACCCGTGAATGCCGGCATCTGCCTGGGTGTCCACGGCGTGACCTCTTCGTTTCGGCGCCTCACATGCCGGTGGCCGCCGACGATAGCGAGGGCGGCCAACCACAACACTGCCCACGCTGCAAGGAGTGGTTCCCAGGCATAGGGGTGGCCGGGGTCCATGGGCCCACTTCCACATAGGGGTGGCACCGGGCGTGGGCCGCCCTAGATTGGCGACGATGGCACGTCTCGATCGGCTCGAACGGGTGACCGACCTGTTGTTGGTATTGCTCGATACCCCGCGCCCGCTGAGCCTCCGAGAGATTGCCGATCGGGTGCCGGGCTACCCCGAAGGCCACGCTGCCCGGCGTCAGGCCTTCGAACGCGACAAGCGCCTGTTGCGCGACGAAGGCGTGCCGGTGCTGGCCGAAGCGCTCGAGGAGCACGACCAGGTGGGCTACCGGGCCGACCCCGATGCTTACTTTCTGCCTGACCTGGGCCTCGACCAGGACGAGCAGGCTGCGCTCAACCTGGCCGTCGCCGGCGTCCATCTCGGCGAGCCCACCGGCCGAACCGCCCTTTCCAAATTGGGCGCCACCGGGGAGCCCCCGCTTCTCGGTGCCCCTTCGATGCCGGTGGTCGATCTGCCGTCGATGACCGAACTACCGGCCCTCTCCGTGCTGTTCGACGCGGTGCGCCAATCGGCCACCGTCAGTTTTCTGTATCGCGGCAACGCCCGACACGTCGATGTGGGCGCCATCCGCTTCCGCCGGGGGTACTGGTACATGGTGGGATTCGACCGCGACCGGGGTGACGCCCGCACGTTCCGTGTGGACCGGGTGGAGTCACTGCCTGAGGTGGGACCACCCTCCTCGGGCCAACTACCCGACGGGTTCGACCCCGCGAATACCTTTTCGGTCGACCCATGGAAGTTCGGTAGTGGCGAGGAGACCGACGTCGACGTGCTGGTCGACGCGGCTGAAGCCGGACGGGTCATCGGTGAGTTGGGCGAAGGAGCGGTGGTCGAGCGACGGGACGACGGGACGGTGGTGGTGAGGTTGGCGGTCACCGACCAGCAAGCGCTGGTGACCTGGGTGCTCGATTGGTTGGATCACGCCGAGGTGCTGGGGCCACCCGAGGTGAGAATGGCGGTCGTCGATCGGCTGACCTCGATCATCGACACCGGTGGATCGGTCGGCTCATGAGCATCCCCACAGACACTGCCGGTCGACTGCGACAACTGCTGGCCATCCTGGCCTGGCTGGCCCAGGTGGGTGAGGCGCCGATCGATGAGTTGGCCACCCGATTCGACCTGACACCCGAAGCCCTCGTCACCGAACTCGAGTTGGCCGCGTGTTGTGGACTCCCCCCGTATACGCCCGACCAATTGATGGAGATAGTCGTCACCGACACCACCGTGTCGACCCGTCTCGGCAGCGCCCTGTCCCGGCCCCGGCGGTTGAGCCCGGTCGAGGGGTTCGCCCTGGCGGCATCGGCCCGTGGGCTGTTGGCCGTCCCGGGCAGTGACGAGGACGGTGCCCTCTCCCGTGCACTCGGGAAGCTCGAGACGGCACTGGGGGCTGAGCGCCTGGTCATCGATCTCGACACTCCGCCGATGCTGGCCGTCGTCAGTGATGCCGCCGCGGCGGGAGTGAGTCTGGAGATCCATTACTACTCGGCGTCGAGCGACCGTCAGAGTGAACGGGAGATCACCCCTTTGCGGGTCTTCGCCTCCGAGGGGCACTGGTACGTGGATGCCACCTGCACCCAGGCCGGTGAAGTCCGCCGGTTCCGGATCGATCGGATCGATGCGGCCCGGGTCATCGAGAGGTCAAGTGGTGTCGGGGATCGCTCGGCGACGGACAGCGAGCCCACGGGGTTCGAAGCCTTCGTCCCCGGGCCGGATACCCGCCGGGTCCGACTCTCCCTCGATCCCGCCTTGGCCTGGATGGTGGAGTCGATCCCCACCGTGGCCCCGGTCGAACGGGCGGACGACCGCCTGGTGGTGGAGGTAGTGGTGGGAGGGGATGCCTGGCTCGAGCGGTTACTGCTGCGCTTGGGAACCGGGGCCACCGTGGTCGATCCCTCCGAGGACGCCGGCCTGGCCGCCGAGGCCGCCGCTCGCATTCTGCTCAGATATGGTCTGGATATCAAAAATAAAGAAAAATAACAAAATGGTATAGAAAGACTTGAAACAGTACGGTTCGGGACGTGAGGATCCCGCCGTGCTGAAGCTCCATGTCGTCCATGTGGGCCACCACGGGTACTACGTGGAGGGCCGCCAGTTTGGACACGGCGACGACTTCGATGTGGCCATCGAGTCCCCGGGGCATGGACAGGGCCTGCGGCCCCGTCGCTCGGTCTCGGTGGGGTGGTCGATCCCGAGACCTTTGGACGGGTGATGGAGGGTTTCGACCCGGATTCAGGACGCCGGCTCCGGCTGGGCCGGGGTGCTGCCAGCGTGGCCGGGTTCGATCTCACCTTCTGTGCCCCGAAGTCGGTGAGCCTGTTGGAGGCGCTGGCCCCCAGAGAGATCGCCACCGAAGTGGGCGCCGGCCACGATGCCGCCGTGGCCGAGGCCAGCGCCTATCTCTCCCGCACCGCGGTGGGGGTCCGTCGGGGAAGCGGCCGGTCACTGCAGCTGCTGCCATCGACCGGCATGGTGGCCGGCGGCTTCCGCCACCTGACCAGTCGGGCCCTCGATCCCCATCTGCATACCCATGTGGTGGCGGCCAACCTGGCCCAAGGGGTCGATGGCACCTGGTCGGCGGCCGACGGCCGGCGGGTCTTCGCCCATGCTCGGGCGGCCGGGTCGATCTATCAGGCGAGGCTCCGTTTCGAACTGTCGGACAGGCTGGGTGCGGCGTGGGAGGTCCGGCCTTCGGGGCTTGGCGATGTGGTGGGTGTCGACGGGGGACTGCGGCGGCTCTTCTCGCAGCGATCAGCAGACATCGAAGAGTTTGTTGCGGTTCGCCACGGAGGTGCCTCTGGCCGTCACCCCGGCGCCTTCTATGCCACCCGACCGGACAAGGACCTCACCCGATCCCTCGAGTCACTGGTCTCGTCGTGGAAAGGCCGCGCCGCGGACTTCGGGTTCGACCTTGGCGATCTCTCCCAGGTGGTGGGCCGGGGTGCTCAGTTGGGGCGAGAGGTGGGCGGCGGTGTTGATCCACAACGCATGGTCGACCGGCTGGAGGGAGCCGGACGACCCGAGGGTTCGATGGCCCGCCGTGATCTGGTGGCGTTGGTGGCATCAACCTCACTGCGAGGAGCCACCGTGGCCGGCATCGACTCCACGGTGGACCGCATCGTCACCTCAGTGGGGTCGAGAGCTGAAACAGATAAGGGTCGTGAGCCGAGGTGGCTGAGGGGAGATGTGTTGTCGGTGGCTCGCGAGCGGGGGAGTGAGCTGACGGTTCGATCCGAGCGGGAGGTCGCGCCCTCGGCTGCAGTCGATCGACGGGCCGGACGGGAAAGGGAGACGGCTCGCCACCTGGCCCCCACCGGAGAGAGGCGTCGTGAGCTTGGCCGGGACCACGGTTTGGGGTTGTGATTGTGATCTGTCTGTATCGGCTAGCGCTCGACGCCGGGGTCGGTCCGTCGGAGTTGTTGGCGGCGATGGGCCCGCCCGGAATCGCTCAACATCTTCCACGGCTCCACCGAGTGGGCCGGTGCCAGCCGAACCCATGTCGGTTGATTCCGCTCATCGAAGGCCAGCGCCATGCCCGGCGATCCTCGGGTGATGAGGTCAGGCGGCAGTCGCCGACGCCACTGGGTGGAGGCCGACTCGCCCGCGTGGGGACGGCCTCCGGTGACCATGTCGGAGAACGGATGACCCGAGGGAGCCCGTCCCGAGGACACCGACCGGGTGGTGATCTCTTCGTCACCGGCCAAGGTGGAGAGCGCCTCGAGTGTCCGCACGTCTCCGATGCCGGGCAGCACCACAGTGGTGCCGAACAGCGAAGGAAATCCGTCGGCCTCATCGGGCCAACGCTGCCGGGCCTGGGACAGATCCTGCAGGCTGGCCAATGTCACCACCCCCTGTCCACCGCCTTCGCTGATCATCGACGGCAGGTTGGGAAGGGGGGCGATGTTGGTCACCTCGTCGAGCGCCAGCAGCACCGGCGGATTCGGTCGAGCCTCGCCGACGGCCGGCTCGGAGGCACGTTGGTAGGCCGCGGTGCGCACGTCTTCGACCAGTCCGACCACCATGGGAGCGACAAGGGCCTGACGATGAGCCGGGGCACAGATGAAGATGGTGTCAGCCGAGTCCACGAAGTGGATGGCATCGAAATCAGGGTCGGCGGTGACCGCCAGCGCCCGTTCGGTCCGGAAACCGGTAAGGGCACCCGACGCGGTGGACCAGATGCCACTCAGCTCCCGTTCATCGGTGGCGGCCATGCCTTCCAGGGCGTTGGTGGCCAGTTCTGCGATCCCTCCGGGGGTGCCGGCCAGGATTGTCTGGGCCGGAAGCGATTTTCGACGGTCCACCCAGGTCAGGACGGTCCGCATATCGGCACCGTCGAGTGCCGCGGCGTAGAGAAGTGGTGCCAGCAACGCTTGTGCCCGCTCATTCCAGTGGGTGCCGTCGTTCCGCGCCGTCCCCCGTGATCCCGCCGCGGCGGCAACCTGCACCAGAGATCGGGCCGAGCCCATCGCCCCGTCCCACGTTCCACATGCCTGCAGTGGGGACCAACGCAGTGGTTCGAGATCTCCACTCGGGGTGGTCGAACCGGTGGGGTCGAAGAGAAGACATCTCCCCGATTGGGACCGTGCTGCCGCGGTGGCGTCGAGCACGTCCGGTTTGGTCGAGGTGGAGACAACCGGACCGTTGGCGGCCAACACGTTCGGAATGATCAACGAAGATGTCTTTCCTGAGCGCGGTGGACCCAACATCATCACCGACATTTCGGGTGGGGCGAAGTACCAATCATCGCCGTCGTGTCCGAGATAGATACCGAACTCGGCAGAGGCCGATGCTGCGCGCGCGGCGCGCAGGTACTTCGTTTCGCGCTGTTTATCGGTCGAATGCGAAAAAAATGTCATATCCACCTAGCGCCGCAATCGCGGTTGACAATGCCTCGTTGTGTCGGCGAACGTCAAGTGTTCGCAACTCGACCGCGTGTCTCGCGTAGGTAAATAATCCTTGCAAACAAACAGGTTTTTGTCCATGGTCAATTGCGTGCGGCGTGTAGTGGCGCTGTTGACGTGCGAAGCCGTCGCCGAATGTGGCGTTCTCCGCGAAGCGCGGTCGCGCGTCAAAACACGCGAGGGTCCTTGATCTGAGCCCAAAAAACCGTTTAGATATTTATGATTACGTATCGCTGAGGAGGTGATCGTGAACAAATCGCAACTAGTCCGAGCAGTCAGTGAGACAACATCGTTGGGTCGCCGAACTGTCGAGGATGTGGTTGATGCTTTGTTCGATTCGGTCGTCACCGCGGTTCAGTCTGGACAGAAGGTAACGGTGATTGGTTTCGGGACATTCAACCCGGCCACCCGTTCCGCTCGTTTGGGTCGAAATCCGCGGACCGGTGCAGCGGTACCAATCCCGGCGTCGAAAGGTGTCCGGTTCGCCACCAGTTCAGCGTTCAAATCCGCGTTGAACTCCAAGGAGGGAGCACCCATGGCAGTGAAGAAAGCTGCGAAGAAGGCAGTCCGTAAGGCTCCGGCCCGTAAGACCGCCGCAAAGAAGACAACCGCGAAGAAGGCAGTGCGTAAGGCTCCGGCCCGCAAGACTGCTGCAAAGAAGTCCGCGGCGAAGAAGGCAGTCCGTAAGGCTCCGGCCCGCAAGACCGCCGCCAAGAAGACTGCCGCCAAGAAGGCAGTGCGTAAGGCCCCGGCCCGCAAGACCGCCGCCAAGAAGACTGCCGCCAAGAAGGCAGTGCGTAAGGCTCCGGCCCGCAAGACCGCCGCCAAGAAGACCGCCGCCAAGAAGGCAGTGCGCAAGGCTCCGGCCCGTAAGGCGGCGGCCAGGAAGACTGCGAAAAAGGCCGTCCGCAAGACAGCCCGCAGGTAGTTGATCGACGGCTCTGCCGTCATCAGATGACGAACAACAGGGGCCTGCGGGTCCCTGTTGTCGTCTCTACAGGTCGCCCATCAGGTGGAAGGCTTCGCCGACCGGAAGGGTGGCCAGGGCGCCATGGGCGGCCAACTGGTGATGCACCTTGGCCACGAAGGATTCGACGTCGGCGTCCGGTGCTAGGTCATCTTGTCGACCCGCATCAATTCCCATGGTGGTGACTTGTTGGCTGGCGTGACACAGCAGGGCATCGATCTTCGCGGCCTCGAACCCGGCCGCATTTTCAACGTGGTTGGGCAGGTCTGCCTCCCACAGCAACAGAGACGTAGGCCGATGAGGGGCCGGGCCGATGTCGGGGAAGAAGTGGGGGTCTCGGGCGGCCACCAACGCGTCGAGGCTGAGGAAGCCGGCGTTGCGATGGTCGGGATGGAGTCGGTATCGCCTCCACGGGTCGTGAGCGAGCACCACGGCCGGACGGAGCGAACGGATGACACGGGCCACCTCTCGCCGCTCCTCCTCTCCGTTGCTGAGTTCGCCGTCCACCCTGCCCAGGAACAGCACCCGGTCGTCGGAGGACGGGCCTGACGCTGCCCCGTCGATAACCGCGGCCGCGGCTCGACACTCAACCACTCGGGCCGCCACCAGGGCGGCCAGGTCTTCGTCGGGATCCCAACTTCCCTTGGACCCATCGGTCAGCACCAGGTGATGTACCCGGCATCCGGCATCAGCCCACTTGGCCAGCGTGGCGCCGCACCCGAATTCGATGTCGTCGGGGTGCGCACCGATAGCCAAAGCACTTGACGGGATGGGGAGATTGACCGTCACCGGTCCATCGATGAGCAGGTCGCCCACCGGGAGTTCGCTCGGCTGTGACCATCGTTCGTCGTCGGGACGGTTCATGAGAACGCGGAGGCGGGCGTGGTGGAGACGGGGATGACATCAGCGGGTTCGTCGATGTCCCAGGCGAGATCGGGACGATCGAGGACCCGGACGGGAAGGCCGGTGCGGGCAGCTTCGATCCGGTGGCGGGCGAAGGAGCCGGGCCCGTAGGAGAACCGGAACCCGGCGTCGGTCGGGATCACGATGACATTGGTGCCGTTTCCGAATCGATCGGGCACCAGGGTCACCCCGGGAGCGTCTCCGACCGAAAAGAGGTCCGAAGCCCGGGGGAGATCGGCGTGGGCCACCGTCACCTGTTCGACCCCCCGCTGAGACAGGAGCTCCACGCCCGCCTCTACCGCGCCGTTGAGGCCCCGTCCTGGTTCCCAGACGACCAACGCACCCCGCGACCGGGCCCAGGTGGCTACTTCGTTGTCGTCGCAGACCACGGCGACCGGCAATGGAAACGCAGCCGCCAATACCCGATGGGCCATGGCGGCGGCCAGCGCGGCCCGTTCGCTGTCACTCAACGCTGTATCGAGGCGACCCTTGGCCTCTCTGAATGCCTTGACCGGCACCAGCACGGCTCGGGGGCCGAAGGGCAACGCGTCGCCCGGGAACTGCATCCGTTGGTCGGCGCCTTCCACTCCGTCAGTGTAGGGGGGTCCCGACGGGGCCACCGTCCGGCCAGCGTGGCGCATAGTGTGGCCCCCGTGTCAGAAAAAGTTGCCGTCATCGGCGCAGGATCCTGGGGAACAACCGTGGCGGCACTGGCAGCGGGCAATGCCCCCACCGTGCTGTGGGCTCGGGATCCGGCGTTGGCGGAAACCCTTCGCACCGAGCACCGTAATCCGTCCTACCTCCCCGATTTCCGCCTGCCCGACCGGCTCGACGCCACTGCTGACATCGAAGCCGCGGTGTCGGGGGCTTCATTGGTGATCATGGCGGTTCCATCCCACGGTTTCCGCGCCGTGGCCACCGATCTGGCCGCGGTGCTCGTCGACGGCACTCCGGTCCTCAGTCTCACCAAGGGATTGGAACAGAAGAGCCACCTTCGCATGACCGAACTGTTGGCCGAGGTGGTGCCGAACAGCCCGACCGGCGTGCTCACCGGGCCCAACCTGGCTTCCGAGGTAGCGGCGGGCCAACCGACAGCCGGGGTGGTTGCCCTGGCCGACGGGGACCAGGCGCGCTGGGTCCAGGGCCTGTTGGTGTCGGATACGTTCCGGGTTTACACCAACGGAGACGTCATCGGGTGCGAGATCGCCGGGGCCCTCAAGAACGTGCTGGCGGTGGCGGCCGGCATCTCGGACGGTCTGGGGTTCGGCGATAACTCCCGAGCGGCAATGATCACCCGCGGCCTGGCCGAGATGGCTCGGTTGGGCCAGCAGCTGGGTGGGGACATCATCACCTTCAGCGGTTTGGCCGGGGTGGGAGATCTGGTCGCCACCTGCACCAGTTCGAAGAGTCGGAACCATACCGTCGGGGTGGCTCTCGGCCAGGGGCGGT
>Ga0208080_1001477_pt1 | contig 11472 bp, 9 predicted proteins | sample NGESurdeep092012_3_FD_184476 | JGI IMG/M metagenome (GOLD analysis project Ga0208080, IMG submission 184476) | Arctic peat soil microbial communities from Barrow, Alaska - NGEE Surface sample 210-3 deep-092012 (SPAdes) | ecosystem: Environmental > Terrestrial > Soil > Wetlands > Peat ...
TGCCGAAGCCTTCGCGGAAGCGCGCAAGATCGTCGACAACAAGGTCGAAGGACCGAAAAAATAACTCGAACAGCGGTTGGTCAATGTCCGCTCTTATCCTCCAATAACGGACAAATTTTGCGGCGCTGCGAAATGTCGCTAAGTGCCAAAAGCAGACTTCGCACAGAGATTAAGCCCGCGCAGCATCAACCGCGCGGGCCTCGGAATTGCTTCTATCTTTGGTCGGTCCACGCTCGCTGAGTTTCGTTCAGCGCGCGATTGACATTAAACGCCTAATGACTTGCCCAACGGGGGTCAACGCCGGTGCCGGCGGACGGTTGTGTGCACAACGTCCAGCGATTCGAGTTGGCTGGTCCGCTGCGGACCGATCGCTTCAAATCTTGCCTTCTGCTCGTCGCTCAGCGATCCGTAAAAGTCATTGAGCGCTGAACGCACCGTCTTGACCGCTTGCAGCATGGTGTCGAGTCGTTTCCCGACCGCCGCGAGCCGGGCCGGCGGCGTGAGCGGGTTGTCGGTCAGGCACGCGGCCTTGAGCATGTCCGCCGCTTTGGCGGAGGCATTCTGGAGCGCTGCCAGACTCGCGCGTTGCGCTTCGGTCGGGCGGACCGCCCGGTCAATTTCGGCGGTCGGCCATTCCGTCACACCGGGTTGAGCAGCACCGCAGTTCTGGGCAAGCAAGCCAGCGGTCTTCTCCGCGGCCGGGCTCTGACGCCGATCCTTGCCGAGCGCGGGGAGCCGCGCCTTCTGCTCGTCGCTCAGGAGATCGTAGAATTTATCCAGCGGCGGCTGCACGGTCGCGACCGCCGCATTCATCGCCTCGATGCGCTGTTGCATGCTGGCGAGCCGGGCCGGGGCGGTCAGCGATATGTCGGTCGGACAGGCGGCCTTGATGTCCTGCGCGGCCTTGACCGAGGCGTTCCAGGGCCCGCCGAGCCGATCCATGACCTCGGCCTCGGCAATCGACCACAGCGGCTCGGAGTCGACGAGCAGGCCGTCGAGGTCGAACAGCGCGGCGCGAACGCCTGCACCCTCGATCTCCCGACCCCGGGCGGCCGGCACACCGCTCACGTGGCGTTGAAGTACTTGGCCTCGGGGTGGTGCACGATCACCGCCGAGGTCGACTGCTCCGGATGCAGCTGGAACCCTTCGGACAGCCGCACCCCGATCCGCTCCGGCCGCAGCAGCCCGACCACCTGTACCTGGTCCTCGAGGTTCGGGCAGGCCGGGTAGCCGAAGGAGTACCGCGACCCCCGGTACCCCTGCCGGAACACATCCTGCAGGTCCGGCGAGTCCTCCCCCGCCACGGCGAACTCCTCGCGCACCCGCTTGTGCCAGTACTCAGCCAGCGCCTCGGTCAGCTGCACGGACAGGCCGTGCAGCTCCAGGTAGTCCCGGTAGGCGTTGCGGGCAAACAGCTCCCCGGTCACCTCGCTGATCCGCGCCCCCATCGTGACGACGGTGAACGCAACGACATCGGTCTCCCCGCCGGAGCGCGGCCGGAAGAAGTCGGCCAGACACAGCCGGCGGTCCCGCCGCTGCCGTGGGAAGGAGAACCGGCAGCGCTCCCGGCCACCGTCGTCCAACACCACCAGGTCGTTGCCCTCGCCGACGCACGGGAAGTAGCCGTAGACGACCGCCGCCTCGAGCATGTTGTCGGTCTGCAGGCGCTCCAGCCACATCCGCAGCCGCGGCCGACCTTCGGTCTCCACCAGCTCGTCGTACGACGGCCCGGACCCGCCGCGGGAGCCGCGCAGGCCCCACTGGCCCATGAACGTCGCCCGTTCGTCGAGCATGGCGGCGTACTCAGCCAAGGGAACGCCCTTGACCACCCGGTCGCCCCAGAACGGTGGCGTCGGCACCGGCAGGTCGGAGGCGACGTCGGAGCGCAAGGCCGGTGCGTCGTCGCTCTCCGGCTCAACCGGCGCCCGGGCCGGCCTGGTCCGCCGCCGCCGCGGCTCGGGCAGGCCGGCGCCCGCCTCTCCCCGCTTGACCGCCATCACCGTGTCCATCAGCCGCAGGCCCTCGAAGGCGTCCCGGGCATAGCGGACCTGCCCGTCGAAGACGGCCCCCAGGTCCTGCTCGACGAACGCCCGGGTCAGCGCGGCCCCCCCGAGCAGCACCGGGAAGTCGCGGGCGATGCCGCGGCTGTTCATCTCCAGCAGGTTGTCGCGCATGACGACCGTCGACTTGACCAGCAGGCCGGACATGCCGATCGCGTCGGCGCGGTGCTCGACGGCGGCGTCCAAGATCGCTGCCACTGGCTGCTTGATGCCGAGGTTGACCACCGTGTAGCCGTTGTTCGACAGGATGATGTCGACCAGGTTCTTGCCGATGTCGTGCACGTCGCCGCGGACCGTGGCCAGCACGATCGTGCCCTTGCTGCCGGCGTCGGCCTTCTCCATGTACGGCTCGAGATAGGCCACCGCCGCCTTCATCACCTCGGCCGACTGCAGCACGAACGGCAGCTGCATCTCGCCGGCGCCGAACAGGTCCCCGACGGTCTTCATCCCGGCCAGCAGGGTGTCGTTGATGATTTCCAGCGGCGGCCGGCTGCGCATCGCCTCGTCCAGGTCGGCCTCCAGGCCGGTACGCTCGCCGTCGATGATCCGCCGCTCCAGCCGCTCGGACAGCGGCAGCGCGGCCAGCTCGTCGGCGCGCGAGGCCCGGGTAGCCGCTGCGTCCACGCCGGCGAACAGGTCGAGGAAGCGGGACAGCGGGTCGTAGCCCGGCCGCCGCCGGTCGTAGACCAGGTCCAGGGCGACCTCTCGCTGCTCGTCCGGGATCCGGGACATCGGCACGATCTTCGCCGAGTGCACGATCGCTGAGTCCAGCCCCGCCTTGACGCACTCGGCCAGGAACACCGAGTTGAGCACGATCCGAGCCGCCGGGTTCAGGCCGAACGAGACGTTCGACACCCCGAGGGTCGTCTGTACGTCGGGATAGCGCCGCTTGAGCTCGCCGATCGCCTGGATGGTCTCGATCGCGTCGCGGCGGGTCTCCTCCTGACCGGTCGCGATCGGGAAGGTCAGGCAGTCCACGAGGACGTCGCCCAGCCGCATCCCCCAGGTGTTAGTGAGGTCGTCGAGCAACCTAGAGGCCACCCGCAGCTTCCACTCGGCCGTCCGGGCCTGGCCCTGCTCGTCGATGGTCAGCGCCACCACGGCGGCGCCGTGCTCGCGCACCAGCGGCATCATCCGAGCGATCCGCGAGCCCGGCCCGGCACCGTCCTCGTAGTTGACCGAGTTGACCACCGCCCGCCCGCCCAGGCACTCCAGCCCGGCCTCGACCACCTCCGGCTCGGTGGAGTCCAGCACCAGCGGCAAGGTGGAGGCAGTGGCGAACCGGCCGGCGATCTCGCGCATGTCTGCCACGCCGTTGCGCCCCACGTAGTCGACGCAGACGTCCAGCAGGTGGGCGCCGTCGCGGGTCTGGTCCCGCGCGATCTCCACGCAGTCGTCCCAGCGGCCGGCCAGCATCGCCTCCCGAAACGCCCTGGACCCGTTGGCGTTGGTCCGCTCTCCGATCCCGAGGTACGACGTGTCCTGCCGAAACGACACGCTCTGGTAGAGCGAGGCGGCCGCCGGCTCCGGTCGGGTCCGCCGGGGCGCGGCCGGCCGACCGCCGACCCGGTCCACCACCGCCCGCAGGTGCTCCGGGGTGGTGCCACAGCAGCCGCCGACCAGCGCCAGCCCGTAGTCGCGGGTGAAGGTGTCCAGGGCGTCGGCGAGCTGCGTCGGCGTCAGGGGGTACGACGCGCCGTCCGGGCCCAGCACCGGCAGCCCCGCATTGGGCATGCACGCCAGGACGACCTGCGCCGACTTGGCCAGGTAGCGCAGGTGCTCGCTCATCTCCGCCGGGCCGGTGGCGCAGTTCAGCCCGATGGCGTCGATGCCCAGCGGCTCCAGCGCGGTGAGCGCCGCCCCGATCTCCGATCCGAGCAACATCGTGCCGGTCGTCTCTACCGTCACGTTGACTAGCAGCGCCACCCGCCGGTCGGCAGCGGTCATCGCCCGCCGGGCCCCGACGACGGCGGCCTTGGCCTGCAGCAGGTCCTGCGCGGTCTCCACCAACACCGCGTCCACGCCGCCGGACAGCAGCCCGGCGGCACAGGTCTGGTAGGCGTCGCGCAGGTCGGCGTACCGGGCGTGGCCGAGCGTCGGCAGCTTGGTGCCCGGGCCGACGGAACCCAGGACCCAGCGCGGCCGGTCCGCGGTGGCGTGGCCGTCGGCTGCCTCCCGGGCGAGGACCGCGCCGGCCCGGGCCAGCTCGTAGATCCGGTCGGCGATGCCGTACTCGGCCAGGTTGGCCAGGTTGACCCCGAAGGTGTTGGTCTCCACGGCGTCGCAGCCGACGGCGAGGTAGGCGTCGTGGATGGAGCGCACGACGTCCGGCCGGGTCACATTGAGGATCTCGTTGCAGCCCTCGTGCCCCTCAAAGTCGTCCAGCGTGAGCTGCGCGGCCTGCAGCATGGTGCCCATGGCCCCGTCGGCGACGACGACGCGTTCCCGCAGCGCGGCCAGCAAAGATGCGGAGTCGGGCATTGGTTCAGGTTACCGGTCAGGTGAAGCGCGACATCGGCGTACGGCGGCTGAGCCGCGGCTCGTCGTCGGGCCAGGCGACGCGCACGCCGTACGCTGGCATGGTGACCGCGCTCGATGACCCGCCGGAGCTGCGCTCCCCCGTGGTCGTCGCGGCCTTCGAGGGCTGGAACGACGCCGCGGACGCGGCCACCAACGCGGTCGAGCATCTTGAGGTCGCGTGGGAGGCGCGACCGCTGGCCGCGATCGACCCGGACGACTACTACGACTTCCAGGTCAACCGTCCGTCGGTCTCACTCGTCGACGGTCTGACCCGACGCGTTCAGTGGCCGACCACCCGGCTGTCGGTGTGTCGGCTCGAGACCCGCGATGTGGTGCTCATTCGCGGCCTGGAGCCGAACATGCGCTGGCGGGGGTTCTGTGACGAGCTGATCGCGCTTGCCCGGGAGCTCGGCACCGAGATGGTGGTGCTGCTCGGCGCATTGCTGGCCGACTCACCGCACACCCGGCCGGTTCCAGTCAGCGGCACCGCCTCGGACGCCGGCACGGCCGCGGCGCTGGGGTTGCACCGGTCCCGCTATGAGGGCCCGACCGGGATCGTCGGAGTGTTTCAGGACGCCTGCACTCGGGCCGGGTTTCCGGCGGTGTCGTTCTGGGCGGCGGTACCGCACTATGTCGCCCAACCGCCCTGCCCCAAGGCGACGGTCGCGCTGCTGCACCGGGTGGAAGATTTGCTCGATCTCGCCGTACCTCTGGGCGACCTGCCGGAGGCGGCTCGCGCCTGGGAGCGGAGCGTGGACGAACTGGCCGCGGAGGACACCGAGGTCGCCGAGTACGTGCACTCCCTCGAGCAGCGCGAACCCGAGACGGAGCTGCCCGAAGCCAGCGGTGACGCGATCGCCAAGGAGTTCGAGCGCTACCTGCGCCGGCGCGACGACGCCGGTCCCGGCGGCTGACGCCGGTCCCGGCGGCTGAGTCGGGCAGAACCGGCCGGGATGGGCTACAGGGCGACGCCGAGCAGGGCGTCGGTCACGGCCTGGACCAGCGCCGGGGCGGACGGCTCGCGGCCGCCGCGGGCCAGCGCCTCGTCTGCCCACCGGTCGATGACTGCCAGCGCCGCCGGGGCCTTGAGGTCGTCGGCGAGGTGGCGGCGTACGCCGTCGAGCACCGGTGCCGCATCCGGACCGGCGTCCACGGCGACCGCGTGCCGCCAGCGGTCGAGCCGGCGCTGCGCGTCGGGGAGGTCCGCGGGGGTCCACTCCCAGTCGCCCCGGTAGGAGTGGGCGAGCAGCGCCAGCCGGATCGCCATCGGGTCGGCGCCCTGCTCGCGCAGCCGGGATACCAGGACCAGGTTGCCGAGCGACTTCGACATCTTCGTCCCGTCGAGGCCCACCATCCCGGTGTGCACGAACGTGCGGGCGAACGGCCAGGTGCCGGTCGCCACCGCGGCTTCGGCGGCACCCATCTCGTGGTGCGGAAAGGCCAGGTCGCTGCCGCCGCCGAGGACGTCGATGGTCTCCCCCAGCAGCCGCAGCGCGATCGCCGTGCACTCCACGTGCCAGCCCGGCCGGCCCGGGCCGAACGGCGAGTCCCAGGCGGGCTGCCCCGGCCGGGCCGCCTGCCAGAGCAGGCAGTCCAGCGGGTCTTTCTTGCCGGCGCGCTGCGGGTCTCCCCCGTGCTCGGCCGACAGCGCGAGCATCCCGGCCGGGTCGAGGTTGGCCACGCTGCCGAAGCGGGGGTCGGCCGAAACCGGAAAGTACAGGTCGCCGTCGACGTCGTACGCCGCGCCCTTGCCCTGCAGGCGTTCGATCAGCTCGACGATCCGCGGCATCGCCTCGACCGCACCGACGTAGTCCGTCGGCGGGAGCACCCGCAGACTCGCCATGTCGTGCCGGAACAGCTCGGTCTCGCGGGCGGCCAGCGCGGCCCAGTCGTCCCCGGTCTCGGCCGCCCGCACCAGCAGCGGATCGTCGACGTCGGTGACGTTCTGGACGTAGGCGACCTCCAGGCCGCCGTCGAGCCACACCCGCTGCAGCAGGTCGAAGGCGAGGTAGGTCGCGGCGTGCCCGAGATGAGTCGCGTCGTACGGCGTGATGCCGCAGACGTACATCCGGGCGATCGAGCCGGGGGCGGTGGGTCGCAGCTCGCCGGTGGCCGTGTCCCAGATCCGCAGCGGAATGCCGGTGCCGGGCAACCGCGGTACGTCGGGTCCCGGCCAAGACTGCATATCGGCCAGCGTAACGGCCGCCGGCGCGACCGCCGGCGCGTCGGGAGGGCGTGACCGGCCGTGGCGGGCCGGCCGCAGACCGGCCGTGGCGGGCCGGCCGCAGACGCACGACCACGACGTGGGTGAAGATAGCCGCGGCGTCCTCTTCACCCACGAGGTTGCACCATTTGGGGTCGTTGGGAGCCCCAAACACGACCACGACGTGGGTGAAGGTGGAAGGGGCGGGCCGGTGGAAGGAGCAGCCCAGCGCTAGTGACCCACGGTGCCGATCTCGCGCCACCGGCGGCTGCGGTTGAGCACGAGGGTGTGCGCGTCCTGGGCGACCAGCGCCCGCAGCTCCTGGGCCAGCACCGTGGCCACCCGGCACAGGAACGGCTCTGGCTCGTCCGCGGCCGAGTCGTGCTCGGGGATGACGCGGTCCACGATCTGGCTGCGGCGTAGCTCCCAGGAGGCGACGCCCTGCCAGCGGGCCAGCTCGGCCGCGCGGTCGGGGGTGCGGTGCAGGATCACCGACGCGCCCTCCGGCGGCAATGGGGACAGCCAGCCGTGCTGGGCGCACAGCACCAGGTCCGCCGGCAGGAACGCCAGTGCCCCGCCGCCGGTGCCCGCGCCGAGCAGGAACGACAGCACCGGCACCGCCAGGGTGGTCAGGTCCATCAGACAGCGGGCGATCTCGGCGGCCAGACCGCCCTCCTCGGCCGCCGGGCTCAGGTCCGCGCCGGTGGTATCGATCACCGTGACTACCGGCAGCCGCAGCCGGCCGGCCAGCCGCATCCCGCGCCGGGCCTTGCGCAGGGCCGCCGGCCCCAGCGGCGACCCGGCGCGCTGGGCGGCCCGGTCCTGACCCAGCAGCACCACCGGCACCCCGGTGAGCCGGGCCAGCGCCACGACGACCGCCGGCTGGTCGACCTCACCTTCCCCCGTCCCGTGCAGCTCGGTGACGTCGGTCGCCGCCGCGGCGAGCAGCTCGCGCAGGCCCGGCCGTCGTACGTCGCGCGAGGCCACGACCGAGTCCCAGGCGTCGACGCCCGCCGGCGGTTCGGCCACCTCGGCCGCGGGGTCGAGCAGCGGGATCGCCCGACTGGCCGGACCGGCCACGGCTACGAACCGGGCCACCACGGCTGCCAGCTCCGCCGGCGCCACCACCGCGTCGATGACGCCGTGCGCCGCCAAGTTCTCGCTGACCTGCACACCGGCGGGAAACGGCTGGCCGGTCAGGGCCTCGTAGACCCGGGGACCGAGGAAACCGACCAGGGCACCGGGCTCGGCGAGCATCAACTGACCCAGCGATCCCCAGCTGGCCAGCACCCCACCGGTCGTAGGGTGGCGGAGGTAGACGACGTAGGGCAGCCCGGCCGCCCGGAAGGACTGCACGGCGCCCGCCACCTTGAGCATCTGCAGAAACGCGATGGTGCCTTCCTGCATCCGGGTGCCGCCGGAGACCGGCAGCGCCAGCAGCGGCAGCCGGCGGCGCTGGGCTCGCTCGATCGCGGCCGCCAGCCGCTCGCCGGCCACCACGCCGATGCTGCCGGCCAGGAAGTCGAAGTCGCCGGCAACGATGGCCACTTCGTGTCCGCGGATCCGAGCCGATCCGGTCAGCACCGACTCGTCGCTGCCGGACTTCGCCGCCGCCCGCTCCAGCTGGGCCGCGTAGGTTTCCGCCTCCAGGTGCGGCACCGGCGGGTGGACGTCGAGCAGCGTGTCCCAGGACCGGTACGTGTCCGGGTCGATCAGCAACGCGAGCAGGTCCGCCATACCGAGACTGCGGTCCATCAGAACGGTGGCCACGGAATTGCCGGCCAGTCGCCGGACGGCGCGGGATGTGCGCCCGTGCGCAACAGCCGGTCCACCCGGGCAATCGTGGCCCGTACCTCCGCCCGGGTGAGCATCGGCCGCAGCGTCTCGCCGAGCTCGGCGCGTAGGGCCGTCCGCAACCGGGTCAGCGTGTCCAGCGCCTCGTCGGTGAGCGGCAGCCCGCGCCAGCCCCACAGCAGCGTGCGCAGCTTGTCCTCGACCGAGAAGCAGACGCCGTGGTCCACGCCGTACACGTGGCCGTCGCCGGTCGGCAGCAGGTGGCCACCCTTGCGGTCGGCGTTGTTGACGACGGCGTCGAAGACCGCCATCCGGCGCAGGTCGGGGTGGTCCGAGCGGGCGAGCACCGTCAGGTCGACCGTCTCGTCGACGTCCACCCACAGTTGGCACATTCCCCGGCCGAACGGGCCGTCCCGCAGCACGGTGGGCGGGACCACCTCCCAGCCGGCGGCCGCGTTGACGGCGTACGCCGCGACCTCCCGGGCCGCCAGCGTGCCGTCCGGGAAGTCCCACAGCGGCCGCTCGCCCCGGATCGGCTTGTAGACGCAGGGCGCGACCAGACCGGCGCAGCTGAGCTGGCCGTACAGGGTGGCGTTCGAGGCGTCGACCAGCCGGCCCTCGATGGAGATCTCGCCGTGGCGGAGCAGGTGCAGCGCGTCGGTGAGCTCGAGCGAGCGCCAGCTCCACCCCGGCGCCGACCCGGGGCTGGGTTCGGCCCGGGGTTCGCTCACCGCACCAGTGTCATGTCAGGTGACCGTTCTGGCGCGGGCAGACGTGCCCGCTCGCGTCCAGCGGCAGCCCGCACAGCGGGCAGGGTGGCCGGCCGGCCGCCACCAGCCGCTGGGCGCGGCGGATGAAGGCCCGGGCGGCCGGGGCGGTGATCCGCACCCGGAGCACGTCCGGGCCGGTGTCGTCGTCCGTCAGCGGCTCGACCGGTTCGGCGTCGGGGTCGTCGGTCTGCGCCTGGGCCTCGACCACGACGCGGTCGCTCGACCCGTCCCAGGCCAGTGCCATCGTGCCGACCCGAAACTCCTCCAGGATCGGCTGGTCGAGCGGTCCGGTGTCCTCGGTCTCGCCGAGCTCGCCGCCCGCCTCGCCGGTGCTCGGGGCGCCGACGTCGGCGCCGCGCCGGCGGACTTCCGCCAGCAGCTCCTCCAGCCGATCGGCCAGGGCCGCGACCTGCACCTTCTCCAACGCGACGCTGACCACCCGGCCACCGGTGCGGGCTTGAAGGTAGAACGCGCGCTCGCCGGGCTGCCCCACCGTGCCGGCGACGAACCGCTCGGGGGGGTCGAAGAAGAACACCTGACGGGGCACGTGCCCTCCGTTCACGCGAGTCCGAGCACGCTCGACCCTAGACCGCAAAGCGCGGCCGCTCCCAGCAGGCCGGTCCCAGCATGGCCGGTCCCAACAGGCCGCGCCGGGGCGGGCGGGTGCTCGCTAACCGCCGCCGCCCACGGCGGCGTCGGAGGGCGGCCGGCGGCGCCGGCGTCGGCCCTTCGGTGGCAGCAGCGACTCGACCGACCCGCCGGTGTCGTTGAGCCGGAGCACGAACGGGCGCAGCTCGGTGTAGCGCAGCACGGTGACCGAACACGGGTCGACCACAATCCGCTGGAACAGGTCGAGGTGCATGCCCAGCGCGTCGGCGACCACGGCTTTGATCACGTCACCGTGGCTGCACGCCAGCCAGATGGCGTCCGGGCCGAGCCGGTCGTTCCAGTCCCGGACGGCGGCCACGGCTCGGGCCTGGGTCTCGCGCAACGGTTCGCCCTCCGGGCCCGGGAAGCGCACCGCCGACGGGTGCACCTGGACCGCTCGCCACAGCGGGTCCTTGGCCAGCTTCTTGATCTCTTGGCCGGTCCAGTCGCCGTACCGGCACTCACCGAGCCGGTCGTCGGTGGCCGGCTCGAGGTCGCGGCCGGCGGCGATGGCGGCGGCGGTCTGCTGGCAGCGGTCCAGTGGGCTGGCCACGACTGCGGTCAGGGGCAGCGGAGCCAGCCGGGCGGCGACGGCGTCGGCCTGAGCGCGGCCGCGCTCATCCAGGGCCAGTCCCGCGGTCCAGCCAGCCAAGACGGGACCGGTCATCGCGGTCAGGCCGTGTCGTACGAGCAGGACGGTGGTCACAGGGCTCCAAGCGGTGGCCGTGTTGCGACGGGCAGGTGGCGGGCAGACTAAACGGCGTGATCGTGGACTGCGCCATCTACGTGGAGGGCAAGCGGTGGGAGGGACACTTGTCCCTGGACGCGGCGGTGTCGGCCGCTCACGACCAGGAGGGTTTCGTCTGGGTTGAGGACTCGGTCTTCGCCGCGAACCGGTGCAACCACGCCGAGCGGATCTACCAGCTCAAGCGGGAGGCGCTTGAGTTCAAGCGGGCGGTGCTGCCGCTAGCGCTAGCCGAGCCAGTGCACCGGCTGATCAACGTCCCGGTGCAGTGCGTAGCCACGGGGTTGCAGGAGTACTTCCGCGACGTGCACGACCATCTCCGGCGCGACGGCGAGCGGGCGGAGTCAGCCGACGCCCTGCTCGACGCCGCCCTGGACGCCAACCTGACCCAGGTCGGTGTGCAGCAGAACGAGGACATGAGCAAGATCTCCGCCTGGGTGGCGATTGCCGCCGTACCGACAATGGTGGCCGGCATCTACGGGATGAACTTTGACAACGTCCCAGCATCCCAGAGCTGAAGTTCCACGATGGCTACTTCGTCGCCGTGGCCGGGATGGCGCTGTTCTGCCTGCTGCTCTAACGCGCCTTCCGTCGCAACGACTGGTTGTAATCGGCTGTCGGGCCGCCAACACGTGGCGGTGGCGACCATGATCGGCAAGTGGCGGTGCGGCTATCGAGACGCCGCGACGCGCTCCTCGAGCGCCTCCCGGGCAAGCTGAGAGATCGTCTTGC
>Ga0208080_1001486_pt1 | contig 11436 bp, 9 predicted proteins | sample NGESurdeep092012_3_FD_184476 | JGI IMG/M metagenome (GOLD analysis project Ga0208080, IMG submission 184476) | Arctic peat soil microbial communities from Barrow, Alaska - NGEE Surface sample 210-3 deep-092012 (SPAdes) | ecosystem: Environmental > Terrestrial > Soil > Wetlands > Peat ...
GCCGAACGGCGCGAACACCTGCGGATAAGATTCGTTGCCGCCCAGCCCCAAGCCGACCGCGATGTTGAGCGCGAACTGATGGCCGCCATGCGGCACGCAACGCCGCCGCGACCAGCCATGTGCCGCCAGCATGTCGAGCGTGCGCAGATATTCCACCAGTCCGTAGGACAGCGCCGGATCGAACTGCAGAATATCTCGGTCCGGACGCAGGCCACCGTGGCGGATCAGGTTGCGCGCGTCCTGCATGGAGAACAGGTTCTCGCCGGTGGCGAGCGGCGGCGCATAACGCGTCGCCAACGCGGCGTGCAGCAGATAGTCGAGCGGATCGAGCGGCTCCTCGTACCAGCGCAAGCCATAGGGAGCGATGGCGTCGCCGCACGCGAGCGCCTCGTCGAGGTCGTAGCGGCCGTTGACGTCGACGCAGAGATTTTCGCCGCGCCCGCCGACCACCTTGATTGCCGCCTCGATGCGCTTGAGATCGGCGGAGAGATCAACGCCGCCGATCTTCATTTTCACGCATCGATAGCCGAGGTCGAGATAGCGCTTCATTTCGGCCTCGAGCGCGGCAATGTCCTTGTCGGGATAGTAATAGCCGCCGGCGGCATAGACCCAGGCGGTTTTCTCCGCCTGGCCGTTGTTGTAGCGGTCGGCGAGCAGCTGCCACAGCGGCACGCCTTCGGCCTTCGAGACCGCATCCCACAGCGCCATGTCGAGCACGCCGACCGCCACCGAGCGCTCTCCGTGGCCGCCCGGTTTCTCGTTGTGCATCATCACGTCCCATGCCTTGGCCGGATCGATGAGCCCAAGCGCATCGACGATCTCCTCCGGCTTGGCGGATTTCAGCCGCGGGATGAAGCGCTCGCGCAGCAGGCCTTGCGGCGCATAGCGGCCGTTCGAATTGAAGCCGAAGCCAACCACCGGCCGCCCATCGCGCATCGCATCGGTGAAGATGGCGACCACGCTCGCCGTCATCTGCGAAAAATCGATATAGGCGTTGCGGATCGAGGAGGAGATCGGAACGACGATGTCGGCGATAGCGGTGATGCGCATGCTTAACGTTTCTTCCGTTTGGATTTTGATGTCTTCGCGGCGGATCTGGTTTTGCTCGGCTTGGCCGCGGCCTTCGCCGGCAACACGGCGATCGCCTCGACCTCGAACAACGCGCCCGGGCGCGCCAGCTGCGAAATCGCCACCGTGGTGCTCGCCGGCGGCGCGGCCTTGTTGAGGAAGGCGTCGCGCACCTCGCGGAAGATCGCGACGTGCGACATGTCGACCAGATAATTGTTGATCTTCACCAGGTCTTTGATGCTTGCCCCCACCGCCTCCAGTGCGAGCTTGAGATTTTCGAACGCCTTCGTGCTTTGCGCGCGGAAGTCGCCGGGCGCGCCGACCAACTTGTTGTCGATGTCGAGGCCGAGCTGCCCCGCGATATAAACCGTGCGCGAAGGCCCGCTGGTGTCGACGACATAGGTATAGCCCGGTGGCGGCGCGAGCGTCTTCGGATTGAGAAAACGAACCTGTCCGGCCATGATTTTCCCCTGAGCGTTTTGGATGAACGCTCCGATATCACCACACCGCGACCGAAGGACGCAAATGGGCCGATTGCTGCGCCGGCTTTCGCCTGATAGTCAGCGTCGCTCATGGGCGCGGTCTACATGGGCGCCCTCACCTACATCGGCAACGCGTTGAACCTGATCGTCTATGCGATCGCCAACGAACAGGGCACGCGCATGCCGAGCTTCTTCGGCTATTTCCTGTGGGCGGTCTGCGTACTCGTCCCGCTCTTCCTCATGCTAACGCTGCTTCCGATCTCGCCGATCCTGAAGCTGTCTTGACTCGGCATCTGGCTTGCCTGAGCTTGCCCGCCGGGAAGGGTGCGGTTGGTGCCGGTAGGACCACCGAGCGCCCGCATTTGGGGGGCTCGCCAATGACCGCGCACGCGGCATCACACGTCTATTTCGGCCTCAACCCGATGTGGATGTCCACCTGCGTCCTAGCCATCACTTACGCCACCATCATGTCGGAAAAGGTCAACCGCGCGATCGTCGCGCTGGTCGGCGCGGGCGTGATGATCCTGGTCGGCGTGCTCGACCAGGACGAGGCAATCAAGGGCATCGACTGGAATACCATCGGCCTTTTGACCGGCATGATGATCCTGGTGTCGATCTCGCGCCGCTCCGGCATGTTCCAGTATCTGGCGATCTGGTCGGCGAAGGCGGCGAACGCGCATCCCGCCGGCATCCTGTTCATCCTGCAGATCACCACCGCCGTGCTGTCGGCCTTCCTCGACAATGTGACCACGGTGCTGCTGGTCGTTCCGGTGACGCTGGCGATTTGCAAGACGCTGAAAGTACCGGCCTATCCCTATCTGTTTGCAGAAATCTTCGCCTCCAATATCGGCGGCACCGCCACCCTGATCGGCGATCCGCCCAACATCATGATCGGCTCGCAGGCCGGCCTGAGCTTCAACGAATTCGTTTATCACCTCACGCCAGTGATCCTCATCGTCATGGTGGTGCAGGCGGTGATCATCCATTTCCTCTGGGGCAAGGATCTCAAAGCTTCCGCTACCGCGCAGACGCGGGTGATGAAGATGAAGCCGGAGGATACGATCGAGGACTGGCTGCTGCTCAAGCAGTCGCTCGTTGTCCTCACGGTGGTGATGATCGCCTTCGTGCTGGCGCGGCCGCTGCGTCTGGAGCCGGCCACCATCGCGATGCTCGGCGCCGCTATTCTGATGCTGCTGGACAACTGGGCGCACCATTCCGAGAAGGCCGCAAAAAACATCCACCAGACCTTCGGCGACGTGGAGTGGATCACCATCTTCTTCTTCATCGGCCTGTTCATCGTGGTGCACGGCGTCGACGTCGGCGGCCTGCTCAATCTCCTGGCCAACAAGCTGGTGGCGGCGGCCGGCGGCAACATGGCGCATGCCGGTTACGCCATTCTGTGGGCGTCGGCCTTCCTGTCGGCGATCGTGGACAACATCCCGTTCGTCGCCACCATGATCCCGCTGATCAAGAACATGGCGCCGTCGTTCGGCGGCGCGGATCACATCCAGCCGCTGTGGTGGTGCCTGTCGCTCGGCGCCTGCCTCGGCGGCAACGGCACCCTGATCGGCGCCTCGGCCAACCTGACGGTGGCCGGCATCGGCGAGCGCAACGAAGTGGCGTTCAGCTTCACCACCTATACGCTGTACGCCTTCCCGATGATGGTGGTGTCGGTGGCGATCTGCCACGTCTATGTGTGGTGGCGCTATTTCTGACCCGGCGGCGCTCAAATTGGTCGATTGCGCCCTATTTCAGCTGCCGATCCGTCAGGCCGCCGCCGTTATGGCGCGCCCGCTAACCGGACATTTACTACACTAGGCTTTGCTCTCCTGAACGTTCCGGGCGGCGGCCGCGCCCCATATCGGGCGCAACCTTCCGCCTTCCCGGACGTTGATGAGTGCCGCTTCGCAGGACGCCTGCGAGACGCGCGTAAAGCAGGGGTTTGCGATGGCTGCCGGTGGCAAGAAAGCGGTGTTTCGCGTCGCCGCCGGTCTGTTAGCTATTAGCCTGCTGACGCTTAGCTTTTCCCCGCCAGCGTCCGCGCAAGGCATTTTCGAGCGGATCTTCGGCGGGCTTCGCCGTGCGGTCGAAGCGCCCGCGCAAAATGCTCGGGCCTTCGTGGATCCGTCCACGAGCCTCGCCAACGCGATCAATCCGCGGCCGTCGCAGCGGGTCGAAACCGGCCCGGCGAGGGCCTTCTGTGTGCGCACCTGCGATGGCCACTTCTTCCCGGTGCAAGCCCGTGCCGGCCTGAGTGCTGCCGATTCATGCCGTGCGTTCTGCCCGGGAAGTCAGACGCGTTTGTATTCCGGCGGTAACATCGACTACGCGGTAGCGAGCGACGGCAGCCGCTATGCCGATCTCGACAACGCCTTCGTCTATCGCAAGCAATTAGTGGCCGGCTGCACCTGCAACGGCCGCGATGCGTTCGGGCTGGCGCGCATGGACGTGAACAGCGATCCGACGCTACGCCCCGGCGACGTGGTAGCGACCAAGAGCGGGCTGGTGGCCTTCACCGGCGCCAAGAACAAAATCGCCGACTTCACGCCGATCGACTCCTATCGCGACCTTTCCAAAAATTCTCGCGATAAGCTGTCTGAGGTTAAAATCATGCCGCCCACTCCAGTCGCGGCTGAGGGCACGATCGCAACGATACCGACCGGCGCCGACCGGGCGCGCGACAACGACCGCCGCCGCGCTCAGCTTTCCAGATAGCCGGCCACCTCGTCCGCCAACGACAGCGACGAGGTCAGCCCCGGCGACTCAATCCCGAACATCTGCACGAGACCCGGCAGGCCGTGTTGCGCCGGCGCATCGATCAAAAAATCCGCCTGTGGCTCGCCCGGACCGGTGAGCTTGGGGCGGATGCCGGAATAGTCCGGCGACAGCGCACCCTCGGGCAGGCCCGGCCAATAGGTGCGGATGCGGGCATAGAACGAGGCGGCGCGCGCCGGATCGACAGCGTAATCTTCGCGCTCGACCCATTCCACGTCCGGCCCGAAGCGCATGCGGCCGGCAAGATCGAGCGTAACATGGACGCCGAGACCACCGACGATCGGCGTCGGATAGATCAGCCGCGAGAACGCCGGCTTGCCCGCGAAGGTGAAATAGTTGCCCTTGGCCAGCACCAGCCGCGGCACGCGTTCCGCCGGATAGTCTTGCATGGCGCGCGCCACGGCTTGCGCGCGCAGGCCGGCGCAATTGACCACCGCGTCGAATTCGAATTCGCCGCCATCGCGCCCGCCGAACGCGACCTGCCATTGCACGCCTTTGTGCGCCGCGCCGATAACAGGCGTGTTGAGGGCGATGGCACCGCCGGCGTCCTCGACATCGCCGCGCAACGCCAGCATGTAAGCGTGACCGTCGATGATGCCGGTTTCCGGCGAAAGCAGCGCACCGATGCATGACAATTCCGGCTCGAGCGCGCGCGCCGCATTGCCGCCGATCAGCTCCAGGCCCTCGACGCCGTTGATGCGGCCCTGCGCCGCGATCGCCTGGATCTTGTGGAGTTCCGCCTGGTTGGTGGCCACGACCAGCTTGCCGCATTTTCGGTGCGGCACGCCGTGCGCGGCGCAGAATTCGTACAGCATGCGCCGCCCGCGCACACAGTGGCGCCCGCGCAGCGAGCCGGTCGCGTAATACATGCCGGCATGGATAACCTCGCTGTTGCGCGAGGAAATGCCGGTTCCAATGGCGCCTTCCACCTCGGCCACAATTACCTCATGACCTCGGCGGGCGGCCGCGCGCGCCACCGCCAAACCGATCACGCCGGCGCCGATCACCAGGACTTGCATGCGAGGTTCCGTCTCGAAGCGTTCACGAACGTGGGATTAAATCATCATTTGCACAAGAATCGCTCTTAACGCTTATCAGCAATCGACCTTGACCCAGGCTGGGCATTGGGCAGATTCGCCCCTTAAACCTTCGACATAGACGGATTGGACGATGCGGAAAACGACATTGAAATTGGCGGCGGCCATATTTGGCGTCGTTTTGGCGGGACCGGCACTGGGTACCATCTGCCACAATACCGGCAGCTACGAGCGCTGGCTCGAGGAATTCAAGAAGGACGCCGCCGCGCAGGGCATCTCGCCGCGGGTGATCGCCGACGCCGCGCCGTCGATGACCTTCGACCCCGCCGTCGTCCGCCGCGACCACGGCCAGGGGGTGTTCCAGCAGACCTTCCTGCAGTTCTCCGACCGCATGGTGGGCGGCGGTCGGATCCCGAACGGCCAGACCAAGATCAGACAACACGCCGCCCTGTTCGCACGGATCGAACAGAAATACGGCGTACCGGCGCCGGTGCTCGTCGCGTTCTGGGGATTAGAAAGCGATTTCGGCGCCAATTTTGGCAACTACAAAATTTTGAGCGCGACCGCGACACTCGCCTATGACTGCCGCCGCCCCGACTTCTTCCGCACGCAACTGCTGGATGCGCTGCGCATCATCGAGCGCGGCGACCAGCGCGTCGAGGACATGATCGGCGACTGGGCCGGGGAGTTCGGCGGCCTGCAGTTCACCGCTTCCGACTACCTCAAGAACGCCGTCGACTTCGACGGCGACGGCCGCCGCGACCTGATCCGGAGCATTCCCGACACGCTCGCCTCCGGCGCAAACTTCCTGGTCAGCCTCGGCTGGCAGCGCGACCAGCCCTGGCTGCAAGAGGTGCACGTGCCGGCCAACCTGCCCTGGGACCAGGCCGACCTTACCATCCAACATCCGCGCTCGCAGTGGGTGGCCTGGGGCGTAAAGCCGGCTTCCGGCTCACTGCCGCCCGACAGCTTGCCGGCCTCGCTGATCCTACCGATGGGGCGCCTCGGGCCGGCGTTCCTCGCCTATCCTAATTTCAAGGCGTTCCTCGGCTGGAATTCGGCCATGGTCTATTCCACCACGGTCGCCTACTACGCCACACGCCTGAACGGCGCGCCGGCGTTGAGCCGCACCGGCGCCACCACGGTCGTCGCGCTTTCGCCGCAGCAAATGATGGACTTGCAACGCCTGCTGATCAACAAGGGCTACGAGGGGGTCGGCGAAGTCGACGGCAAGTTCGGCGCCGGCACCCGTACCGCGGTCAAGAAGGCGCAAATGAAGGTCGGGCTGCCGGCTGATTCCTATCCGACCGTCGAATTGATCGAGCGGCTGCGCGGCGGCCAGACCAGCGGCGCAAATCGGTAACAGCGATTTGAGTCACGATTGAAACGAAAAGAGCGGCCACTGTGGCCGCCCTTTTTTATTCTTAAGATTTCGCGAGCCTCTCTTTTTTGTCACTCCGCCGCGATGCGCACTTCCGGCGCCGCCGCCTTGATGTCCGGCGTGACGTGCTTTTCGAACTTGGTGAAGTTCTTCTGGAACATGCCCACCAGATCGCGCGCGGTTTTGTCGAACTCGACCTTGTCCTTCCAGGTCTTGAACGGATTGAGCAAATGCGGCTCGACTCCGTGCACCGAGATCGGCACCGAGAAGCCGAAATAGGGGTCGGTGCGGAAATCGACATCTTTGAGCGAGCCGTTGAGCGCGGCGGTGAGCAGCGTGCGCGTCGCCTTGATTGGCATACGGCGACCCTCGCCGTACTTGCCGCCGGTCCAGCCCGAATTGACCAGCCAGCAGTCGACCTTGTGCTTGCTGATATAATCGCGCAACAGGTCGGCATACACGGAAGGATGACGCGGCAGGAACGGCGCGCCGAAGCAGGTGGAAAATTCCGGCTGCACACCGATCAGTCCCTTCTCGGTGCCGGCCACCTTCGCCGTGTAGCCGGAGAGGAAGTGATACATCGCCTGCGTCGGCGACAGCTTCGCGATCGGTGGCATCACGCCATAGGCGTCGGCGGTGAGGAAGATGATATTCTTTGGATGCCCGGCGCGGCCGGTGCGCGACGCGTTCGGAATGAATTCGAGCGGATAGGCCGAACGCGTGTTCTCGGTCTTGGAGTCGTCGTAGAAATCGCATTTGCGCGTGTCGGGATCGAACACCACGTTTTCCAGCACCGAGCCAAAGCGCAGCGTCGCGTCGTAGATCTGCGGCTCCGCCTCACGCGTGAGTCTGATGCACTTGGCGTAGCAGCCGCCCTCGAAATTGAAAATGCCATCCGGGCCCCAGCCGTGCTCGTCGTCACCGAGCAGCGTGCGATGGGGATCGGCCGACAGCGTGGTCTTGCCGGTGCCGGACAGACCGAAGAACAACGCACTGTCTCCGTCCGGGCTGACATTGGCCGAGCAGTGCATGGGCATCACGCCCTGCGCCGGCAGATAGAAATTGAGCGTGGTGAAAACCGACTTCTTGATCTCGCCCGCGTAGGACGAGCCGCAGATCAACACGATCTTGCGAGTGAAATCGATGGCCACCATGGTGTCTGAGCCATCGCGCCCGCCGTGACGCTTGGCGTCGGGCCGGAACGACGGCAGATCGACGATGGTGAGTTCGGGGACGAAGCTTGCAAGCGCAGAGTGCTCGGGGCGGATCAAGAGCTGGTGGATGAAAAGCGAATGCCAGGCCAATTCGGTGAAGACGCGGGCTTTGATCTGGAATTTCGGATCGGCGCCGCCGTAGAGATCCTGCGCATAAAGTTTCTTGCCTTTCGCATGCTCCAGGAAGTCGTGAAGCAGCGCGTCGAAATTCTCCTTGCTCATCTTCCGGTTGCCGTCCCACCACACCGAATTCTCGGTGAGCGCATCGAGGACTGTATGCTTGTCCTTCGGCGAGCGGCCGGTGTGGTGGCCGGTCTCGGCGCAGAGCGCGCCGCCTTCAACCAGCGAGGCTTCGCCGGCCGCGATGGCATGCTCGTAGAGAGCCGGCTCGGTCAGATTCCAGTGGACCGCGGTGAGTCCCTTGAAACCAAATTTGTCGGCGCCGTAGGCACCGTTACGCACACCCGATTCTTGCACGCGAAATCCTCCCAAACAGGCGGGCCGCTTACCCGCCAATCCCTCAGCAGGCCGTTCGGCACTATGCGACTATAGACCTTAGTATAGCTCCTCATTCCAAGGCGCGCGACCATAGTCACGAACGCCATTAATGCCAAGATTAAATGCCATGCGCGCGCCGGCCGGCATTGCGCTGCATTAATGCCGCGGTGGAACCGCAGCTGATCTATAATACGTCAGGCCGACATCGGTATATCGGCTAATCAATTCGCGCGCGCTTGCTCGGCGAGTTGCTTCAACACGGCGCGTAGCGGCCCCGGCGCGGTGACGCGCTGCGGGAACGGCAGCCGCAACGCCACGCGGCCGTTTTGCAATTCTATCCCCTCCGGATCGATGCCGACGCAAGCCCAGTCGCCTTCCGCGCCGCCGAGCAATTTGGTAGCGTAGAGCCGACAAGCGTCGGCGTGGTCGGCGTTCATATGCGCGATCGCCTCAGCTTCGGCTTCGAGGAGCGGCGCGGCATCGGACATATCGGTGAGGATATCCGGCGCGGTCAGATCGACGATGCGGCCGAAGCCGGCAACGAGGTGCGCAAGCTTGATGTCCATCCGATAGAACGAGAAGTCGCCGAAACCCGCGACCATATCCGCCTCCGGGTGGCGGCGGAGATAGGCTGTGCGCGCGGCCGGATCATCCGTTGCCGCGGCCGTTCCCATCAGCATCACGCGCGCGCCTTCCAGCGGATCGCCGTCCTTGCGTTCGTCCAGCATCAGCGACACCCGGGTGTCGGCCAGCATGTTCTTGGTGTGCAGGGCGAGCGTCGACAGCAGCAGCAGCGGCGCGCCGGAGGCCACAGTCGCGACATTGACCAGCGAGCAATAGGGATCGCCGGAGCCCGGCGTCAGCGTCGCTAGCGCCCCGGAACGGCCCTCGCGCAGGAGCTTTTTGGCGGCCAGCCGGGCATCGAAGGCATTATCGGGCTTCATGGCAGCGTCTCGGCGTTAACGATACGGGCTCGGAACGGCTGTCTTCCGCCCCTTGGGCTTGAAATCCCAACCAAATCACATAGTTGTTGTAAAGAGGCCACATTTCAGACCCTGTTTTTGGGCTTCAAAGCAGGCGGGACGCGTCACGCCAAGAGGGGCTCCATGCCGACAATCGCTCTCGTCGACGACGACCGCAATATCCTCACCTCCGTTTCGATGGCCCTCGAAGCCGAAGGCTATCGGATCATGACCTATACCGACGGCGCCTCCGCGCTCGACGGTTTCAAGACCTCGCCGCCCGATCTCGCCATCCTCGACATCAAGATGCCGCGCATGGACGGGATGGAAACCCTGCGCCGGCTGCGCCAGAAGACCGACATCCCCGTCATCTTCCTCACCTCCAAGGACGAGGAGATCGACGAATTGTTCGGCCTCAAGATGGGCGCCGACGATTTCATCCGCAAACCGTTCTCGCAGCGCCTGCTGGTCGAGCGCGTGAAGGCGGTGTTGCGCCGCTTCAGCCCTAAGGATGCCGCGACGCAGAAGGAAACCGACGCCAAGGCGCTCGAGCGCGGCCAGCTTCGCATGGACCCGGAGCGGCATACCTGCACCTGGAAAAACGAGCCGGTCACCCTCACGGTCACCGAATTCCTCATCCTACAGGCGCTCGCCACCCGCCCCGGCGTCGTCAAAAGCCGCAACGCGCTGATGGATGCCGCCTATGACGACCAAGTCTATGTGGACGACCGCACCATCGACAGCCACATCAAGCGGCTGCGCAAGAAATTCAAGGTCGTCGACGACGACTTCGAGATGATCGAGACGCTCTACGGCGTCGGCTATCGCTTCAAGGAAGCATGACGCGCTTGGACGGCGGACTGACGGAGCGTCCCGGCTTGCGGTAAAGTCACCGGGGCCGGTCAAAGGCCGACGATCAACCGGGCTGGATTGAACGACGTGCTCGATCGAACCGCGGAAATCCTGGCAAAGAACGCCAACGCCGAACAGCAAGGCGAGGAGACGCCGCGCGCCGAGCATAAGCGCTTTGGCGCGATCCGGCGGCTCGCGCGATCCGCCTGGCAGTTTTTCGTTTCGCAAAGTTTCTCCAGCCTCACCCGCCGCATCGTCTTCCTCAATCTTACCGGCCTGATCGCGCTGGTTTCCGGAGTGCTCTATCTCTCGCAGTTCCGTGCCGGTCTGATCGACGCGCGCGTGGAAAGCCTGCTGGTGCAGAGCGAAATCATCGCCGGTGCGATCGCGGCGTCCGCCACGGTAGAAACCGATTCCATCACCATCGATCCCGACCGGTTGTTGGAATTGCAGGCCGGCGAAAGCTACGGGCCGTCCGACGATTCGCTCTCCGGCATCGAATTCCCGATCAACCCGGAACGGATCGCGCCGTTGCTGCGCCGGCTGGTGTCGCCGACCAAGACGCGCGCGCGCATCTATGACCGCGACGGCGTGTTGATCCTCGACAGCCGCAACCTCTATGGCCGCGGCGACGTGCTGCGTTTCGATCTGCCGCCGCCGACGGCGGAAAAGCCTGGCATCATGGAGCGCGCCTTCATCGCCATCCGTCGCTGGTTCGGCCGTGGCGATCTTCCGCTCTACAAGGAGCTCGGACCGGAGAACGGCAAGGGCTATCCGGAGATCGGTCAGGCGCTCAACGGGCTGCATGCCAGCATGGTGCGGGTCAACGATCGCGGCGAGGTGATCGTCTCGGTCGCGGTGCCGGTGCAGCGCTTCCGCGCGGTGCGCGGCGCGCTGATGCTGTCCACGCAGGGCGCCGACATCGACGACATGGTGGAGGCCGAGCGGCTCGCCATCGTCAAGGTGTTCTTCGTCGCCGCCGGCGTGATGGTGGTGCTCTCGATGCTGCTTGCCGGCACCATTGCCGGCCCGGTGCGCCGGCTCGCAGAAAGCGCCGAACGCGTACGCCGGCGCATCCGCACCCGCGTCGAGATTCCGGATTTCACCCGCCGGCGCGACGAGATCGGCCATCTGTCCGGCGCGCTGCGCGACATGACCAGCGCGCTC
>Ga0208080_1001490_pt1 | contig 11430 bp, 8 predicted proteins | sample NGESurdeep092012_3_FD_184476 | JGI IMG/M metagenome (GOLD analysis project Ga0208080, IMG submission 184476) | Arctic peat soil microbial communities from Barrow, Alaska - NGEE Surface sample 210-3 deep-092012 (SPAdes) | ecosystem: Environmental > Terrestrial > Soil > Wetlands > Peat ...
AACAACTAGCCATCCCACTAAGCAACCATAAGACGGTTGCCAAGTGGTTGGTTATAAGTTGGCAAACTACGCCAACATAAGTCATTGGTTAACGGTGACGTAAGCCGCTGGTTAGCTTTGCATAGCCATTCGGCTAAGTCACCAAAAAACGGTGACGTAAGCCGCTGGTTAGCTTTGCATAGCCATTCGGCTAAGTCACCAAAAAACGGTGACGTAAGCCGCTGGTTAAGCCCGACCCACATTGAGTTCCGGTTTTTCCCGCTTGAATCAGAACAGATCCATCTGCCCATTCCGCGACGGCGGTTTGAAGAGTTTCGTATCGAGCGACCTGTCCTCAAGGTTAAAACCCATCCGCTCGCAAGCCTTGCTGAAGCGCTGCTCCAGCAGCTCGGCGAACAGGCCGTTGCCGCGGAAGCGCGAACCAAATTCCGGATCGTTCTCGCGCCCGCCGCGCATCTCGCGCATCCGGCTCATCACATGCTCCGTCTTCAACGGGTAGTGCGTAGCGAGCCAGTCCTTGAACAAGTCCTTCACCTCATAAGGCAGGCGCAGCAAGGCATAGCCCGCGCTGCGCGCGCCGTGTTGATGCGCGGTTTGCAGCACCTGTTCCAGTTCCGCATCGGTGAGGAAAGGGATCACCGGCGCGACCATCACCCCGCACGGCACCCCTGCCTCGTTCAGCGTCTCGATGGCTTGCAGCCTGCGGCGCGGCGAGGATGCACGCGGCTCCATGTTGCGCGCCAGTTCCGCATCCAGCGTGGTGACGGAGATGAACACCTGCACCAGGTCGTCGCGCGTGAGTTGTATTAGTAAATCGAGGTCGCGCTCGACCAGCGCGGACTTGGTAACGATGGAAACCGGATGCTTGTGCTCCGCCAGCACTTCCAGTATCTGCCGCGTGATCTTCCACTCGCGCTCGATCGGCTGGTAGGGATCGGTGTTGGAGCCGAGCGCGATCGGCGAACATTGGTAGGAAGGCTTGGCCAATTCCGCGCGCAACAGCTTCGCCGCATCCGGCTTGGCAAACAGCTTGGTCTCGAAATCCAGCCCCGGCGAAAGATTCAGGTAGGCGTGCGAAGGCCGCGCGTAGCAATAGATGCAGCCATGCTCACAGCCGCGATAGGCATTCAGCGATAGAGAGAACGGCAGGTCCGGCGAGTCGTTGCGCTGGATCACGCTCTTCGCCGAATCTACCGTCACCGTGGTTTTGAACGGCGGCAGCTCTTCATCCGCCGTGCCCCAGCCATCATCAACGCGCTCGCGCACCACACTCTCGAAGCGTCCTTCGATCTGCAATGTGGCGCCACGGCCTTTTGTTACTTCATACTTCACGGCTAGAATCCTGAATGATGTTGCTTACATTGTAGGTAGAGTTTAGAGTGAATGCCATGTTTACTCGATGGTACCTTCCCACGGAGATGTAGGTATCCTTTTTGCGTTTTACCTTGTGAGGATAAATATGGAGCTATCTGAGATTACTGAATGGTTGAAAACATCTATCACAGGTATCGTCCTACTGGGAGCCTTAGGTAGTATCGTTGCTGTGGGTATTCTCAAATATTTTGGACCTCCCATTCAGAAGCTTCTTTCAAAGCCCACACAATATCTTCGCAAAGAACATATGTGGCGTTATTGGAGAAGTGGCGCCGCATATGCATGGATTCAAAATGACACTACTAATCGCAAACTAATTTTTTATCTATTTAGGCATCTTGCAAGGTTAGTGCTAGCCATCGCCGCAACTGCAATCTCGATTATCGTTTTATCAATCGCAATCACTTCGCAATCAGATGTGCTGTTGACTTACGGCACTTTTTTGCTATCAACCACTGCTTTCTTATCCGCCTACTGGGTGAGAATTGAATATGATTACATCTCAATCAATTACATCGCAGAATGGCAAGGGACTGGCTTAGTGAAGGATTTTCAGAAACCAAAAAAAGACGGTCAGCCTGATAATTCTCAAAGCACCAACAAAGAATAGCATCACAATAATAATTGATTGGGTGCGGAGCCTGAATAGCCTTTTGTGATGAGCTCTATTGCGTACCGCCCACTTCCCCTGTGCGCCGCCGAGTAGCGGAGGCTGGTCAGGGGTAGTCGGCGAGGACTGTTTGAGCGCGTAGCGCGAGTTCCGCAGCCGCCTGACCAGTCGAGCAACGCAGGGTACCCCGCAGGGGCGGCAAACCGGGGTCGCCTTTTCTTTGGCTACTTTATTTTGGCGAAGCAAAAGAAAGTAGCTTGCTGCCGGGCAACCCCCGGCGAAGTTGTCTTAATGCGAGTGAAGCTGAACCAGCCGTATGAATTGAAAACATGCGGGGCGGATCGCCCGCAAGGGGCATCCACCCTACACTTCGCGCAACACCCCATCCGCAAACAACAACGCACAACGCACCGTCTTTCCCGCATACACCGCCTGCATGGCGCTGCGGTATTCCGCCAGTTGAGCGAGGTACGGCGCGGGGTCGGCGCTTGCGCCCATCTTGTAGTCCAGCACCCACACCTCGTCGTCGAATTCCACCAGCCGGTCTATGCGCTTCAACTCGCCGCTCGCATTGACGTAGGGCATTTCGTTGCTGGCAGTGAGATAGTGCTGCGGATCGAAGAAACGTTGTAGCGAGACTTGTACAAGCAAGGCCTGCGCTTGTTGCCAAAGGGCGTCCATTTCGCCGGGCGGGATGCCGCAACTTTGTTGTAGCCGCTCCCTCTCCCCCAGCCCCTCTCCCGCAAGCGGGCGAGGGGAATCAGATGAGGGGGTCAGGTGTTGCAGCAGCGCGTGCAGCCAGGTGCCACGGCGCTGCTCTGCCGTCGTGCGCGGCACATGTTGTCCGGTCGGCAGCGGGCGCAGCAATGCGGCATCCACCTTCACTGACGATTTTTCCTGCACAGCTGCAACGCTGCCCGCCGCAGCCAGCAAGGGATTGTCGCCCTGCGCCGCCACTTGCGCGATGCGGCCATACCAGGATGTCTCTGCCGCTTCGCCGTTGCCGCTCACCAGCAGCGCCTGTTTGGCGCGCGTCATCGCGACGTACAGCAAGTTCATTTCCTCCCGACGCGCATAAGCCTCGTCCGCATCGAAGTAAGGCGCGCGCCGGACGCCGCGTCTGCGCTTGTCGCTGAACAGGGAGAAATGCGCCGGGCGCGGTTCGTTGGGTTGCCAGTCGAGCAGCACGCTGTAGCTGTCGGCTTTTTGCTGTGTGTCGTTGGCATCCAGCAGCCAGACGATCGGCGCTTCCAGGCCTTTGGCCTCATGCACGGTGTAGATGCGCAGCGCGTTGCCGACCTCGCCCACTTTGCCCTCGTCCGGCGATTCGTTTTCCGCCGCGCGCAATTCGCGCAGCTCGGCGAGGAAGCGCGGCAGGCTGGGATAGCGCCCGGCATCCACATTGAGCGCGATTTCCATGAAGGCTTGCAGGTTGGCGCGCACTGTCTCGTGCAGCTCGGCAGGTAGCGCCGCCGCATAACGATGCAGCAGGTCGCCTTCAAAATAGATGCGGTCGAGCAGGTCATGCACCGGCAGTTTGTCGGCAAGTGCCAGCCAGTCGCGCAGCAGGCGATGGGCGCGTTGCAGCGCAGGCGATGGTTCAGCGAGGTGTTGCAGGCGATGCCACCAGGATTCAGGATGCGGGATTAAGGATTTAGGTAAAACCTCCTCGCTCCTTGATCCCGAATCCTTGATCCCGAATCCTTGATCCCGGTTCCCCGCTCCTGCTATTGACATCAAATCTTCATCCGAACACGCGAACAGTGGCGAGCGCAACGCTTGCGCCAGTTCGAGATCGGCGAATGGTGTGATCAGGAAAGTCAGCAGCGCCTGGATGTCTTCCGCTTCCAGCGTGTCCAGCAGGCCGCCGCGCCGCGAGGTTAAAAATGGAATGTGGCGTGCACGCAAGGCGTGTTCGTACACGCGCAGGTGCGTGCGCTTGCGCACCAGCACCATGATGTCGCGGTACTCGGCGCGGTGCAGTTTGCCATCGTCCTGCACGCTCCAGTTCGCGACGATGTCGGCGATGTGCGCGGCGAATTGCTCGGCTTCAATTTCGCGCGCACCGCTTTGTTCTTCTGCACGCGGCGTGGTGAGCGGATTGCGCAAATTCAGCGGCCCATCCGGTAGCACTTCTGCCTCCAACTTTTCCACCGTAGCGAGAGGTAGCACTTCGACGTAGCCGGACAAGTCTTGATGATGAGCAACGTGCTCGTCGAAATCCACGAAGCCGTCAGGATGTCCGGAAAATACGCCGTTCACCGCAGCCAGCACCGCCGGAGCGTTGCGCCGCGTCTCGTTCTGCGTGAGGTGATGCGCGCCGAATTCGCGCTGCAGAAATCCGCGCACCTCGCCGAACAGGCGCGAATCGGCGCGACGGAAACGGTAGATAGATTGCTTGGGGTCGCCCACCACAAACACGGTGGGCCGCGAGTCCACGGCCGCCGACGCGGCGAACCACGCTTGCAATATCTGCCACTGCAACGGGTTGGTGTCCTGAAACTCGTCCAGCAGCACGTGCCGGTAGCGGCTGTCCAGCTTGTATTGCATGTACTCGGCGCAGTCGCTCTGGTTGAGCATGCGGCACACCTGCCATTCCAGATCGGTAAAATCCATCTGCTGTGAGCGCAGCTTCAATTCCTGGTAGTGCTCCAGCAGCGCCGCGCCGCAATGCAGCGCGGCCTGGTTCATGCGCAACGCTTCGAGTTCGGTCAAGGCATCGCGCACGGCTTGCAGCTTGTCGAACAACACGTCGCGCGCAAACAGAAAAGTTTCCGCATTCTGTTTTTTGGTCGGTTTGAAACTGCGCGGTTCGTCAGCCTGGGTGTATAGCGCAAGCGACAATGCTGCAAAGCGCTGCTGGGGATCAGCCAGTTCCCAGGCAGCTTGCAACTTGTCGGCTTGGCCGCACTGTGTCTCCGTGCCGGTCGCCAGCGCTTGCGAAAAGGCCTGCACGGAGGCTTGCAGAGCCGTATCGGCGCAGGCGTCGGCAATCGGGTCAGCATCCAAATCCACTTCAAGTTCATTGCACAACTGTTCCGTTGCCCACGCCACTGCATCTTTCTGGCCCTGAGTGTATGCCCACCACTCGGCGCGCTTGTGCACAAAATTTTCCAGCAGCGCGCGAGTGCTATACAGGCCGTATTCGGTGAACAGCCACTGCATGAACTGCGCCGTCTCGCCATCGGGCGCGGCGCGCAGGCTGTCGGCAAACGCCTGCCACGCCTCATCGCGCAACGCCGAAGTGCGCTCCAGCAGTTGCATGCCGACCGGCACCCCGGCGTTCAGCGGTGCGCGCTGAATGATCTGCATGAACCAGCCGTGAAAGGTGTTGATCGTGATGGCCGGTTGCGCCAGCAGTGCGTCGCGGTACAGGCCGCGCGATTTTGCCAGCAAAGCATCGTCGATATCATCGAGGGCGCGTTCGCGCAGGAATTGGCGCACGGCATCGTCGTCCTGCACCGCAAGCAGGTGCAGCCACTCGTGCAAGCGCGCCTGCATCTCCTGCGCGGCCTTGCGCGTGAAGGTGATCGCGAGTATCTCGCCGGGCTTCACGCCAGCGAGCAGCAGGCGCACGATGCGCGACACCAGCAGCCAGGTCTTGCCGCTGCCCGCACAGGCTTCCACGACGACGCTGTTCTGGGGGTTGAGGGCGATGCGATTATCCATCACCCGGCGCTCCAGTCACTCTTGCGGCACAAGCCGCGCATCTCGCAATACAAACAAGCCTCATCCACGCCGTGCGCAGGCATGGCAGCACCAGCACGCATCTGCGCAAACACCGCCAGCAGTCTCTCAATGTTGGCCTGCGCCAGTTCCGGCAAATCCTGTGGCGCAACTGCAATCACCCTGTCTTTTTCGATGCTGATGAAGGCTGCCTCGTCGGCCTCGTACACGTGGGCATAGCAGGCCAGTTGCACATCCTCGCCCGGCTCCTTGAGCTTGTTGCGCAGCCGGGTCGCATCCATCATCTTGTAGTCCAGCACCTTCACCGCGCCTTCTGCCTGAGTCTGCACATCCACGCGGTCTATGCGTCCGTGCAGGGTCAACTCGCCGGTCAACGGCAATTCAAACGGCACTTCGCCATTTTGGTAGCGCCAACCCTCCGCTTCACTTTTTAGCTGTGCATCCAGATAGGCGGGGATCGCCTGTTGCCAGCGCAGCAGCCAGGCGCGCGCCAGATAGTCGCGTTCCACCGTCGGCGCAAACACCTCGCTGCTGATTTTCTGCAATGCCTCTTCCAACTCAGCGCGTGTGTGTTCGACCAGCACCGGAAACTGCTGATGGAAGCGATGCAAGATTTCATGCGCCCACTCGCCGTAATCGCGCTTCTCCACGCCCTCGCGCACCTCGTCCAGTTCGTTGAGGCGCAGGATATGGCGCGCATAGAACTGGTACGGGCAGGCAACGAGGCTGTTGTAACCGCTGGCTGAAATGCGGCTTGGGATCAGGCTGTGCGGCACAGCTGGCGCGGGCATGGCCGCCTCGTCCGGCAAGGGCATATCGGCGGCGCGTAGCTGTGCACCTTCCAGCAGCACACCCAACTCGCGTTCCGCCAGATCATCGCCGTAAGCCAGCTCATGCAGCGCGCGCAGCATTTCGAAATGAGGGCTCAGCAGATTTTTCTCGCCGCTTTTGCTGGCCTGCCACGTGGCCAGCACGGTGTCGTTCATGGCCAGCAGCGCGAGCAGGTCGTCGCGCTGCTGTGCCAGATGAGTTTCGCGTGTCGGCAGACCGAGCGTGTTGCGCACCGCGTCGTTGAACCACACACTGCCGTTGTCGGTACTCGGCAAATGCGCGGAATCGCTGCCGAGCAGCAGCACCGCGTCGAAACTGCGCCAGCGCGTGGCGGCCAAGTGCGTGATCATCACCGGGCTGTCGATGCTGCTATCGCGGAAGGTATTCGCATCGAGTTGTTGCGCCAGCCAGTGGCGCCATTCGGCGCGGCTGAATCGTGTGCTGACCGACGCCAGTTCCTGCCGCCAGGTTTGCAGCGCCTGCAACAACTGCGCACCCGCCTCATCCGCCGCCAGACCTTGCAACACGCCGAGGATAGACAGGCTGTCGTCCAGCGCGCGCAGCCAGCCGCCCAGTGTGTCGCTGTTTCTGCGCAAGGTATCCGCCGCCTGCCGCACTCGCGCCAGCGCCACCTGCACTTCGTTCTCACCGTGCGCCAGATCAAGAAATGCATCGAGGTGCGAAGCCACTCCGTGTTTGCGCACCAGTTGTTCGAGCTGATATACCGCCTGCTTGCGCGTACTCGCCTCCTGGTCGGCAAAGATGAACGGAGACTTGAGCAGATCGAGCAGATCCTGATAATAAAAATCACTTTGCAGCGCATCCAGCCAGCGCATCAGTACCGTGCTTACCGCCAGCGTGGAAAACGTCCAGCCGGTCTCGTCGCGCACCAGCACCCCGGCGCGTTCCAGCAGGGCGCGCACGCGGCGCGCCACCAGACGGTCTTGCGCGACGAGGGCGATGTTCTGCTTGCCCGCCAGCAGCCAGCGCCGCACCTGCACCTCGGCGGCACGCGCCTCCTGTTCCAGGCTGTGCGCGCCGAACAGGCGCAGGCGCCGGGACAGTGCGGCATCGGGTTGATTTTGCAGCATTGCGGCATCGCTGCGCAGATCGGCACTTTCCGCAGCGTGTTGCAATGAGCGGGACAGCAGCGCGCAGTCCGGCGCATCGACCACCATCTCGCGCAGATCAAAAACCGTGACAGGAACGCGCGCACTGCAGGAGTCAAGAAAGTGCGCTTCCGGTGCGGACATATCCGAGGTCAACAGCGCGTACAGCGGCCTATCCACCTGCTGCGCCAACCGGGCCAGCCGCTGCTGATATGCGCGCACGCTGTCCAGTTCGTTGCCCGCCGCCATCGCGTACCATAGCTCATGCACCACGCGTGCCTCGAACTGCATCGCCTGTCCGCTGCGCGCCTGATAAGCCTTGGCAAGCTGCTCGGAAAACTCGGTTTCGGATTCCGGCAATGCGACATGGTGACGGGTCAGGTCATCCATCAAACCCAGCAATTCCCGCGACAGACTCCACAGATCGGCATCGGCAAACCAGCGCCGCTCGCGCAACGCCTGATACAAGGCGGTGATGCGCTGGGTGTCGGGTTGGATAGGGGTGGCTAGCGGGATGGATAGCGCCCAGTCGCTAAGCGTGACCATCTGCGGCAGCAACAACGCACCCAATTCCACTGCTTCGGTGATACTGCGTTGGCTTCCTCGCTCACTCCTGATGGAACCACTAGCCATTCGACTAAGCCCGCAAGCGGGCAAGTCGCTGGTTATCGCCGTGCTACTTGCACTGTCAGCGTCATTCGCTTGTTGCCGCCTTGTCTCGCCTTCGCATTGAAATTGGCTCAACTTTGCTGCTTGCATTAACGCTTGCGCCAGCGGCTGGGCAACATGGTAATTGGGCAACAGGATCGTTGCCCCGCGCAGATCGGGCAAGTCCTGCACTTGGCGGGACAGAATATGGTTTGCTACTTTTTTATAAAAAGCAGAACTCAATGAAACCCCTGCACAACGTCACGAACGCCGTAGTTGTGAAAAGGTCTCTCAGCGTTCAAGGAGTTTCAGCTTATCCTTAACCTTGGCCCACTCATCGGCATCGGCGGGGGCGTCGACCTTTTCGACGATGACTTTCCAGACTTTGGACAACTCGGCATTCAGCGCAATGAAATGGTGCTGGTCAGCAGGCAGATCATCCTCGGCATAGATCGCCTCTACCGGGCATTCCGCCACACACAAGGTACAATCGATGCACTCATCGGGATCGATCACCAGGAAATTCGGTCCGGCATGGAAACAGTCCACTGGGCACACATCCACACAGTCGGTGTATTTACATTTGATGCAAGATTCGGAAACAACGTAGGTCATGGTGGAACTCCATTTATCAACAACGTGGTATTTTAACAGAGCTGGTAATAATTAATTCACTTCACAGCAAAGCCGTTTTTGGTTAGGATGTACATGAAATACAGTGACCCATCCCAACCTGTCGCCAGTTGCATTCTAAAAAACAACCCTCACAATAGCGAGAACAAACCATGAGCGAACATATACATTACGTTTCTGATGCCACTTTTGATGCCGAAGTCGTGCAGGCGCCCCTGCCGGTGCTGGTGGATTACTGGGCAGAGTGGTGCGGTCCCTGCCGCATGATCGCGCCTATTCTGGAAGAAGTTTCCAAGGAATATGCCGGCCGACTGACGGTGGCCAAACTGAATGTGGACGAGAACCAGCAAACCCCCGCAAAGTTTGGCATACGCGGCATTCCGACCCTGATGTTGTTCAAAAATGGCGATATTGCCGCCACCAAGGTCGGCGCATTGTCGAAATCCCAATTAACAGCTTTTATTGACAGCCACATTTAATCCGTTTACTGTCTCACCCGCATCGCCTCTCCAGCTTCGCCCCAACAACTAAAACATAAAAGCGAACACGCTCCAGGCCATGCGGGTGAACATCTTTCACCCGACTCAACCCCTTTCATTCAGTATTTTCCAATCACCTTTCTTTCAATCACCACTCTCGCATCGCTATGCACCTATCCGACCTGAAAACCAAACACGTCACTGAACTCGTTGAAATGGCTACGGCCAATGAAATAGAAAACGCCAACCGGATGCGCAAGCAGGATGTGATGTTCGCGCTGCTGAAAAGCCATGCTAAAAAAGGCGAAAGCATCTTCGGCGATGGCACGCTGGAAATCCTCCCGGATGGTTTCGGCTTCCTGCGTTCGCCGGACACCTCATACCTGGCAGGCCCGGATGACATTTATGTGAGCCCCAGCCAGATTCGCCGCTTCAACCTGCACACTGGCGATTCGATCGATGGCGAGATACGCACCCCCAAAGACGGCGAACGTTATGTCGCGCTGGTGAAAGTGGACAAGGTCAACGGCGAACCGCCCGAGAATGCGAAGAACAAGATCCTGTTCGAGAACCTCACGCCACTATTCCCGACAGTGCCTTTGATCCTTGAGCGCGACATCAAGGCCGAAGAGAACATCACCGGCCGCATCATCGATATCGTCGCGCCCATCGGCAAAGGCCAGCGCGGCCTGCTGGTGGCCTCGCCGAAATCCGGCAAGACCGTGATGCTGCAACATATCGCTCATTCCATCTCCTCGAACAATCCCGATGCGACCCTGATCGTGTTGTTGATCGACGAACGCCCCGAAGAAGTGACCGAGATGACGCGCACTGTGCGCGGTGAAGTGGTTGCATCCACCTTCGACGAACCGGCCAGCCGCCATGTGCAGGTCGCGGAAATGGTGCTGGAAAAGGCCAAACGCCTGGTCGAGCACAAAAAGGACGTGGTGATCCTGCTCGATTCCATCACCCGTCTGGCGCGCGCTTACAACACCGTGGTGCCCTCTTCCGGCAAGGTGTTGACCGGCGGTGTGGACGCCAATGCGCTGCATCGCCCCAAACGTTTCTTCGGCGCCGCGCGCAACATCGAAGAGGGCGGCTCGCTGACCATCATCGCCACCGCGCTGGTGGACACCGGCTCGCGCATGGACGATGTGATCTACGAGGAATTCAAGGGCACCGGCAACATGGAGATCCACCTGGACAGGCGCATGGCCGAAAAACGCATCTACCCGGCGATCAACGTGAACCGCTCCGGCACGCGCAAGGAAGAATTGCTGATCAAGCCGGATATCCTGCAAAGGATCTGGCTGTTGCGCAAGCTGCTCTACCCGATGGACGAACTGGAAGCGATGGAATTCCTGCTCGACAAGATCAAGGCGACCAAGAACAACGCCGAGTTCTTCGACTCCATGCGCCGTTAAAACCCGATATTTCGTCGCCAAACGTTGTTGCGCTCGACAACATGCGGTTTTGCCGCGTGTTGTCTCTTGCGCCTGGTAGAACATCTAGCTATCTGGCTGGTAAAACTACTAGCCATTCCACTAGGTTGTCAAAAGACGACAACCTAGTGGCTGGTTATAAGCCAGCATAAAGTTGCTGGCAAGTCATTGGTTATAGTCTGGCGGTAATAAATACCCATAAAAAATGGTTTTGACGGCTGCGGATAATTAGGTATAATCCGCGCCTTCGCAAAAACCGCAATAGATCGAGGTTGTTATGTACGCAGTCATTAAAACCGGTGGTAAGCAATATCGCGTCACTTCCGGTGAAACTTTAAAAGTTGAAATCCTTCCCGGCGACGTGGGCAGTGCCATCGTGCTGGACAAGGTGCTGATGGTCTCCAATGGCGACAAGCTGTCCGTGGGCAAGCCTTTGCTGATTGGCGCTACCGTGAAGGCAACGATCGTTGCGCATGGTCGCGGCGACAAGGTACGCATCTTCAAGATGCGCCGCCGTAAGCACTACCAGAAGAATCAAGGTCATCGTCAAAACTACACCGAGATCCGCATCGACGGCATCTCTGCGTAATTCTGGGCATAAATCTGGGCGTAATTCT
>Ga0208080_1001491_pt1 | contig 11429 bp, 9 predicted proteins | sample NGESurdeep092012_3_FD_184476 | JGI IMG/M metagenome (GOLD analysis project Ga0208080, IMG submission 184476) | Arctic peat soil microbial communities from Barrow, Alaska - NGEE Surface sample 210-3 deep-092012 (SPAdes) | ecosystem: Environmental > Terrestrial > Soil > Wetlands > Peat ...
GTCGCCTCGGCCGTGGCCGCGGTCCGCGAGGGAGCGTTTGACTACATCACCAAGCCGTTCACCGCCGACCAGCTTCTCGTCGCCGTCGAGCGCGCTGCGCGCTATCGCAGACTGACGGTGGAGAACCGCACGCTGCGGCAGCAGGTGGAGCTCACCCAGGGCGGCGACGGCATACTCGGCTCGAGCGCGGTCATGCACCGGCTCCTCGAGCAGGCGGCGAAAGTCGCGCCCACAGACGCGAACGTGCTCGTCACCGGCGAGAGCGGCACCGGCAAGGAGCTCATGGCGCTCTTCATGCACGCGCATTCGCTCCGCCATGCCAAGCCGTTCGTCACCGTCGACTGTGCGGCGATGCCGGAAGGGCTCCTGGAGTCGGAGCTGTTCGGCCACGAGCGCGGCGCGTTCACGGGCGCCGTTCAGCGCACCGATGGATTGCTCGCCAAGGCGAATGGCGGTACGGTCTTTTTCGACGAGATCGCCGAGCTCGGGACCGGTCTTCAGTCGAAGCTGCTGCGCGCGCTCGAGCAACGACAGATACGCCGACTCGGCGACTCCCGGCTCATCAACCTCGACATCCGCGTGGTGGCAGCGACAAATCAGGATCTCGAGGCGGCGGTGGCCGCCGGCCGTTTCCGGGAAGATCTGTACTACCGGCTCAACGTCGTCCATTTTACCCTGCCGCCGTTGCGCGCGCGGCACGGCGACGTGCGCATCCTGATGACCGCCTTCCTCGAGGAGTTCGCCGTCACCGCGCATCGCTGGCCGCCCGAGGTGACGGCGGAGGTGTGGACCATCCTCGAGCAGCACCCGTGGCCCGGCAACGTCCGAGAGCTGCGAAACACCGCGCAGCGTCTCGTCGTGTTGGATAACGATGGCCGGATCACGGCGGAGGATCTCGACGACGCGCTCCAACCGCGGATCAAGCTGCGCTCGGGCGAGCCCGCAAGCTGGCCGCTCTCTTACTCCGAGGCCCAGGACAAGGCGCTGCGCGACTTCCGCGCCGCCTACGTGGGACGCCTCCTCGAGGTCAATGGCGGCAACGTGTCACGGGCGGCGCTGGCGGCCGGCGTCAGCCGGCGAACGCTTCATCGATGGCTGGCGGAGCTCAACGGCGCGGTCGCCAAGGAGGAGTCCTGATGAATAAGCGCCTGTTCGCGAGCGTCGTCCTCGCGGGCGCACTCTTTCCCCCGCACGCGCGCCTGGCCGCGCAGGACGGCAGGGTTTCCGGAACGGTCACCGCTCCAGCCCCGGGAATGGGTGGGGTCGTCATCTATTTGATTCCCATCGCGTCGGCCAGGGTGCCGGCTGTCGCCCCGCGAAGCGCCCAGATCGATCAACGCAACCTGCAGTTTGTGCCGCGCGTCATCGCCGTGAGCCCGGGATCGACCGTGTCCTTCCCGAACAGCGATCCCGTGATGCACAGCGTCTTTCACCCCGGTACTCGCGCCGGCGGCTTCGACCTCGGCACGTACCCTCAGGGTGAGCAGCGCAGCTTCACCTTTGACGATGAAGGTGCCTACGTGATCTTCTGCCACGTGCATCCGGAGATGGTAGCCTATGTCGTCGTGTTGGCGACGCCCTATCGCACCGTCACGGACGACGAGGGCCGGTTCAAGGTTGCTGGCGTGGCGCCCGGTACCTATCACCTCCGCACCTGGCACCGGCGACTGCAGACGCAGGATCGTGTGGTCTCAGTTGCCGCCAATGGAGCCGTGCGCGTCAACCTGACACTGAAGTACGGCGTTCCGGTGGAACCGCGGGCGGCGGAGCAGCACCGCCCGCGGTGACCCGCGCACTCGGAGTCGCCGAGTGATTGTACCGGCGCTCCAGCCTCCGGCGACGCTGTGGACCGTCGGCCATTCGACGCATCCGATCGAGGAGTTTCTCGACATCCTGCACGCGCAGGGTGTGACTCGTATCGCCGACGTCCGTCGCTTCCCGGGGTCGCGCAGCTATCCTCAATTCAATCCGGCCGTGCTGGAGGGTGCGCTGGCAGAGGCGGGGATCGGCTACACCCCCATGCCCGAGCTGGGCGGACGTCGGCGGCCTCGCGCCGACTCGCCGCACTCGGTATGGCGCAATGAGGCGTTCCGCGGCTATGCCGACTATATGGACACGCCGGAGTTCGCCGCGTCGGCGCAGCGGCTGGCCGAGGTAGCGCGAGAGGATCGCGTTGCGGCGATGTGCGCGGAAGCAGTCTGGTGGCGGTGCCACCGGTCGATGATCGCCGACTTCTTCAAGGCGCACGGCTGGGAGGTGCTGCACATTCTTGGTCTGGCCGAACCGCGCGAGCATCCGTACACGTCCGTCGCGAGAATCGTGGACGGCGAGCTGGCCTACTGACGCCGGCGACCCGAGGCGTGCGGATTGAACAACGCGCTATGGCGCCGCGCTCGGCGGCGGTTGAGGTGGCCGCGCCCCGGCCGGCTTCGGAGAGGGAAGGCTGACGAGAATCGCCGTCGCCGCGAGCACGAGGGCCGCCGCGGTCAGTTCCGCCCTTGACGAGCGACGAATAGCGTGCGCGGCGTCCTCGGAGCCCAGCGCGGGACGCACCCGCCGCCAGTTCCATGCGCCAAGCCCGAAGACGACCGCGACGAGGCACAGCTTGATGAGTAGCGCGTAGCCGTACGGCGTCGTCCAGAGTGAGGACAAGGGATTGAGATGCGTCCATGCCGTGATCAGCCCCGACAGCACGACGAGCATTCCGCAGGTGAGTGCGAGAGGCGAGAATCCGTTCACCATGTCAGCCGCGATCGCGCCTCTCCGCTCGCGCGTCCTCTCCTCGCGTAGCACGATGGCGAGGCCGGCGACCGCCAGGATAAAGAGGGTTCCGATCCACAGGCCGGCCACGACGCGGTGCGCCGGATTGACCAGACGTGCCCACTGCCCAGTGAATACGCCGGTGAGCGGAGCGAGAACCGCTCCGACGAGGGCGAGCGGCCAGCCCGCGGGCCGCCGTGCCGCCGCGAGTGCGAGCCCAACGATCGCGGCCGCAAAGAGCACGCAGGCCGTTCCGGTCTGGAGCGTTCCGGTCAGGAGTTGGCCAACGGCGACGTGCGCGCGCGCGGCCGCCTGCGGAAGGCCGGAGAGGAAGATCAGCGTCTGGACCAGGATGCCGGCGAGCCCGATGACCGCCGCGCGCTGCGAGGCATCTTCGTAGACGGTGCGCTCCGTGAGATCTGTCGCGGAATTCATGCGGCCACGCACCGCCGCGAAGCGAAAGCCCACGGCACCAAGGGCGAGGAACTGCGCGGCGAAGCCGACGTACTCCCTGACGGGTTCGGACCAATGGATGAGCGGTTCGGCTTGCAAGGACGGTCTCCAGGAAAGTTCGTTGGGAATGCGGCCGAGACTGGCAATTCTCTGGCCCGGAACGTGAACTATACCGGAGCGCAGTTGCCGTGGATGCATAGTGGAACCCATTCCCAGAAGCCGGTATAATATCCGAAGTATGGCCAAACGCGAGAAGAACATTTCTTCGGTGCGGTCGAGCGGGAGGGCGCACGCGGACGACAACGCCCGCGCCCTTACGAATGCGAAGGCAATCTGCGCGTTGCTCTTCGGCCCTCCCGGTTCGCGGTCGTTCGCCATTCGGTACTGCGATGGCGTCACGGAATCCGCGGCCAACGAGCCCGCTCCATTCACATTTGTCGTCCATCACGCCGGCGCACTGCGGCGCATGCTGCTTCCGCCAAACGAGCTCTCCATCATCGAGGCGCTACTTTCCGGCGACGTCGACGTCGAGGGTGACGTCGAAGCGGCGATGTGGATGGGCGACGGAATCAACGCGCGCCTCAAATCTCCGTCGACACTTTTCTCGCTGCTGCGGCACCTCTTCGCGTTGCCGCGCCAGGAAGCGAGCGACAACGTGCGCGAGCTGCGTGCCAAGCACACGGTGGGGCGCGCGGGCTCGCGTCACATGCCCAAGCGCGACCGCGAGGCCATTCGCTACCACTACGATGTCGGTAACGACTTCTACTCGCTCTGGCTCGACCGGCGCATGCTGTACTCGTGCGCCTACTTCGCGGATGGCACCGACGCCGACGCCGAGCTCGAGGACGCGCAGCTCGCGAAGCTCGACATCATCTGCCGCAAGCTGCGCCTTCAGCCCGGCGACCGCCTCCTCGACGTCGGTTGCGGATGGGGCGCGCTCATCATGCACGCCACTCGCCATTACGGAGTGACCGCGCTCGGCATCACGTTGAGCGATGCGCAGGCTGCGCTCGCGCGCGAGCGCATCGCGGCGGAGGGATTGGGCGACCGCTGCCGGGTGGAGCTGCGGGACTATCGCTCGCTCCAGGATCTGCCGCCATTCGACAGGATTTCGAGTGTTGGCATGGTGGAGCACGTCGGCGTCGAGAATCTGCCGATGTATTTCGCCGCGCTGCATCGCGCGCTGCGACCGGGCGGTCTCCTGCTCAATCACGGCATCGTGAGCGTCTCGGCTGCGCGGCCGCGGCCGCGCTGGGACTGGCTGGAGAAGCGGCTCTGGAAGCGCGACGCCTTCCTCGACCAGTACGTCTTCCCCGATGGCAGGCTCGGTCCGCTGAGTGCCGTGATCGCCGGCGCCGAGGGCGCCGGCTTCGAGACGCGCGACATCGAGAGCCTGCGCGAGCACTACGCGCTCACACTGCGTGCCTGGCTCACGCGCCTCATGCGCCATCGCGACGAAGCTATCGCCCTCACCGACGAACGAACCTTCCGAATCTGGCGTGTCTATATGGCGGGGTCGGCCTTCGGCTTCGCGACTGGCCGGCTGAATATCGTGCAGACGCTGCTGGCCAAGCCGGATGGCGATGGCCACACCGACCTTCCGCTCCAGCGTACGGATCTCCTCGTCTGAGCTGGTCGCACCGATGCCCGACCAGGTCGGATTTGTCGGGCGCGGGCCCGATTAGATTTCGTGCGTGACTATCGACCCCGTTCTTCACGATGCGATTCGCACGAGACGCACCTTCGCGATCATCAGCCATCCCGACGCCGGGAAGACGACGCTCACCGAGAAGCTCCTCCTCTACGGCGGAGCGATCCATCTCGCCGGCACGGTGAAGGCGCGACGCCAGCAGCGCCATGCGACGTCCGATTGGATGCAGATGGAGCAGGAGCGCGGCATCTCGGTGACGTCGAGCGTGATGCAGTTCGAGTACGACGGTTATCAGATCAATCTGCTCGACACGCCGGGACACGAGGACTTCTCGGAAGACACCTATCGCGTTCTCATCGCCGCCGACAGCGCGGTGATGTTGCTCGACAACCGCAAGGGCGTCGAGGAACGCACCCGGCAGCTCTTTGCCGTCTGCAAGCGGCGTCGCATCCCGATCTTCACGGTTGTCAACAAGTGCGATCGCGTGGGCGAGGATCCGCTCAAGCTCCTCGGCGACGTCGAGGCCGACCTCGGTCTCGACTGCCATCCGATCACCTGGCCGATTCATTCCAATGGCGCATTCATCGGCGTATACGATCGCCGCCGGAAGCTGATCTATCGCTTCGCGCGCGGCGAGGATCACGGTGCGAGCCGAGCGGACGTGCAGGTCGCGTCGCTCGAGGATCCCGCGCTCGAGGACATGCTCGGCAGCGAGGCGCACGAGCGGCTCGTGCACGACATCGCGCTGCTGGACGAGGCGGGACATCCCTTCAGTGAAGCGGCGATGCTCGCGGGAACGCTGTCGCCGGTGTTTTTCGCGAGCGCGCTCACCAACTTTGGCGTCGAGCCCTTCTTGCGTGAGTTCGTCGAGCTTGCGCCGCCGCCCACTGCTCGTGAATCGACGCACGGGCTCGTGAATCCCGCGGATCCGAACTTCACCGGGTTCGTTTTCAAGATCCAGGCGAACATGGATCCGAAGCATCGCGACCGCATCGCCTTCGTGCGCATCTGCTCGGGTAAGTTCGAGCCCGGTCTTTCCGTGACGCTTGTGCGCACCGGAAAGCCGCTGCGCCTCTCGAGCGCGCAGCAATTTCTCGCGCGCGAGCGATCGGCGATCGAAGAAGCGTGGCCAGGTGACGTGATCGGCGTGATGGATCGCGGCAATCTCCGCATCGGCGATACGCTTTCCGCCGACGGCCACCTCGAGTTCTCCGGCATTCCACGCTTCGCTCCGGAGCACTTCGCGCGAATCGTCGCCGCCGACCCGCTCAAGCGAAAGCAGCTCGACGCGGGACTTCGCCAGCTCACCGAAGAGGGCGCCGCGCAGGTGTTCTACACGTCGGGGACGGACACGCTCAGCCCGACACCGATCGTCGGCGCTGTGGGTCTGCTTCAGTTCGACGTGATGCTCCATCGCCTGGAGCACGAGTACGGCGCGCCATGCCGGCTGGAAAAGATTTCAGCGCGCTATCCGCGCTGGGTCGTCGGCGCGCAGGACGAGATCGAGCGCATCGCCCGTGACCGTGGCCGCATGCTGCTGTACGACGCCAAGGGACACCCGTTGCTGCTGTTCGAGGATGCGTGGGGGATGCGCTGGGTGCTGGAGCGGGAGACGAGTGTCACCTGGCTTGAAGTCGCACCCTGAACCACAGTCTGACAGCGGGTCAGACTGTCAGACTGTCAGACCCAGTTATCGGTCCGCCCTCACCAAGGGCTCATCCACAAGATGTTCGGAAACGAACCACACCTGCAACTCATTCCGCCGTATGACATCGGTGATGAGCAGGTCGTTCGTTCCTTCATCGCCCGCGTCGCTCGCTTTCCTGGCCGCGGCGCGCGCGGATGTGAGAATCAGTTCGTGTGCTTCGAGCAGGCGGGAGATCTGCACGGGCACCTCTTCACGTCCGCGCGGCGGGCGCTCGATCTGCGTCATCTCGGCCACGTCGGGCGCCATCGCGATGGCGAGACCGCCGAGAAGCTGAATGCGCTCCGCGATCGCATCGACGAGCTCGGCCTGCTCCTCGTAGTGCTTGTCGAAGAGAAGGTGCAGCGAGTAGAAGGTGTGACCGGCGACCTGCCAGTGATGCTTCTTGTACAGATCGCGGATCGTCATGGTATCCGCGAGTGTCTGATTGAGCGCGTTGACGCTTGCGACGCAGACTTTCTCCTTGAGTCCGTTCGGCAGCCGAGCGATGGTGCCGAACTTCTGGATCTCGCGGCCGCGCTGCCCGAGAATGGGGCGGGCGCTCTTTGCGTCGGCGCTCTTGGCTCCGGCGTTGGCCTGACGCGGGCTCTTGCGTGCGCTGGCCGACGACGTGGGACGGGACTGACGGGACATGGTTCCTCGCGTGAAGAGTGATGCGTTGAATGACGGGCTCACCGCTCGAAGCTCAGAAGTCGGGGCTGAGCATGACGAGCATTCGGCCATTTGGCTCCGGCATGATGGAGGCACTGAGGAACAGCCGGTCGAACCAGTTGTCCGGGTGTGCGTGGCTGTAGCTCACGACCTTGTAGCCCGCGAGCACGCCCATGAACGCGCCCGAGACGACATCGCTCGTCCAGTGCTGATCCAGCCGGATGCGCGCGAGTCCCGGCAGCATGCCCGCCGCGAAGAGCACGGGCGCGACGAATGGCGTTGCGTCCGGATTCCGGCGTTGAATCTCCATCGTCAGCACGGTGGCAACTGCCATGCTCGACGACGTGTGAATCGACGGAAACGCGCGATAGTCGAAGCTCGAGTCGCCGAAGAATCCGCGAAACGGCTTGAACTTGTATTGGTCGCTGTCGTGTGACACGTAGGGGCGCGTGCGTCCCAGCGGTCCGCGAATGAGCTGGCTCGCCAGGCTGGCGAGCACCACGGATTCGGTGGCGTGCAGCGCAACGTCAGTGACCAGTGGCGAATGGAACAGCCGTGCCGCCCCGTACGTGACGATGCCGGCGGCCGTGAGCGTGGTTTCGTTCACCTTGCTCACCGACGTGGAAAATTTTGACAGGCCGTCGAGATCCTTGTGAGTGACCGGGTCGCTGCGGCGCCCGCGTTGGGAGGCGCGCGCGATCTCCGGATCGAAGTAGGAAACCGCACCTGTCACAACGAGCGCGGCGCCGGCCATGGCGAGATCTCGCCGATTGAAAAAGGTCTTGCTGACCCCACTCGTATCGACACGCTGCGCAATGGCAGACTGTCCGAGCATGGCGAGCGAGAGAGCGATGGTGGCGAATTGGCGCACGAAGATTCTCCCGGGGGTCAGGGCGTGTGGCGGGTGGTATTGCACCGCCCGTGCCGCGCTCGTCCGTACAGGCAAATGAATGCGACCGAACCCGCTATAATTCGGCTCAGTGCGGTGTACTACGGTGGCACTCCGCGTGCATTACAAAAGGGCCTAAAACAAACGCTCTGAGCGAACTCGGCTGCACTCGGCCGTCCTCATCAACGGAAGCGGCAGATGGGATATCGAATATTCAAGGACTCGCACGGCACCGAATGGCAGACATGGGACGTCGTCCCTCGGCTCGAGGAGCGACGCGTGAACGAACGCCGTTCGCGAGTCGCGCAGCCTCCCATTACCGATCGTCGTTCTCGACTCGATCGGCGGAGTCTGGCAGGTCATCGTTCGGTGTTGACCTCGGGTTTCAACAGCGGGTGGCTGTGCTTCGAGGCGGAAGAGGAGAAGCGCCGGCTCACGCCCATACCCGGTGACTGGCAGCGCTGCCCCAGCGAGCGGCTCGAGCAGTATTGTGCGCAGGCCACGCAGGCCACGCCGGCTCGCCGAGTCACGAGGGAGCTTTGGGTCCGCGACGTCGGCGACTAGCAAATTCCCTGAGAACTACGACATCGTCTCACCGGTCTGACGGCGTCTCCGGCGCCAATTCCCCGTTCTCGAGTGCTCGCGACGCAATCGCGCTGAGCCGCTCATCCTGATTGTTCCGCAGCGCGCGAACATTCCGCCGCGCTCGGCGCATCGCTGCCGGAATGAAAACGCGCGCGCAATCGAGCTCCGCTGCCGCGGCGTCTACGCTGCCCGCGCGCTCGATCTCCCACGTCGTGCGCGAGAGCACAGCGACCGACATGAAGATGTCGATTGCGGCATTGGCGAGGCGGAGCTGCAGGAACTGCCGCTCGATGATCTCCTTGCCGTGCTTGAGGAGCAGGCCCTCGACCGCGAGCGCGAGGCGGTGCACCATCGTGGCCACCGCGTCGGCTTCTTCGGCGAGCGACTCGTGCACCAAGCTGAACGATGGCTTGTTGATCTGCCGTTTCGTGCGTCCGGCGACGTATGAGCCGATGGCGCCGAGCGAGTGCAGGGGATTCTTGAAGGCCTTGCCGAGCGTCTTGAGCCGCTCGCCGGGCTGCTGGAGCGCCGTGAGCGCGATGAGCGCGCGAAGAATCTCGTTCGTTCCCTCGAAGATCAGATTGATGCGGGAATCGCGCACCGACTGCTCGTACGGATATTCCTTCGAGTAGCCGATGCCGCCGGCGATTTGCAATGCGTCGTTCGACGCGCGGAATGCGAGCTCGCTCGCGAAGATCTTGCACGTCGCCGTCTCGAGCGAGTAGTCGATCCCGCCGCGATCCACCATGCCTGCGGTGAGCATCCATGCCGAATCAGCGGCGTATGTCTCCGCCGCGTTGACGGCGATCTTCTGCTGGATCATCTCGAACGACCCGATGGGCCGTCCGAACTGTTCGCGCTGTTTCGCGTAGACGAGCGCCTCGTGCATGATCCTGCGTGCGCCGCGCGCCGAGCCTGCGGCGAGCCCGAGCCGGCCGGTGTTGAGAATCTCCAGTGCGCATTTGAACCCGTGCCCCACTTCGCCGAGCCGGTCTTCAACGGGCACGCGAACATTCTCGAACGTCACCGTGCGCGTGTCGCTCGCCTTGATGCCCATCTTCTCTTCCGGCTTTCCGAGCGTGATGCCCGCCGCCTTCGCGTCCACGATGAAGGCGGTGACGCGCTGCTTCGTCGTGCCGTCGGGTTGCGTCACCGGCACCTTTGCGAACACCGTGAACAGCCCCGCGTACATCGCGTTCGAGATCCAGATCTTCGTGCCGCTGAGCGTGTAAGACTTGCCGTCCGCGCTCGGCGTCGCACTCGTCGTCATCGCCTGCGCGTCGGAACCAGAGCCCGGCTCCGTGAGGCAGAAGGCGGCCACCGTTTTGCCACTCGCGCAGCCGGGAAGCCAGCGCTGCTTCTGATCCTCGGTGCCGAAGAGGCTGATGCCCTTGCAGCCGATGGACCCGTGCGCGCCGAAGTACACCCCCAGCGCGGGATCCGTGGAGCCGACCTCACCGAAGACGCGGCTGAATACCTGCGCCGACGCGCCGAAGCCGCCGTAGGCCTCCGGGATGTTCACGCCCATCATCCCCAGCTCGGCCATCCCGGCGCGCACGCTGTCGGGAAACTTGGCGTCGTGGTCGAGCTGCTTCGTGTCCACGTTCTCCGCGGCCCAGCCGCGGAAGGAATCGAGGATCATGCGGAGCGACTCGCGGTCCTCGTCGCTGGGCGCGGGGAAGGGGAAGGCGAGGTCTTCGCGGATCTCGCCGAGGAACACGCCCTTGGTGAAGGACGGATAGAGGTCGGGATTCGCCAGATGCGGTGCGTCGGTGGAAGGCGCTGTGGCGGTGGTGGTGGCAGCGGCGGTGTCGGCAGATGCGGTAGCAGTGCCAGATGCGGTAGATGCGGTAGTCACGCGATCATCTCGGTACAGGTGATGAGGCTACTGTAATTAATGGCGTGTCACGCCTGGGAGACAAGCGCATCCGTGCGGCCTCTGCCCGACGTTTTGTGGTGTCGCTCGCCGACTGGATTCGCGCGGCTGCCACACCCTTGAGGTAGCAAGTCTCATTCTCGGACGACCTGGGCGGCATCAGCCACCTCCAGGGCGGCGGCGGCCGGGTGCGTGGGTTGGTTGACCGGTAAACCAACCTGATCCTTAGATTAGGGCGTGCGGGTGGGGGTGTGGTGCGTCGTTTGTACATGGTGCTGTTCCTCCTTCCAGGAAAAAGCGTGAGTGGATCACGCCGCTGCGGCGATGTCCGCGGCGGGTACAGCGACCGGGATGGGTGCAGCGACTGCGGCGGGTGCAACCGCAGTGGCGGCCACTGCACCGTTCCCCGGTGTCGGAATGCGCTTCACGAGCTTCCAACCAGCGAGCAGGTCCTGATTGCCGACGAGCGCGGACTTGACCATCGCGTCGAGCACGTGCACGACCTTTCGTGCGCGGGAGAGCTTGTTGCGAAGGGCGGACGTGGCCGTGCGGACCTTGCCCTTGCTCTGCGTGCGATCCTTCAGGGCCTGCACCATGTCGTCCGACGCGGTGCGTAGCGCCTGAATGAAGTCCGGCGTCATGCCGGCACGGATGAACACGTCCGCGTACGGCGCTGCGGCCTGCGCCATGCCGTTGGCGAGCGCGGCGAGCCGCTCGACGGTGGGCTGGCCCTTCGGGAGACTGAGGGACACCAGCTCCGGCGTGCCGGCCAGCTCGAGCCGGGCGATCTTCGCGATGGGCGTCATGTGATCGCGAATGAGCGCCGTGCGCAGTGCCTGACGCCGGGCGATCGCGCTCT
>Ga0208080_1001498_pt1 | contig 11396 bp, 9 predicted proteins | sample NGESurdeep092012_3_FD_184476 | JGI IMG/M metagenome (GOLD analysis project Ga0208080, IMG submission 184476) | Arctic peat soil microbial communities from Barrow, Alaska - NGEE Surface sample 210-3 deep-092012 (SPAdes) | ecosystem: Environmental > Terrestrial > Soil > Wetlands > Peat ...
GGCGTGACCTCGAGCTCGATGGCGCGAAAGGCGCGGCGCCCGCGGATGTAGGCGACGGGCTCGCGGGCCTGGCGCCTCACGAGGTAGCCGTCGAAGCGTCGCTCCTCGATGCGCGTGAGTACGCGCTCCGGCCTGCGGAACAGCTCGGCGCGGTCCACGCCCAGGGCGGTGGCCAGCAGCAGCTCGGCGTCGAGGCGCGGCGAGCGAGACCCGCTGGCGCGCAGCCACTCCGTGGCCGAGCGGAGCGCGTCGCTCACGCTCGCCCCCACGTTCACGCCTCGCCGGCGGCCGCCAGCTGCTTGCGCCGGTCCTCGGCGGCCAGGGCCTCGGTGAACTCGTCGAGCTCGCCCTCCATCACCTCGGCGATGCGGTGGCTGGTGAGCCCGATGCGGTGGTCGCTCACGCGGTTCTGCGGGAAGTTGTAGGTGCGGATCTTCTGGGCGCGGTCGCCGCTGCCGACCATGGTGCGGCGCGCTGCGCCGCGCTCCTCGTCCTGCTTCGCCTGCTCGAGCTCGAAGAGGCGTGCCCTCAGGATGCGCAGGGCGCGCTCCTTGTTCTGAAGCTGGCTCTTCTCGTCCTGGCAGCTCACGGTGACGCCGGTGGGCACGTGCGTGAGCCGCACCGCCGAGTCGGTGGTATTGACGCTCTGGCCGCCGGGCCCGCGGGCGCGGAAGATGTCGACGCGCAGGTCGCCGGCGTGCATCTCGACCTCGATCTCCTCGGCCTCGGGCAGGACGGCGACCGTAGCGGCAGAGGTGTGGATGCGCCCCGCGGCCTCGGTAGCCGGCACGCGCTGCACGCGGTGCACCCCGCTCTCGTACTTGAGGGCCGAGAAGGCACCCCGGCCCTTGACCTCGAGCGTGACTTCCTTGTAGCCGCCGTTGTCGTTCTCGTTGGCGCTCAGGATGTCGACCTCGAAGCCCTTCGCTTGCGCGTAGCGCGTGTACATGCGCGCCAGGTCGCCGGCGAACAGCGACGCCTCGTCGCCGCCGGTGCCGGCGCGGATCTCGATGATCACGTCCTTGGCGTCGTTGGGGTCGCGCGTGAGCATGCGTACGCGGATCTCTTCGCTGAGCTCCTCGAGCCGGCGGCGGCCCTCGCCGAGCTCCTCCTGCGCGAAGTCGCGCATCTCGGCGTCGGAGGAATCGTCGCCGAGGAGGCCTTCGGCGTCGGCCACGGTCTGCTCGGCCTCGCGGAAGCGGCGCGCCAGTTCGTAGACCTGCTGCAGCTCGGCGTGCTTGCGGGCAATGTCGGCGTAGCGCGCCCGATCGCCGAGCACCTCGGGGTCGGCGAGCTGCGCGTTGAGCTCCTCGTAGGAGCGCTCGATCTCGTCGATGAGGTTGTCGATGGCGGCCATGCGAAGAGCTTACGCCATAACCTCCACGCCTTTCACCGGCGGGCGGTCCTGGGGCTCGAGCTCGATGATCTTCTCGAGCGCGGCGATGGCCACCTCGACCTGGGCGCTGTCGGGCCGCTTGGTGGTCATCCACTGCAGCGCGAGACCGGGCGCCATGGCGGCGCGCACGAAGACGCTGTTCTCGTGGCGGCCGGCGAACTTGATGATCTCGTAGCTGACCCCGGCGATGAGGGGCACCAGGATGATGCGGCTGAGGATGAGCAGGTACCACACCGGCCGGCCGACGAAGGCGAACACGAAGATCGCCACCAGCAGCACGATGAGCAGGAACGACGTGCCGCAGCGCAGGTGCAGGGTGCGGTACTGCTCCACGTTGGCGACCGTGAGCTCCTCCCCGTGCTCGAGCGCGTGGATGCTCATGTGCTCGGCGCCGTGGTACTCGAAGACGCGGCGCAGGTCCTTGATCTGGGTGATGATGGCGAGATAGAGGAGGAAGATGCCCACGCGCACGCAGCCTTCGACCGCCCAGAACATGTAGCCCGACCCGATCCAGTGCTTGAACAGCCCGGTGAGGAACAGCGGCGCCACGAAGAAGAGGCCGATGGCGAAGGCGAAGGCGACGATGAGCGTGCCGCCGATCTCCTTGCGGCTGAGCTGCTGCTCCTCCTCGCCGATGGACTCGTTGGCCGACATGGTGAGGGCACGCACCCCGATCACCAGCGACTCGACGAGCGCCACGACGCCGCGGACGACCGGCGTCTTGAGGATCGGATAGCGCTTCATCCAGCTGACCAGGGGAAACTCGTGGACGCCGATGGTGTCGTCGGGGCGGCGCACGGCCAGCGACCAGTGGTCGACGCCGCGCATCATGACGCCCTCGATGACGGCCTGGCCGCCGACCTGGGCGCGGCGCGCCCACAGGGCGGCCACGTTCATCATCCAGAGCGCGTTGTGAGAGAGTCGCGTGATCATGCTGAAGACCGTCGCGACCGTCGCGCGGCCGGCGGCTAGGCGCGCGCGGCGGTCGGCCCGTCGACGTCTTCTGGCTTGTACGGCTTCCCGCAGGTCATCTTGCCCTCCGGGCATGTGCCGTAGAGGCAGCCGGTGCCAGTGCGCTCGAAGAGGTTGGGCGCCAGTTCCTTGACCATGCCGCGCATCTCCCAGGCGAGCGCCCTGATCTCCCACTGCGCGCGATTGCAGCAGCGCACCTGGAAGAAGTGGCGCAGCTCGCGCGCGTTCATGGTGACGACGATCTTGGTCTCGGCGGCGTTGGGGAGCACGAAGCGCGCGTCTTCCTGCACGCTCTCGCGGGTCCGGCCCTCGGCGAGGCCCAGCTCGAGCAGCCTGTCGTAGGCCACGCGGGCCTGCTCCATGGCCTTGAGAAACACCGCCTCGGCCTCAGGGTTGACGGACACGGAGGGCGGGACGACGAAACTGTCGCCGGCCCCGAAGTTCACGTACCGTTGCGACTGCTGGTTGTAGCTGGCCACGCGGTGACGCACCAGCTGGTGCGTGAGGGCGCGCGAGACCCCGTCGACGGCGAAGCTGAAGGAGGCGTGCTCGAGGGCGGAGTGGTGACCGGACCGCACGAGGATGCGCACGAGCTTGGCGACGTCCTCGTCGCCCATCTCCTGCTTGAGGTCGGCGGCCGACACGGGCGCATAACAGAGCCGACCCGCGATCGCGACGGCGCGGTCGGGGTCGGGCGTATGCTGGAGCAGCGTGACGCGGAGCTCGGCGGTCATCTCAGGGCTCCCATCAGGCCTTGGGGGCTTCGGCCTTGGTAGGTGCGGCCTCGGCGGCCGCGGCCTTCGCGGGCTCGGCTTTCCTGTCGTAGCGGCGCTTGAAACGCTCGACGCGCCCACCGGAGTCGACCAGCTTCTGCTTGCCCGTGTAAAACGGGTGGCACTGCGAGCACAGCTCGATGTGCAGATCCGACTTGGTGCTGCGCGTCGTGAACGTGTTGCCGCAGGAGCAGTGCACGGTCGCTTCTTCGTACTTCGGATGGATGTCTTTCTTCATGGCAACGGATCCCTTCTGAGAGCAAACCCGGATCACTCGCGGACGGCCCACACAGGCCGAGCCGGCATGATAGCACGGAACGCCGTCTCGGCTGAAATCGTTCCCGGCTTCAAACGCGGGCCGGCGAGCCGCGCCGGCCCGGCCCTCAGCGCGAGTTCTTCTGCAGCGCGCTGAGGAACTCGGCGTTGCTCTTGGTCTCGCGCACTTTCTTGATGAGCAGCTCGATGGCAGCGGCCGGCTCGAGGCTGTGCAGCACGCCGCGGAGCTTCCACACGGCGGCCGCCTCGGCGGGCTCCATGAGCAGCTCTTCCTTGCGCGTGCCGGTCATCTCGATGTCGATGGCCGGGAAGATGCGCTTGTCGGCGAGGCGCCTGTCGAGGCGGATCTCCATGTTGCCGGTGCCCTTGAACTCCTCGAAGATCACCTCGTCCATGCGCGAGCCGGTATCGACCAGGGCCGTGGCGAGGATGGTGAGCGAGCCGCCCTCCTCGATGTTGCGCGCCGCCCCGAAGAACTTCTTGGGCGGGTACAGGGCCGTGCTGTCGACGCCGCCCGAGAGGATGCGGCCGCTGGCCGGCGTGTTGAGGTTGAAGGCGCGCGCCATGCGCGTGATGGAGTCGAGCAGCACCACGACGTCGCGGCCCATCTCGACGAGACGCTTGACGCGGTCGAGCACGAGCTCGGTGACCTGCACGTGGTTCTCGCTGGGCTGGTCGAAGGTGCTGGACACCACCGTGCCGATCACCGAACGCTGCATGTCGGTGACTTCTTCGGGGCGCTCGTCGACGAGCAGCACGAAGAGGTCGACGTCCGGGTTGTTGGCCGCGATGGAGTTGGCCAGCTTCTTGAGGATCGTGGTCTTGCCGGCCTTCGGCGGCGAGACGATCAGGCCGCGCTGGCCCTTGCCGATGGGGCAGAGCAGGTCCATGATGCGCGCGGCCGTGTCGTGCTCCTCGGTCTCGAGGCGCAGGCGCTCCTCCGGGAAGAGCGGCGTGAGCTGCTCGAACACCGGGCGCTTCGGCGCCACCTCGGGGTCGATGCCGTTGACGGCGTCGATCTTGAGGAGGGCGTTGTACTTCTCGTTGTCTTTGGGCTCGCGTACCTGGCCGAGGATCTCGTCGCCGCGGCGCAGGCCGAAGCGGCGGATCTGGCTGAGCGACACGTACACGTCGCGGTCGCCCTGGGTGAAGCCGTTGGTGCGCAGGAAGCCGAAACCGTCCGGCAGCACGTCGAGGATGCCGGTGCAGGGGATGGACGGTCGGTCGTCGCGCGGCTCCTGCCGCGGCTTGTCGCGGTCGCGGTCGCGGCCGCGGCGGTTCTTGCCCTTGCCCCCGCCCTGCTGCTGGCGCTGCTGACCCTGGTGGCCGGGCTGCGGGCCGGAGGGCCGCTCGCCGTCGCCGGCGGAAGGGTCGGAGGGCGCCGCCGCGGGCGTGTCGGCCGCGGGGGCATCGCCGGCCGGCCGATCGGCCGGCGGGGCGACGGGCGCCGCGACCTGCCCGTCGCCGGCGAAGGCGGCGGATGTAGCGGACGCGACCGTCTCGGCGGACGGGGCGGACGGCGGAGCCGTCTCCGCCTTCTCGGCCCTGGCCGAACGGGCGGGCTTGGCGGCCGGCTTGGCGGCGGCGGGCGTCTGCGCCGCTGGCGCAGACTCCATCGCCGGCGCCTCCGGCTCGATCGGTACGGTCATCTGGTCTGTGTGTTCGTCAGTGCTCATGGGCTCCCGGGACCTCTGACATCGCCCCGCGCGGCTTGCAGCCGTCTCGCCTGGGAGATGTCGAACGAGTAGAAGTGGATGATGCGATGGAAGACGGGGTCCGTGCGGACTCCGCTGTAGAGTATGTCATACCGCGCAAGAGATTCCCACTAACCTCGACGACGGCCGAACGACAAGCCATGTGCTCTCTCCGTGATGTGCGGCCGCTGCGGGCCGCTGGATCGCTGTGGGGCGCCCTCACCCCTGCAATGCCGGGGCGCCCGGCGGGAAGAGAGGCCGGGTCGGCGGATACACAGTATATCGGACGCGCCGCGCGGAACTGAAGCGGTTCAATCGCCGGCGGCCGCGCTCTGTTCCTCGACGCGCTCCAGGATGGCTCCCAGAACCTCGCTCAGGTTCTCGTCGAGGCTGGGATTGTCCACTACCGGGACGCCCAAAGCCGCGGCGCGGCCGACGATGTACTTCTGGATGCGGCGGATCTGGGCGAAATGATCGAGATAGCGGCGCAGCTGCCGGATGCCGCCCGTCTCCCACTCGCGCACCGAGAAATTGCCGCGATGACGGGCCTTGTCCTGCACGGCGAGCACGAACTCGAGCACCAGGGCCTCGCGCCAGCGTGAGCGCTCGAGAAAGCCGGGCACGATGTGCACGCCCTCGATCACCATGCGCTGCGCCTCGTCGATGCCTCGGGCGACGATCGCCTCGATGCCCACGGAGACGGCCTTCGTCTGTTCCATGAACCCGACCTTGCTGAGGTCGGTCTCGCGCGGCACGGGCACGCGCACCGCGGACGCGGCGTCGAACGAGGACGTGTGGATGGCCGGCATGAGCTCGGGCGCGAAGAAGGCGCGCATCGTCTGACGCACCATGTCGGTGCTGATCACGCGCGTAATGCCGAGGCGGTGAGCGAGCTCGGTGGCGAGCGTGCTCTTGCCGACGCCGGTGGCGCCGCCGATGAGAACGATCAGCGGCGTCTCGAGGCGGCGCAGGGTCTGCCACTGGCGAAAACGCTGGATGAGGATGTCGCCCTGCAGGTCGCCGAGCTGCTCGCGGGCGATCTCGTGCAGGTCGGCGAGGGTGAGGGCCGCCGGCCCGCGGCGCCGCAGGCGCCGCTCCACGGCGGCCGCCACGCCGTAGGCCTGCTCGGGCGCCAGGCCGGTCGCCATGAGCGTCTGCGCCATGAGGCCTTTGCTGAACGGCGCCTCGTCGCCCTCGTCGATCAGCCGCACGTCACGGTCGTCGAGCATCGTCAGACCTCCCCGACCGGGCCGCCACCCGAGCCGTCGGCCGGCCGGCCGCGGCCGCGCGCCGCGAAGCGTTCGACGGCCAGCTGCTCGATCTCGTCCACGACGCTGCCCAGGTCGCCCTCGCAGGCGAGCGGCTCGTTGTCGCAGAACACGAGCTCGCGGCCCGCTGCGGCGGCGGCCTCGGCCACCACGTCCACCGCCGCCGCCTTGATCTCGGTGAGGAAGACGTCGGCCTCCTTCGCGGCGCGCGCCACATCCGGCGCCAGCTTGCCGCGGTCGGCGAGGGCGGTCGAGACGAGGACGACGTCGGCGCCGTGGTCGTCGGCGAGCGCCTGCGCGAGCCGCGGCACGGCGCCCTCGGGCGCCGTCGTGAAGAAGGCCACCCTGCGGCCGCGGACGGGCTGCGCCGGCCGCGGCCGAAACACCGTCTGCACGATCCGCAGACCGGGCTTGACGGCCGCCGCCGCGGCGGCCAGCGCCGCCACGTCGCCGGCCTCGGCGAACGGCGGCTCGCACTGCGTCAGCACGAGCGCGTCGCTGAGGAGCAGCCGGTAGGTGCCGAGATAACCGGCAACGTAATCGAGCGGCTGGCCGGCCCCGGCCACGCAGACCGTGGCGTCGCAGGCCACGGGCGGCACCACGGCGCCGCTGCCCTCGAACACGGCCAGCGCCGCGCCGCTGGCTTGCAGGAGCGGCAGCGCCTCGCGCACGTTGTCGTCGTACGGCGCGCCGGCCAGGCCGCCGCCGCAGCGGCGGCAGCCGATGGTGGTCACCCCCGCCAGGACGGCGTCCTCGTAGCAGTCGCTGGCCGCGTGGCGGCCGTCGCGCGAGGCCGCGAGCAGCTCGGCCGGGCCCAGGCCGTCGGCGCCGAGCACGAGCTCGGGCTCCGGCGGCCCGCCGCGGCCCATGGCGACCACGACGACGCCGCCCCGGCCCGCGAGCCGGCCATCGAGCCGCCGTGCCAGCCAGCCGCTGACCGCCGTCTTGCCCACGCGCTTGCCCGTGCCTATCACGCCGAGCGCGGGCATGGCGTCCAGAAGCGCGAAGCGCTGCGGCCTGACCTCCGCGTCGGCGGCTACGTAGCGCGCGCCCTCGGCCAGCGCGGCGCTCATCAGGAGAAAACGTTCGCGGTAGCCGATCACGGGCTCGTCGGACAGGTCGACCAGGGCCTCTGCCCGCGCCTCGCGGAGCGTCGCGCGCACCGCCTCGAGCACGGCGGCGACGTCGTCGCCGCCCGGCTCGACATCGGCGAGCCACGGCAGGCCGAGCTCCCTCGCCAAGCTGTCGAGGCCCGCACTCGGCCCGGCCGCGAGACCCGGCGCGGCGGCGGAGCCGCCGCGCAACTTCTCGCGGCCTCCGGCGAAGATGCCGGCGACCACATCGTAGCGCCGCCGCAGCCCTTCGAGGGCGGCGGCCACCACGGGCGGATAGTGCTCGCCGTCGATCACCACGACGGCGCGCGGCAGGGTCTCCCCTATCGGCCATCCTCCTCGGGAACGGGACAGATGTACTTCTCAAACGACGCCGTGGACGGCACGAAGTCGATGAGCGTCTCCGTGCCGTGGAAGGGGTACTTGCGCACCACCTCCACGCGGTCGCCGTCGAGGCGCACGATGTTGTAGCAGGCCTTGGTGTGGCCGCGCAGGCGCTGCGAGCTGCAGGTGCCGGCGTTGACCACGAACAGGCGCTCGAGACGCCAAGCGTAGGGCACGTGCTTGTGCCCGCCCAGCACGAGGTTGACGCCGCACTCCTGCAACACCTCGAGCACGTCGCCGGCGTCGTAGACGATGTTGCGCTCGCGCCCGGTGCCGGGCACCGGCAGAAGGTGGTGGTGCAGCATGAAGATGCGAAACGCGGCCGGTCCCGAGAACTTGTCCTTGAGCCAGTCGTAGCGCGCGCGGCCGATCTGCCCGTAGTCGAGATCCGGCTCCGTGGAGTCGACGGCCACGATGGTGACCTCGTCGAACTGCAGCGTCTGCGAGCGGGGGCCGATGAGCTCCTCGAAGTGCACGTAGCCGACGTGGCGGGCATCGTGGTTGCCGGGGATCACGACGAGCCGCGGGCACTCGATGCGCTCCAGATACTCCTGCGCCACGAGATAGTCCTGACGGAAGCCCATCTCGGTGAGGTCGCCGGTGCAGAGGACGATGTCGGGCTGCAGCTCGTTGAGCTCGACGACCACGCGGTCCATGAGCGTGGGCACGAAGTACGGTGAGCCGGCGTGCAGATCGGAGATGTGGGCGAGGGTCAGCTGCGCCATGGTCATTCCACCACCACGATACGCCCCGGACCCTGTTTGTCGAGGACGGAGAAGGTGGTCTGGCTGCCCTCGCGGCGGAAGCGCAGCCGCATGGTCGTGCGACCCACCTTGAGGTTGGACAGCGTCACCTCGCCGAGCCACTTGGGCAGCTCCGGGTTATGGACGTACACGATGTTCTCCTCGGCCTGCGCGTAGATGCCCACCATCGACTGGATGATCATGAACAGGGCGCCCGCCGAACAGGCGTCGGGCGAGCAGGCCATGGGGAACGACACGGGCTTGTTGATCGACTGCCGCGTGAAGCCGCAGAACATCTCCGGCAGACGCGAGTACTCGTGCGCCACGGCGGCCTCCACGAGGCCCCAGGCCAGGCGGTTGGACTCCTGCACGTAGCCCTGCTTCTTCATGCCGTTGGCGATGATCGCGGTGTCGTAGGGCCAGACGCTGCCGTTGTAGAAGCTCACGGGGTTGTAGCCCTTCATGTCCTTGCTGAACGTGCGCACGCCCCAGCCCGTGAACATGTCGGGCGCCATGAGGCGCTTGACCACGGCGGCCACGTGCTCGTCGGCGACGATGCGCGACCACAGAGCGTGACCGATGGTCGAGCAGACGGACTTCACCTGCTTCTTCTCGCCGTCGAGCGCCATCGCGAAGAACCCCTCGTCCTCCATCCAGAACCGCTCGTTGAAGCGCCGCTTGAGATCGGCGGCCTCCTGGGCCAGACGCTCGGCGTGCTGCACGTCGCCGAGCTGCCCGTAGAGCTCGGCGAGGCTACGTTTGGCGTAGTACACGTAGCCCTGCGTCTCCGCGAGGGCGATGGGGCCCGCGGCCTGCGAACCGTCGGCGTGAAGGACGGCGTCGCCGGCGTCGCGCCAGCCCTGGTTGCGGAGGCCGGCCCGCGAGCGGCGCTCGTACTCCACGAACCCGTCGCCGTCGAAGTCGCCGTGCACGTCCAGCCAGGCGAGCGCGGCGTCCACGGCGTCGCGGCGGAAGTCGAAGCCGTCGAGGTCGCCGGTCCACATCGTGAGCTCGGCGACCGCGAGCAGCCACAGCGGCGTCGCGTCGACCGAACCGAAGTACGGCGTGTGCGGGATCGCGTGGAGGTTGGCGAGCTCGCCGCGGCGCAGCTCGTGCATGATCTTGCCGGGCTGCTCCTCCCTGAAGGCGCTGTCCTGGGTGCCCTGGGCGCGGCCCAGGAAGTCCACGGCGGCTTGCGACCAGCGCAGGTCGAGGAGCAGCGTCTCGAGGCCGACCATCAGCAGCTCGCGCCCGAAGGGCGCCACGAACCAGGGCAGGCCGGACAGCGCGATACGTTCGCCGTTCACGGTGGCGGCCAGCATGCGCAGGTCGTCCTGGCCGCGGCGCAGCACGTGGTTCACCTGTTCGTTGTCGGTGAAGATGTCGGTGGCGCCGGAGTCCCAGCGCTCGTGCTCGTGACGCAGGGCGCCGAGCTTGGCGTTGAAGTCGCCGGCGCGCGGCGCGGGCGCGTCCGGCGCGACGACGCTCACGTCGTAGCGCAAGACGGCGCGCTCCCCGGGCGCCAGCTGCAGGCGATAGCGCGCCCGGCCCTGCTTCACCGACTCGGGAGGGTCGGTGAAGTTAACGACAGTCTCGCGAAGGACGTCGTCCAGACCCAGGTAGGCGAGCGTGAGCGTGTCGCCCTCGACCTTCGACGCCAGCCGCGTCCCGCGCTTGCGGCGCCGCAGTCCACGCACCTCGAAGAGGTCCGCGAAGTCGGCGTCGAAGTACAGGTCGAGCACGAGCTCGATGTCGTCGTGATGGTAATTGTGCACCCGCAGCAGCTCGTGCAGGCGGTCGGCGAGGAAGCGCGTGCGCCGCACGTGCACGCTCGCCTGCGGGACCGTGCGCCCGTCCGGGGTGCGCGCCTCGAAGTTGGTGAGCTCCACGGTGGCCGCGTAGCCGCGCTCGGCCGTCGATGAGAGAAGCACCGGCTGGCGGCCGGCGATCGTGAGCTCGTGCCGGCTCAGGTAGCGGGTGTCGTGGTAAAAGAGGCCGAGCACCGAGTTCTCGCTGCCGGGCGCCTGGCCGAGCGCGTCGCTGCACAGGAAGAGGTCGCCTTCCTTGATCGCCAGGCGCGGGGTGCGCCCGCCGCTCATCACGTAGCGTTCGGCGGTCGTCGTGACCACCGGTTCTCCGGCGGCTCCGCTGTACTGCTCCTTCCCTGCGGAGCTGCGCTCGGGTTGTGATGGCGACGCGGTCATGACTCGCTCTCGTGCTTCGCTGGTGTGAGATCAAGGCCCGCGGGCGACGCGGAGCTCTTACCCCGTGGCCTCATCACCCCGTGGCCTCGAGGAACAGGCGCATGAGCTCGGCGCCGCTCGCCACCAGCAGGCCGGTGGCTGCGGCGTCGGCCTCGCCGAACGTCATCGCGCCGCCGCCGCCCGAACCCGGGAGCGGCTCGCTGATGACGAACGGCACGGGCGGATCGGCGTGCGTGCGCGTGGAGAGCGGCGTGTGGTGGTCGGGCAGCACCATGGCGGCCGGCCGCTGCGGCGCCGAGAGGATGGGGGCCAGCACCTCGGCGTCGACGCGCTCGATGGCGCGCACCTTGGCGCGCAGGTCGCCCATGTGGGCCGCCTCGTCCGGCGCCTCGACGTGCACCCACACGAGGTCGTGGTCGTCCAGCGCCGCGACGGCGGCGCGCGCCTTGGCGCCGTAGTCGGTGTCCAGGTCGCCGGTGGCGCCCGGCACGTCGATCACGTCGAGGCCGGCCAGCCGGCCGATGCCACGCACCAGGTCCACGGCCCCGACGACGGCGCCGCTGAGCCCGTAGAG
>Ga0208080_1001499_pt1 | contig 11389 bp, 10 predicted proteins | sample NGESurdeep092012_3_FD_184476 | JGI IMG/M metagenome (GOLD analysis project Ga0208080, IMG submission 184476) | Arctic peat soil microbial communities from Barrow, Alaska - NGEE Surface sample 210-3 deep-092012 (SPAdes) | ecosystem: Environmental > Terrestrial > Soil > Wetlands > Peat ...
AGCTTGACATCCGCAGGTCAGATCGTCCCGTCCGGGCCGCCTCCCTACTTCGTCATCATCATCGACCGGGCGTTGCGCGACGAAGGAACAAGCTATCACTACATGGCTGCTTCTGAATTCGCCGAGGCGGACTCGCAGCTCGTTCAGGCAGCGTCGATTGCCACCTCAAAAGCGGGGCCTCGCGTGATCGTTGGCTCGACCTGGACTACGGATGCGCCCTTCCGCGAAACGGCCGAAGCGATCGAAGCCGCCCGAACCAAGGGAATTCTTGGTGTTGAGATGGAAGCGGCGGCGCTCTACGCGTTCGCGCGCTCGGCCGACGTACGACTTCTTTGTCTCGCGCACGTCACCAATACCATGGGGCAGGATGGAGCAGATTTCGAGAAGGGTGAAGCCGACGGCACGAGGGATGCTCTTTCTGTGCTGAGCAGCGTCATCGAGGCTCTGTATCCAGTGAACTGACCTCACGCGACGCCCGTCATGAGGGCTGGTCCACGACAACGAAGTCTACCGAAATAGTATTCATCCGGCACCTGGCGCCTTTTAGAGTCTGAGCCCAAGCGTCCGCTTTGCGCCAGAAGCGGTCATTCGCCACCTTTCAGCCAAGTCCGCTTGACTCTCGGGAACGAATATTCCCGGACCGGCCCCTCCTGCCGAATGAATGCTTGCAGGAATTTTACAACAGCAGCCTTCGGCCACGTCGTCTTACAGATTGGACGCTCGCCGTATTTTCTCTCCCCTTGCTCGCTCTTCAGCCGGCCCATCATAGCCTACCCTCGCCGAGATTTGCCTCAACAAGACGGAATCACGGTTCGCCGCATACCTCAACGGGCTTCTGCAACAAAATCGGCACGTTTGAGACACCCCGCCATGTCCGTTCTTCGGTCGCTATTGGGGGTAAGTCGGACATGTCGCCGCCTAAACCGTTATCACGTCCATCAGCCGCGCTTTATCCGTTTCATTCGCGGCATCGCCGACAAGAACAACTGCGCCGCGTTCGATGGCGTAGAAGCGGTCGGCGACTGCGAGTGCTCCCTGCACGTTCTGCTCGACAAGCAGGATGATGGCACCGGCCTGTTTCATCTCAATAATAATCGAAAAAATATCCGCGACAATCATTGGCGCCAACCCTTCGCTCGGTTCATCGATGAGGACAAGCCGGGGGCGGCCAACCATGACGCGCGCCATCGCGAGCATTTGCTGCTCACCGCCAGACAACGTCGTCCCTGCTTGCCTGCGGCGCTCGGCGAGGCGCGGCATACGCGCATAGATACGGTCGATCTCGGATTTGTCCTGGTCGCGCGAGCGGCCGGCACGCTGCATCAGACCAAGCTTCAAGTTCTCCTCGACGCTGAGGCCGGGGAAGATGCGACGGTCTTCGGGTACGAAGCCAACGCCGTGACGACAGATGCGATCGGGCGCAAGCCCGTCGAGACGTTCACCGTCGAGACTCACTGTGCCTTCGCTCGGAATGACCCAGCCGGCGACGGCTTTCATCAGCGTCGTCTTGCGGACACCATTGCGGCCAAAAATGCCCACGACTTCGCCGGCCTGCGCTTCGATCGTTACGCCCTGGATGATGTGGGACGGCCCATAATGAACGTGGAGGTTGTGAATCTTGAGCATCACGCGTGCCCAAAATAGGCGGACTTTACCGCCGGGTCGGCGCGCACAACAGACGGCGCGCCCTCCGTAAGCTTCTTGCCCTGGTGCATCACCACGATATGGTCTGAGATATCCATAACCACGCCAATGTCATGTTCGATGAGCAGGATGGTAACGTTACGCGCAAGGTCGCGGATCAGGTTCGCGGTATCGGCGGTATCGGCGTGGCTCATGCCCTGCGTTGGTTCGTCCAGCAGAAGGATTGACGGTTTGGCGGCGAGCGCGACCGCGATCTCAAGACGCCGCTGTTCGCCGTGCGAGAGGGTGCCGGCAAGCTCACCGATCTTGGCATGAAGCCCGAAACGGTCGATCAACGTACCGACTTGTGCCAGAGCGCGATCGCTTTTGCCTGTAGGTAACAGGAAGCGTCGCATCGGCTCGAGCCGTTGTGCCGCAAGCCTCAGATTTTCGAACACGGTGAGTTCGAAAAACAGATTCGTGATTTGGAACGAGCGGCCAAGGCCGGCACGCTGCATCAGATGCGGTGCAGCGCCTGTCCGATCGACGCCGCCAAGAATGACGCGGCCGGAATTTGGCCGGATCAGCCCGCTGATCAAGTTAAAGAGCGTCGATTTACCGGCGCCATTGGGGCCGATGATCGTCGTGATTGCGTTTGGTTCGGCAGCGAACGACACCCCGTCAACCGCGCGGATACCGCCGAAGGCCACCCCGAGATTGTTGACCTCGAGAACCGGTGTCATCGCGCTTCCCTACCCAGCAAGCGTTCGATTTGCGGCCTCGCCAACCCCATCAATCCTTTCGGCAGAAAAATCACCACAGCCATGAACAGCAGGCCGATGACGATGAGATGATTCTCCGTCATCGAACCGACAACAGATTTGAGCACGGTCAGGATCACGCCCCCATACAGCGCGCCGGCGAGGGTGCCGACGCCGCCGATTACCACGGTGATGACGGCATTGCCGGACGTCGAGAAAAACAAGAGCTCGGGCGATACGAAGCCGCGCAACATCGGATAAAGTGCGCCGGACAACGCCGCCACAACAGCCGCAATGACGTAGGCGGCCAACCGCGCATTACGCGTCGAATAACCCAGGAATGGCACGCGACGCTCGTTGGCGCGCAACGCGATGAGAACCCGTCCGAATGGCGTATCGAGCAAATAGCCGCTGATCGCATAGAGGATGACGATGACACCCAGCGTCACCAGAAAGAACCCGGCAGGCGCATTCGACATCACGGTCACGACGCCGAAATCGACCGGCACGATCGGTACCCCGATCAGGCCATCGGAGGCGCCGAGCGCGCGGGTGTTATAAATGGCTTTGGCGACGACCTGTGCCAACCCGAACGTGACAAGAGCAAAATAAACGCCGCGGACCCGGTTCGCGATTAGACCAGCAGCGAAGCCGACGACAAGCGATACCAGCAGCACCGCAGCCATCGCTGCCCAGAACGACGGAATCTGTTTGAGCACCACGGCGGAGACGTAGGCGCCGAGGCCAAAATAAAGCGCCTGCCCCAGCGACAACAGGCCGGTATAACCGAGCAGAATATCGACCGAGAGCGCAAGGCCGGCGAAGATCAGCGCCTCGGTCGCGAGGCGCAGAAAGAACGTATCGCCCATCGCCGTGCCAATAGCCGCAAAGACAATCCCGCCGATGACAAAGAGTACGACAAGAACATGGCTGGCCCGCATGGCGATGCCAAGCCGATCGATGACCGGCCGCGATTTCACTTGAACCACGGACCCATCATGCATGGCCGAGCCGCCCGAACAGGCCCTGCGGCCTGATGACGAGAACAAGCACCATGATGCCGAACACGATCGGATCGCTCCACACCGGCGAAACGACGAGGCTTGATAGAGCCTGCACCTGGGTAATCAGGAGTCCAGCAACCACGGCGCCTGCAATCGAGCCCATGCCGCCGACAATCACCACGGTGAAAGCCAGAAAAATGAAGTCGCGTCCCATGGTCGGAAACACCGAATATATCGGCGCCAGCAGCACACCCGCAAGACCGGCAAGCGCAACACCGAACGCGAAGGTACCGGCAAAAACCTGCTTCACAGGCACACCGAGTGACGCCGCCATGTTTCGATCGAATGCAGCCGCGCGCACAATCGCGCCAAGCCGTGTCATGTTGATCACGATAGCAACCGCTGCGACGATGGCCGCGCCGACGACAATCAGGAACAGGCGATAGATAGGCAATATGACGCCCATGACCTCGATGGCGCCGGGAATCGGCGTCGGCGGCCGCTGCGTGTTGGGCCCGAATACGATCTTCAGCGCCTCTTCGATGACAAGACCAAGCCCGAAAGTGAGAAGCAGTGTGGTCACATGGCGGTCGGGTGTGTTGAAGACCCGCTGGATCAGGCCGCGCTCCACTGCATAGCCGATCGGAACCATGATGAGCGGCACAATGACAAGAAGCAGCCAGAAGCTAACGCCGGACGCGCCAAGTGCCAATGCAACATAAGCACCCACGGCGTAGAACTCGCCGTGGGCCATGTTGATGACATCGAGAAGACCGAAGATGATCGTGAGACCCAGTGCCACGAGCACGACGGCAATACCTAGCGCCAACCCCGTAATCATCTGTGGCGCGAGAACGAACTGGATATATTCAAGCAATTCGGTCATCCGGTATCACCGCTAGAATATCTTTTTTCGGCCGCCTGTCTCTCTATGCGTACAGAGAGGAAAGGGCCGGATGGGATAAATCTCAAAACCGCTTGCAGTCGTCAGCGCCAATGGCTTCCTCGCCACTGACATTGCCGACGATTTTGAACTGTCCGCTTGTGACCCGCACAACGTACATCGGCTGAATGGCCTGATGATCGCCCGCGCGCATCGTCTTCTTGCCTTGAGGGGTCATCCATTCCAGGCCGCGCATGGCCTCCCGCACCTTGTCGGTCTCGGTGGATTTGGCCTTCTCGACGGCTGCCTTATAGAAGTAGATGAGGCCATAGCTATCGGCACCGTACAGGTCCGGGTCGGCCTTGTTGGCCGCCTTGAAGGCCTCAACGAATTTTTTGTTCTCGGCATTGTCGATCTGCGTGGAATAGCCGACGCCGGTCCCGAATCCTTCCGCCGCGACACCGATGGCAGAGACATTTTGCGATGTCACCGTGCCCGAAGCGCCGACGATCAGAAGATTCTTTGCAAGGCCGAAATCCTGCATTTGCGTCAAGAGCCTGACGGTGTCGTTGCCGGCCACCGACGTGTAAAGGACTTCCGGCTTTGCCTGGCGGAGCTGACCGAAATATTGCGTATAGTCCTTACTGTCCAGCGGCGCGAATACCTCTCCCACCGACTCAGCACCAAGACCCTCGACCGCCTTCTTGAAGGCCGCGACGGTCGAACGGCCCATCTCGTAGTCTGGTCCGAGGAAGAACACTTTCGCCTTCGGCTTCTGCTTTGCCACCCAGGCAGCGAGTGCCGCCGACTGCTGGCCTGCCCGCGCATTCACGCGAAATACATTTGGCGAACATTTGTCGCCAGTGATGGAGTCGGCAAAGGACACCGTCGTCGCTATCAACTTGCCTGCACGTTCTGCGGTTTGCCCGACTGCAAGGGTCGAACCCGAATTGACTGTGCCGGTGAGAAAATCGACTTTCTGCACCTCGAAGAGCTTCTCTGCCTTTTGTACGGCGACCGAAGGATTGGCTTCCTCATCCTCGAAGATCAGTTCGATCTGACGTCCCACGATGCCGCCCGCGGCGTTAACTTCCTTCGTAGCCAGTTCGAGTCCCCAGCGTACCTGCTGGCCGATCGGCGTGTAAGTCCCTGAAAGCGGCGTCACGACGCCGATCTTGATCGGATCCGCGGCAATCGCCGGGGCGGTCAGCGCGGTGGTGGCGAGTAAGCTCGCCAGTATGATGGTTGTTCTGGTCATGGCGTCTATCTCCTCTGGGTGATTATCTTCCCGCCCTCGCGGTATTATCGTTGGCTCTCCCCGTCTCGGAAGAGAGTTAAAAACTCATAACCCCCTGAACTGCGGTGAACGCTTGCCGTTGAAGGCTTCGACGCCTTCCTTGAAATCCTCGGACTGGCGAAGACGGCTGTAGCAATGGCCTTCAAGTTCGATGGCGATTGCCAACGTTGAATCCTCGGTATCGTTCAACAGCTTCTTCGCGGTACGCTGCGCGAGCGGCGAGAACGAGCGTAATTCATCGACCAGCGCATCGGTTGCCTTCTCAAGATCCGTATCCGGGACACACTCCGTCGCAATTCCCCACTCATAGGCCTGCTTGGCCGGAATCCGCTTGGAACGCATCACGATATCCTTGGTGCGGGTGATGCCAATCATTTTTTGCAGGCGCGCCGATCCGCCAGATCCCGGAATTTGCCCGAGCTTCTGTTCCGGAAGAGCGTAGAACGTGGTCTCCGAGGCAATGCGAAAATCGCATGCCAATGAGAATTCAAAGCCGACGCCAAAACAATAGCCGCGATTGGCGACGATCACGGGTTTGCTGCATCGCGCCGGCGCGGCGATGTTCCACGCGAGCTTGGAGACATGTTCGGGCGTGGCTTCCATGAATCCGCCAATGTTTCCTCCGCTGGAGAAATGCTGGCCGATCGCCCTGGCCACAATGATACGGATGCGGTTATCTTCATCGAGGGTCTCAAAAACCAGACGCAACTGATCGCGCTGCGGCATCGCAACGATATTGTATGGCGGGCGGTCGAGAACAATATCCGCGCGCTCATTTGCCTCGTCGATTTCGACGCGGAAGCCATCGAGCTTGGCGAGGCGGGGATCGGCAAAAGCATAGGAGACGGACATCAGTTTCTTCCCTTGTGGTTTGATAGTGTTAGCTATGATTTGATGGGGGCTGTTGTTCGATAACGTATTCGCCAGACACCAGCAGACGGCGCAGCAGTTTGCCTACCGGCGATTTCGGAATTGTATCGACAAAGATGAAGCGGCGCGGCCGCTTGAAATTCGCAAGGCCGGACGTTCGGCAAAATTGATCCAGTTCGGCGGTTTCTACTGCCGACTTACGCTTGACGAAGGCGGTAACAACGTTGCCCCAACGCTCGTCGGGAAGGCCGACGACTGCGACCTCCGAGACCGCCGGGTGTAGTGAAAGGCAACTCTCGATTTCCACCGGCGATACGTTTTCACCGCCGGTAATGATCATGTCATCGACGCGGCCGGTGACGAACAGATCGCCATCGTCATCAACAAAGCCGGTGTCGCCGGTGAAATACCAGCCGTCGCGCAGCGATTTGGCATCGGCGTCAGGACGCCGCCAATAACCCTCGAAGGACTCATCACCACCGAGCAGCGCGATGACCTCGCCTTCTTCCCCGGACGCCGCGATATCGGACGCGAACCTGGTGCCGAGCTTGACCACGCGGATCAATTGGTTGATGCCGGCTCGGCCCGCCGAGCCAGGCTTGGCGACGGCCTTCTGATCGACCGTGAGCGTATAGATCTCCGAACTGCCGTAGTGATTGACGAACAGATCCGGCTTGAAAGCCTCATCGAGCTTCTTCAATAACCCATCGGTCATCGATGCCCCGGCAAAGCCCAGCTTACGCACGCTCGATACGTCGGCGTCTTCGAATTGAGGGTGATAAACCAGATCGTGATAGAGCGTCCGGCACCAAATAGAGGTTGGTTATTTTCTCTGCCTCAATGGCCGACAGAGCCTGGACAGGATCATACCGAGGCAGGCAGACGAACGTGCCACCGATCAGCGACATTGCGATCAACGAGCGCACGCCCATGGTGTGATAGAGCGGCATCACGCCGAGGGTGCGCTCGCCGCGGCCATACATATTCTGCGCGACATGCGCGACGCCCGCCGCGCGTTCGGCGCAATGGCGGCGCGGCACTCCTTTCGGCCTAGACGTTGTGCCCGACGTATAGAGCATGATCGACCACGCATCGGCGGAGACACGCGGCGCGACACTTCCGGTCTGTCCGCCGATCATCTGCGCGAAGGGAACGGCGTTTCCACCAGCAGAGAGCCCGACCGCGATACGGCACAATCCACTAGCAAATACGGACGCTTCAACTGCCTCGGCCGAGACATCCTGATAGACGATCGCCCGCGCCCGCGAATCCAAAAGATAGAAATCGATTTCATCCACTTTTGCTCGCCAGTTGATCGGCGTAATGACCAGTCCCGCGACTTGGCAGGCCCAATGCAGCGTGGCCGCTTCCCAGCGGTTCTGCAGTGCCGTCACGATGTGATCGCCGGGCTTCAGGTCCAATTGATCAAACGCAGAGACCAGCGCGGATATCTTGCCGTGCCATTCCCGATAAGTGAGGCGCATCTCTCCGTCGATAATGGCGGGGGCATGAGGATCCCGCGCGACACTTGCGAGAAGGCTGGTACCGAGATCAAACATGACGGCTACACTCATCGGAACGTACAGGCGTCAACTCGGCGGCGGCTTCGATGGCTGCAAGAATGATGGGGGTATAACCGGTGCAGCGGCAGAGATGGCCACTGAGCAGATCCCGGATCTGATTTTCCGTCGGATTTGGATTGCTACGCAGAAAGGCATCCAGCGACATCAGGATGCCCGCTGTGCAGAAGCCACACTGCAGGGCATAGTTGCGTCGGAATGCGGCCTGCAGAACTGACAACCTGTCCGACGTCGGCGCGAGACCTTCCACGGTTCGGACGTCACATCCCTCGATCTGAACTGCGAGCGTCAGACACGCCCTTGTCAGCATGCCATCGACGGAAATCGTGCAAGCACCACATACGCCATGTTCGCAACCGACGTGAGTTCCCGTCGCGCCGATTTCGTGACGCAGAAAATCGGTTAGCAGCATGCGTGGTTCCGCATCGCCTGCGATGGGCTTCCCGTTGAGTACGAAATTGACATGATGCCTTTGGTCCGAATTCAGCCGAGGCATTGCACCGCCTCCTCAATGACTGCACGCCCGACCCGGCGCACTAGTTCGCGGCGATAGCGCCCGGTGGCATGGACGTCGTCACGCGCATCGAGTTCGTAGGCGAACACATTCAACGCATCGTCAAGCGCACTGTCTGCCAGGCGAGGCCAGTCGCGCACCTCCGGCTTGTCGGCAACGCCACCCACCGCAAGGCGAATGCCCTTGTCACTGACGATCGCCGCGCAAGCGACGATGGCGAAATCACCGTGCCGCCGTGCAATCTCTCGAAATCCATGGCCGCGTTCCGAGGTCACCGGAAACGACACCGCTTCAATCATCTCGTCGTCGGCGCGCGCGGTGCTCATCATCCCCGTGATATATTCGGCGGCTGGAACACCGCGGCGCTTCTTTAGGCTGCGCAAGTGAACGGTACCGCCAAGAGCAATCAGCGACAGCGGCAATTCCGCGCTTGGATCGGCATGGGCGATGGACCCGCAGATCGTGCCGCGACTCCGGGTCTGGACGTGTCCGGTCCACGGCAGCGCCAGCGCCACCAGCGGCAATTTCGCCGCGAGTTCGTCCCATCCCAGCAATTTGGCCTGCCGGACTCCCGCGCCGATGACAATCTGGCCGCTTGCTTCCTCGATGCGATCGAATGAGCCGACGCGCATGATATCGACCAGCACCTTCGGCCGCGCCAGCCGCATGTTGAGCATCGCCATGAACGATTGACCACCGGCGATGATACGCGCATCGGCACCCTCTTTGGCAAGTATCTCTAGCACTTCGTCGGCAGACTCTGCGCGGACATAATCGAAGACAGCGGGCTTCATTGGTGCCTCCCGATGAACCCGCGCAGCTTCGAAAAAAGGCTGCCGGACGATTCCGGGCCCCTGCCCGCATGGCGTGCAAGGCTCGAGAAGAATTGACCGATAATCACGCGCGCTGCGCCATCCAGCAGCCGACCGCCGATGCTGGCAACCTTGCCACCGATGGCGACGTCATATTTGTAATCGAGCGTTGTGCCGCCATCCTGGTCCGGCGTCAGAGTGATCCGGCCTTCGCCGCAGCCAAACCCGAGACCTCCTTCAGCCGACCCACCTAGCGTCACCGCATGCGGAGGGTCGAGGTCCGATAACTTGACCTCGGCGCGATAGCGGCCCTTCACCGGGCCGATGCCGAGCATCACATCGGCACGGAAGCAGGTGTCCGATATTTTTTCTACGTTGTGACAACCGGGAATGACCGCCTGCAATGTATTCGGATCGAGCAACATCGCCCACACCGCGGCAGGCACCGCGTTGACGCGTGCGCGCCCCTCGCCATGCAAACCACGCTCGCCGCGCGTCCGGGCGAGCGGGGCTGCGCGCGTGCCATTGGGCGCAGCGATCTCCTCGCCATGAATGAACACGGCCAACTTTGCCGGGACCAGCGGCAGTTCGATATCCTTCTCGCCCAATGCATCGGCGACCGCGTTCGCGATGCAGACCGGCGTCGACATACAGTTGCCTTCGCCGATGCCCTTGGCGCCCAGCGGCGTGAACGGAGAGGGAGTCTCCATGTGGATGATGACGGGATCTGGAATTTCCGTCGCAGTCGGCACCAGATAATCGGCGAAGGTGCCGCTCAGAAAGTTGCCGTCCGGCGCATAAGAAAATTCTTCGAACAGCGCCGCGCCAAGACCCTGACCGAAGCCGCCGCGAATCTGGCCATCGACCATGGCCGGGTGCAGAATTTTTCCGCAATCGTGCATCGTCACATAGCGGTCGATTCGTGTCGCGCCGGTAATGCGGTCAATTTCCACGCCGCAGAAGTCGAATATGAAGCCGTGACACAGCGACGAATTGATGTGGTCACCGTCATCAGGCGCGGTCAACTCCGGCGGGGTCCAGAACGCGGTTTCGCGAATGGTGTGGCCTACATCGTCCGGCAGCGAGCCAGGCGACCAATGGCTAAGAGCTGCCAGGCGCGAGAACGACAGCGCATTGTCGGGATTGGTGCTGGAGCCGACGCGGCCTTTTCCAAACACGATGTCGCTGGCGTCGATATTCAACTGAGCCGCCGCGATGCGTGCGAGACGCGCCGCAAGACGATCGGCTGCGATCTTGGCGGTTCCTGCGACCGCGGCAGCAAAACGGCTGGCGTAGTTTCCCGACGCGATAGACCAAGCGTCCTTGGCTGTATCGACCTCAGTGTTGACTCGCACATCTGAAGGCGAAATACCAAAGATGTCAGCAATCACCTGCGAAATTACGGTGCGATGACCCTGCCCCTGCGGGACCGACGCGACATGCACCGATACGGCCCCGACGGGATCGATCGATACCGTCGCTGTTGATTGCGCGCCATTCTTCGGCCCAGCCTTGCGCCGCTCGGCTGGCGTCAAGACCGTCGTGATGTAGCCCATGTTCGACACACTGGGTTCGACCACGGCCGCATAACCAATTCCATAAAGCCGTCCCTCGGCCCGAGCCGCGTCGCGGCGTTTCTTCAGCTCATCGAGATCACCCTCGCTGACGCCAAGATCGATGCCGGCGGAATAGTCGCCGGAATCGAGCAAAGCACCCGAGGCCGTGCGATAGGGAAAAGCATCTGATGGAACGAGGTTGCGCCTGATGACATCGAGCGGATCGAGACCGAGCTCGACGGCGATGCATTGGACAAGTCGCTCAAGCGCAAAATAAACCTGCGGGCCGCCAAAACCACGATTGAGCCCTGTTGGCGTCTTGTTGGTCACAACCACACGGTTTCGAACCGCGAGATGGCGGATGTCGTATGCCCCGGTGAGATTGCCGTGCATCCTGTAGAGCGTCGCCGGCTCCGGTGCGCGCAGATGGGCGCCGCAATCCTCGACCTGATCCCAGTCGAGCGCGAGAATTTTGCCGTCGGGATCGAC
>Ga0208080_1001503_pt1 | contig 11369 bp, 11 predicted proteins | sample NGESurdeep092012_3_FD_184476 | JGI IMG/M metagenome (GOLD analysis project Ga0208080, IMG submission 184476) | Arctic peat soil microbial communities from Barrow, Alaska - NGEE Surface sample 210-3 deep-092012 (SPAdes) | ecosystem: Environmental > Terrestrial > Soil > Wetlands > Peat ...
ATTTATTGACACTCGAACATCACTAGTTATGATGCAGGAGTGATGTTTGATAGGGATTCGGGTCCCGGGGCAGACCTATGATCACAGCGGTCGCCCGAGATCTCGATCCCGGGTGGCACGACGCCGATGCCGGCGGTCGCTGGACACGGTCAAGCAACGCGGTACGCTCGTGTGCGGCGTGAGCGCAGGCTTTGCCGGGTTCTCCACGCCGGATTCCCAAGGCAACTACAAGGGGCTCGACGTCGACTATTGCCGCGCGCTGGCCGCGGGAGTGCTCGGTGATGCCGGCAAGGTACGTTACGTCGCGCTCACGGCGCAGAACCGGTTCACCGCATTGCAATCGGGCGAGATCGACGTGCTCTATCGCAATTCCACGCAGACCTATCTGCGCGGTGTGACCCTTGGCCTGCGGCAGGGTCCAGTCAACTTCTATGACGGACAGGGCTTTGTCGTGAAGAGCGACAGCGGCGTCAAGGACCTCAAGGGCCTGAACGGCGCCACCGTCTGCGTCGCACAGGGCACTACCCATGAGGTGACGCTGGGCGATTACGGTCGAGCCAACGGGATCGAATGGAAACCACTTGTGTTCGACCGCACCGATACGATGTACCAGACATTCTTTGGCGGTCGTTGCGATGTTATGACCCAGGACGCCTCGGCGCTTGCGGGCGCCGTCACAACGGCGGCATCGAATCCCGCCGACTATACGGTCCTGCCGCAGACCATCAGCAAGGAACCGCTCGGGCCGTTCACGCGCAACGGCGACGAAGTGTGGACCGACATTATCGCCTGGCTTCACTACGGCCTCGTCGAGGCGGAGGAACTCGGCGTGACCGCGGCCAATGCCGACGAAATGGCCAAGTCCAGCAACGTGCCGGCTGTTCAGCGTTTGCTCGGCACTGCCGGCGAACTCGGATCGCGGCTCGGTCTCGACAACAAATGGATGTTGCAGGCAATCAAGGCCGGAGGCAATTACGGCGAAATCTTCGAGCGCAATGTCGGCAAGGCAAGCCCGCTGAAGCTCGATCGCGGCCTGAACGCGACCTGGAGTTAAGGGCGGCCTGATGTACGCGATCCCCTTTAAGTGAAGCACTGCGGCGACGCACCGGGTTGACACAAACTGCGCGGCCGCCAGACTGTTTAACATGCGCATTACCCTCGGGAGGAACGCGCTGAGCACGATCGGATCGTGACGGAAGCGTCACGAGAATTGCGCGGCTGTGACCTGTTGTCCTTGAGCAGTATAGCATGGCGGCGGTGCGGGTCGCCGAGACGTCAGGTCGGCCGGTCCTCACGACACCGGATAGTGCGGTGCTGAAGTTGAAGCAGATGTTTGCGGTTGTCGTAGAAAAGAATGTCGGCGCTGAACCATCCAAAATCAGCTCGCGGGGTTTGCGCCAAATAACATACCGCCCGCTCAGAGGAACATGAAATCGAGCGGGAAAGCGATAATCAAAGTGGCCAAATACACGAGCGTGCTTTGTTTCATTTTGGCCCCATTGGATAACGGCTAAGCTTCTACTCCTATTGCGAGGTGCTTTTTAGATGTGAACGGCCGCTCTGCGCCAACAGCGGTCATTTGCCGCCAATCGAGGCGGCAAATGTAGCCCTTTCTTCGATCGCTTGGCCAAAGGCTCCGATTACCTTGCGACTGAAGCTCGAATCGCCGACTGCTGGGTGGACGTATCGCCCATCGCGCATTCCCGCCAAACCGGTGTTGTGCAGTCCGCGGGCCAACCGCCGCCGAGCGCCATGAACAGCGCCGCGGTATCGGATAGGCGATTGGCTTCCGTCTGCACGCGGATTACTGATGCGGTCAGGTAGGTCTGCTGCGCATTGAGGACGGCGAGTTGATTGACCTGACCGGCGTTCAACTGCTTCTGAACGATTTCGAGGCTGGCCTTTGCAGTATCTTCCGCGCGTCGCGCCGCCTTCGCTGCGCGCACATCCGATTGCAGTGCGCGCAAAGCGTCCGCAACATTCTGGAATGCGGTAATGACGGTGGCGCGATACTGGGCTTCGGCCTGATCAAGAGCTGCCTCAGCCGCCTTCTGTTTGTTGTAGAGCGTAAAGCCATCGAAGAGGGGCGCGGTTGCACTCGCTGCGAGCGTATAAAATCCGGTTCCGGGCGTAAAGCTCTGGGCGAAGTTGTAGGCGGTAGACCCGCCGTTGGCCGAGAGCACGAGATTTGGAAGCCGAGCAGCGATCGTTCCACCAACCTGAGCGCTCGCCGCATGCATGTTGGCTTCCGCTGCCCTCACGTCGGGTCGCTGTTCAACAAGCTTGCTGGGCAGGCTGATCGGCGGGTTTGCCGGCAACTTAAAACGCGCAAGATCGAATTTCTGCGCAATCTCATCGGCTGACAATTGTCCGGCGAGGACAGTCAGCAGATCGCGTTGCTGGGCCAACTGCTTCTCAAGCGGTGGAAGCAGTTCTTCCGCTTGTGCGAGAGCTGCGTCCTGTGCGAGCACGTCAGCTTGCGCCGCCTGCCCGAAACTGAACTGACGCTTCAGAATATCGAGAAGGTTACGTTCAATTCTGATAATTCGCTGGGTCGCAGCGATCTGGCCACGAAGCGATGCCTCTTGAATAGCGGCTGTCACAACGTTGCTCGTAAGCGTGAGATAGGCGGCCTCAAGCTGAAAGAGCTGCTGCTCCGTTACTGCGTTTAGGCTCTCGACGGCCCGAAAGCTGCCGCCCCAGATATCTGGTACGAAAGACACCGTTAGCTGATTGGTCACCAGCGTGTACTGGGTCTGCGGTACGGACCCAAGATCGCCAAATACGGCGCCGGTATTGGAGAATAGCTGCTTCGAGGACGTTGAATTGCCTGTCACTTGCGGAAAGAACAGTCCGCGTTGGGCCTGTGCGTTGTATTGAGCTACTCTGATCGCCGCCTCGGCAGCCTGCAGATTTGGATTATGGTCGACCGATTGTTTTACGAGATCGTTGAGTGGTTGGGATTTGAACGCCGACCACCAGCGCGCCGAAACGTCTGCGCCGCTGACGAAGTGCTGTCCAGCAACGCGAGGCGCGCCTGGTCCCGGGCTTGGCGAGTTCAGCTTTCCCGGTACGTAGCCGGCGACGTCTGGCGCTGCCGGCGGAGTGAAATTCGGTCCGACGGCGCAGCCGGAGATCGACACGCCAATCACGCCCAAAAGCACTATGCGTGTCAACGATCGACAGCGGTTACGGATTCTCCTCGCTCCCCATGTGCCATGAGGCTGAAGGCGGCCGAACCGTTTTCGACGGAGCATGTGATCAGCTACCGACATGACGCCCGATGTCATCCTTCCCTGTTGTGTTCTGCGATCAAACCGGTTTCGCTGATTGCGGTAGACGGCACTTCGCGACCGAGAAAGATTTTTCGGAGCGCAGGTGCGACGACGAGCAGCAGCAGCGGTCCGATAAACATGCCACCGACGACCACTGTCGCTAAGGGACGTTGCACCTGACTGCCGATCCCGTGAGAGATTGCCGCCGGAAACAACCCGACCCCTGCTGACAGGGCCGTCATCAGCATCGGGCGCATGCGCTGCTCGGCGCCGCGAAACACCGCCTCGCCGACATCCATGCCAGAGGCGCGGAGTTCGCGGAAATAGGTGATGTTGAGTATGCCGTCCATCACGGCAACGCCGAACAGGGAGATGAAACCGATCGCCGCCGAGACGCTGAAATCAAGACCGGCAAGATAAAGCGCGATGAGTCCGCCGCCGATCGCGAAGGGAATACCGGCGACGGCTAGAAGGCTGTCACGCAGTGAATTGAACAGGCCATACAGCAGTACGAGGATCAACAGCAGGGTGATCGGAACGACAATCAGCAGCCGCTCCTTTGCATTTTGCAGGTCTTCGAACTCACCTGCCCAGAGAATCTGGTACCCGTTCGGCAGCTTGACCGCTCTGGCAACCCGCTCCTGAGCTTCGGCGACGGTACCTCCAAGGTCACGACCGCGGACGCTGAATTTGACCGGAATATAACGCTGGCTGCGCTCGCGATAGATGAAAGAAGCCCCGGTATCCAACGAGATATCGGCCAGTTCGCTCAGTGGAATGTAGGCATTGGTCCCTGCCGGCGTTTGATAGGCCACCTTCACGGTGCGAACCGCATCGATGCTGTCGCGAAACTTGGGATCGAGCCGGACCGCAAGACTGAACTGCCGATCTCCTTCGAGAACGGTCGTCGCTATTGTTCCTCCGAGAGCCGCCTGCACTACGGTATTGACATCACCGGTGTTGAGGCCGTATCGGGCCGCTTTTTCGCGGTCGATCCTGATATTGAGGTTTGGCTGACCGAGCAATCGGAAAATGCCGAGGTCCGCGACACCCTGGACTTTGGCCACCTCCGCCCTCACCTGAGTTGCGAGCGATTCCAGTGTCTGAAGGTTTGGTCCAACAATTTTGACCGAATTGGCGCCTTTGACGCCCGACAGCGCTTCTTCAATGTTGTCCTGGATATATTGGGAGAAATTGAACCCGATGCCCGGCAGTTCCTCGCTGAATTCTTTTTGCAGTTCTTCGGTGAGCGTTTCCTTGGTTAGGCGGGCCGGCCATTCGTCGAAAGGTTTCAACGGCGCAAATAACTCAACATTGGAGAACGGCGATGCGTCGCTGCCATTATCGGGACGACCGTGCTGCGACACCACGGTGATGACCTCGGGATGCCTCAGCAGGATTTCGCGCATCTTGCCCGTCGCGGCCGTGCCGGCATCGAGCGAGATTGTCGGCGGCATCGATGCCCTGATCCAAAAGTTGCCCTCCTCCAACGCCGGAAGAAATTCGCTGCCAAGCCGCAACGCCGCGCCGACGCTCAACACCAGAAACGCGATCCCCAACAGAACCGCAATCCTGGTGCGGGAAAGCGCCCAGCGAAGCACCGGGGTATAGGACGAGCGCAAGGCCCGAACGATAACCGTCTCGGTCTCCTCGATTTCTTTGGGAAGCACCAGTGCCGCCAGCACCGGTGTTACGGTGAATGTCGCCAGCAATGCACCGGCAAGCGCGTAGCCATAGGTTCGCGCCATCGGCCCGAAAATCTGACCCTCTACACCCTGCATCGTAAACAGCGGCACGAACGCCGTCACGGTGATGGCGGCCGTAAAGAGCACGGCCTTGTCGACCTGGAGCGCGCTGACGAAGATCAAACGCAAACGCTCGGCCCATCGCTTGTTCAGAGGATCGTGACCTGTCGTCGAAGTCGGATCAGGGCCCCAATATCCCTCTGCCAATCGACCGAGGAGCGATTGACGGTGTTCGGACGTCGACTGGAAATTCCGATAGATGTTTTCCATCATGATCACAGCGGAATCGACGATGATGCCGAAATCGACCGCGCCGAGCGACAGCAGATTGGCGTCCTCGCCCCTCAGCACAAGAATGATGATGGCGAAGAAGAGAGCGAACGGAATGTTCGCGCCGACGATAATGGCGCTGCGCAGGTCTCCCAGGAAAACCCACTGGATCACGAACACCAGCAGACAACCAAAAACGAGGTTGTGCAGCACCGTGTGCGTTGTCACTCCGACAAGCGAGCTGCGATCGTAGTACGGAACGACCTTGACCCCTGGGGGCAGGCTCCCATCTAGTTGAGTTTTGCGACTTCAGCCTGAACAAGCGGAATGATGTCGTTGGTGTGCTGGGTCCGCCCCATCACCACGATCGCCGTTGCAACATCATCTTCCTTGTCTCGGCCCGCGATGCCAAGCCGCGGAACATAGCCGACGGAGACCTTGGCAACATTCTTGATTTGAATCGGAAGGCCGCCCGACTGGGTCAGGACAACGTTTTCGATGTCCTCCACCCTGTAACCCTTGGTTACATCGTTCGCCCCTCCACTATCAATCAGCCCGATGCCTCGGATATTGACCGATTGTTGGCCGATCGTGATCTCACGGCCGCCGACATTGATATTTGAATTGGCGAGCGCCGCGATGAGTTGCGGAACGGTGATGTTGTAGGCCTCCAGTTTCTGCGTATCCGCTTCCACGCTGAACTGTTTGGTCGTGCCGCCCCAGCTGTTGATCTGGACCACTCCCGGAATGGTCAGGAGGCGGCGCGTGACAACATAGTCCTGCAAGGTGCGCAGATTGGTCAGACCGAAATGCGGTGGGCCGACGAGCTGGTAACGATAGATCTCACCAACCTTACTCGATTGCTGAATCGTCGGCACCAGATTGCCCGGCAGGTTGACATTCTGCTGCAGACTGATCGACGCCTGGGTGAGAGCGAAGTAGTAATCTACTCCGTATCGGAAGGTGACCCTGACGAACGACAGGCCGTAGAACGACGTGGACCGGATATTGACCACACCGGGCGTTGGATAAAGCCCGACTTCCATCGGAACCGTGTAATATTTCTCCATCTCCTCGGCGGAGAGGCCGGCCGCTTGCGCGGTGATTTCGAGAATGACCGGCGCCGGGTTCGGATAGGCCTCGATATTCAGCTTCGTAAATGACACCAGTCCCGCCGCGCAAAACACCACGAGACCCAGCACAATGATCGCGCTGCGCGTTAACCCAAACTCAAGTACGGACTTTATCAATGGGCCCCCGGTGATCGTCGAATTGGCGCGCGACGGGGTTTAACCGTCGGCTCCCAGCAGAAGCTTGTTGCTGAGAAAGACCGCGCCATCGGTGACAACCAGTTCGCCGGGCACCAGACCCTCCAGTATCTGACTCCAGCCACCCTGTTGCTGGATGCCAACCCTTACAGTTCGCTTCACAAAGCGGCGGCGGTCGGTGGTGACCCATACCGTCATCGTCCCGTCACCCTCTCTGACCACCCCCTCGACCGGAACGGCAGGAGATTGGGCCGGATCGCCCATCCGGATCACAAAACTTGCAAACATTCCCGATCTCAGGAGGTGCTGCGGGTCGGCGATCTCCGAGCGGACCAGCTGTCGATGGGTAGTCGGGTCGATCATCGATCCAACCGTCGTGACGTGGCCGTGGAAAACCGTATCCGGATAGGCCGGCACCTTGACCTCCACCTCCTGGCCCAGTCTGTAGGCAGGCGCATCGGTCTCGATGACATTGGCGATCATCCACATCGTGGACAGATCCGCGACCGAGTAAGGCGCAGGCGCATTGCCCGGCTGAGTCAGGAACCCTGGAGCCGCATTGCGTGCGATGATCTTGCCCGAGATCGGACTCGGCACCAGCAACGTGGAGTCTACCTTTCGCTGCGCGAGGATTTGCTCGATTTCCGGGTCGGTCTTTCCGAATATCCGAACGGAATTCTTTGCCGCCTTGAAGTTGCCTTCCGCGGTCTGTTGGTCAGACGTGGCCTGGTCGACATCCTTCTGCGCGCTGCCCCCTGCCCTCAGAAGTTGCGTCGCGCGCGCGAGCGTTCGCGTCTGAAGCTCAAGCACGCCGGCGCTCGCCAAAAGCGCGGATTCCGCCTGCAGGAGATCGGGACTATCGATCGTAAACAGGATATCGCCCTGCTTGACCTCATCCCCTAGATTGAAAAATGCCTTTATTATCTTGCCGGGATATTGCGAGAACACCTGCACCAGCATGTTTTGGTTGAAATCGATGGTGCCGACCGCCGTCTTCAACAACTCAAAATTGCGCAATTCCGCCGGCCCGATTTTCAGCGATCCGGTCTGCTTCTCGGTCAGTTCGACAAATTGTGGCGCAGGGTCTCCATTCGAAGCGGTCTGAATCGCTGGCGTGCGATCACTTGTGCCCGCCTCGACGTTGCTCGAGCCCGCAAAATACCGGCCGCCGGCGATTGCCGAAGCGAAGATAACGAACAACACGGCGAGTGTGATGTTCTGCTTCGAAATGGCGCCAAACTTTCTCACGTCGGTCTTCCCATCGGCGGCCTGCGGGCCGCCCAGCGGTCAGGTGTTCACGACCGTCGTTCGTCTGCGGAATATTCTCTCAGCCGATTTAGACCGCCTCGCTTACGCGAACCTTACAAAGCGCGCCTGCCATGCGACCTAATCCCGTTATTGCGGATGTCATAGATCAAGCATCAAAATGACCCTATAATTGCCTCGGTCTGTATTGAATCGGCCTCTAGCCAGAATTGAATCGAGAATAGCATGCCATTGGGTGGCGTTCGGATTGCAGGGATCATTCTTCGCGCGCTGTTCATCGGTATCCTGATTGTGGTGACCGCGCGCGTCGCCAGTCCCCAAACCGAGAGTTTCTGGTCGGCATACGAGACACCTGGTGATCTGATCCGAATAGCCCTGGGTTTTTCCGTATGCCTTTGGCTCGCGGTGCACGTGTTCATTCTGCCCAAGGACGCTGAAGCGTATCGCACCTGGCTATATCTCGGCCTCGCGGTTTTGCCCTTGGCCCTCATCTGCGCCATCGTCATCTGGTAAGGCATCAATACGCGATCGGATTCCTTGAATTTGATGGCCTTTCGGCCCGGAGAGCGGCGTCAGCCATTAGCTCCCTTACGCGCTATGCGGATGCATGCTTACACCAACCTTACAGATCGTTTCGTCAGGCCAACCGATGCTTGCATGGGCCCTTGAATCGTCTCATGGCTATGCGTGACTGGGACTGTTGGGTAGCGGAATATGCGATTGTTGATCGTCGAAGACAACGAGCAGCTTGCCGAGCTTTTAAGGAAGGGACTGCAAACGGCGGGCTACGAAACCGACGTGCTGTCTTCTCTTGAAGAAGCGAGCACGGTTCTTCGAACGACTTTCTACGCCGCCCTCATCCTCGACCTGGGATTGCCGGACGGCGATGGCCTGACACTCCTGCGCGAACTACGACACCACAACAATCCAATTCCGGTCCTGGTCCTTACCGCGCGTGGTGGGCTGCATGATCGCGTCCACGGCCTGCGCAGCGGAGCCGACGATTATCTGGTGAAGCCGTTTGCGTTGGAGGAACTAGTCGCGCGGCTGGAAGCTCAATTGCGGCGGCCCGGCCATCTGCTTGGCAGCTCCCTTCGGATTGCTAACCTCGAATTCGACACCCGAAACCGGCAAGCGTCGATCGATGATCAGCCCCAGGTCCTGTCGGCCCGAGAAACTGCGGTGCTTGAACTGTTGATGCGCAGCAAGGGGCGCGTGGTTTCCAAGAAGCAGGTTGAAGATCACATCTTTGGACACTCGGGGGACGTCGCGTCAAACGCGATCGAGGTGTACGTTCACCGTCTGCGCAGGCAGCTTTCGGAGCGAGGCGCCAAGGTACAAGTCCATACAATTCGTGGAGTTGGCTACCTCATCGCAGAGGAAAAGTAGCGTGCTCAGGTTCAAGTCGATCATTTCCCGCATCGTGATTCTGCATGTCGTTGCCGTCGTCATTACCTCCATTTTCATGTCTTTCGCGCTGTCGTGGTTGTTGAACTATGCAACAAACAACATCCACAACAAGGCGATGCAGGAACAGGCAGTTGCAGTTGGGGAACATCTAATCGCGCGACCTGACGGCAGTCTCGAACTGAACCTTCCGCTGGACCTGCTCGGGCTGTATTCGCAGGCATACGGGCGTTATTCGTATGCAGTGATCGATGATCGGGGTCGCGTTCTGTTTTCCTCGCTTATCGATCACGCAGCCCTGTTTCCTACCGATGCCAGAACCGACGATGTCGAGTTTTTGCAGCAACGGCGTGGCGACGCTACGGTGTCTGGCGCCAGCATAGAGAAGACTGTCGGCGCGCAGACCGTCTGGATCCAGGCCGGTGAAGACCTGGCCAACCGCGATGTGCTGATCGATGATATCGTCGCTGATTTCTATAAAAATGTCGGATGGATTACACTGCCCATCCTTTTGGTGCTGCTAATAGCGGATATTGCGATCTTCCGTCGCGCCCTGCGCCCCCTACGGCAGGCCTCGGAGATCGCCAGCCACATTGGACCAACGCGTACCGGCCTTCGTTTGCCTACCGAAGAAATTCCACGCGAGGTACGCCCCCTCGTATTGGCCGTTAACCAGGCGCTGGACCGGCTTGAAGAGGGTTTTCGGATTCAGCGCGACTTCACTGCGGATGCCGCGCACGAACTGCGCCCCCCCTGAGTATCCTGCGAACTCGCCTCGATATTCTCGAAGACGAGCAAATAGGCCACGCTCTACGGCAGGACGTAGAAGGAATGGCGCACATCATCAGTCAGTTGCTCGACATTGCGGAACTGGATGCGTTCGTCGTTGATCCCCTCGAAAAAGCCGATCTTCGGTCGGTGGCCGCCGAGGTCGCAGAATTTGTTGCACCACTAGCGTTAGCGCAGCGAAAGGACATCGCCCTGCTGGGCGCGAGGGAACCGGTTTGGGTCAAAGGCAATCCGGAGATGCTGAGCCGTGCAATCCGAAACCTTGCGGAAAACGCGATAAACCATACCGCTCCGGGAACGACCGTGGAATTTGTCGTCGAAGAAAACGGGACGGTGAGCATTCTTGATCACGGACCAGGCGTGGCTGAAGACGAGCGCAAGCTTATTTTTCAACGCTTCTGGCGACGCGATCGCAGTAAGGCGGGAAGCACGGGTCTTGGCCTGTCCATCGTTCAGCGCATCGCCGAGTTGCATTCTGCGACGGTCACCGTGGAAAATCGGCTTACGCGGGGCGCTCAGTTTTCGATCCGCTTCCTTGCTACCGGTAAAGCAACCGAGAAAGCTTCGAGTGAATGAATTATCTCACAAATATCGCAGCAGCCATCGTTGGCTGGCGTGTGCGGTAAGTTGAGCGAAAATTAGGAGGTCGACGATGCCCTTGGACAATCCACACGCTTCGAACGTTTTGTTTGGTCTTGAAGTGAGCCTCACGGGAATGGTGAATGTCATGGTGCTGGAGACTGACCTTCATCTGAATGTGCGGCATCCGCGACATGACGCGCAGGCGGTCAACAAGCTGCTTGTGGACGCGCGCAAGTATTTGGAGAGGAGCGGAGACCAGGTCACTAAGATTAGTATCGTTTCCATTTGTAGTGACCAGATGTAAGGCACAATATGGCTGTCGCTGAATCTGATCGGAGCTATCGTATTTCGGTGAGATGCCGGATATGTTGAATTATTAGCGCGTTCAAAAGCGCCTATCTCAAGACCTCGAACCGCAGAATGCCCGCTTCGCGCTGCCGGCTTTTTTCAGGCGGCTCCGCCACCCGATTGCGCTGGCCGCGCTGACGCCGAAGCGCTCGGCGGCCTGTCGGCATGATAGACCGCCATCAATCGCGGCGATTACCCTTTGGCGAAGATCAACGGAAAGTGCCCTGGCCATGCATGCCAGCCTCCTTCGCCAGCATGAAGCTTGAATCTGACTCGAGTCATCTTGGGAATCCCCGACGATTCATTCTGATCGAAAAATGCTCTAGCCGGGCATAAACATCAGCACAGCCGCTAGACCCATGACTGCTGTCGCGATCCAGCCGAGGATCAGGATCGACCGGCTTGAGGTGAATGCGCCC
>Ga0208080_1001505_pt1 | contig 11367 bp, 8 predicted proteins | sample NGESurdeep092012_3_FD_184476 | JGI IMG/M metagenome (GOLD analysis project Ga0208080, IMG submission 184476) | Arctic peat soil microbial communities from Barrow, Alaska - NGEE Surface sample 210-3 deep-092012 (SPAdes) | ecosystem: Environmental > Terrestrial > Soil > Wetlands > Peat ...
GCGCGACTCGCCGGCGCGATCGGGCTTCGGGACGACCTTCATGAAGCAGCCGCAGAACCAGCACTGCTCGTCGCAGAAGGGGAGATGGACGTACAGGGACACCGGCGACTTCTTCGCGTTCGCGCGCGCGCAGGCAGCCTCGGCGTCCCCGGGTGTCGCGTCGGTCCACTCGGGCGCGGTCGGATAGGACGTGTAGCGGGGACCCTGGACGTTGTACTTCTCGAGCAGCTCCGTGGTCATCGGGAGCGTCTCGCCGCCGAGGCGGATCGGAATGGCGCTCACGGGCGCGAGGTTAGCACCCGTCGCGTCGGTTCCCGCGTCCGGTGCAGGTGCACTCACGGACCGTCGGGCCCCGCCGGTGTCAGCTCCCGATGGGCATCGCCACCGCCCCGAGGCGGTTCGTGGCCGTGTCGCGCACGCCGACGAAGAGGCGGCCTTTCCAGCGGTGGTCGATGCTGAAGCGCGAGTCCTTGCGGAAGAACGCTCCGTCCACGGCCGCTTCCTTGCCGAGCTCGACGGAGAACGGGATGACCATCGGCTCCGACGCCCGGCCCTCTTCGTCGACCGCGGAGATCAGGAGCTCGAGCTTCGCGTGCCTGCTGCTGCCGCGGTCCTCGGCGTAGACGCCGGAGACGGGCACGAGGACGTCGAAGGGGAGCGCGTCGTCCGTGCGCTTCGAAATCGGGGACTTCATCTCCACGGCGATCGCAAAGTCGCCCTTGGGCGCTTCCGACGAGAGGAGGAGCCCCGCGAAGCGCGCGCGGGCGGCGGTCTCGGCCGTTAGGGAGCGCTGGCCCGCCGCCGTGCGCACGACGAGGCCGGGACGCGCGACCTCGACGCGGATGTCGCGCCGCGCGGACGTGCCGTCCGGCGGCGTGAAGCCGAGGCGGTAACGCCTCGCGAGGAGGCGCGACTCGTCGAGGATGAGGTCCGCGGGCTTGTTCGAGAACCCGAGGCGCGCGCCGCCCGTCGCCGCCGTGATGAGCGCGAACGTGTCGTTGCGGAACTCAAACGTGTCGGTCCGGTCGCCCTCCGTGGACTTGTCGGCGGGCCGCAGCGTCGCGGCCGAGTCGCTGATCCGTCCGGTCGTCGCGAGGGAATTGATCTCGGCCTTGGCGTTCGGCGAGTCGAGGCCCGTCGGGTCGAGGGCGACGATCGTCGCGCGGGCGAGCAGGGCCTGCGATTCGGCGTCCTTCGCTTCGCCGAGGAAGTTCCAGAGGCCGCGCGCCGAGTAGGAGTTTCCGTTCGTCGAGAGGATGTCGGCCGACGGGGCCGGGCTTCCGGGCCCGGCGCCCGTGCGGAAGACCGTTTGCCCCATCGCGCCCGAGCCGGCCGCGCCGCCGATCGGCTCGATAAAACCCATGGGCGAGATCGGGCCCGAGAGGACGACGACCGTCTTGGGCTCGGGCCGGTTCGCGACGCTGTCGAGGACGGTCGTAAAGTTGCGGAGCATCTGGCGCGACTGGCCCGCCCACTCGACGCCGCGCGCCTCGGAGAAGACATACGACCTCGGGAGCATCCTCGCGGGCTTCTCGAGCGCCTTCTTCAGCGCGGCACGATCCGTCGTGAAGGCCTGCAGTCGGCGTACGCCGTTGTCAAGGAGGTAGACCGCGGCGGGCTCGCCCTCGGGGAGCCGGCCCGCGTACGCGCGGAATGCGTCGAGGCCCGCGTTGCGCGCCCGGAGGTCAGTATGGAGGTCCGAGATCACGAAGACCGTGCTGTGCGCGCGGCGCGTGGGAAGGGCCGCACCGGGAGCGGCGGGTGCGCCGGCGGTCGAAGGGTCAGCCGACGCGGCAGCCATCGTGGGAGCGCCCGCGGCCGGCGGCGCCTCGAACCAGTCGAGCGGCATCTCCTTGCCGTTCACGAAGAGCTTGAAGTCGTTTTTCGTGAGGCCCTCGACGGGGACACCCTTCGAATCGAGGACGAGCACCTCGACCTCGGCCGCGACGGCCTCGACGGAGCCCTTGACGGGCCGGGCCGCGTCGGGGACCTGCGCCTGGACGGGAGCGGCGAGGAGAAACGTCAGAGCGGCGGCCGCTGTTTTCTTCATGAAGGGCCTCCAGTTTTTCTGGTCTAGCACGTAACGTGCCGAGTGGACAGGGACGAATCGTCCCCGGGGCGGGACGAAAGCTCCCAATTCCGTTCTCAATCCGCGTGGCGGCACGCTCGCAGGCAGATGTGGCGCGTGCAGGGGGCTGGCGACCCGCCGCGCTGACGTCTCCGTCCGGCGTCCCGCCTCAGGAGGGCAGCGGGGCGCGCGCCGCCGCGACGAACGCGGCGACGTTCTCAATCGGCGTGGGGGGCAGGATGCCGTGGCCGAGGTTCACGATGTGGCCGACCGGGCCGGCCGCGCGGCGCGCGGCGAATACGGCCTCCCTCACGCCCTCCGGCGTTCCGAGGAGGACGCCGGGGTCGACATTTCCCTGCAGCGCCTTGCCGTTCGCGCGCTTGCGTGCCTCGTCGAGCGGGAGCTTCCAGTCGATGGAGAGGACGTCGACCGGCATTTGCGCGAACGAGTCGACGAGATGCGCCGAGCCCGACGCGAAAAGGACGACGGGCACCCGTGAGCGCCGCGGCAGGTGCGACACGAGCCGTTCGGTCGCGGGGCGCGCGAAGCGGTCGTAGTCGGCGCGCGAGAGCTCGCCCGCCCACGAGTCGAAGACCTGGACGACGTCGGCGCCGGCCTCGATCTGCGCGGCGAGGTACTTGCCGCAGGCGTCGGCGAGCTTCGCGAGAAGCTCTTCGAGCAGCTTCGGCTCGCGGTGCATCATCGCCTTGACCGTCGCGAACGACTTCGACGAGCCTCCCTCGATCGCGTACGTCGCGAGCGTCCATGGCGCCCCGCAGAACCCGATCGTGGCCGCCGCGTTGTGGACGATCCTCTTGAGGCCGCGGTGGATCTCCGTCACGAACGCGGTCTCGACGTTCGGATCGAAATCGTGGAGCCTCGCCACGTCCCGCGCCGTGCGGACCGGGCTCGGAAGCTGCGGCCCTCCCTCGTCGAGCCGGACCTCGATGCCCATCGGCGGAAGAGGGATCAGGATGTCGGAGAAAAAGACGACGCCGTCCATGCCGAAGCGCCGGAAAGGCTGGAGCGATACCTCGATGGCGGCCGGGACGTCCGCGCACAGCTCGAGGAACTTGAGCCGCTTGCGGACCTCACGGTACTCGGGCAGGTAACGTCCGGCCTGGCGCATGAGCCATACGGGCGGGAGATCCGTCGGACGGCCGAAGGCGGCGTCGACGAAGCGCTGGCGGGACGGAGCCGGAGCGGTGGCGGGCATGGCGCGGGAGGTTAGCATCGCGATGCGCGACGAATCGTCAGGGCCTTGCGCCGGCCCACGAGAGGACGCTTGCACGGAAGAGAGCGACGGCTTCCGGCCGTGAGGGTTCCCTGATGCATCCGTACTGATCCTCGCCCAGCGGGGATTCCTATAATCCCCGATGTGACCGAGGCCGCGCAGCTCGCTTCGACGCTCGGGTGGGTGGCCCTCGTCGCATACGCCCTTTCGTCGGTTCTCTACACGACGTCGCTCTTCCGGACGGCCGCGTCGATCGGCCGGTCGGCGACCGCCTTCGCGATCCTCGGCGCCGTCTGCAACTTCGGCACGCTCTACGCGCGCTCCCTTGCGCTCCACACCGTGCCGTACCGCGACCTTCTCGGCTCCATGAAGCTCTTCGGCTTCTTCCTCGCCGTGCTGAACATCGTGCTCGAGCTTCGCCACAGGGACCGCTCCCTCGGGCCGTTCCTGATGCCCGTGGCCCTCGTATTCCTCCTGTTCGCGGTCGTGCAGACGACGCCCGTCCACAAGGACGCGCCGGAGCTGAAAGGCCCGGTCTTCGCCCTCCACGTCACGCTCAACATGCTCGCGTACGCCGCGTTCGCGGTCGCCTGCGCTCTCTCGCTGCTCTACGTGGTCGTGGGGCGTTCGCTCAAGAAGCGTGCCTTCACGGGCCCCGCCTCGCGGCTCCCGAGCCTCTCATACCTCGAGCGCGCGAACCGCACGTCGCTTTTCCTGGGCATCCTCTCCCTCTCGGTCGGGGTCCTCCTCGGTCTCTTCTGGGCGTCACGCATGTGGAGAGGAGAGCACCCGCTGTGGGCGCTCGACCCGAAGATCTGGTTCGCGCTCGCGACGCTCGCGTTCTACGTGTTCGTTCTCGTGCGCGCGCATCGGGGCGCCGCGCCCGTCTCGACGGCCCGGCTCTCGATCGCCGGGTTCGTGCTCGTCCTGCTCTCCTATACGGCCGTCAACCTCCTCGTCAGTAAGCTGCACGATTTCACCTCATGAACCTGCTCTTCGTCGGATGGGACCATCACGCCGCGCCTCTCGATCTGAGAGAGAGACTCGCCTTCACGCCGGAGAAGGTGCGCGAAGCGCTCGACGGGCTCTTCCAAGAGCACATCCTGTCCGAGGGCGCGATCGTGTCCACGTGCAACCGCGCCGAGATCTACGGGATGTCCGACCTCGAGGACGGGCTCGACGCGCTCGCCGGGTTTTTCTCGCGGTTTCACCGCGTGGATGACGCGCTGCTGCGCCGGACGGCTCTCTCGGGCCATGGCGACGCGACGGTGAGGCACCTCTTCCGCGTCGCCGCGGGCCTCGACTCGATGGTCCTGGGCGAGGCGCAGATCCTCGGGCAGATCCGCGAGGCGCACCGCCTCGCGACGGCGGCGGGCACGGTTCGCACCGTGACGAACCGGCTGTTCATGAGCGCGCTCGAATGCGGCAAGCGCGTCCGCGCCGAGACGGCGCTCGGCCAGAAACCGACATCCGTCGCGGGTCTCGCGCTCCTCCTCGCGGGTCGCATCTTCGAGTCGCTGAAAGACAGGAGAGTTCTCCTGATCGGCGCCGGAGAGACGGCCGAGCTCACGGCCCGGCTTCTCGCCGCCGACGGCGTCTCGGAGATTCTCGTCGCGAACCGCTCGCACGAGAACGGTGAGGCTCTCGCCGCGGCCATCCGCGGCCGGGCGGTGCGGTGGGAAGACCGTGCCCGGGCGGCGGCGGCCGTCGACCTCGTCCTCTCGGCCACGAACGCGACCGAACCCGTTCTCACCGCCGGGGCCCTGCGCACCGCGCTTCACGGCGCGCCGCGCCGCGGCCCGCTGCTCGTTCTCGACCTCGCCGTGCCGCGCGACGTCGAGCCCGAGGTCGGTGAGCTCTCCGACGTCTACCGCTACGATCTCGACTCCCTCCAGGAGATGGCGGCGGTGAACGCGCGGGCGCGCGCGGGCGAGGTGCCGCACGCGGAGGCGATCGTCGAGGAAAGCGTCCGGAGATTCCAGGAGTGGTGGGGCGGACTCCTGCAGGGCGACGTCGTGCGCGGCCTGAGGGAAAAGCTCGAAAGCATCCGGCGCGCCGAGCTCGAGAAGCACGCCGGCAAGCTCGCCGCGCTGGACCCGTCCGCAAGGGCCGCAGTCGAGCGCCTCACGGAGACCCTCGTGGCCCACATCCTCCACGACCCGACGGTGGGTCTGAAGGGAGGGGACGGCTCCGAGCGTCTCGAGCGCGCCGCGGCCGTGCGCGCCCTTTTCCGCCTCGACGAGAGGCCGAAATGACCACCGCCACCGCCACGCGCCCGCTTCGGATGGGCACGCGTGCGAGCGCGCTGGCGCGCACCCAGTCGGACGCCTTCGCGGCCGAGCTGGCACTCCTCTCGGGCCGCCCCGTCGAGACGATCGTCATCCGCACGCACGGCGACCAGCTCTCGAGCGAGGGCAAGGCCCCGCCCGGCGGTGACGCCGCGGGCGTCTTCGTCCGCGCGCTCGACGAGGCGCTCCAGCGGAACGAGATCGACTTCGCGGTCCATTCCCTGAAGGACGTTCCGACGGTCGTCGCCCCCGGCGTCCTTCTCGCTGCCGTGCCGGAGCGCGCGGACCCGCGCGACGCGCTCATCGTGGCCTCGCGGCACGCTGGGGTCACTACCGTGGGGGCGCTCCCGGCCGGCGCGCGCGTCGCGACGTCGTCCCCGCGCCGCGTGTCGCAGCTCCTGCGGATCCGACCGGACCTCGTGACGGTTGCGATGGCCGGCAACGTGGACACCCGCCTCCAACGCCTCGAAGAGGGCCGCGCCGACGCACTCCTCCTCGCGTGCGCCGGCCTCGACCGCCTCGGGAGGGGTGGCGTCATCACCGCGCGCCTTTCGCCGGAGGAGATGCTCGGAGCGCCGGCGCAGGGCGCGCTGGGGATCATGTGTCGCGAGGGGGACGACGAGACGACTGGATTGCTTCGAAGGCTGGAAGACCCGCGCGCGCGAGCCGAGGTCGGGGCCGAGCGAGAGCTTCTCCGGTTGCTGCGGGGAGGATGTCGCGCGCCCGTCGGCTCCCGGGGATTCTTCAAAGGGGAAGAGGGGAACGAAACGCTGAAGCTCGTCGGCCGCGTCCTGTCGCTCGGCGGGACAGAGCTCATCGAGGAGGCGGCGACCGTGCCCATGGCCTTGTCCTCTTCATCTTCTGAGCGATCTTCTCTTTCTTTTCTTCCTCTGGCGCGATCTCTCGCCGAGCGCCTTCTCGCGCGCGGCGCCGCGCGACTCATCGACGCCGCACGCGAGCGGACACCGGGGTGAACGCCAGGATCCTCCTCCTGCGCTCCGGCGCCGTCGGCTCCGAAGACGCCCTCCCGGGGGACGTGACGGTCCTTTACACCCACACCGTCGTTCCGCGCCCCGAGGGCGTCGCCGAAGCGCTCGCGTTCGACGCGCGCGGCGCGACGCTCGTGATTTCTTCGAAGGAGACGATCAATTACCTGCTCCCTCTCTTTCGCGCTCCATTCGCCGAAATGCTGGTGGTGGGGGAAGGAACCGGGGATTTTCTGAGAAGGGTAATTGGGGGTGAGGCCGGGCGCCCGGTGCAACGGGGGACAGAGGACGAAGCAACTTCCGCACGTGCCCCGGCGCCCGTTCGTGTGCCTGAGTTACCCGGAGCCGCGGGGGTTCTCCACCATCTGAGAAAGTCTTCGACGGCCTTGCTCGCGCGCCTCCTCTGGCCGCATGGCTCCGACGCGGCGCCCGAACCGCTGGAACAGATTCGCGCACTCGGCATCCGGCTCGTCGCTCCGGTGGTCTACGAGAAGCGTCCTCTGACCTCGTCCGAGCTGAATCCTTCGATCCTCGCCGATTTCCGCGCCGGCCGGTTCGCGGCCGTCGTCGTGGGCTCCACGGCGGGCCTCGACGTCCTGCTCGGAGCGCTCGACTCGAGGGACTTCCTGTTGCCGAACGTAAGATGGGGTGTGCTCGGGCCCGAGACCGCGAAGGCCGTCACGGCCCGGGGACTGCCTCCGCCTTCGGTTCCCGCGCACGCGCGCCTCTCCGATCTCCTCGAGCTCCTCCGGAAGGAAACACGATGAGCTTCCCACTCCACCGCTATCGCCGACTCCGCCGCTCCGAGAGCCTCCGAACGATCGTGCGCGAGACGTCGCTCGCCCCTTCGGACTTCATCGCGCCGCTCTTCGTCGTGCCCGGCGCCGGCGTGCGCCAGCCGGTGCTGTCCATGCCGGGCGTCGACCGCGTGTCGCCCGATCTGGCTGCGAAGGACGCGAAGTCGCTCGCCTCGCTCGGAGTCCTCTCCGTGATCCTGTTCGGGATTCCCGAGGAGAAGGACGCGAAGGGCACTTCGTCCGCGGATCCCGAGGGTCCGGTCTGCCGCGCCGTGCGCGCGATCAAGGCCGAGAGCCCGAAGACCGTCGTCATGACGGACGTCTGCCTCTGCGAGTACACGGACCACGGCCACTGCGGCGTCATCGCGCACGACACCGTGGACAACGACGCGACGCTCCCGATCCTCGCGGCCGAGGCGCTCGCGCACGCGAAGGCGGGCGCCGATGTCGTCGCGCCCTCCGACATGATGGACGGGCGCGTCGGGGCGATCCGCGCCGCTCTCGACAAGTCCGGCTACCGCGACGTGGCGCTTCTCGCGTACGCCGCGAAGTACGCGTCGGGCTTCTACGGCCCGTTCCGCGAGGCCGCCGAGTCGACGCCGTCCTTCGGCGACCGCCGCGCCTACCAGATGGACCCGGCGAACGTGCGCGAGGCAATCAAGGAAGTTCTCTCCGACGTCGAGGAGGGCGCGGACCTCGTCATGGTCAAGCCTGCGCTCTCGTACCTCGACGTCGTGCGCGCCGCCAAGGAGGCCACGAACGTGCCTGTCGCCTGCTACAACGTATCCGGCGAGTACGCGATGGTGAAGGCGGCCGCCGCGAACGGCTGGATCGACGGCAAGCGCGTGACGCTCGAAATCCTGACGTCCATGAAGCGCGCGGGCGCGGATCTCATCCTCACCTATCACGCGAAGGAAGCGGCGGAATGGTTGGCTTGATGCGAAAGCGTCTTCGCAGAACGTCCCAGTCCGAAGCCCTTTTCGCGCGTGCCCGCGCGCGCATGCCGGGCGGCGTCAGCTCTCCGGTGCGCTCGTTCGCGTCCGTGGGCGGGACGCCGTTCTTCGTGAAGAAGGGCCACGGCGCCACGGTGATCGACGCGGACGGCAACCGCTACGTGGACTGGGTCATGTCCTACGGCCCGCTCGTGTTCGGGCACGCGCATGGTCCGATTCTCTCGGCCGTGAGAAGAGCCCTGCCCCGCGGCACGTCATACGGCGCGCCCACGAGGGGCGAGGTCGAGCTGGCCGAGCGCGTCACGGTGGCTTTCCCGTCGATGGAGAAGGTGCGCTTCGTGTCCTCGGGGACGGAAGCCACGATGAGCGCGGTGCGCCTCGCCCGCGGCGCGACGGGCCGCGACCTCGTGCTGAAGTTCGCGGGCTGCTACCACGGGCACGCGGACTCGTTCCTCGTCTCGGCGGGCTCCGGCCTCGCGACGCTCGGCATTCCCGGCTCGCCCGGCGTGCCCGCGTCTCTCGCCGGCCTCACGCTGACCGCGCGGTACAACGACCTCGCCTCGGTCGAGGCCCTCTTCGCCGCGCACCCGAACCGCATCGCGGTGATCGCGGTCGAGCCGGTCGCCGCCAACATGGGCGTCGTCGCGCCGGCGCCGGGATTTCTCGAGGGCCTCCGCCGCATCGCAGACCGCGAAGGAGCGGAGCTGCTCTTCGACGAGGTCATCACGGGCTTCCGCGTCGCGAAAGGCGGCGCTCAGGAGCTGTACGGCGTGCGGGCGGACCTCACGTGCCTCGGCAAGATCCTCGGCGGGGGACTGCCCGTCGGCGCCTATGGCGGCCGCGCGGACCTCATGGCGCAGATCGCGCCGGACGGCCCCGTCTACCAGGCCGGGACGCTCTCGGGAAACCCGCTCGCCATGGCGGCGGGGAAGGCGATGCTCGATTCCCTGACTCCCGCCGTCTACGCGAAGCTCGAGAAGACCGCGAAGGAGCTCGAGCGCGGGATGAACGCCGCCGCGAGGAGGCTCGGCGTCGAGGACCGCGTCGTCATCAACCGCGTGGGATCGATCCTCACGCCGTTCTTCACGGTGGGCCCGGTCCTGAACTTCGACGACGCGAAGAAGTCCGACCTCGAGGCCTTCAAGCGCTGGTTCCACACGCTGCTTAGGAGCGGCGTCTTCGTGGCTCCGGCGCAGTTCGAGGCGATGTTCGTCTCGACCGCGCACACGGCCCGCGACGTCGCAGCCACCGTGAAGGCGCACGAAACCGCGCTTCGGGCGGCTTTCGGCTTGACGGCCGGCGGTTGACGGCCCCGGGGAACCTTCTTCGGGAGGAGGCCCGGTCTCGCGACGGCCTCTAAGCTTGTACTTCACAGTAATTTGATGCAACTGAATCAAAGCTTCGGGATGGCCTTGCTCCTACTCTGACCAACGGATGAAAACGGCCACTTCCTTCGAACGTCTGTTCGTTAACGATTTGCAGGTTCTTTTCCGGCAAGGAGGCTGACGATGTCACTGGTATCACGTACGGCTCTCACATTCCTCGCTGGTCTCGTCGCGGTCCCCATGACGCCGGTGACGCATTCCAGCCCTTCGGGCTCCCCGGTGGCGAGCCAGGCGACCCCTGTCGCCTATGACGCGACCCAGAAGGAGTTCTACCTCGCGGCCGACCAGACCACCTGGATCCGCCCGGGCTACGTCCTTAAGGTGAACAGCGTCACGATCGGGAGCGACCGCAAGCCCGTCGTGGACGTGACGATCACGGACGGCGCCGGCCAGCCCATCGACCGCCTCGGCGTTCTGACGCCTGGTCCGGCGGGGACGACCTTCATCGTGGCGTGGTGGGATCCGGCGAAGCGGTACTACACGGCCTACACGACGCGCTCGCAGACGAGCCCGATCACGGGCGTGACGGCCATTCAAGCCGGCTCGGACGCGGGCGGCAAGTACACGGACCTCGAGACGGGGCACTTCAAGTACACGTTCGGGACCGCCCTGCCGGCTGGCTTCGACATGACGAAGACGACGACGATCGGTATCTATGGCCGCCGCGTCATGCCGGCCGACATCCTCGACGGCAAGCTCTACACCGCCAATCTCGAATATGACTTCCGGCCCGACGGAGCCGCGGTCGTCGACAAGTGGGACAAGATCAACCAGGCCACGAGCTGCAACAACTGTCACGATCCGCTCTCGGCCCATGGCGGCTCGCGGCAGGACGTGAAGCTTTGCATCCTCTGCCACCAGCCCCAGTCGGTCGACCCCGACACCGGGAACACCGTCGACTTCAAGGTCATGGTCCACAAGATCCACGCGGGCGAGCACCTCCCGAGCGTCGTGGCCGGAACGCCCTACCAGATCATCGGAAACGCCCAGTCGGTCAACGACTACTCCACCCTCGCGTACCCGCAGGACATCCGCAACTGCGCGAACTGCCATGAGGGCACGGTCGCGGCCTCCAAGCCATCGCAGGGAGCCGTGTGGTACACATACCCATCCAGCGCGGCCTGCGGCTCCTGCCACGACGATGTGAACTTCACGACGGGCGCAAACCACGCGGCCGGCCCCGCGGCCGACAGCACGTGCGCCACCTGCCACCAGCCCCAGGGCAACGTCGAGTGGGACGCGGGCATCAAGAACGCCCACGTCGTTCCGCTCCTGTCGTCGCAGTTGAAGGGCTACACGGCCAAGATCCTTTCCGTCACGAACGCGGGCCCCGGAAAGAAGATCACCGTGACGTTCCAGCTCGCGAACGGCAACGGCTCGTTCGTCGACCCGGGCGTCTACAAGGTCTCGGCGAACGGTTCGCTCAGCATCAAGCTCGGTGGACCGACGTCCGACTACACGAACGCCGGCATGGCCGCGAACGGCCAGCCGTTCAGTGAGAGCCCCGCCACGGCGGCCACGCCGGCCGTGTACAACTCCACGACGGGCATCGCGACCTACACGTTCACGAACGCCATCCCGGCCGCCGCCAAGGGCACGTACGTCGTCTCGATCGAGAGCCGCCGCCCGTACACGCTGAACCCGGCCCCGACGAAG
>Ga0208080_1001506_pt1 | contig 11363 bp, 9 predicted proteins | sample NGESurdeep092012_3_FD_184476 | JGI IMG/M metagenome (GOLD analysis project Ga0208080, IMG submission 184476) | Arctic peat soil microbial communities from Barrow, Alaska - NGEE Surface sample 210-3 deep-092012 (SPAdes) | ecosystem: Environmental > Terrestrial > Soil > Wetlands > Peat ...
TCCATCGCCTTGAGGATCGCGGTCAGACCGACGGCGGCCGAACGCGAACCGTAGGTGCCCATGCCGAACTGCACCTTGTCGGTGTCGCCGTGGACGATCTGGACCTGGCTGATCGGAATGCCCAGCCGCTCGGCGACCAGCTGCGCAAACGTCGTCTCGTGGCCCTGGCCGTGGCTGTGCGAGCCGGTGAGGATTTCGATGGTGCCGACCGGGTTGACGCGGACTTCCGCGGATTCCCACAAGCCGACGCCGGCCCCCAGGCTGCCGACCGCCTTCGACGGCGCAATGCCGCAGGCCTCGATGTAGCAGGAGAAGCCGATGCCACGCAGCTTGCCTTCCTTCTTGGCCTTGTCCTTGCGGGCGGGGAAGCCGGCGTAATCGATCGCCTTCAGGGCGGCATCGAGCGAGGCGCCGAAATCGCCGACGTCATAGGCCATGATGACGGGGGTCTGGTGCGGGAAGCTGGTGATGAAGTTCTTGCGGCGCAACTCGCCCGGATCGACCTTCAACTGGCGCGCCGCGGTCTCCATCAGCCGTTCCACCACGAAACTGGCTTCGGGCCGGCCCGCGCCGCGGTAGGCGTCGACCGGGACGGTGTTGGTGTAGACGCTGATCACCTCGGCGAAGATGTTGGGGATGTTGTACTGGCCCGACAGCAGCGTCGCATAGAGATAGGTCGGCACCGAGGAGGAGAACAGCGACATGTAGGCGCCGAGATTGGCGTAAGTCTTGACGCGCAGCCCGGTGATCTTGTTGCCGGCGTCGAAAGCCATTTCGGCCTTGGTGAGATGATCGCGGCCATGGGCGTCGGTCAGGAACGCCTCGGAGCGGTCGCCGGTCCACTTCACCGGGCGCCGCACCTTCTTGGAGGCCCACAGCGCCACCATCTCTTCCGGATAGATGAAGATCTTGGAGCCGAAGCCGCCGCCGACGTCGGGCGCCACCACCCGCAGCTTGTGCTCCGGCGCGATGTTGTAGAACGCCGACAGCACCAGCCGCGCGACATGCGGATTCTGCGACGTCGTGTACAGCGTGAAATGCTCCTCGGCTTCGTTGTATTCCGCGATCGCCGCGCGCGGCTCCATCGCATTCGGCACCAGCCGGTTGTTGGTGATGTCGAGCGAGACCACGTTGGCCGCCGATTTGAACGCTGCCTCCGTCGCCGCCTCGTCGCCGATCGTCCAGTCGTAGATCACGTTGCCGGCGGCTTCCGGATGCAGCTGCGGCGCGCCGGGCTTGATCGCGGCGCGAATATCGGCCGCGGCCGGAAGCTCCTCGTAATTGACGACCACGGCTTCCGCCGCATCGCGCGCCTGGTTCTTGGTCTCGGCGATCACGACCGCGACCGCCTGGCCGACGAAGCGCACCGTCTCCGGCGCCATCGCCGGCCATGCGCCCATCTTCATCGGCGTGCCGTCCTTGGAGGTGATCGCCCAGCCGCAGATCAAATTGCCGACCTTGTCATCGACGATCTCCCGTCCGGTCAGCACGCCGACCACGCCCGGCATTTTCATCGCCGCCGAGGAGTCGATGCTCTTTACCTTGGCATGCGCGTGCGGGCTGCGGACGAACTGGGCAAAGGTCATGCCCTGCAGCTTGATGTCGTCGACGTAGCGGCCTTTGCCCGTGATGAAACGCCGGTCTTCCTTGCGCACCACGCTGGCGCCAATACCTTCAACACCCATCGCATCTCTCCCTGTCGGGCCGCCTGACCTGCGCGAAACCTTGAAGTGCGCGGATCGCAGCCAGTTTTTGAATTTCGAAAGTCTGATCGTGCCGATCGGGACCGGACGATTATTCCGCCGCCTGCGCAACCTTCATGCGGCCGGCGGCGTCGAGCACCGATTTGACGATGTTGTGGTAGCCGGTGCAGCGGCAGATATTGCCCTCCAGCTCGTGCCGGACGGTGTCCTCGTCGAGCTTGCCGCCGTAGCGATTGACGATGTCGATTGCCGACATGATCATGCCCGGCGTGCAGTAGCCGCACTGCAGCCCGTGATTATCGCGGAAGGCGGCCTGCATCGGGTGCAGCTCGTCGCCCTTCGAGATGCCCTCGATGGTGGTGACATTGGCGCCATTGGCTTGCCCGACCAGCACGGTGCAGGATTTGACCGCGCGGCCGTCGATATGGACGACACAGGCGCCGCACTGACTGGTGTCGCAGCCGACATGGGTGCCGGTCAGGTTCAGATGATCGCGCAGGAGATGGACAAGAAGAGTTCGGTCCTCGACCTCGGCCGAGACCGCCTTGCCGTTGACTGTCAGTTTGACTGTAGACACGCCTGATACCTCCCCAATGCTTTTTTAATTGTTCCAATTAGAAGCACGGGGGCCGGACTTTGCAACTAGGATTTTCGTCGCGGAAGTCATTGTAAAGTCATCATCTCGAACACCTGCCCGCGTTCTGCTCGGGCGGCACAGACCCCGATCGCGCGGTCTGCAATCCGCGCCATCAAGTTTGCCCTTTATTGCGGCAGGCGTTGATGGTCTATTCCGGCCTAGCTTGGTCCTGGCGTAAGCCACGGACTGCAAACAACAAAGGCGCTTCAAAAGGACTTTTTGACGTGATCGACAAGCAGGTGAAGACCACCGCCGACGCGGTGGCCGGGGTTCGCGACGGATCGACGGTACTGGTGGCCGGATTTGGCGCCGTCGGCGTCGCGGACCATCTGCTCGATGCCCTGCATGAACAGGGCGCCAGGGAGCTGACCATCGTCGCCAACAACTCCGGCAACGGCGATTACGGCCTGGCCCGGCTGATCAATTCCGGCCGCGTGCGCAAGGTGATCTGCTCCTTTCCGCGCTCCGGCGACTACAGCGCCTTCCTCAACGCCTACCGGGCCAGGAGCCTCGAGCTGGAATTGCTGCCGCAGGGCACCATCAGCGAACGCATGCGCTGTCATGCGGCGGGCCTTGGCGGATTTTTCTCGCCGGTTTCGGCCGGGACCAAGCTCGGGGAGGGCAAGGAAACCCGGAAGATCGACGGCCGGCTGCATGTGTTCGAGAAGCCCTTGAAGGGCGACGTCGCGCTGATCAAGGCCAACAAGGCCGACCGCTGGGGCAACCTCACTTACATAAAGTCGGCGCGGAATTTCAATCCGGTGATGGCGATGGCCGCGGATTTGACCGTGGTCGAGGTGGATCAGATGGTGGCGCTGGGCGAGCTGGATCCCGAAGCGGTCGCGACACCGAGCATCTTTGTCGATCGCGTCGTCGTTGTCGGAGCACATGCATGACCCCATTGACGCGCGAACAAATGGCCTGGCGCGCCGCCCAGGATTTGATGGAAGGCGACTACGTCAATCTCGGCATCGGCATTCCGACGCTGGCGGCGAGCTTCGTGCCGGCGGGGCGCGAGGTGATCTTCCACAGCGAGAACGGCATCCTCGGCATGGGTCCGAAGCCCGAACCCGGCAAGGAAGACCCCTATATGGTCGACGCCGGCAAGAACAAGACCACGCTGGTCCCCGGCGGCTGCTTCGTTCATCACGCCGACTCCTTCCTGATCATCCGCGGCGGCCATCTCGATGTCAGCCTGCTCGGCGCCTTCGAGGTATCCGAAAAGGGCGATCTGGCGAACTGGACCACCGAAGACCCGGCATTCCCGCCCGGCGTCGGCGGCGCCATGGATCTGGCGGTCGGCGCCAGGGCGATCCGCGTCATCATGGAGCACACCAGCAGGAGCGGCGAGCCGCGCATCCTGAAGGCCTGCACCTATCCGCTCACCGCGGCCGGGTGCGTGAAACGCATCTACAGCAACCTCGCGGTGATCGATGTGACGCCGCGGGGCCTGTCCGTGATCGAGATGATTCCGGGCATGACGCTCGAGAAACTGCAAACCCTGACCGAGCCGAAGCTGCAACTGGTCGCGGATTGGCAGATCCTGGCGCCGCCCGAGGCCCCTGAGGTCCGGGCCGCCTAGGAGCTTCCCCGAAGACCGGCCATAACCCGGCATAAATTTACGGCCTTTTATCCATTCTGCCCTAGTTTTCCGCCTCGGATCGGGAACGCCGCGTTCCCGCTTTTTGGAAAGAAAATGGGGGTTTCGGGGTGGGAATGTCTGAGCATGGCAGGCCGCGATCAAGAATACCCCTGAAACTCCCGACCTTGCGTTTTCGCGGCAAAGTTACCCTCGGTTTCGCCACCGTGCTCGCCATCACGGCGGTCAGCATGGGCATCGCCTATCTTGGATTCGAGCGCGTCTCCGGCGGGGTGGCGACTTACCGAACCAGCGTTTCGGAAGCCGATCTGGCGCGCAATATCGACCGCGAGCTGATTTCGTACCAGGCGCTGGCGCGATACTACGTGGTGACCGGAAAAGAAGACGACGCCATGGCGGCGCTGGCCGCCGAGACCGGCCTGAAGGACGCCATCGATCAATCGATGAAGGGCACCACCAATCCGGCGCGGCTCGACCAGATCACGCGCCTGGCCCGGGAATTTCGCACCTTCACCAGAATTTTTGCCGACATTCTCAAAGTCAAGCGCGACAGCGCGCTGGTGACGCAAAATCAGCTGGCGAAAAGCGGCAATATGCTGCGTTACAAGCTCGACGATCTCCCCAGCGACGCCAGCGATGCGGAGCTTCAGGCGATCGAATTCGGTGCCAAAAAGGCCACCGCGCAGTTTCAGGCAGTGACGGCGCTCGCCAATACCTTCGTCATCAATTCCGACCAGGCGGTCGCCGCCAGCGCCGTGGCGCGGCTCAAATTCGTCGAAAACTCGATGCATGCGATAACGTCGGCCGATGAAAAGATCGTGGGAGGCCTCAAGGAAGCCGCGGCATTGCTCGAAGAGTATCGGCAGGCGCTGAGCAAGCTGGTCGAAAATTCGAAATTGATCGCCGAGTTGGTCGGCGAGATGGCCGATTCGGCTGTCGCGATCGTCAAGGGCGCGAGCGCGATGAAGGCGGACCTGCTTTCCGATCAGCAAAGACTGGAATCGGAGTCGGACGCGATCATCGGCGAGACCGAGCGCCTGATTCTAGTGCTCGCTGCCGGCGGCTTCCTGGTCGGTGCGACGCTGGCGCTGTTGCTGGGCAAGGGAATTTCCCGGCCGATGACGGCGATGTGCCAGGCGATGCGCGAGCTCGCCGGCGGTAATTTCGACGTCGTGCTGCCCGGTCTCGGCCGCAAGGACGAACTCGGCGAGATGGCGGGCGCGGTGGAAGAGTTCAAGATGCAGGCGATCGCCAAGACCGAACGCGATGCCGCCGCGCAGGATGCCCAGAACAAGGCCAGCAGCGCAGCGCGCCGCACCGAGCTCATTCGCTTTGCCGATGATTTCGAGGCGGCGGTGGGCGCCATCGTCTCCAACGTTTCGGCGTCCGCCGTTCAGCTCGAACAGGCGGCCGGAACGCTGACGCGGACCGCGGAAACCACCCAGAGCCTGTCCAGCCAGGTCGCCGGCGCCTCCGAGGAGGCCTCCAGCAACATGCAGTCGGTCGCCACCGCCACCGAGGAGCTTTCCACCTCGGTCGATGAAATCGGCAGGCGCGTGCGCGAATCCAACCGGATCGCGGAGGCCGCGGTGCTGCAGGCGCAGCAAACCGACGGGCGGATCGGTAAACTGTCGCGCGCCGCGCAAGAGATCGGCGACGTGGTCAAGCTGATCACGGCGATCGCCGAGCAGACCAATCTCCTGGCGCTGAACGCAACCATCGAGGCCGCCCGCGCCGGCGAGGCCGGCCGCGGTTTCGCGGTGGTCGCCTCCGAAGTCAAATCGCTGGCCAGCCAGACCGCGAAAGCGACCGACGAGATATCGACGCACATCCTGGGCATGCAGGGCGCCACCCAGGAATCGGTGGCGGCGATCAAGGAGATCGGCGGTACCATCGCCCAGATCTCGAACATCGCCTCGGAGATCGCCGGCGCGGTAGAACAGCAAAGCTCGGCCACCCAGGAAATCGCGCGCAACGTTCAGAGCGTCGCGCAGGGCACCCATCAAGCCGCCGCCAATATCACGCAGGTCAATCGCGGCGCCACCGAAACCGGGTCGGCGTCCGAGGAGGTGCTGAATTCGGCGAAAACCCTTTCGACCGAAAGCGCGCGCTTGCGCGAGGAGCTCGACCGCTTCATGGGTAATATCCGGGCGGCTTGATTCTATTCGCCGTCGTCGTCCCGGCGTTCGCCGGGATGACGCTGAGGGTTACTCGCGGCCAAACTGCCGCTTCAACTCGGTCTTGGCGCGCTGCAGCCGGTCGCGCTGGGTTTTCGGCAAGGTCTTGCCGGCGCGGTTGATATAGAAGGTCAGCATCGAGAGCGCCGAACGATAGGCGCCGGCCTTGCGGCGCGAACTGCGTTCCGCCGAGCGTCTCAGCGACGCCGCGATTTTCCTTGGATCGGTTAGCTTGAAGACGCCCTGCTTGAGATCGAGCGCGTCGCTTTCCCGGGTCACGCGCTGCGACCAGCGCTTTGGCGACGGCTTCTTCGCCGAGGATCCGCTCCGCGCCGCACTCGTCTTCCGGGCCGTCGTCTTTCCGGTCTTGCGCGTTGCGGTTTTGCGCGACCGCACCTTCCTGCGTTCCGGCATACTCAACTCCCTGTCATTCAAGCCGAAAACGGCACTGGACCTGATCGGTTCCCTTGCCGCAATGCGGGAACTCGGGCGGCTCGAAGGCGTTGTTAATAGCAGCGGTCATCGGCCGCCGCCATGGTGCCTCGGAATGCCGCATTTCCGGGCGTTTTCTCACTGGTTCAACGCGATGGATTTGCCGCTGACACAGCGCAGTTCGAGGGCTGCCGCGGTGCCGATGCCACGGAGCGACCGCGTCATCGAAACCAGCATTCCCTCGCGTCTCGACAGTCTGCGCTGGAGCGGCTTCCACACCCGCGTTGTGCTGGCGCTCGGCATCACCTGGATCCTCGACGGTCTGGAAGTCACGCTGGCCGGCGCGCTGTCGGGAGCGCTGAAGGAAAGCCCGACGCTGCAGTTCAGCAATTTCGACGTCGGATTTTCCAACAGCGCCTATCTCGCGGGCGCCGTGCTCGGCGCGCTCGGCTTCGGCTGGCTCACCGACCGGATCGGACGCAAGAAACTGTTCTTCATCACGCTGGCGCTCTATCTCACCGCCACCGCGGCGACGGCGCTGTCCTGGAGTGTCGCGAGCTACGCGCTGTTCCGGTTTCTCACCGGCGCCGGCATCGGCGGCGAATACACCGCGATCAATTCGACGATTCAGGAACTGGTGCCGGCGCGCTATCGCGGATGGACCGATCTCATCATCAACGGCAGCTTCTGGATCGGGGCGGCGATGGGCGCTGTCAGCGCCATTGTTCTGCTCGATCCGCAGCTGATCGGCCCCGATCTCGGCTGGCGGCTGGCATACCTTACCGGCGCCTGTCTCGGCCTCGTGGTATTCGTGATGCGGATGTGGATTCCGGAAAGCCCGCGCTGGCTCATGATCCACGGTCAACCCGAGCGCGCTCATGCGATCGTGGACGAAATCGAGCAATCGGTCACCGGGCACGTCCAGGACCCGCCTCAGCATGCCTTGCCCAGGATCAAGCTGAGGATGCGCGATCACACCCCGCTGCGCGAAGTGGCGCACACGCTGTTTTCGCTCTATCGCGGGCGCGCGCTGGTCGGACTGGCGCTGATGATCGCGCAGGCGTTTTTCTACAACGCGATCTTCTTCACCTTTGCGCTGGTCCTGACCGACTTCTACGGCATCGCCGCGAACCAGGTCGGGTGGTACATCCTCCCCTTCGCGGCCGGCAATTTCCTCGGGCCGCTGCTGCTGGGCCGGCTGTTCGACACACTGGGACGCCGCGTCATGATCACGCTCACCTATGGCGTTTCGGGCGCTCTGCTGGCGCTGTCCGGCTATCTGTTCGCGATCGGGGTGTTGAGCGCCGAAGGCCAGACCATCGCATGGATGGTGATTTTCTTTTTCGCTTCCCCGGCCGCGAGCAGCGCCTATCTCACCGTCAGCGAAACCTTTCCGCTGGAGGTGCGCGCCCTGGCGATCGCGCTGTTCTATGCGGTGGGAACCGGAATCGGCGGCGTCGCCGGTCCCGCGCTGTTCGGGGCGCTGATCGATACCGGCTCACGCGGCAGCGTATTCGCCGGCTACCTGCTGGGGGCGGGATTGATGATCGCGGCGGCCGTCATCGCCTGGCGGTACGCCATCCCGGCCGAGCGCCGGGCGCTGGAATCGGTGGCTCGCCCGCTGGCCTTTGTGGAGTAGAATGAAATGAACCAGGACTTGATCGACGAGGACTTGATAAACCGGGACTTGGCCGAGGTGCCGTTGCAGGAAGACCTTCCATCACCGCCGAAGAACAAGGCGGAGCTTACCGGGCGCGACCTCGCGCGCCGGCTCGACGAATGCGCCATCCTGCTCGATATCGACGGGACGCTGCTCGATCTGGCGCCGACGCCGCGCGAGGTATGGGTGCCGCCGGGGCTGGCGACAACCCTCAACCGCCTGATCGAGAAGACTTCGGGCGCGCTGGCGCTGGTTAGCGGACGGTCGCTGAACGATATCGATCTGATTTTTGCCCCCGAGCAATTTCCGGCGGTCGGCGGCCACGGCGCGGAGATGCGGCTTTCGACGGATAGCGAAGCCGTCGCCACCCATGCCCCGCCGATGGACAAGGAATTGAAACGGCGGCTGGCGGCCATCGCCAAACTCAGCCCGGGGATTCTGCTGGAAGACAAGGGCTACTCGCTGGCGCTGCACTACCGGCTCGCGCCGCATGCCGAGAAGGCGATCTACGAGGCGGTATCGCTGATCCGGGCCGACCTGCCGAACGCGCCGATCGAGGTGCTGCAAGGCAAATGCGTCTGCGAGATCAAGCATTCCGGCTTCAACAAGGCAACCGGCGTGGTCGAACTGATGACCCACGAACCATTCAAGGGCCGGCGTCCGATTTTTATCGGCGACGATGTCACCGACGAGAGCGTGTTCGCGATCATGCCGGATTTCGGCGGCCTGGCATTTTCTGTCGGCAGGCGCGCCAAGGGTGTAGCCAGCCATTTCGACGAGCCGCGCGACGTGCGGGAGTGGCTCGCGCGGCTCGTCGAGGGCGAAGCTGCGGCCGGACGATGATCAAAGCCGGTTTCAGGCGCATTCAAGCCTGATTTGAAAAATTCCTTCGCCGTGGACAAGGCCGGGTTCCGCCCCGGCGCAGCCCGAATTTGGTTTCATTTCGTTGAAAGGGTGACCGGGAACCATATTGATGAACGGCTGTTAACTCGCGAGTGGCCATCAGGAGGGGACCCTGTGAAGCTCGTTGTCGTTTCAAATCGCGTAGCGCGCGGCAAGGCCAATGAACCCATGACGGGGGGGCTTGCGGCTGCCTTGCTGCCGGTGGTGGAGAAATCCGGCGCGATTTGGGTAGGTTCCAGCGGCCGCGTCCGCGACGGGTCCCAGAAGGAACCGTTCGCCGAAATCGAAGCGCTGGGGGCGGGCGCGCTCGCGATGCTGGATCTGCCGGCCGCGCATTACGGCGGCTATTACGAAGGTTTCGCGAATTCGGCCCTATGGCCGGCGCTGCATTCCCGAACCGATCTGATCCGCGCCACCCAGGAAGATTATCTCAGCTATCGTGAAGTCAACGCCTTCATGGCGCGCGCGCTGCTGCGTTTTGCCAAACCGGACACCGCCTTGTGGATTCAGGATTATCATTTCCTGGCGCTGGGCGCGGAATTGCGCGACCTCGGCGTCACCCGGCCGGTCGGTTTCTTCCTGCATACGCCGTGGCCCGCGCGCGCGATCATCGGCGGGGTGCCGCATCATCGCGAACTGGTCGAGGCAATGCTGGCCTATGATCTGATCGGGTTCCAGACCCGGGACGACTGCGAAAATTTCCTCTCTTATGTCCAGTCGGATCTGGGCCTGGGAGTGAGGGACGGCGTCGTCAGGTCGCGCTACGGCACCTCGCACATCAAGGTATTTCCGATCGGCATCGACCCGGAAAAATTCGCCCATCAGGCGGCCAAGGCCGTGTCCCATCCCGATGTGTCGCGGCTGCGGCGAAGCCTGAACGGCGAGAAGCTCGCGATCGGCGTCGACCGGCTGGATTATTCCAAGGGGCTGATCAACCGCATCAACGCCTTCGACCTGATGTGGACCACGCAGCCGGCGCTGCAGCGCACGGTATCGCTGCTGCAGATCGCGACGCCGTCGCGGGGCGCGATCGAGGCTTACGGCAATCTGCAGAGCGAACTTGCGAAACTGGTCAGCGACGTCAACGGCCGCCACGGCGAGGTGGACTGGACCCCGATCCGCTATCTCAACAAGGGCTTCAGCCAGACCGTGCTGGCGGGGCTTTATCGCACCGCCCAGGTCGGCGTGGTGACGCCGCTGCATGACGGCATGAACCTGGTCGCCAAGGAATATGTCGCGGCCCAGAACCCCGCCGATCCGGGCGTGCTGGTGCTGTCGAAATTCGCCGGTGCGGCGAACGAGCTCGATACCGCGCTGCTGGTGAACCCCCACGATATCGACGGCATGGCGCGCACCATCGCGACCGCGCTTTCGATGCCTTTGATGGAGCGGCGGATGCGCTGGGAAGCGATGATGGCGAAGCTTCGCGCCGGCACGATCCAGCAATGGTTTGCCGATTTCGTCGACGCGCTGCAGCAGACCCGGCCCGACCAGGGCGCGGCAGAGCCGCCGCCGGAGCCGCCGGTATTATGGCCGCTGCGCTCGGTCAATAGCGGCGCGCGCTACCAGTAGCCGATATTCTGCATCTAGAAGCAGTACGACGCGCCGTCGAGAACCGCGCAGCGCGTCTTGTTCGGCGCGTTCGGATCGTCCAGCGGGACCACGCCGGTGCCCTGGCCCACGAACACGCCCGCTCCCACCCTCACCGACGATTTGTTGCCGATGATGACGCTCGGATGCGGCGACAGGCTCGATCGCGTGCCGTCGGGCCAGATGATCGCGTCGCCCGACAGCACGCCTCGCCTGCCGTCATCGCAGCTCACGTCCACGCCCTGGCGGGTACAGGCCTGCGCCAGCGCAGGCCCGGCTCCGGCAGCCATCATCGCGGATATGAGAATCGAGAGCGCCAGCGCCCGATCGATGCTCATGCCGTCCTCCGCGGGTTGATTTGTCACTATCTCAATCGTCACCGGCGGCCGGGTTGCGGTTCAACCGCCCGGAAATCCGAAAACCCCGCACCGAGGGGGAATGTCGAATTCTCCAGTTTGTTCAGTTATTTGCGGAAATTTTGGCCATAATCGCGGCGCTCACTTGCAAAACTCGCCGTGCCCCTTCAAGACAGGCCATCCGGAGAGATGGCCGAGTGGCTTAAGGCGCACGCTTGGAAAGCGTGTGTGCGGGAAACCGTACCGTGGGTTCGAATCCCACTCTCTCCGCCAGCAAGTCATTGATATTGCAGAGAGAATTGGAA
>Ga0208080_1001507_pt1 | contig 11362 bp, 11 predicted proteins | sample NGESurdeep092012_3_FD_184476 | JGI IMG/M metagenome (GOLD analysis project Ga0208080, IMG submission 184476) | Arctic peat soil microbial communities from Barrow, Alaska - NGEE Surface sample 210-3 deep-092012 (SPAdes) | ecosystem: Environmental > Terrestrial > Soil > Wetlands > Peat ...
GTCTCAGGCCTTAAAATCGTTATGGCGTCAAGGATGCGCGGATAGCCACGATAGAGCCATACGAACAGAGCGCGATCGATCCAGGTCAAACATAGCCGACGTGGCGCGCGCTGCTGCAGGACGTTGAGTTGATGCCGCAGCACCAGGATTTTGGCTTCGCTACTTGAAACAGTCGCACAGCACGCGGACGAACAAGAGAGCAATTGCAATCATTCGGCAATCATGCGCTGATTCGCTGACAGTCGCCAATCCGACGGAGGGAGTTTGCGGAAGCGACCGCCATTGCATCGAGCAGTCTAACGGTCTGGCACCATCGTCGCCATGCCCGTCTTGGCTGGACTGCATCATCAATATGTGCGGATATAATTTTCCGAAGGGACAGGTCGATCCGAACCGCTAGCGTTGATCTTTCCAGTTCAAAAAGTACATTTCGATGACGTTCAGCGAGCGGTTCGCAAAAAGTCCGAATACTCCGAGCACGATGATGCCCGCATACAATTCAGGGCTTCGGAACATCCGTTGCGCCAGCAGTATATTCTGTCCTAATCCGGGCTGGGCGGCTTGCATTTCGACGACAACGGCAAGAATGAGTGCGATGGCGAGGCTGATGCGGATGCCCGTGAATATATCCGGTAGCGCACTTGGGATTGCCATTTTGAAAAGATAATGGATCGGACGCATTTCCAGCGTGGAAGCGACTTCCTTCAGACGAGGCTCAATCGCTGAAAATCCGTGCAATGTACCGAGCAGGACCGGCCAGACAGAGCCGAACGCGATCACGAAGATAGCCATTTGGTTCGACAGACCCAAGAGCATGATCGCGGCCGGAATGATCGCTGACGCCGGAAACGGCCGAAGAAATTCGAGCGATGGCTGTAGGAATTCGCGCCCGAGTCTGGACGAGCCGATGAAGGAGCCGAGCAGAATGCCGAGCAACGATGCCAGTACCCAGCCTTCGAGCATACGAACAGCCGTCGCGCTAAGAGGACTCCAAAGGGAGCCGGAGATGATAGATTGGTAGAGCGCTTCGAAAGTGCGTGAGGGAGCCGGAAAATATGCAGGCGACAGCAGACTTCCCGATGCCGCAAGTTGCCAGGCACCCAGCAGTAGTAAGGGAAATATGAGGGCAAGGACAGCCCGCTTCATTGCTCCGCACCTGCTACGTTGAAGCGGCTGAGTACCGTATCGTCGAGGCGCATTAGCAGCCCGTTGACGAACCAGCCCACGAAGCCGATCCAAATCAACTGGGCGTACATCAGATCCGACCGCAGGGATTGCTGAGCTATGATCATGCCGTAGCCCAAGCCCCTTGGATTGACGACGATTTCAACAGTCACCGCGACAACTAGGGCAATTCCGACGGCCACTCTCACTCCTACCGCGATACGGCCCAACGTCGCTGGCAGAACGATCTTCTTAGCGTAGGCGAAGGTCGTCATCTCCAAAGCCCGCGCGATCTCTTCCAGCCTACCTTCAACGGTGCCGACGGCCGCCGTGGTCGCGATCATGATCGGCCACACGCAGGCGAATCCAACAACAGCGGCTTCCATTGAAACGCCAAATCCGAAGATAAGAAGCGACAGCGGAATAAGCGCCACCGGAGGAACGGGCCGCATGGCCTCAAAGGAAGGCGCGGCTGTGAGCCGCGCGGTCGGCGATATTCCAATAAGCAGACCGACCGGAACGCCCAGCATGATGGAAATGCAGAGGCCGACAAACGCCGCTTGAAGCGTTTGAAACGTCGATACAAACAGACTTCCGTCGAAAAGCGCGGCGATCCCCGCAGCGAACACGTCGGTCGGGCGCGAGAGGGTCTCTATCGGAAGGACTCCGGCGCGACTGAGCATTTCCCACAGGGCGAGCACAAGAATCGGAACCAGGAGTCCTTTTCCGCGACCAGCCATGCTCAATGTTCCTGCAGCAGGCCGAAGAGCTTATGGCGGTGGGCGAGGAACAGAGGATCCTCACGGGTGGTCAATTGGTCGCGCGGCCTCGGCAGTCCGACTTCGATCTCTTCAAGGATTCGGCCTGGATGAGCGCCGAGAGCGACCACGCGGTCCCCGAGGTAGATCGCCTCCTCTAGATCGTGCGTGATGAAGATCACTGTAATCTTGCGCTCCCGCGCTATGCGCGCGACCTCGTCCTGAAGCTGCTGGCGGGTGATCGCATCTAACGCTCCGAACGGCTCGTCCATGAGCCATATCCGTGGATTTTGGGCCAGCGATCGGGCAATCTGCACACGCTGCTGCATCCCTCCCGAGAGCTGACCGGGATAGTGATCCGCAACCGCTTCCAGCTGCATGATCCGTAGCAGATCAACCGCTCTCTCCTTAAGTTGCGACGCCTCCATTCCCGCCGCTTCGAATGCGAGGCTGACGTTCGACCAGACCCGGCGCCAGGGAAGCAGAGCCTTGCCGTAATCCTGAAATACGATTGCGCGCTGGCGGGAGGGTTTCTGCACCTCCACGCCATCGCAGACGATGGTGCCGGCTGACGGGGGCAGCAGACCACCGACCAGACGCAACAGGGTCGTCTTTCCGCATCCGGACGGGCCGATGATCGACACGAACTCGCCGGACCCAACCTGCAGATTGATGTCGGTCAGAATCTGGCGAGCGGCCGGTCCTTGTCCGAAGGAGAGCGACACATTGCGTATAACGATGGCCGCCATGTCACCGTTCCGTGCCGAAATTTCGCGATCGCGCCTTCCTCATTTCGCGATCAGACGTGCCGCGTTGACGTTCTCCCGCAGCAAACCGAGCTCCTTGCCTATGCGACCATAGGCCTCGAGATCGACAGGTTTTATTTCCACGTCGAACGACGAAAAACCGGGCATCCGCACTCCGAGATACTTTGCTTCGATCGCCTTCACCTTCTCTGGGTTAGCTTTGATGTAGGAGATCGCTTCCGCGCACCCTTCGCGAAAGCCTTTGACCACGTTCGGATTTGCCTCCGCCCAGGCACGCGTGGATATCCAGAATCCGGAGATCATGTTGTCCTGCACGTCGCTGAAGAAATCGGCGACCTTCACACCGTTTCCGTCGCTTTCGATCTTCGATCGGAAGGGTTCCATCACAGTAACTGCATCCAACGTGCCGCCGCGCAGAAGATCATTCATTTGCGGAAATGGAGCTTCGATCAGCGACACCTGTTCGACCGCGACTCCCTTGTCCTTAAGCCATTTGCGGAAGACGACGTCGATCACGCTATTGAGCCCGGGGACGCCGACCTTCTTTCCCTTGAAATCGGCAGGCGCAGAAATCCTCGCGGCCTTTCGGGCCAATACACTTATAGTGGGATTGTCGCGCCTCTCTCGGGTTGCTCCGCTGACCGCCACGATATCGAGCCCGCCTTCCACGGCCTGCAGCAGTCCGGCGCCGGTACCAGTGCCTATTTGCACGCTGTTAGCCATCAAAGCGGCGGGTATCGTCGATGCAAGAGCGATGCGCGTCAGCGTCACGTCAACGCCACGCTTGTCGAAAAAGCCCATCTCCTTGGCGACAAATGCCGGCAGGAAGTCACCGGACGCCGTGTAGCCAATATTCACCTTCGTCTGAGCGCGAGCGTCCGTCCCGAAACCGAGAACCGCGACCGCGGCGCTCATTAGCGCGACGCTGAGTATTCGTGCGTATGTCATTGCTTCTTCCCCTTTGTTGATCGCTTCGACCACTTTTCGAGAGCCGAGAGATCGAGAACGATGTCGTCGTTTACCATCGATCCCTTTTCATGCACGTCCACGGCGAGCAGCATTCCCGAACCGGGGCAGTAATAGGCGGTCATCGCCAACCGTTGATGCAACGTGATCCGGCATGGCGCCGGGGCGACCTCGAAAGTCGAAGAGACCGCCCCACTGCGCCAGCGCGTCGATCCGCTCGCCAGCTTGATTCCGGCCTTCGACGCGATATGAACGCCATCCGCATTTCGTACCACCCGGAGGTTAGGACCCAAATGGGCCAAAACGTCACCCTCAATCCGCTCGAAATTCTTGGAGCGCCCGCTGATACGTTCGGCGCGAATTTCACGCCGAAGGCTTTCCGTGCGCTCAGTATCGACTTTCCCATTCGCAGTTGAAACACCGTAGATTTCCTCGGCGGCGTCTCTTGAAATGGCACGGGCATTAAGGTCGGCCAATACCTGAACCGGATCCCGATCGATCGGGTCACCCCATCCGCCCCCACCTTGCCAAGTGACGGAAAAGACGTCATGATTGGTCATTCGCATCAGGCCCGGCTTGGGGCCGAAATTCTCCCATCTGCCGTCGACCGGCTTTCCATGGGTGACACAACTCCAGCCCATCGACTGCTTGACGGTACCACCAGGCCATCCACCGAAAAAGCCCGCCGTGTTCGGCACTTCCGCGCCGTGCGTCATGATCAGCGCTTCCGCCTGCGCAATTCCACTGAGTGTGAGCGCCACCTCCGCAGATCTTCCGCCGCGGTATCGACCCGCTCCGCCAGAGTCCGGAGCAAGACGACGGTGGAGATAGAACAGAGGCGCCACCTGCTCGTTGCGCTCGACGTCCGCGATGCTCGGCATCGGCGAATTCATTGGCCCTCCGGCGTCCATCCCATCCTTGGTTGCAAAGGCAGCGTACCCGCCAGCGAGAGGGTCCATTAGGTGGAGACCGAACGGCTCCCCGTATTGATTTATGCCGCCAAGATTAAAAGTGGCCATGGTGCCATCACTGACGGCCTGTGCCCGATCGCCGTAAGCTCGGCTGCACGCGAGCATCTTGTTCAACGCCGCGGTCGCGACGTTAGATACGACCCATATGCTTTCCACGGTCGCCGCACCCACCGGTGCCGGGAAGATAGCAGTGCAGATGAGCCCGTCGGGCGCAATAATTTCGGAGGTGCGAACGACTCCCTCGTTCCAAGGAATGTCATAGGCGAGCATTGACAGCAGTGCCCCAACAACTCCTCCTTCGAGGCCCGATCGCGTGCAGTTGATGAAGCCACGCGCCTGTGGGCTCGACTCACTGAAGTCAAACCGCAGCGAGTCTTCTCGCTTCGTCAGCTTGAGGTCGATCTTGAAAAGGTTGTTCTCGTGACCGTCGTGTTCGAGGAAATCCGAAGCTTGGAATATGCCGTCGGGAAGTTCGCGCAACCTGGCTCGCACCCGCGTTTCAGAAGCATCGATCATCCTGCGCATGACCGCCGACACGGTATCGGAGCCGTAGCGCTCGCAGAGCGACGTTATCCGATCCTGCGCGACATTAATGGTTGCAACGAACGCCCTGATGTCGAGGCCGAGTTGCGCGGGCAGTCTTGAAGCTGTGAGCATGACGTCGAGAAAGTCTTCTCGGATGTCTCCGCCCTCCACGAGCTTTACGCAGGGCACCCGGAAGCCTTCCTGACGCACGTCCCTTGCTTTCGGCGACCAACTGGCAAAATCCATTCCGCCGACATCAGTTTCGTGGGCCTCCACCCCGGCCCAAGCGATGATCATACCACCCGCAAAAATGGGCCCTGCCATCTGCACATCGTTCTGATGCAGCGCTCCGATGTAGGGATCATTGCCTAGAAACATGTCGCCCGGGGAAACATGAAACTTGTCGGGGTGCTTATTGATATGCTGCACGAGATGCCCCACGACGGGAGCTTGGAACGTCACCTGGAAGCCCATCGACGCGAACGAGCCGTCCGGTAGGAACAGACCGGTGAAGAAGTCGGATGCGTCGGTCACCGTCGGCGAACCCGAAACGCTCTGAAGGGCTATGCGCATTTCCTCTGTAGTCGCAAGCAGGCGCGATCGGATGACTTCATAAAGAACGGCGCTCACTTCGGTCATTGGACCGCTCCCAGCCTCACATGGAGATTTCCTGACACGTCGGACCGTGCCGCGCTCCCTGGCGGGACCACCACGCTCTGTCCGGGATATTCGACGATGCAAGGCCCAACAACTTCTTCGTTCGGCCTTGGAAAGCGGATGCGGTAGATACAGGATCGGACCGGCTTTTTGGGATCATCGAACACAACATCCCGCGCCCCGACCACCGTCAACGGATCGCCCTGCATCGCAGTGGCGGCCGGATTAAGCTTGCCGTGACCGATGGTCCGTACGGCGACGACCTCAAACCCAGCCTGCGAATAGCTCGCGCCACGGCCGAAAAGACTTTCATATTGTCGTTCGAATCCCTCGATTGTAAGCTGGTAAGCATGCGCGTCAAAACGATCCGCTGGCAAGGGGATGTCGACCGTATTCGTCTGGCCACGGTATTTAACCGCCGCCGATTGTTCGATTTCAATATTTCCGCGAGCGCCTGCGGCGTCGAGCCCTTCGCGGATCGCCTTTCTCCCCGCCTGCACGGCCCAGTCGACCGGTGCGAGCTGTCCGTCCGCCGGTTTTGCTCCAGGCTTGACCCGAAGATAGACGGGACGTTCGTCGGTCTGACCGAGATCGGAGTTTGCACATCCGTACGCGGACTGACCTGTCGCGGCGGCCGGAACGACGAAGCCCTTGAGCCCCAATTCCCGGGCAAGAACCCACGCATGCGACGGTCCCGCGCCGCCATTCGCCAGCAACGTAAATTCGGTCGGATCAAAGCCGCGCTCAATCGTGACGCGTCGCAGAAGATCGGCCATCTTGTTATCGAGTACTTCCCGAATGCTCCACGCTGCCTCCTCGACGCTTATACCGAGAGGTTTTGCGACTTTTTCAGCGATAACCCGCCGAGCTGCATCGGCGTCCAGCTGCATCTGTCCGCCAATAAAATTTTTCGGATCGAGCACGCCCAAAATAAGATCGGCATCCGTCGCCGTTGCTTCGGTGCCCCCGCGGCCGTAGCAGGCCGGGCCGGGATTTGCACCAGCGCTCTGTGGACCAACGGTGAGATCACCGAATTTGACCGACGCGATGCTTCCGCCTCCCGCTCCAATTGAAGCGACGTCGATGGAGGGCACACGGATGTCTGCGCCTGCAACCGAGATCTCCGAGCGTCTGATCGGCTTACCATCGACGATTACACCAACGTCGAAGCTGGTACCGCCGATATCGATAGTCAACACGTTAGAGGTATTGAGTTTTTCGGAAATAACGAGAGAGCCGATCACGCCGGCGGCAGGGCCGGAAAACAGCGAGTACGCTGGTCGGTCATTCAGAACCTCCGTCGGAAGCACGCCCCCGGCATTGGTCATCATCAGAATGGGTACCTTCATCCCAGCCGCTCGCAACATTGATTCCAGGCGCGATAGATAGCGGCCCGTGATCGGACCAAGCGATGCGTTTGCAGCCGTTGTGGACATGCGGCCGTACTCGCCCACGACTGGCGAGATCTCATGAGACATTGAGACAAATGCAGCGCTTAATTCTGCGCCGGTCAGTTCTTTGAGCCGAAGCTCGTGAACAGGGTTAACTGTGGACCAGAGCGTGCAGATTGCGACTGCCTCGACGCTTTTGGCCTTCAGCTCGGCGATCGCGCGGCTGGCGCCGTCCTCGTCCAAGGGGACAAGAACATTTCCGTTTGCGTCAATACGTTCCCTCACTTCGACGATGAGATCGCGAGCGACGAGGGGAGCGAACCTGTTGTGCTGAAAGAAATCGGTCACCTCCGCTTCGCTGAGGCCCGAGGTCTGGCGCCGAATTCTGCCTATTTCTAGGGTATCGCCGAAGCCTAGCGTGGTGACGATGCCCGTCTTTGCTGCACGCCCCGTGAGAAGCGCATTCAAACCGACAGTCGTCCCATGCCCGAACTTTTCAATCCCTGCGCAAAATTCTTCGAAGCTCAGATCGTACGCCTCCGCGGCGAGACGGACCGCGGCGATTACGCCCCCCATGACATCGGCGGTCGTCGGGAACTTCAAGACCTGACTTTTGCCTGACTGGTCCGCCACCCAAAGATCGGTAAACGTTCCGCCCACGTCCGTTCCGATAAAAAATCGCATCGTTGCTCCGCGCCGATTAGACTGACGTTGCCGTTATGCGGCGCTCTTCTTGCGCGGGAGACCGATGATCTCCCGGGCTTCTGCCGCTGTCGCCGGTTCCATTCCCAGATCCCGGATGATCCGCACGATTCGCTCGACCTGCTCTATGTTCTTCGCAAGCCTGCCACGTGAATAGTAGAGGTTGTCCTCAAGACCGACGCGCACGTGTCCCCCGAGCAGTATCGACTGAAGTCCCTCATTGAGCTGAAACGGTCCAATGGCGCTGACGTTGAAGATGGCCTCCTTGGGCATCAGTTCGACCATCTGTTGGAGAATTTTCGGCGTATACGGCAACACACCTTGGAAGCCGCGATCAGCGCCGAGAACGAAATTGATAAAGTATGGCGGCTCGTCGAGGCCGGCATCGAGGCAGGCTTGGACGTCTTGCAACAGGTACGTCGGGCTGAATACCTCTCATTCCGGCTTGATGCCCTTCTGTTTCCCGGCTTGATGCCCTTCTTTTTCATTGACGCCGCAAGCTCCTTGCAGCGCGAAGGAGACGTGTTCATCAGAATCTCGCCGCCTTCAAAGCTGGCGACAATGGTCGTCGGATCGAGAGTGCACATCTCGGCGCCCGCCTCCATGCCCTTGATGCGCTCGTCGAACATGATTTGCGGATAGCCGTTCGCGGTCTGCCGGACCATGTCTCCGTTGATGCCCCCGCCGGTCGAATTGTTGATGACGATGTCATACTTCTCGCGGATCAGTGAGTTGATGCGCTTGTAGATTTCCGGGTTGCACGTAGCGCCGTCATCCCGTCTTCGGGTGTGGACTGCGATGATACTCGCACCTGCGTTGAAGCAGCGATAGACGTCGTCGGCGATCTCCTCCGGCTGAGTGGGACGATTGGGGTTTTGCTTTTTGCTCGCCATCCCTCCAGTCGGAGCCATCGTGACGATGACTTTGTTGCCGACCATTGGCATCTCCTGTTGTTAGTTCAGCACCTCGGATGGATGTCCCGAGAGCCTGCGGCGTAGGTTTTTGAAAATGCCGGGTGATCAGCCCCCATCGAGTGGTCCAAGTTGAATGTTAGTTTAACATTAGCCTTTGCGCCAGCGTGAGGGTGGCCGGCGGATCTGCCAGGATTGCGCAGCCCATACGAGGTTTCCCGATCCCGAATAAGGTATCGAGGCGCATAGTCCCACGGGAATGCCTCGGTGATCTGGCGCGCAATCCACACCGCAGTCGGGTTTTCCGTCACACCAAACGACACCCAATGTCGCCGTCCGTGCCGTAGGTGTTTTCGGAAGCGACAACCGGTCATCTGATCGTACTCAACGAAGAGCACCTGGGGCGGATTCTTGCGAAATTATCCACCTATTATAATGGGTGGCATCCTCATGTTTCGCTTGGGAAGGATGCGCCGGACAGGCGCCCGATCGAGCGCTTCGGGGACATCGTCGCACATGCAATCCTTGGCGGTTTACATCACCGGTACGCACGAATCTAGTTTTTGGAAGCGACAAGAGATGTGCCACAAGCGCACGCTCCGCTTTCTGAGCCTGCATTTCCCCATGATCGGCGGCGGGACCAGCGATATCAATCGCCTGATCGTGGCGCGGCAGCTCGGAATGTGATTAGATCGACCACCATGCCGAGCGCCCCGACCGCAAGGAAAAAGACGTCCACGCTGGATGCCTCAGCCTGGTTCAAGGCGGTTTTCGTCATGGTCGCGGAAAACGGCGTCGAATCCGTCAGCGTGGCCGCTTTGGCGAAGCGGCTCGGCGTGACCACGGGTAGCTTCTACTGGCACTTCCCGGATCGGGAGAGCCTGCTGTTCGCCGTGCTCGACCGCTGGCGCCGGATGATGACCAGCGACATCAAGTCCTTCATCGCCAAGGCCGCCGGCACGCCTGCCGGCCGCCTCCATCGCTTGCTGAAAGTCGCGATCTCGCCGCGGCCGCACGTACTGGGCGGGCAGATCGAGCGCAGCCTGCACGAATGGGCGCGCCACGACCCGCGGGTGGCGGCGATCATGCGCAGCATCGACGACGGGCGTCTCGGCTATGTGCGCCAGCTCTATATCGAGGCCGGGCTGGACGAGGAGACGGCAGACGCCTATGCCTTCGCGCATCTGTGCTACGTGATCGGCGGCCGGCAGCTGCCGCTCGACGGCACGCGCAAGGACATCGAGCGGCGCATCAAAATCGGCGACGACCTTCTCATCTCCAAGCAGGCGTCCAAACAGCGCCAGCCGGCCCGGCGGCTGAAGGCCGTGTGAGCCAGGGCCGGACCACCATTCTTAAACGAGGAGTAGCGCAGATGAAGAACAAGGTCATCGTCACCGTCGCCCCGACATCCAACTTCCACGGCAAGGATGCCAATCCGGCGCTCCCCGAACAGCCGGAGGAGATCGGCCAGTCGGTGCTGGAATGCTACAATGCCGGCGCTGCCCTGGCGCACATGCACGCCCGCGATCGCAACGGCAAGCAGACCAATTCGGCGGCCGTGTTCCGCGAGATCAACGCCGACGTCCGCCGGCGCTGCGACATCATCATCCAGAACTCGATCGCCCCGGCGATGGGCATGCCGATCAAGACCGCCGAGGACGGCCTCGAAGTGCTCGATGCGATGCCGGAAATGGCCTCGCTCGACATGGGCTTCACGGTGATCACGCTGCCCGACCGCGAGCTCTATATCGAGTGGACCAACAGCTTCGTCCAGCGCGCCGCGAAGATCATGCAGGAGCGCGGTATCCGGCCGGAGCTGGAAATCTTCAACAATTCGCACATGGATAATGCGCGGCTGCTGATCGAGAAGGGCCTGATCACGCCGCCCTATTCGTTCTCCTTCGTGATGAACATGAACCGCGTCAACCAGACCGCGGTGTCATGGCACCCGAAGACGCTGATCGCCTATGCCGACACGCTGCCGCCGAACTCGCGGTTCTCGACCCTTGGCATCGGCCCGTCGCAGCATGCGGCCACGGTGCAGTCGCTCCTTCTCGGCGGCGGCGTCCGGGTTGGCTTCGAGGACAATGTCTATTACCGCCGTGGCCAGTTGGCGAAGTCGAATGCGCATCTAGTCGAGCGCATCGTCACCACGATCCGCGACCTCGGCCTCGAACCGGCGACCCCCGCCGAGGCGCGCGAGATGCTCGGCATCCAGCAGCTCGGCTCGGCCGACAGTATCGAGACGCGGACGAGCCGGGCAGCGTAGGGCCCGCAATCGGGGGCTGACAAGGCGCCGAGTGACGCGCCAGCCGCGTGTCACTTGGGACCGGGCGGCCGATGCGGGAAAGAGCGGCGGCGCCGGTCATGACGAGCCCCTCGGGAGCCATGATCTCGCGATAGACGCTGTGTGTGCCGAAAATTCGATTCGGGATGGACGCAGAAAGCAGACGGTGTGTGTACCGAAAACCTAAACCCGGACATAGTGGTGGTGAAGCCCGCCAAGGATCGGGCGTGAACTTATGATTCCAGTCCGCTGAACGGGGCGAG
>Ga0208080_1001508_pt1 | contig 11361 bp, 10 predicted proteins | sample NGESurdeep092012_3_FD_184476 | JGI IMG/M metagenome (GOLD analysis project Ga0208080, IMG submission 184476) | Arctic peat soil microbial communities from Barrow, Alaska - NGEE Surface sample 210-3 deep-092012 (SPAdes) | ecosystem: Environmental > Terrestrial > Soil > Wetlands > Peat ...
ACCTATCTTGATCATCTCGGCGGTGCGGTCGCGCGGCAGGAAAGCCGCAAACACGAGGCCTGTCGCGGAATCCAACAGCCTCAGCACTGATCCAACACGGACACTCACGGCTATAGGTCGGCGACACTCCTCCCAGCGAACTATCGTCGGTCCATAACTTCCCCAGACCGCAAGCATGCTGGTTTGGTCCGTCCTGTCGCGCAGTTCAGCCGTCGCCACTCCCGCGATTCTGACAAAATCGAGTTGGTCGAACGCAGCCAAACCTACATTCAGCGCAAAGCTTCCTAACTCGTAGCGGCCGCCAGAACCGTTCTGGTCCACCATCTCCGCGCGAATGAGGCTGACGAGATAACGGTGCACCTTGGCGGCGGGCATGTTGAGCCTCTTTGCGATATCCTTGAGCATCACCGGATGCCGTGCATCAACAAGAGCCTTCAATACTCGCAGCCCAATTTCGACGGATTGAACGCCGAATTGCCCAGCTTTACCTTTTTGAGCTTCTCCCGCTGCTCGCTTCATTTTTTCCTCTGTTTGAAATTGACTGCGGCATGAATAGTGCAATCGCGTTGATCAATGCGAATACCCGCGCACCAAAAATAAACCTTTCTGCATCGTTCATAATGCCGGCATGATTGCGCTCACGCCACTTGCCCGCCCGTGCCATCGGGTTATTGATCAACGAAAATCAGATCCGGGCGCTCGACCAAATCCTGCCGAGTCTGCCGCTGAAGTCCGCCGGGTGTGGGGTATCACGGCCCACGATTACAGTGGCCGTCTCAGGCCCGTTGGCGGCGCGGCGGAGGCACAAGCGGGATATGGATGCCGGCCTTGACGGTGGACAGTTTCATAAAAAAGTCGCCAGCCGCTGACGCCAAGCCGATCAGCGCCATGGCGGTGGGGGAAGTGGCCATCGCCATGGAAAGCAGCAACACTGGGACGATCAACCCCACAACCAAGGTTCCGCCATAGAAAATCAGCGCCCCCCTGCCCGCTAGGATCTCTCGCACCGAGCGGCGAGCCGCGATGTTGCCGCCGGCCAACGCTCCTTGCAGTTCGAGGGCGAAAAACACGGCGACAATCGCGGTGACACCGATCCACAGCTTGAGCAGCCCGTCGTCGGCCGCTGTGGTTCCCGACGTCGCAGCAACGATCAGGAGCACGGCAATACCGCCCCGAAAGGCATAGGCGATGTAGAGGGCCGGATGAAGGGGCGAGTTCCAGAACGGGATCCCCTTTGATGCCGTATAGGCAAAGCCCATGTAGCCAATGATGGTCACGGTTCCCAGCATGGCGAGCACCGCACCCAGCTGGCCTATGACCGTCCACAAGCCACTCAACGGGAAAAACTGCGTCGGCAAGTAGAGGACCCCGCCGACGAGAAACAGACTGAGACCGTAGAAGCCCCTCGAAATCCACGAGGTTCGCCAGTGCCGCACCATGCCGAAGGCCCGCTCCGGCCGGCCCAAGAACAGGAGATGGGCCAGACCGCCCAGACAGCCCAGAAGGAAGGCGATAACCAAGGCAAAGGGGACGTCGTAGATTGTGCCCATGAGCCAGGTACCACCGGCAATACCAACGAAAAAGTGGCCGATGACCAGGAACAGTCCCCGCCCTTCTCCCCATTCGCGTTGCGGCCGGAAGTCAGCCCGAAGATCCGCTATGAGTTGGTCGTAGCGTTGCTTGCTCATGTTCGCCTCACGGTGCCAGATAATACACGTTCGGGCCCGTTCCCAACTCTGGGTGGAGGGTGTAGCCCCCACGTTCCTTGATGAGGCGGGATACGGTACTGTTGGGATCGTCGAGGTCGCCGAAGGTTCGCGCCTTGGCGGCACAATTCGCGACACAGGCCGGCAGCTTGCCTTCAGCCAACCGTTCGCGGCAGAAGTTGCACTTCATCACCACGCCCTCGGTATGGTATTCCGAGCGAGCCGTTTCGTAGGGCGTCGGCCCCGCATCGCCGAAGTAGTTGCTACTCTCGGCGTTGAAGTAGCGGTTGCCGTAGGGACAGGCCATCATGCAGGAGCGGCAGCCGACGCACTTATCTTGGTCGATGTCGACGATGCCGTGTTCGGCGTAGTAGCTGGCCCCGGTGGGGCAAACGTTGACGCAGGGCGCATCGTCGCAATGGTTGCATAGTACAGGCAGAAAGACTTGGCGCGCCGTCGGGTAGTTCCCCTCCTCGCTTTTGATCACGCGGCCGAAGAACACACCCAGCGGCGTGCCGTGCTCGGCTTTGCAGGACATCTGGCAGCCGTAACAGGCTATGCAGCGTTTCAGATCGATCACCATTCCCAGTCTCATGGCCTGTCCTCCACTGGCGTAACTTTGATCTTGGCGCTAGCAGTTTGGATAAGATTCAATCGGTTGGCATGCCGCCGGTCAAATTCGAGAAGGGTTATGCAAATCCGCCGTTGCTTCAGTGAATCGGCATACCGGTGCTCCAGTGGCCTACGTTTCCGTCGCCGCGTACACCTTCACCTTTGCGCACAGGTCTAGGTTCAGGTTCACAGGACTCGAGTGCTCGAAATCGAGCTCGAGAAGATCGTTGAAAAAGATCCCCTTTCCACGCGCGATGGGCTGATGCTTGCTCCAATGGCCAGCGCAAGCGGCGATACCGACCCCCTCCGTATGAATGCCTTCTGTGAGTTTGATCCGACCCGCAACGCGCCGGCCGGTTACGGTTTCAAGCCACACCTTGTCATCGTCACCGAGCCCTTTGCGGCGCGCAGTCTCGGAATTGATCGCGATCCGGTATGAAAAAGGATCCATGCGCGCGATCTCGTCGATCCACGGGTTCTCCATCGTGAACCCATTGGCCTGGATCGTATCCCGGTAATAGAAGGCGAACAGGTCGAAACTGGCGTCAGTCTCCTCGTGTGAGTGGCACGGTAACCACTCCGGTAGCGGACCGTAATAAGCTGGATCGAACGCCATGTCGCCATCCCGGCAGATCTTGCCTGTCTGTTCGCCAAGCTCGATCAGATACTCGTGGTAAATGGGGATGCGCACGTCGATAAATGGCCGCCAGTACACTTCCTCAACCCGCTTGGGCCAAGTGATGACGCCGTGTTCCTTGAACCATTCAAGGCCTCGCTCGGGGCCGAACTTGTGCTTGAGCTCGAGGTCGCTGATATCCTCGATGGTGTAGGTTTTTGCTCTATCGAGCATCTGTGGGCCGTCTAGCCCGTAGTAGCTGTTGACCGCCATATTGATCTCGGGCCCAAGCCCGAGCCCGTAAGCCAGCTCTAGCATCACATCGCGGGCGCTGCGACGCTCATGGGTAGGCTCCACCACCGGCTGACGGATCGGCCAGCCCCAGTCTCCCATTCCCGCCGGATGATTAAAAATGAAAGGATAATTGGGCCGCGGATCTAGCACTTCGAGATAACTCGCGTCCGGCAGGATGATATCGGCGAAATCAGAGAACTCATTCAGAAAAAGATCGAATGAAACGATGAAGTCGTAGCTCTTAAGACTTTCTGCCACAGCCTCCTTATTGCCGACGCTCATCAATGAGTTGGCACCATAATTGAGCATGAACTTCGGGCGATAGGGTAGTTTGAATTTCTGCCACCAATGTTCCTGATCGGAGGAAGCCATCAGCGGTGATACATGGGAGAGCGGGAACAGCTCGACTAAACCGATCGACTCCGGGTGCCTTGGGTCGGCCGGAGGATACGGCACGTGCGGCAGCAGCCATATCCCGGTCCTCATCAGCCCATCGCGGTCCGCGCGCGGACTATAATTGGGCCGACCGGTATCGGGATGTCCATGACAAACCGGATTGAAGCCTAGCGTGCCGCCCACCACGTCGGCGGCGCCGACAATATGGTTGAGCAGATCGATGGCGAAACAGTTGTACATGGAATTTTTGTGGCCTTGGGCTCCGCGGAAAAAGATCGCAGAAGCCGGCCGGTAGGGAAGCTTGACCCCGTCGATCATGATCGTGCTTCCGACGCGAGCTGCTTCACCGAATTCGCGCGCAATGCGTTGAATGGTTGCTGCTGGGATTCCGGTAATCTGCTCGCCCCGTGCAGGCGTGTATGTCTTGAGATGTTTTTTCAGCAGCGCGAAAGACGGTTGGCAGATCTCGCCGGCCACCTGGTATTCGCCTTCCAGCGCTGCGTGTTGCGCGGCAGGATCATCGTAGGGTTTTGCCGTCCCGCTCTGCTCGTCCCATACCAGCGGCTTGCCGGACTGAGGGTCGCGGGCGTACGAGCCGTTAGGCCGGATAAGGTAAATCGCGTTGGTTTTGGTCTGCAGGTACTCCGCGTCATAAATGCCGAACTCGTTGACGAGGCAATTAGCCATCGCGAGCGCGAGCGCGGCATCGGTGCCGACCCGAATTGGCACCCATTCCTCGGCCTTGGCCGCGGCAAAGTTACACATAGGATCAACCACGACCATCCGCATTCCGCGCTCACGTGCATCCGCCGCAAGCGCGATGTTGGGCGTGGCGGCATGGCCTGCGCCATGACCCTTTGACGCGCCAAAGTAGATGGCATAGTTGCAGTACTTGAAGTCGGGAACTATCGACCACGACGCATGCGTGACGCCGCCTGCCGCATGCGCGCCGTTGCCGCAATGCACTCCGCCGCCGGCAACCCACATGTTCGGCGTGCCAAAGGCCCATCCGAAGGGAAAGAATAAGAGCGACGAGGGGGCCAATGTCGTGGTGACCTGGACGACGAGTTGACGTGGGTCCTCGTCGTGCACTTTCTTGAGCCGCGCCGTGGTCTCCTTCATCGCTTCGTCCCAGCTGATGGGTTTCCAGCCCGGGTCGATGCCGATTCCTTTTTGCGGGTTGGTGCGGCGAAGCGGCGTGTTCACGCGGTTGGGATCATAAAGTATCATTATGCCGGAAATTCCCTTGGCGCAGAGACGCCCATTGCCCATGGGGCTTTCCGGATTGCCCTCAATCTTGATGAGGGTGCCATTGACACGATGGCCCAGAATCGAACAACCGCCGTAGCAGATGGTGCAAGCGGAGGGGATCCATTTGTCTTCGCGGACTTCCGAGCTTGTTCTGTGTAGCATGTTCATGGCTCTATCATCCTCCACATGACGCAAATAGAACGTAAATCAGTATTTCTGACGACGACGAAGACGCTGGAGGAAATGGAATTTTTTTATCCAGCGCCCGCTCATCAACTAGATAATTATTGATAAAAATTCGCGTATACGTCTGCAACAAACGCGGAGTGGTACACGTACGAAAAATGTGCTTGCTGAAGTCCGGGCCGTATCGCCGCTCGAGTTCTTCGAATAAGCCGCGTAGTGTCAGCGTCTCATTGAAAGGAAGCGTTAATTCTTTTTCGCCGGTGAATTGGGCGATAACACCCATGAAGGAAACACGGATGTTCATTTTGGTCTCGCGCGCGTTAGGGCAATCAACCCCGATTGGTCCCGCCTCGGCAACCCCTGTCGCACATGGTGTCTGCAGCATAACGAACCCCAGATTGATCGTGGGCGAAAAGCTTTTTGCCACGGCTCCTTTGGTAAAAAGAGCATTAGGACAGAAAGCCTCGCGTACACCTCCTGTTACGTAATTCGTAATTAATACTATAATACATAACACCATTCGCCGTTTAGGTCAATACAGCCGGATCCAGATCACCGCAATTCGGTTTAGAGCGGTTTTACTGAGGTCTTTTGCGACGTTAGGCGGAAATCGAATCAAGGAATTTGCGGTTGGGCGCGGCCGCTTCGAAGGCGCGATCGAGTACGTTGGAAGCGACAGCGGAAGCCTGCCGTTCACCCACGTCGCGCGGCAGGCGACGCCGTCGCGGACGCGCTCTGAGAGCCTGTAGCCGCATCAATCGCTCGATCCGATGCAGCCCGCACGACACACCTTCGGCGAGCAGATTGTGCCACACCCGCCTGGCGCCATAGGTCCGGTCGCTCACGAGGAAGCTGGTACGAACCTTCGCACCGAGCTCTTCATCGCTCCGGCTACGCTCACTGCGTGGTCGCGTCAGCCAAGCGTAGAACCCACCCCGCGAGACACCGAGCGCCCCGCATATCCAATCCGCCGGCGAGATCCCCCGGTGCTTCGCAATGAAGGAGAACTTCACGTCGATTCCTTCGCGAAGTAGGCCGCGGCTTTCTTTAGGATGTCTCGTTCGGCCTTGAGCTTGGTGACCTCGCGCTTCAGCCGCGCGATCTCCAAATGCTCGGGCTTCATCTGCCCCTGCCCGGGCAAGGTATGCTGCGGATCGTCCGCCAGCCTCTTCACGCAATCGCGAAGCTGCGAGGTAAGCACGCCCAGGTCTTGCGACGCCTGCACATACGACACGCCTCAGTCCTTGATCAGGCGCAGAGCCTCAAGCTTGAACTCCCGCGTAAACTTCCGCCGATCCATGATGCACCTCCCGTTCCATCAAAACACCTAACTCGGTGTCTTTGGAACCAGGTGCAGGCCAGTTGTGTAGACCGGGATACGATAGCCCTAAGAAGACCTCGTAAGGGAATGGCTTAAAGCAATGAGGCGTGGACCGAGCGATCACTGAACAAGGGCGCCCCGTTCCATCGCGCGGTTCAATGTCTCGGCGCCATCAGATCACAACTCATTCTCCGGCGGATCTACGGCACCATCGTCACATGCCAATTGCTTCTCGATGCTCATCCGCGGAGTCTCAATACGACCATGTGGCACCGCTCACAGCTTCGATAGTGTGTTAATGATTACAGTGCGCATCCAGCTATGACCGCGATCAAGATGGAAGCGTCGATCCCAGTGAACTCGTACAACAATGCCGGGAAGAGATACAGGTATGGGCAAATATTTTAGCCGATGCTTGGACGCCCAGAACTTTGCGACCCGTGACGGAACGACAGCAACGAGATTGGTCTCGGACAGGATAGTCGGCAGGCTGGTGAAATGAGATACTTGGAGGGCTATGGTTCTGCGAACCCCGCGCGCGAGAAGTCCCTCCGACACTTGATTGTGACTATTGAATATCGACGAGACAACTACGTGCTGACAGGCAGAGAATGCCCTCAGGCTTAATTTTTTACCTATAATATTGTGTTTTTTGCGGAAAGCGCAGACATAGCGTTCCGTAAATACTTCTACATCGCTGGTGCGATCCAGAATACCTGGTAGATAACCGACCGCGAAGTCGAGTTGCCCGGTTGCGAGCGCGTGCGGAGTTTCCGTCGGCGTATCTTGACAGGCTTCGATCCTGACGCCTGGCGCTTCTCGCCGGAGATATTGAATAAGCGGTGGAAGAAAAATCATCTCTCCAATATCTGTCATCGCAACCCGAAATTGCCGGTCTGAGTTCGCTGGCTCGAATTTCGCAACAGAGGTCATAGTTCCGTCGATAATATCGAGACTCCGACGAAACTCCTTGTAGAGATCGTCAGCGAGTGCAGTCGGAATCATACCATTGCGGGTGCGAACGAAGAGCGGGTTCGTCATGACCGACCTTAGCTGGCTCAGGGCGTAGCTCACCGCAGGCTGAGTCATGGACAGAGCATGGGCCGCACGGGATGCGCCCCGTGTCTCATACACGGCGCACAGCACGCGAATCAGTGAAAGATCTAAATGGGACATGAAATATAAGCTACATGCATATATCTTATATCATAATTCAATTTGACAATAAAGGTCGGAAATGAAACGGTTTCCAGACAAAATTTGAAAATTTTGCCGGGGAGGTCTTTATGAGACGCTATCAACTTAATCGCCGCGGTTTTCTGCTCGCGACCGGAAGTGCGCTTCTGGCACCCGCGATCGTGCATGCGGCAGACGAGCCGATCCGCCTCGGTTCGGTGCTCTCCACGACCGGGCCTGCGGCTTGGCTTGGCGACCCCGAAGACAAGACGCTGCGCATGTATGTGGAGGAGATCAATAAGAATGGTGGCGTGCTCGGACGAAAGCTCCAGCTCTTCATCTATGACGATGGGAGTGACGCGGCGAAAGCAAACTCGTTCGGCAAGCGATTGATCCAGCAGGACAACGTGGATGTGATTCTTGGCGCCGCGACCACCGGCACCTCCCTAGCGCTGGTGCCGCTCGTCGAAGCCGCGAAGGTCTGCCTTATGTCGTTTGGTGCGGCGCGCGTCCTCATCGACCCGGTCCGCCCATACGTGTTCAAGATCCCGCATTCCGACACGATGGCGGTGCAGGCCGTGCTCGGCGAGATGAAGTCGCGAGGTTTCCGCAAGATCGCACTGATCTCCGATACGGGCGGCTTTGGTAAGTCCGGCCGCACGGAGACGATGAAGGTTGCCCAGCAGCTCGGCCTAACGCTGACCATCAACGAGTCCTTCGGCGAGCGCGATACCGATATGACGCCGCTTCTAACCCACGTAAAACAGTCGGACGCGGAAGCTTTGTTGATGATCAGCACGGGCCAGGCGCCGGCGATCATCGCTCGCAATTACAAGCAGCTTGATCTCAAGTTGCCGCTTTACACGACGCACAGCCAAGCCTCATACGAGTTCATTCGGATTGCAGGGCCGGCGAGCGAAGGTATTCGCATGCCAACCCCGGCATTGTTACTTGCCGATAGCCTTCCTGCGAACGACCCGCAGAAGAAGGTCACCACCGATTATAAGAACGCCTTCGAAGCGAAGTATAAGATCGATGTTTCCACCTTTGGCGGCTATGCCTACGACGGGCTGATGATCGTGGTTGACGCAATTAAGCGTGCTAAATCGACGGAGAAGGCGAAGCTCCACCAGGCTATCGAACAAACCAGGGGGTTTGTCGGCGTAAGCGGAATCTTCACCTATTCTCCAACCGACCATGAGGGGCTCGACACGAGCGCTTTCCATATGGTCGAGGTGAAGAATGGCAAGTTCGTCGAGTACAAGATCTGACAGCCGCCAAGAAGAGTGCCGGGCTTGTCCGATTTTCTGCAATATGTGTTTAGCGGGCTGACATCCGGCTCGATCTATGCACTGGCGGCACTGGGCTTTACTATCATTTTCAATGCGCGAAACGTCGTCAATTTCGCGCAAGGCTCATTCCTGATGCTGGGTGGCATGATTACCGCCACCCTCATCACGGCCAAAGTGCCCCTGCCGTTTGCGGTGGCTGCAGCAACTGTCATAACAGTTATCATTGGGGGCCTTGTTCAGCGCCTTGCCATCGCGCCGGTGAAAGATGCCGATCCGGTCAACCTAGTCATCATTACGATCGGCGCTTCCATTTTCATTGACGGCATTGCCGCAGTGGTCTTCGGCAAAAACCAGCATATGGTTCCTGCCTTTTCTGGGGATCACGCGATCCATATTCTTGGAGCGACGCTTCTTCCTCAAAGCGTTTGGGTCATGGCCACCGCCGCTGTGCTGATGGCGGGCGTGAGCTGGTACTTCCGCGCCACTCTCGCCGGTAAGGCCATGCGTGCGGTATCGATCAACTCCAATGCCGCAAGCCTTGTTGGGATTCGGCCCGACCGTACCGTTCTCGTCGCCTTCGGCCTCTCGGCCTTCCTTGGTGCGATGGCCGGCGCCGTCGCGTCCCCGATTACGACGACGGTTTTCGATATCGGCCTATTGCTCGGCCTGAAGGGCTTCGTCGGGGCCACGTTCGGCGGTCTCGGCTCCGCGGTTGGCGCAGTCGTTGGCGGCATTCTCGTCGGCCTCTTCGAGAGCCTCGTGGCCGGTTACATCTCAACTTCCTACAAGGACGCGGTACCGTTCGTGCTGATTATTGGCATTCTGATTTGTAGGCCGCAGGGCCTGTTCGGCTCGAGGGTCTTGGATCGGGTATGATGCGTTTCCGGAACGGCGATCTTCTCGTTACGCTCGCGCTTCTCATCGCGTTGCCTACGGTGTTACCGAACGCCTATTGGTTCGACGTCACCATTCGCATGGGCCTCGCGGGTATCGCGGTCATTGGTCTTAACATTCTAATGGGCTTTGCAGGCCAACTCAGCATTGGCCATGCGGCGCTGCTCGCAGCCTCTGCCTATACATCTGCAATCCTAGTGGCGCGTTATGGATTGCCCTCGGCTCTGGCTATCGTCATTGCAACGGCTGGGGTCACCCTTATCAGCTACGGACTTGCTCGGCCGATGTTGCGGTTGCGCGGCTTTGCCCTTGCGATCGGTACGCTCGGTCTCGGTATAATCGTGCAAATTATTCTGGTCAATGAGGTGGCATGGACCGGCGGGCCGGATGGCATGGTCGTGGCGCCGTTGCAGCTTGGGCCATGGACCATTTCAGGCGAGCGTCAATGGTACGTGCTCGTAGCATTCCTCTTGTTCCTCGCCATTGTTAGCTCGCTTAATCTGTTCGGCAGTCCGGCCGGCCGTGCATTGCGGGCTCTAAACGGTTCGGAGATTGCCGCCCAGGTGGCCGGCGTCGACACGTCAATCATGAAAATCCGCGCTTTCACGGCCGCTGGCTTCTTCGCGGCTCTCGCCGGAGCGCTTACCGCCCATTACTCGGGCTTCATCACGCCCGATCTCAGCGCCTTTATGCGATCGGTTGAGTTCGCAACGATGGTTGTCGTGGGCGGACGCGGTTCGACATATGGCGTTGTTCTTGGGGCCGTACTGCTGACCATACTACCGCAGGCACTGGGTGGTACCGGAGAATATGAGATGATCGTCTTCGGACTTATCCTGATGCTTACGGTCATATTCCTTCCGCAAGGCATTGTGCCGACGTTGGTGGCCGCGCTGCGGGGGAAGGGAGCCTAATGAAAGGTGCTCCTATCCTCGAAGTTCGGAATGTCAGCAAGGCCTTTGGCGGGGTGAACGCGCTTCGCGACGTATCGTTCGCGATTCGTAGTGCTGGCATTCACTCCCTGATTGGGCCAAATGGTGCCGGCAAGACAACGCTCTTCAACCTCATCGGCGGTATTAACGTGCCAACCTCAGGCTCCGTCCTGTTGAAAGGCGCCGACGTGTCCGGCTGGGCGCCCAACAAGCTGGCGGTTTGCGGCGTCAGCCGCACGTTCCAGAATTTACAGATTTTCACCGAAATGACGGCAATCGAGAACGTCATGGTAGGCGCCCATCTCCGGCTCGATTTCCGCCTCATAGCGGGAATGATGAAGTTACCGGCGTTCCGCCGACGCGACGTGGAGGCAGACGCGGAAGCGAGACGACTTATCGATTTCGTAGGGCTCGCGGCGTTCGCCGACCGTGTCACCGCGCATATGCCGTTTGGTGCGTTAAAGCGGCTTGAGATCGCCCGTGCCCTTATGGCGCGGCCGCAACTCCTTCTCCTCGATGAGCCGGCTGCGGGCCTTAACCAAGGTGAGAAGGTACAGCTTCAAACATTAATCCGCACTATCGCGAAAGAAGGTATCAACGTGCTTCTCGTCGAGCACGATATGAAACTCGTCATGAATCTTTCTGATCACATCGTCGTGTTAGCGAACGGTTGCAAGCTCGCCGA
>Ga0208080_1001515_pt1 | contig 11326 bp, 6 predicted proteins | sample NGESurdeep092012_3_FD_184476 | JGI IMG/M metagenome (GOLD analysis project Ga0208080, IMG submission 184476) | Arctic peat soil microbial communities from Barrow, Alaska - NGEE Surface sample 210-3 deep-092012 (SPAdes) | ecosystem: Environmental > Terrestrial > Soil > Wetlands > Peat ...
CCCGGCGACGCCACAGCGGTAGGTATGCGCCAGGACTGGGTCACGTATCGTAAGGCGCCAGGCGGAAGGATTGCACGCTACCATGGAGGGTTCATGAAAAGGCTGCGGATCGGGATTATCGACATCGTTTCCAAGGGTCCTACCCGGGCTTTATACGCACGCATAATGAACGCCAGCCTCGCCAGTATCATGCCCCAGGTCATTGGGGTCTGGTGCCAAGAGGAGGGACATGAGGTTACCTTCGTTTGTTACACCGGCTTTGAAGATCTGCTGACGGAGTTGCCTGACAACGTCGACGTGGTCTTCATCGGCGCGTTCACCGAGGCCGCGCACACGGCGTACGCCCTGAGTAATCTCTTCCGTGGCAGAGGGGCGATCACCGTCATCGGGGGACCGCACGCCCGCTGTTACCCGGAAGACGCCGCGCGTTACTTCGACTATGTGCTGGGCTTCACGGATAAGGGTACGCTCCGTGACGTCTTGCGGGACTGCTCGCAACACCGGCCCGCGGGCGTCCACCTCGCGGCCGCCCAGCAGCCCAGAACCCTCCCCGGGGTACGCGAGCGTTGGCAGTTTATCGACTCTACGCTCAGGAAAGCGCCCCTCCTCAAGATGGTTCCCATGCTCGGCAGCATGGGATGCCCGTACACTTGCGCGTTTTGTATCGATGCCACGGTGCCCTACCAACCCATGGACTTCGAGGTACTCCGCGAGGATCTACGGTTCCTGCTGACCAGGTTCAAACGGCCCCTGGTAGCCTGGCACGATCCCAATTTTGGAGTTCGCTTCGACCAGTACCTGGACATGATCGAGGACGCCGTTCCTCCCGGCAGCATCGACTTCGTCGCCGAAAGCAGTCTGTCCCTGCTTTCCGAACCGCACCTCAAACGGCTCAAACGCAATTCGTTCAAAGGCGTCCTGCCCGGCATTGAATCCTGGTTCGCCCTGGGGGAAAAATCGAAGACCGGCGCGCTGCTCGGGATGGCCAAAGTTCGCCAGGTGTCCGAACACGTCAATCTGATCCTGCGGTACATACCCTACATCCAAACCAACTTCGTGCTGGGACTCGATACCGACGAAGGGCCCGATCCTTTTGAACTCACCAAGCGATTCCTGGACATGACCCCGGGGGCCTTTCCGGCCTATTCGCTGCTCTCCGCATTCGGCCGGGCCGCGCCGCTCAACCTGGATTACCAGCGATCCAACCGCGTGCTGCCCTTCCCATTCCACTTCCTCAACAATAACGGCGCCATGAACGTCAAGCCGGCAAACTATTCCTGGCAGACGCTCTACGACCACATCATCGACCTGACCCGGTATTCCTTCTCGACGCGCACGATCTTCCGCCGCTTCCTGGCGACGCAAGGGGTGACCGCGCGTTGGCTGAACGTGGTGCGCGCGGTTTCGACGGAGGGCTTCGGAAGGGCCAGGTACCACCGGGAGATTCGCGATCGCCTGGACACCGACCCGCAATTCCCGCCCTATTTCGAGCAGGAGAGCAGCGTGCTTCCCCAGTTCTACAAAAATATAGTGCGCCAGGATCTCGGACCGCTGATGGAGTGGCTTCCCGAGGGTGCTCTCTATCACGATCCCAACGCCTACCTGAAGTCCGAGCGCTCCAAGGATGTGGTAGCCCTCGTCTAACCGCAGTCGGCGAAGCGGCAGTAGCAGGCTGTTATCTTTCGCAGTAACCGCATCGCCACTCAGGGCTATTCGGGGCAGTTAAGACGCAGGGATTTACATCAAGGACACTAAGGTGCCACGCAAGAATAACTGCGCAGTTGCTGCCGTGGCGCACGCACTCCTGCGTGCTGCGTCGAGTCTCCACTCGACGCCTCTCCGCCCTGGGGCAGCGGGCGTCGGCAAGAGTGCCGAGGCTGCACGCAGGAGTGCGTGCGCCACATCTGCCATTCAGCCAATGTGAAGTTATTCTTGCGTTGGCCCTAAAACGTGAACTTGATCTGCGATTCCAGCCGGCGATTGTTGGCCGTTTCGTAGAATCCTTCGCCGTTCTGTCCGCCTGCAATCTGGTTCGCAAAGCCGAAATACGGCGAGGTGATGTTGCCGACAATCGGTCCCGGGTTGGTGTGATTGAGCAGGTTCCGCACCGACAGCCCGATGCTCAGGTTGAAGCGGTGCGAGGTCGAAGGGCTGCCGATCAGCCCGCCCAACCCGCGGCCGCCGACCGCCGCCAGCGCGGCGCCTTGCCCCGTGGGGGCGCCGGGAGTTTGAGCGCTGGAACCGCCGCGCTCCTTGCCGAAGCCGATCGTCTTGGCGATCCGCAGATTCACATTGAACTGTCCCGGACCGCGTCCGTAGTTGCGCGCGAGCAACCGCTCGCCCGGCGTGGGGTTCGGATCCAGCAGCCCGTACGCCGTTTGGATCAGGCCCGGCTTGGCGGGATCGGCAGCGATGCCCGGCCGCCCATTGAACAGCGTGGTGCCGTACAGGTCGCTGCCGGCCGTGACGTCGAACGGCGCGCCGGTTTGCGCCACCACGAACGGGCTGATGCGCACCGCCCACCGCAAACCGATCGAGCCGCCGACGGTGAAGCGGTGGTGCACGTCCGTGGACGCCGGAGCATACTCGCCCGCGAAGTTGTAGGGATTGGCCGGAAAGGTGCCCATCCCGTCCGTGTTGCTCCTCGCGTGGTTGTACACGTAGAAGCCGAAGAGCGAAAGCCCGGCGTTCAGCTTCGCGTTGACGTTGGCGATCACCTGGTTCTGGTTGTAAATGCCGGAGGACTCCATCAACTCCACCGGCCCGGGATGCCCCAGCGGAAACAGCCCGCTGTTCGCCACTGCCGGATTGTACGTGCCGGGCAGCGGCGCGTTGATGTCTTGCGAGCGGAAGAGGTGCAGCCCGTGCGAGTTCGTATAGGTCAATGCCATGGTGGTGTTGGCGGGCAATTGCCGCTCGATGGTGACCGCCGATTGCAGGATGTACGGCGCCCGTAGCGCCGCGCTGATCGCCTGCGTCACCTGCGTGGATTGGAAGCCCGGCAACATGGCGGGTGACGGCACGTTGGGGAAGAAGTCGGGGTTCGGGACCACGAACTGCTGCTGCACCAGCCCGTTGAAGCGCTGCGCGGCCAGCGTATTGCCGAGTCCGAGGCGGTCGTAGAAGATGCCGAAGCCGGCGCGCAGCACGGTTTTCGCGCGCTTCTGCCCGCTGCCGCCCGGCGCCCAGGCAAACGCCAGGCGCGGCGCAAAATCGCGCCAGTCGTGGATGTTGGTTTGCGTCTCGTAGCGCAGGCCCAGGTTGAGCGTCAGATTCGGCCGCACGCGCCACTCGTCGCCCACGAAGACACCCACGTCCAGTTGGCGCACCGCAAGCTCCGCGCTGCCGGCGTTCATGGTGAACTGCGTGGCGCCTCCGCCCAGCGCGCGGATCTCGGCCGGCGTATCGCCGAGCTGCTGGAAGAGCAGCGTCCGCCGGTAGCGCTCGATCGACGTGATGAGCGCCATCTGCGATTGGCCGTTCGCACCAAGGACGGGTTGATTCCGCGCATCGAGCACCGGCGCCAGTGCGCCGCCGCCGAAGGTGAAGGTCCCGTTAAAGTTCTGCGGCGAGACGCTGTCGTCCGTCTGGCCGCGGAGCCGCACGCCGAATCGCCAGGAGTGCCGGCCTTTCAACATCGAGCTGTAGTTCTGCAACTCGTAGCTGTTCTGCGTGTCGAACGTGCGCCCCAACGCCGTTCCGCCGCCGTTGAACGATTGCAGCACCAGCGTCGCGGGACTCAGGCTGTTGGCGAGCGCCTGCGTCGCGCTGCGGTAATACTGGAAGCGCGTCTCGTTGACCGCCGAGCCGATCAACGCCGTGTCCGCCGCCTGCACCGTCTGGTTGGTGAACTGCGAGTGGTACCCGCGCGAGATCAGGTCGAAGCCGCCGATCCCGTTGTCGCGCACGTCCGAGTGCGTAATTCCGTACCGGAACATCAGCGTATGGTTCTGGCCGAGTTGGTAGTCCACCCGCGGGCTGATGTTGGTGAACCGGCCGGGCGTGGTGACGATGCCCGCGAACGGCTTTGTCGCCAGCGTCTGCGCATCGATTGTGACGGCGTTGGTGATCGAGCCGTTATCCACCATGTTGCGCTGTGCATCCAGCGTGAAGGACGATTTTTTGGTCAGCGGCCCGCCGGCGCTGCCTTCGAATTCATTCAGCAGGAAGGGCGCTTTGGTGGGCGAGTATGGGTTGCGCGTGTTCCAAAAGTCGTCGGCGAAATTCCATTGCGCCGACCCGCGATACTTGTCGGAGCCCGGCTTGGTGAAGATTTCGATCTTGCCGTAGCCCAGCTTGTCGTACTCCGGCGAAAACGGGTTCTGGTTGATGCGAATCTCGCGGATCGATTCCTTCGGCGGAAGCTGGCCGCCGCTGAAGCCGTCCACGAAGATCGATCCGCCGTTGGGACCGGCCGAGGGCCCCGCCAGCGCCGCCAGGTCGGCTGCCAAATCGTCCGGGTCGTCCGAAAGCGCCTCCAGGTCGGCGCCGCGCAGCACCACCGCGCCGGCGCTGCCGGAGGAATCGGTGGTCAGCGCCGGCCCGGAAGTCTCCTGCACCGTCACCTTCTCCAAAATCGACGCCACCGTCAACATCAGGTTCAGCGACTGCGAGCCCGAGAGCAGCGTCACCTTGGCGGGTTGGGCCTGCGACAGTTCGGGCGCAGACGCCTGCACCGTGTAGTCGCCGGGCGTCACGCCGGCGAATGTGTAGGACCCGTTGTTGTCCGTCACCGCGCGCTTCACCGCGCCCGATTGACCGTTGAGCGTTACCTTCGCGCGCGGAATCACCGCGCCGCTCTCGTCGGTGACTTGCCCGCGAAGCGTCGCGGTCTGAGCGATAAGAACCTGCGAAAACAGGAAAGCGATGACCAGAGAATAGAGAAACTTCAATTCGGCACCAATATCAGGAGGCTACCAAAACGTGGGGCAGCCCGCCAAATGCGGCGGACTGCCCCATCGGCCCGTTGGTTACCCTCGGTTTACTTCCCAACCACGAGAATGGAAAACGAATCCGGCAGCATCGGTGCGCGGCCGCCACGGCCACCACCCTGCTTCGGCGCATCCTTGGGTGCATCCGCGGGCGGGGCCGGCGGCGGACCGTACTCGGCGGCGATCAGCAGGATGTGGTCCGTCTTGCTGTCCAACGTCAGTGTTTTGGCACGAGGCATGGTCTTCAGGTCCTGTTCCACCACGAAGCTGGTAGGGCTGTTTTCCTTGATGACACTCAGCGTGCCATCGCCGTTGGAGCTGAATGCTTCCATGGTCTTGGGGTTGAATGTGGCGCCATCGGTGCCGCTGCCGATCGGCAGGGTCGCGAGGATTTTTCCGTCGTCGGAATTGAGCACCACCATCGTGGCGGGGTTGTGGCAGGTGGCGAAGAGTACGTGATTCTTTACATCGAATGCCAACCCACCGGGCCCGCCACCCTTGCCGGCAAGATCATACACCGCGGTTACCTTGAGTGTCTTGGCGTCCACGGCGGCAATCTTGTCCTTGTCTTCCAGATCGACGTACAGGTGACCTTTCCCGTCGCTGACGGCCTGCTCCGGAGCGCCGCCCAGATCGAGCGTGCCCACCACCGATCCGTCCTTCGCGTCGATCACCGTCGCATTGGGCTGGCTGTGACTGAAAACCCAGACCCGCTGGTTGAATGGGTCGAAGAGAATGCCATCCGGGTTGCCTTGCACATCGATGGTCTTGATCGTCGCCAGGGTCTTGGTATCCCACATCACAACCGGCTTGCTGCTGGCGAAGCCGTGATTCGATTTGGGGTCAACCGCCGCTCCACGGGCGCTGGCCTTGGGGATTTCGCCAACCGGCTCCAGCGTATCGAGATTAAAGACATTGATTCGCGGAGTAGGACCGGAGCGCGGGACGTATAACCGGCGCCCGGCGTCGTCCGCATAGACATAGTCAAAGCCGCCGTCGCCGCCGACCTTGGCCGTTTTCAATACCTTATAAGGACCGGCGGTTGGAGCCTGCTGGGCCAAGCCGATGAACGCTACCATCGCGATCCCGGCTGCAAATATCAGGGAAACTTGTCGCATGTGATGCCTCCTCAAGTTGGGTCTCGCCAAATGGAACACACGCTACCCGCTACAGATTATGCCGGATGGTAGATGAACAAGCGATGAACTCTGCACGGGTTGGGTTAGGGAACAGCAAGAGGCAGCCCTTTCAGCCAGTTTTCAGATTCCTGCCTTACCATGAAGTCGATGGAAAACGAATTGCCAATCGGAAGCTGTTCCGTACGTGCCCGTCTGCTGCCCGGTGTGTTGCTCCTGCTGTGCCCGCTTCCGTTCCGCACGCAAACCAGTGCAGGCGCGCTTCGCGTTCAGGTTACCGATCAATCGGGCAGCGCGGAAGCTCGCGCTTACGAGAACTCGCCACCCCGACCTTAGATCACGCCTTGATCCGGCTGTCGATCCCCTTCGCGGCGCCGACAGATCCGGAACCCTCAGCCCGCTACGCTATCCAAGTACAGGATCACGCCCCTGTATTTATGGACGTGCTTACCAATCTTTGTAGTTCATCTGAAATTTTGTCGGGTGGCAGAACGAAATCGACACAGCCTGAAGCCTGAGCACTCAGAGGCATGTCGTCTACTTCGGCGGACATGTCCTGAGCAAAGGTTGTTCCTCCCTTTGCCTTGATGTGCTTGCATCCCTCACTACCGTCGCCATCGTACCCAGAGAGGATAATGCCGATCGCACGCGCCCCCATAGCCTCTGCTAAAGAAGTCAAAAACACATTAATCTGCTCGTTCCTCCTAGTGCGCGGGGAGACGACTTTGAAGGTATAGCTCTCAATTAGAAGATCCGCGTCCGGAGGAATCACGTAGACGTGATTCCTCCGGATCGGCATCGCCGCGGAAGCCACCATTACTGTCATTTTCGTGTGATGCGACAGAATTTGAGCCAACTGACTATTGGCGGTCGGCGTAATATGAGCAACAATGACAAAGGCCATACCTGTATTGGACGGCAGGGCGTCCAGGAGCGCCTTATATGCCTTAAGCCCCCCAGCCGAGCCGCCAATGCCGACAATGAAGTTAGGATGTAATGTTCCCATGACCCACCTCAGATCTTCAGCTTTCCACCTGGCACTTTTACCTTGTTTTGACTCATTGTTCTTCTCTCCGTAATCCTTTTACCAACCTTCTCTTTCTGACTGGAGGGCCTGCGGTAGCATCGGCATCCATTGGTACTAAGTCTATTCCATTATCGCTCAAAATCAATTTGTGGACGTCACTGGAGTGGCCCATGCCACGAGACTTAACAATGTAAAGTCCACGAATGCGTCTTTTCCCCTCATCTTCTTCTAATTCTCTAACTACTATCCAAGTGTCAATCAAAGACGAGACGCCGATTTCGCCGCTAGTGTCATTTTGTGCGGTTGAAGAAACAAGACTTGTAAAAAATCCGGTTATGCCCTTGGATTTTAGAACATCAATCATGCGAGTGAGCATGGATTGAATTTCAAGTGGGTTCCCCTGTCCAATGAGACTTGTCAGGGGATCGATGACAACAGATTTTGGTTTGAAATCCGCAATGATCTTGTATAAATCGAGTAAATGCATCTCTAAACCAAAAAAGGAAGGTCTAGTAGACACAATCTTTAAGAGCCCTGTTTTTATCAATGGTTCAAAATGAAAACCTATAGAACTCATGTTTTGAATGAGTTGCCCTGAAGATTCTTCATAAGACAAGAAAAGGCACCGTTCTCCACGTTTACAGCATTCTATTGCGAATGCAGCCGCGAGGCTCGTCTTTCCAGTGCCCGCGGTACCTGAAGCGAGTACCGTGCTGCCTCTAGTATAACCTGAACCCTTGAACATCTTATCTAACGATGGAATTCCTGTCGAAACTCTCTTGTTTGTGCCTGGTTGATCGAGTCCCGCGGAAGTGATAGGAATTACCGAAAGTCCATCTTTATCGATTACGAAGGGATATTCGTTTGTTCCATGCTTTGAACCACGATATTTCATTACACGAATCCTACGGGTGGCAATTTGTTCCCTAACTCTGTTATCCAGGAGAATTACGCAATCGGAAATGTACTCCTCCAGGCCATGACGAGTATAAGAACCTTTTCCCGGCTCTCCGGTAATGATTGCGGTAACTTGTTTTTCCTTAAGCCATCGGAAAAGTCTTTTTATCTCTAAGCGAAGAATGCCAGCATCCGTGAGGCCGGCAAAGAGAGATTCAATAGAATCCAAAACAACACGTTTGGCGCCAATGGAATCAATAGCATGGTCTAAACGAATGAACAGGCCTTCAAGATTAAAGTCGCCTTTCTCTTGAATGTCTCTGCGGTCCAAAAGAACATATTCAATCAGAATCTGTTTTTGTGAAACAAGCCCTTGTAAATCCAGGTTGAGAGAATCCACGTCTTCATAAAGTTCATCTTCTGTCTCTTCAAATGACATGAAGATGCCTGGCTCGTTGTAGTTGATCGCGCCATTGATTAAAAAATCAATCCCCAAAAGGGTTTTTCCAGAGCCGGCACTTCCAGAAATTAGAGTGGTTCTATTTTTCGGAAGCCCGCCTTCTGTAATTTCGTCAAAGCCTTTGATGCCGGTGGGGCACTTGTGTGGTTGATGACGATTAAAGACCTTTGTTTTCTTCGGCGTTTTAGGCATACAACAATACTTACTCCCATATAGAATAGCACGAGATTGGCGTGGGTTCCGGACCCCTGATGGTCCTGGAACTGCGATTCAGACAGTGGGGGAGCTTTGCGAGGCAAAGAGGGTGGCGGGGGCGTCGTCGAAACTGAAAACGGGAGAAACGCTCGCGCGGCAGTCAGGTGGGTACGGATGCGCGGCCGGGAGAGGTTCATGGCGATGGACGGGCCAGAAAGTTGACGTGCGGGCATCACCCGTGGGAAATGGATTCCGCTCCACCGAAGCATCGGCGGCGAGTTGGAGGGCGGAGTGATTGTGGTGGGCGATGTTGGGACTACGGAGGCCGCGTATTTTCCAGGAGAGAATACTGCTGGCGCTCGATACGTTTGAGTTTTTCGCGCAACTTGGCGCGGGCCGGATCGGGGATGTCTAGAAGGATGCGGCCGAACTCGGCCAAGGTGAGCAAACAGAACCGCTGGCGATAATAAACCGCCACCACTTCCAGGCTGGGCGAGAGCAGTTGCCGGGTGTATTCCCAGACGCCGCGATTCAGTTCCTGGCGCTGACGCAAGACCAGGTGAACCTGCACCAGAGTGTAGGCGAGCAGAACCAACAGCGCCTGATTCACCACCAGGGAGAAAGCACAGGAATGCATCCGGGTGAGGTCCCAGAAGCACTTATACTGGCGGTGGCGCTCTTCGATCGCCGGGCGGAGTTCGTAGGTGGAGCGGATCTGGGCGGCGGTGAAGCGTTCGGAAGTGGTCACCAGAACCCAGTCTTGCGTTTGGCCGTGCTCGTCCCGCTCACGATTCACCACCGCTGTTAACGGCACCGGGCACTGGCTCCAGCTCAGCAGACCGCGACCGAGGCCGAGCAGGGTCTGCGGCGGAGCAAGCGCCGGCGCGGGCGGCACCGCAGCGGACGAAGCGGAAGCCGCGGCCTCGGCTTTGCGCTGGGCCAAGGTCCGCTGGCGTTTGGCCTCCCGCTTCTGCACACGGAGCGGCTTGGCTGGCGCGGTAGATGGGGATGACGGCGGCACGGGCGGCACATAGGGCTCCCAGGCGAAGCCCCGCAACCGGGTCAGCCCGATGGCGTCGGCGTAGAGGTCCATGTTGGTGCGCAGGGGCACGATGGTGTCGACAGCCAAGTTCTGTTTGAGATACCCCATGCGCTCGCCATCGATCAAGCCGCGGTCCACAATCAGCACTTTGATGAAACCCTTGTGCACGGCCCGCACCACCTCTTCGACCAATTCGTAAAGGATGGGGCATTCATGCCGCCGGCCGGCAACCACGCGGGCCGCCACGACGAAAAAGAAGTCCAGTTTGCGGTTGACGTGGATCAGGCTCACCAGTTTGTAGCAGCGGTGCTGTTGATAGCGTTTGTCGCGGAGATCGACCTCTTCGGCTTTCACCGGGTGGTTGTGTTCGTCGAACCAAAGCAGGTCCGATTCCTCGTAGTGCTCGTTATCGGGGACGAACAGATAGGAAGCATCTCCGATGAACAACCCCTCGGGATCAAACAGACCCAGCGACCGTAAACAGCGCGGCACCTCGCGATTAAACCAGCCGTGCAAACGGTCGGCATTGGTGTCGCGGGCAAACTTGCGGAGGAAGTCCTGGTCGCAGGGAGTCTGGCGGTCATAGTCGTTTTTGTCGTTGAACCCAGGGCAGGCCAGGGTCACGTCGCCGGTGTCCGGATGCAGACTTCTGCGGCCACCCAACTCGGGTCCCAGCGCCTCGATCAGGCCTCCGCAGCGCAGAATGCGCGGGAAGGCGTGATAGCTCTGGGCGCCGTGAAGTTTGAGGCTGAGTTCGCTGGCCAGATAAATCCAGACCGGCACTTCCTCTTTCTTGCGCGGCGTGGGATAGGTTGCGGCCAGGCGTTGGACGACTTGCCGCCCGATGAGGTGACGGAACAAGTCCGCCTCGGCGGCTTCGGAGACGTGCTCCAGGTAGTCGATCTCGCCTTGGCGCAGAGCGTCCAGCACGAAGGAGCGGTCGAAGTGGAAGGCAACGAGGTCCATTTTATGATTTGCGCTTGGCCGCGGGCTTGGGCGGCGGCAGCAGCAGGGCGCGTTGGAGACGACCGATGGCGACCAAGATCTGGTTGTGGAGTTTGACGAGGGCGGCGCGGTCTTGGCGAAAGCGGCGGTAGTTTTCGGCAAGGTGGCGGAGGTGGATGGTGTCGGCGGCCGGCAAGGCGCGCAAGCGGGTCTTGCCGCGCTCGGACCAGGAAAGCACGGTGGAGGCGTGAAGCGGGCCTTGTGGGGAGGCGCAGTGGCAGGAAGGCTTGCCGCAGCGGGTCTTCAGTTCATAGACGGAGCCTTTGAGGAGTTGGCGAAGAGGCAACAGGTCTTCGAGGCGCTGCTGATAGTCAGCCAAGAGCGCCCGGATGGTCTGGCGCAGGCGGCTGGCGCGCTCGGCGGCAGTGGGCAAGGTCTGGTTCTCCCTTTATGTTGTATATCACAACAACATAAAGTAGTCAATATGTTTTAACAAGAAAAATGAGGGCAGGACCAAACTTTCTTTGGCGGAGTGGAGACAGGCTGTCTGGAGGCTTGACGGCGGAGACCGGGCCAAGCTCGCGGGCCCCGTCGTCAGCGGATTTCAGCAGCACCTACCGGACGGAAGGCCCTGCGGGCTTCCTGATGGCGAATTTACTGTCTGAGTCGCAGGGAGGCCTTATGAGCCAGAAA
>Ga0208080_1001516_pt1 | contig 11322 bp, 10 predicted proteins | sample NGESurdeep092012_3_FD_184476 | JGI IMG/M metagenome (GOLD analysis project Ga0208080, IMG submission 184476) | Arctic peat soil microbial communities from Barrow, Alaska - NGEE Surface sample 210-3 deep-092012 (SPAdes) | ecosystem: Environmental > Terrestrial > Soil > Wetlands > Peat ...
GACACGCCACGCGCGTCGTGATGCGAGCTGGACACCAGGAGTGCATGCCCCGCTCGTTGTGCTTCGAGATCGATGCCGCGCAGCAGCTCGGAAAAGAACTCTCCGTAGAGGTCGGGAAGAATCACGCCGAGTGCGCTCGCCTTTCGGCGCTTGAGGGTCCGCGCGGCGTCATTCGGAGAGAAGCGCAGCTCGCGCGCGACTTCGAGTACCCGTGCGCGTGTGTCATCACGTACCGGTGCACTCGCGTTGAGGACGCGAGAAACCGTTGCGACGGAGACCTTCGCTAGGCGCGCAACGTCCTTGATCGTCACCGTCACTGCGACGCTCTCCGGATTGGGACAGCAGCCTGCGGCTCCGGCGGCGGAGTTGCAGCGGCATGAAAACGTTTACATTTGACCGCCATTAGTCAAGAGTCCGTGCAAATTCCCCGGCGTCGCCAACATGGCCACGGAGAACAGTGCCACCCCGGAGCACCCGCCCTGGCCGTACCTACTTCCGATTGCGCGGAAGTGCTCGGATCTTGAAGGGAACGCAAAATGGCCACACGGCAGGTATTCCTATTCTGGAGACCAAGAGCATGACACGCCCTACAACACTCGCGCACCGCATTCTCCTCGCTGGTCTCTTCGCGCTGACGGTTGGCGCAGCAGCGACCGCAGGCGCGCAAAAGCTCACGAGCGGCATTGACACCACGAACTTCGACCGTTCGGTGCGGTCGCAGGACGACTTCTTCCGCTACGTAGATGGCGGCTGGCTCAAGAAGGCGGAGATCCCCGCCGACGCATCCGGCTGGGGCGCCTTTCAGGAGCTGCGCGAACGCAGTCGCAACGCGCTCCACGAGATTCTCGAGGAGGCCAGCAAGGCCAGCGCGCCAGTAGGCACCGACCGCCGAAAGGTCGGCGATCTGTACGCGAGCTACATGGACACGGCCGGTACCGAGAAGCTCGGCATCGTGCCCCTTGGCGCCGAGCTGTCGGCGATCGCGAAGCTCACCAGTGCATCGCAGCTTCCAGCCACCTTCGCGCACTTTGCGCGTATCGGCGTGCAGAACCCATTCGGGGTCAATGTGGGGCAGGATCCCAAACGATCGACGGTGAACATCGTTCAGGTAAATCAATCCGGGCTTGGCCTGCCGGACCGTGATTACTACCTGAAGCAGGACGCGAAGATGGTGGCGACACGTGCCGCCTACGGCGCGTACATCACGCGGCTGATGGATCTGGCCAAGCAGCCGGATGCCGCTGGTGCCGCAAGCCGCATCATTGCTCTCGAGACCGCGATCGGCACTCCGCAGTGGGACCGTGCGAAGAACCGCGACCGCAACGCGACCTACAACAAGATGAGCGTTGCCGAGTTGGCCGCGCTGACGCCGGCGTACAGCTGGCCGGCATATCTCAAGTCGGCCGGGCTCGGCAAGGCCACCGAAGTCATCGTCCGCCAGCCGGATTACGTGAAGGCCGTCGACAACGTCTTCGGCGGCACACCAGTATCGACATGGCGTGAGTATCTCACCTTCAAACTGCTCGATGCGGCAGCGGACGAGCTGCCGTCGGCGTTCGAGCAGGCGAAGTTCGAGTTTCGCGGACGCACGCTTTCCGGCCAGCAGGAAATGGCCGTCCGCTGGAAGCGCTCCGTCGATGGCGTGGAGGGGATACTCGGCGAAACGGCGGGCAGGTTGTACGTCGCCAAGTACTTCAAGCCGGTAGCAAAGGCACGCATGGACGCGCTCGTGAAGAACCTGCGCAATGCCTACAAGGTCGGCATCGACAGCCTCGAGTGGATGAGCCCCGCTACGAAGGCGCAGGCTCAGGACAAGCTGGCGCATTTCACCGTGAAAATCGGATACCCAGACAAGCCGCGCGACTATTCGGCGCTCATCATCAAGCGTGGCGACCTGCTCGGCAATGTGATTCGCTCGAGACAGTTCCAGTACGACGACCGCATCAACAGTCTCGGCAAGCCTGTCGACCGCACTCGTTGGGGCATGACGCCGCAGACGGTAAACGCGTACTACAACGCGTCGAACAACGAGATCGTCTTCCCCGCCGCGATTCTCCAGCCACCGTTCTTCGACGTGAACGCCGACGACGCGGCGAACTACGGCGGTATTGGCGCGGTGATCGGCCATGAGATCGGACACGGCTTCGACGATCAGGGTCGCAAGTCCGATGGAGAGGGAAATCTCCGCGATTGGTGGACGGCGGCCGACGTGCAAGCATTCGATGCGCGAACGACGAAGCTCGGTGCGCAGTACGATGCGATCAACCCCATCGACGATCTCCACATCAACAGCAAGCTGACGATGGGCGAGAACATCGGCGATCTCAGCGGTCTGGCGCAGGCCTATCGCGCCTATCGCATCTCGCTCAACGGCAAGGAGGCGCCCGTTATCGACGGCCTCACGGGCGATCAGCGTTTCTTCATGGGTTTCGCGCAGATCTGGCGCACCAAGTTCCGCGACGAAGCGCTACGCCAGCAGTTGCTCACCAACCCGCACTCGCCGGGCCCGTACCGCGCGTTCGTTCCGCTCGTGAACAACGATGCGTTCCTGAAGACGTTTAACGTGCAGCCGGGCGACAAGATGTATCGTGCACCGGCCGACCGCGTGAAGATCTGGTAGGCGGAAGAAAGCAGTCAGCCGCGCAGCTCTCCTGCTGCGCGGCTCCCTTCGCTGATCCTCTATTTCTTCCTGGGCGCGGCCTTTTTCGCAGGGGCCTTTTTTGACGGAGCCTTCTTCGCGGGCGCCTTCTTCGCGGGCGCCTTCTTCGCGGGCGCCTTCTTCGCGGGCGCCGTCTTCACAGGCGCCGTCTTCACAGGCGCCGTCTTCACAGGCGCCGTCTTCGCGGCAGGCGCACTCTTCGGGCGCTCGGGCGCTGGATTCCGCGCGTCCTTCTTTTCAATCGTTTTCACCGGCGCTGATTCCGCGATGGCGTCCGTTTCGTGGACGGAGACTACATCACTGAAGTCGATCTCGATGTCGTCGTGCTCGACGACGATCGGTGCGACCTCCTTCCGTGGCCGCCCTGCCTTTCCTTTTTCCTTGTTCTTGGCGATCTCAGCGTCGAATTGCGCCTTCGCCTCGCGCATCAACTCTAGGTATGCGGCTTCTCCACGACGAACGCTGCGCATGACGATTCCTCTCGAGAGTGACTGCCGCAATGATCTTTCCGGGACCAACCCTTCACGCGAGCGAAGCGGCCACACCATAGTGTAGCGCCAAGGCGTGCGCCCGCCATGGCGGGCAGGCCCTTTGGCCAATTCCGTGACACCTCGCGGCCCCGGATAACTAAAACCGTATGAACCCGTGAAGTGCGCGGTTTCATACGGTTTTCTACATGGCCAGGGGCGGAATCGAACCGCCGACACGCGGATTTTCAGTCCGCTGCTCTACCAACTGAGCTACCTGGCCTCCCAACTATCAACAAACGGTGTAATAGTTTAGCGACTCCGGCCCTGCTCGTGTACCCCCTTCCATCTAGGACATCCCCTGGTGAATAGTCGCATTTTCCACTCTGTCAGGATTGGCGTCGCATTGCGCTCACCCTGCCGCGGTGAGGGTTCGCCGAGGCATCGGATGCTGGCGAGCCCATAGCTGCGCGTACACGCTACCCGCCTCGACGAGGGTGTCGTGATCGCCCTGCTCAACCACTCGGCCGGCGGCGAGCACGACAATGTGATCCGCCGCCGCGATGGTCGTGAGCCGGTGCGCAATCACGATCACGGTGGTTCCGGACGCCGCCGCACGATGCATCACGTCGAGAATGAGCTGCTCGTTCGCGGAGTCGAGCGCCGACGTCGCTTCGTCGAGAATGAGCACGGTCGGCTCACGGTAGAGTGCGCGCACGATCGCCATCCGCTGCCGCTCGCCCCCCGACAGTGCCACGCCGCGTTCCCCAACGGACGTGAGCCAAGATTGCGGCATCCGTTCAATCGTGTCGCGCAGGCCTACCTTCTCGCACAGCCGCACCAGGCGGGCAACGTCCGGTAATGGATCTCCAAGCGCGAGGTTCTCGAGAATGCTCCCCGTGAACAGATCGATCGTCTGCGGAACCACCCCCACGAGGCGTCGCAGGCTGGCCAAGTCGACGTTCGCCAGGTCCTGCGCACCGATCAATATCCGCCCCTGATCTACCTCGTAGAGTCGTTGCACCAGCGAGGCGATGGTGCTCTTCCCCGATCCGCTTTCACCCACGAGCGCCGTCACGCTCCCGCGCGCGCACGTGAACGACACATCCGTGAGCGCGGCTGCTCGGCCGCCATAGCGAAAGCTCACGTGCTCGAATCGTACGTCACCCGTGTGCTCTCGAATGAGCGGCACCAATGCGACGCGACCCTCGGGCTCCAGCTCCATGATCTCGAACAGCCGCTCACTGGCGACACGCGCTTCTTCCACGGCGCGGCTGAAGCCCACGAGCGCGAGCGCCGGACCGGTGAGAAAGCCAAGCAACGCGTAGCAGGACATGAGCTGCCCCGCCGACAGCTCCTGCGCGAGCGCCCGCGAGGCACCAAGCCAGAGCAGTCCGATCGTACCGAGCCTGCTCACGAGCATGCCTGCATTTCCAATCCAGATCGACGTCCGTGCTGCTGTCCCGACGCTACGAAAGAGGCGCACGAATTTCGCCTCCGTCGTCAGCGCCGCATGCTCCTCCAGTCCGAAGCGCTTCACGGTTCCGGCGGCCGAGAGCGACTCCACGATCTGTGATTCCAGTGCCGCGGCGCGCTCCATGAGCATTCGCTGTTGCCGCCGATTTAGCCGCGAGCCGATGGCATAAAGAGCCGCGTACAGCGGAAGCATGCCGAGTGTCCACGCCGCGAGCCGCCAGTCGTAGCTGAACATCATTGCCGCCGAGGCGGTGATGACGAGCATGCTGGCTGCCGCTTCCACGATCACTTCGCCGACGAAGGCGCGAATCTTCACCGCGTCGGTGACACGCGACGTCAGCTCACCCACGCGCATCCGGTCGAAGAAGCTCTGCGGAAGCTTCAAGAGATGACCGTAGTAACCGAGGACCAGCCCGGCGTCGATGTGCTGCCCCACATGGACCATCAGCGCCGATCGCAGGCCACCAATCAGTGTTTGCGCGAGCGCGATCGCCAGCATCGCGGCGGTCATCACGTGCAGCGGCCCTACGCGCCCGTCCGCGAGCACCGAGTCCACGAGCTTCTGCACATAGATCGACGTGGCAAGCCCGAGCAGCGTGTACACCAGCGCACCTAGCAACGCCTGTGTCAGCGCGCCGCGGTGCGGGCGCACGAGCTGCCACACTCGCTCCGCTCGGCTGGCAACGTCCGCTGGCGCCATGCCTCCTGACGCCGGCGCCAGGAGCAGAAGCACGCCGGTCCATCGGGCGTCGAATTCGGCGCGCGGTTCCGTTCGGCGCTCTCCCCCGTCCGGGTCCATGAGCCACACGTTGCGCTCGTCCGCTCGCTCGACGACCACGTAATGATGCGCGCCGGTGGCGAGCCTGACATGCGCTACCATGGGCATCGGCGCCCGAGCGAGTGACTCCGGCGTCGCACGCACGCCCTTGGCCGAGTACCCGAGCTGCTGCGCGGCGCGCACGAGCCCGAGCATCGACGTCCCGAGCTTGTCGGTGTGGGCGTACTGGCGCAGCCGAGCGATCGGAACACGCTGCCGGTGATGCTTGGCGATGCTCGCGAGACACGCGACGCCACAGTCGCTCATGTCGTGCTGCCGCACCTTCGGAACACGCCGCACAGTCAGCGCTCGCCCGATGAGACGGGGTCCAACCATTCACTCGTCCGCCGGCGCACGAGATCGACGATGCGCTTCTTTCCGAGGAGAAATCGCGCCTGGCACCGCAGCCCCTTACCGAGTCGCGCCGTGGATCCATTCGCTCGGCGCAATTCCGCGCGCAGAGGGCGCATTCGCACGCGAAACACGGGATGTCCGTCGGCGAGCGTATAGTCGCGCGCGACCGAGGTGACGACCGCATCCGCGCCTCCCCATTCCTGCACGTCGAAGCCTTCGATGAGCAGGCGTGCCGGCATTCCCACGCGCAGGTAGGCAACGTCTCGCGGCGCGACGAACGCGTCGGCGATGAGCGCTCCACCCGGCGATATCGTGGCAACCGGATCGCCGGCACGAAGGATGCTGCCACGTGTGAGCGCGGTGATCTCCTCGATAGTGCCGCTCACCGGCGCCGTGACGTAGCGTGCCGCCTCCGTGACGTTCAGCGCGGAGACATCGCGCTTCAGGTCGATGATGCGCTGTTCCGCATCGGCGAGCTCCTCCGCCCACGAGGATCGTCTTCGCTCGAGCGCAAGGGATCGTTCCTCGCGCGCGCGCGCGAGATCGAACTCTGTCGCCTCGACCTCGGCGGGCACGGCGAACCCACGCTGCATCAACTGAGCGGCCCGGTCTCGTACGAGCTCGGCACGAGCGACCTGCACCGTTCCCTGCCTCCACTCAACGTATGTCGCGCTCGAGATTGCTCTGCTCTGTGGCAGCAGTAGTTGAGTCGGCGACGATTCGTTGAACCGTGAAATGAGGAGTACGCTCAGATCCATGCGACGATGCTCCTGCGCCTTCAGCGCGGCGGCCGCCGCGTTGATTGCCTGTTCGACGGCAGTCGTTGTGAGCGCAACGAGCGTGTCGCCAGTGCTCACCGTCTGGCCAACCGATACGAGCACCCGCTCGACCGCGCCATCGGAAAGGCTGCGCAATGTCTGCCGCTCGATCGCTGGCGCCAACGTCGCGGATGCTCGAATCGTCAGGTCCACGCTCGTCACCGCCGCGGCGGTGAGAGCGGCGACGGTGATTGCGATCGTCGCGAGATAGATCGCCCGCGATGCCGTCTCGTGGCTTGCGAACAACGCCTCGACGGAGTCCTCAACGGCGATAGCTGATAGGCCGTGCATGGCAGGCATATCAGAGAATCGGCCCCTTGTGTTCTGACAGGTGAAACACGTTGGTTCCTTTTGAGTGTCCCCGATGACGGCGCACTGCTGCGCCATCATCGGTAACGGGGTTACTTGGCTATGTGCGGGCCGCCCGTCACGCCGTGCGTGAAGTCACTCCAGGTGTCGAGGACTTCGCTCACTACCACCTTCACGGCCTCATTGATGAGCCCATCGATCGTCCAGCCACCGCTAACCGTTGCGCTCTGTGCGTCGCTCAGCGCGACGAATTCATTGTTGTCGATCATGATATGGTTCCCTTATGAGTGGGGGGTAAGATCTCAGAAGAACCCGATGGTGGGCGCGTAGTAGATCTCCTGATGGTTCGCGATCTTCGTCACCAGGATGAATGCGTTGGCAATTTGGCCCGCGGCATAACCGACCCCGGCGCCGATCAACCCGGCCAAGTAGCCATCTCCGCCCACTGTCATCACCTGCTCGTCCTCTGTCAAAGCGCTGAACTCAGCGCCGAATGCGTCTCGATTCATCTGCGTTCTCTCGATAGGAAGGGCATCGCTGACCCGCAACGGCATGTCCGCTCGGCCAGCCGACGTCTGATCGCACCTTCTCTCGATTCGCTCGCCGGGCTCCGGTCAGCGCCCTCGCGCTCGCGCTATGGCCGGTGTCTCTTCATCACACGAGTAGTTTGCCCTCAATGCATGTCCGGGTCGTCATTTAACGGCCGCACACCGTACCGGAACGATTCGACTCAGGAAAACACAGCGCCCCCACGAACAGCTCGATCGTGGTGGAGTCGAGCGCGTACACCGTCTGCTGCAACTCCACGTCGAGCGGCTCGCTGGCATACAGCCGACGGGCCTCGGCAATGAGGAGCTGGGCGAAATCGGCGTCGATCCGCCAGTCGTGCTGCTCATTGGCCGCCGCCAACGTGTTCCGGGCGGGGGGGGCCGCGCATGCCCAGGTGATAGAGCCGTTCGGGGAGCGCGCCCAGCGAGGCCTCGATGTCCCGCACGCTTTCGCGGGAGGTCAGCTGCGCGAAGGCCATGACCAAGCACTGGTCTCGGCAGGAGAAGCGGCGCATGCCGCGATTGCCCTCGTATCGCTTGATGCAGCGGTCGAGGGCAACGCGCGATGCGTGTGCCATGCGGTGCGCAACACCGGTGCTTCCGGGGTTCATCATTCGCGCCGGTCGTGAGGTTGCGAGTCGATGCAACCTGCAGGAGCGGAGTTCAAATCGGTGCGGCCTTACTGGCGCCGTAAGTTTCTGACCAGTCGCGAGTTACAACTTTCCCCCGCTAAATGAACGGGACAGTAGTGCACGCGAGTAGTTTGCCCTCCGCGCGTCACCGGGTCGTCATCCAATGACCGCACGGTGGATCGGAATGACTCGACCGCACCATGCACGGTGCGCCCGAGTTGCCGGTGTAGATGATCGACACGTCGGTGAACGACGGGAAGCGATACGAGCTCGTCGCGATGATGCGATGTGGCTGGTCGTACTTCGACTTGCCGACGCTCAGGTCGTCCAGGCGGCCGCTCACGTCACGCCGGTAGCGATAGTTCGAGCCGGCCGTGCTGCCCGTGACCGACACGACGGCCCACGAAACCTGGTGCGTGTAAGCGAGCGAACCATCAAAGTTCACGGTGAACGACTTCTGGAGCTGGCCAGTCACGCTCTAAGTGTAGTTGCCCGAGGCGTTCGTAACGTCAGCACCTGCGTGCGCGGCCCGCTCGTGGTCGCCACCGAGCCGGTAGCCGTGAGCGTTCCATAGAGCTGGCGGCCATGCAAATCCAGCGCAATCGGATTGAGGAGCAGCGCGAGGTTGCGGTAGAAGGCATTGTTCTGCGACCGCGAATATGGGCCTTCAATCGTTCCGACGATGCCGCTCGAGACGCGGTGATCGAATCCGTCCGTTGTCTTGAGGTACTTCGGGTTGATGATGTTTTGCCAACACCGTGACGTCATTCTTCCGTAGCCATCTGGCCCGACGGAGCTGGAACGGGGACCCCGCAATACGGCATTGCGCCACTCCCTTCCACTTACGAGTAGTCCTGTTCCCCCGCGTTGGGGCGTGGTAGATTGTCCCGCGCCTGCCCCACGCTCCTACGTCCAGCGGGAAATCAGACACGACGTTGGCACGGCCTCGTGACCGTGACCAGACCTTTACCTACTAGGCGGGCGATATGGCACATGCACAATCGATATTTCTGCCCTCACTCCACCACGCGGCTGCGTAGCGGAATTCGAACCGCGCCGAGACCGGCGCCTGACTCCATTCAGGAAAGCATACTCATGAGGATTACGCGTTGGATGCTGGGCGTTGCCACCGCCCTCGCCGCCGTCCTTCCCGGGCAGGCTCAAGCCCAAGGCGTGACGACTGGTGCCGTCAGCGGCATTGTCACGACCGATCAGGGCAAAGGACTCGAAGGTGCGCAAGTCCAAGTCACGAACCGCTCTACGGGGTCACGCGCCGGCACCATGACCCGCGCAGACGGCCGCTACTATGTGCAAGCATTGGAAGTCGGCGGACCATACACGGTCAGCGTTCATCGCATCGGTTTCGCGCCAAAGGACAGCTCTGGCATCTTCATATCGCTCGGACAGAACTATCGCGTCGACTTCGATCTGAGGACGCAGGCCGCGCAACTCGGCGGCGTGACGGTCGTGGCTACAACTCCGAGTTCCATCATCTCCGCATCGCATGAAGGCGTGGCGACGACGGTTACCGATTCGGCGATCGCGCGCCTTCCAACCCTGAACCGCAACTTCACCGACTTTCTGGCGCTCACGCCGCAGGTATCGACGAAGGGCCCGGGCAACTCCGGCGCCGGTCAGAACAACCGCTTCAACGCGATTCAGATCGACGGCTCCGCCGCGAACGACGTGTTCGGCCTCAGCTCGACCAGTCAACCCGGTGGTCAGGCAGACGCCAAGCAGATCTCTCTCGAGGCCGTGAAGGAATACCAGGTGCTCCTGTCACCATACGACGTTCGCCAAGGCTATTTCTCCGGCTTCATGTTGAACGCCGTCACCAAGAGCGGCTCCAACGAATTTCACGGATCGGGCAGCATTGTGTTCCGCAATGAGAAGATGGAGAGGGACATCGACTACCTTCGCAAGGCGCCGTTCACGCAGAAGCAGCAAGGCTTCTGGATTGGCGGCCCGATCATCAAGGACAAGATTTTCTTCTCGATCTCGCCGGAGTTTCAACAGAAGTCCCAGCCGGCGTCGGGATCCTACATCGGCCAGGCAAGCAGCATCACGCCCCTTCCGCCGGTCACACAGGCCGCCGTCGACAGCTTCACCAACATCCTGAAGACGAAGTATGGCTTCTCCGACCCGGGGAACACGGGCCTGGTGACGAACACCAACCCGCTCGCGAACATGTTCGCACGGTTCGACTTCGTGAACTTGCCGGCGAGCAGCCGCTTGGTCACGCGGTGGAACTACGTGAACGCGCAAACGGACATCTTCAGCCGCAGTGGCTCGCGCATGAGCCTCTCGAACAATGGGTACACCTTCCAATCGGTGACGAATAGCGGGCTCGCCACGCTCTTCACGAACTTTGGCAAGGAAAACTCCAACGAGGCGATGGTCGGTTACACGATGATCCGCGACAAGCGCATCACGCCGCTCAACGCGCCATTCGTCGTCATCTCCCGCACGACCCCCAATCCGAATGGTGGCACGGGATCGCTTTCAGCTGGAACGGAGAACTCGTCGCAAGGCAATGAGCTCGACCAGAACATCCTCGAGCTCACCGACAACGTCACGATTCCATGGAAGTCACACCGTTTCGTTATCGGGACGAAGAACGAGTTCTACACGGTTCGCAACCTGTTCGCGCAAAACTCGTTCGGCAACTTCACTTTCGGCACGCTCGACTCGCTGCAGAACAACACGCCGAGCTCGGCTACACTGGGCATCAGGCTCCCCGACGGCACTGACGGTGCGGCACGTTTCCACGCTCGTACACTCGGCGTCTACGCATTGGACGAATGGCAGGCCTCGGACAATCTGAACTTCACCTTTGGCCTCCGTCTCGACATGCCGGGCCTCACGGATAGCCCGGGCCTGAACACCAACGTTCAGAGCGCCTTGGGCATCAACACGACGCAGGTGCCGACCAGCGCGAAACAGTGGCAGCCGCGTTTTGGATTCAACTGGGACGTAACGGGCGACCAGGTCAACCAGCTCCGCGGCGGCAGTGGCTACTTCATGGCACAGCCGGCCTATGTATGGTTGAGCAACCTGTTTGGAAACTCGGGCGTGAATGGCTATGGCAATCTGAGCTGCTCAGGCATGGCCGCTGCTCCCACAATGCCAAACGCCGGATCGCCGATCGCGGGGAACTGCAAGAACGCCACTGGTGCGCCTGCCATTACCGTGAACACGGTCGATCCGAACCTGCACTTCCCCCAGGTATGGCGGAGTAACAT
>Ga0208080_1001518_pt1 | contig 11316 bp, 10 predicted proteins | sample NGESurdeep092012_3_FD_184476 | JGI IMG/M metagenome (GOLD analysis project Ga0208080, IMG submission 184476) | Arctic peat soil microbial communities from Barrow, Alaska - NGEE Surface sample 210-3 deep-092012 (SPAdes) | ecosystem: Environmental > Terrestrial > Soil > Wetlands > Peat ...
CGCAAGCTCCTGGCCCACGCATAGAAGTACGCGAGCGGCGTGTCGTCGCTGATACCCGCACCGCCGAACACCTCGATCGCCCGGTCGATCACCGCGATAGCCATCGCTGGTGCGGCGACCTTGATCGCCGCGATCTCGGTGCGCGCGCCCTTGGCCCCGTACTTGTCGATCAGCCATGCCGTCTTGTACACCAGCAGCCGGGCCTGGTCGATGTCGATTCGGGACTGCGCGATCAGCTCCTGCACCGCGCCCTGGTCGGACAGGTGCTTGCCGAACGCCACCCGCGACTTCGCACGATCCACCATGAGCCCCAGCGCACGTTCGGCCATTCCGATAGCGCGCATCGCGTGGTGAACTCGGCCCGGCCCCAGTCGGGCCTGGGCGATCATGAACCCATCCCCCTGCGCCGCCAGCATGTTCGACGCCGGCACCCGCACGTTACGGAACACGATCTCGGAGTGCCCGTGCTGGTCCTGGTACCCAAAGACCGGAAGCTGCCGCTCGATGCTCACCCCCGGAGCATCCCTGGGCACCAGGATCATCGACTGCTGCCGATGCGTCTGCGCCGTCGGGTCGGTCTTGCCCATCACGATGAACACCTGGCACCGCTCGTCGGCGGCGCCGCTGATCCACCACTTGCGCCCATTGATCACGTAGTCGTCACCATCACGGACTATCTGAGTGGTGATATTCGTCGCATCCGAGGACGCCACGTCCGGCTCCGTCATCGCAAACGCCGACCGGATCTCCCCCGAAAACAACGGTTCGAGCCATTGGGTCTTCTGCTCTGGCGTCCCGAAGAGGTGCAGCGTCTCCATGTTGCCGGTATCCGGGGCCTGGCAGTTGATGGCCTCCGGTGCGATCACCGGTGACCACCCCGAGATCTCCGCGACCGCGGCGTACTCCAGGTTGGACAACCCCGAGATCTCGGGCAGGAAGAGGTTCCACAGACCCCTCTGCTTCGCCGACGCCTTCAACGTCTCCACCACCGGAGGATGAGCATGTGGGTCGTTGTCCGCCCGCCACTGCTCATACTCCTTCTCCGCAGGGAACACCTCCTCCCGCATGAAGTCCCACATCCGGGTACACACTTCCTCCATCTTCGACGACGGCGCGAAATCCATTCCTAATCCTCCCGTTCGAGTCTGATGAGGCCTTCTTCGGCGATCTTGAGGACCTCTTCATCGAGGTTGCCGAAGTCCTGACCGGCCATTGCGCCGACCGCCACCCGCGCGGCAATGCCCTGGGCGATCACGGCGAACTTGAAATGTGCGAACGCCTCGTAGAAGGCGATGTCATCCAGCGAAGCGCCGGTCAGCTGCGCGTAGCGTTCCGCCAGATGGGCTCTTTTCGGGAAGCCTGGGCTCCGCGTCACCGCAGGGGTCAGTACCGGCTCGTCCTCCCCCGGCTCGCGCCAGTAGAACAGGAGCAGCCCGAGGTCGGTCAACGGGTCACCCAGTGTGGACAGCTCCCAGTCCAGAACGGCATTCACCCGCGACGGGTCAGCCAAGGCCATCAAGCAGTTGTCGAGCCGGTAGTCACCGTGCACGATCGACTCCCGCTGGCTCTCGGGCAGTCGGCGCGCCAGCCGACCACCGAGCTCATCGACTGCGTTCACCTCACTTGTCTTGGTCCTCTCCCACTGGCCGTTCCAGCGCCGGATCTGCCTCTCCAAGTAGCCATTCGGCCGCCCGTAGTCACCCAATCCGATCACTTCCGGGTCAACCGTGTGCAGATCCGCGAGCACGTCGACCAGCGCGTCCGCCAGCGCCAGCTTCTCCGCTGGCGTCTCCGCATACCCGGCTGGCATCTCGGCGCGGATCACGTGACCGGGCACCTTTTCCATCACGTAGAACGGCACGCCCAGTAGATCCCCACTGGCCTCCTGCAATACGACTTTGGGTACCGGCACGGGCGTACCAGCCAGCGCTTGTTGGATCCGCGCCTCGCGACCCATGTCATGAGCACTCGGCAACAGTGGACCCGACGGAGGCCTGCGCAGGATCACTGCGCCGGCCTCAGAAGTCACCTCGAAGGTCAGGTTCGACTTACCCCCGGTAATAAGAGTGGCATCCAGCGAAAGCCACCGCCCATCATCGGTTGCTTTGGCCAACGCCGGCCCCAGCCGGTCGAGTGGCACCAGGTCAGCGATGCTCACCCGGCCAGCGATGCTCACGAGTTTGAGCCACGCAGTTCGCGCCGCAGAATCTTCCCGGTTGCGGTCTTCGGCAGGTCGTCGACGAACTGGATCGAGCGCGGATACTTGTAAGCCGCCATTTGCTGCTTGCAGAACTCGATCATCTCTTGCTCTGTGACCGTCGCACCGGGCTTGAGTGAGACGTAGGCCTTCACCGTCTCACCACGGTACTCATCCGGAACACCGACCACTGCTGCCTCACGAACCGCCGGGTGGCCGTAGAGCACGTCCTCGACCTCACGTGGCCACACCTTGTACCCGGCCGCAATGATCATGTCCTTCTTGCGGTCCACCAGGTAGAACCAGCCATCCTCGTCCATGAACCCGACGTCGCCAGTGCGCAGCTCCCCATCAGGCAGGTCTTCGGCGGTCGCCTCCGGCTTGTTCCAGTAACCAGGGATGACCTGCGGGCCCGAGGTGACGAACTCACCAACCTCGCCAACAGGAAGTTCCTTGCCCTGTTCGTCGATGATCCGGACCACGGTGTTGAAGACCGGCACACCCACCGACAGCGCCCCGGAGTTCGGGTCCACCGGCGCCTTCCTGCCCAAAGGCACGGCGTGCGAAGGCGAGTTGGTCTCGGTCAGACCATAGATGTTGTGGATGTACAGGCCGGTCTTCTCCATGAACCGGTCGGTGACCACAGGCGCGATCGGCGCACCCCCGGAGTAGATGACCCGGAAGGAGGACCAATCCTGCTTGGTCACGCCCTCCATTCCCGAGAGGCTGATGAACACCGTGATCGCGCCGACGGTGAACGTGGGCCGATGCTCGCGGATCGCGTCGATAACCACTCCCGGCGTGAACCGGTGGTTGATCACCAGCGGGCACGCGGCCAGCAAAGCGATCCCGACGTGGCCGATCAGTCCGGTGATATGGAAAAGCGGTGCGACCCCCAGAACCGAGTCGTCTGCGGTGAAGCCCATCCAGTCCCGGTAGGTCTGAGAGTTGAACGCCATCGTGCCATGGGTGCTCATCGCACCCTTGGGCACGCCGGTGGTCCCGGAGGTGTAGCACAACACGGCCAGGTCGTCGGAACCCGGATCGACGGGTGCCGGCTTGCGACCGTCGTACTGGCTGAAGATCTCTTTGAGGTCCAGCGTCCCCTCCGGGCTCAGCCGCTCCACACCGGCGAACAGCCGCTCGTCGTTACGAGACTGCTCGTCCAGCGGAGAGAAGGTAATCACAATCCTGACCGCGGTCACACCGGTCGCGATGACTTCCTTGGCCACCGACTCGTAGAGGTCGTCCAAACACAGCAGTGCAGTGGCACCGGAGTCGGTGAGCTGGTAGGCCAGCTCGCGGCGCTTGTTCATCGGGTTGATGGCCACAGCCGCGCCGCCAGCCTTCCAGGCTGCCACCAGCGAGATGACGAACGCAGGGTTGTTCTGCGCATAGACCCCAAGCATGTCCCCGGCAGCAAACCCGTTGTCGATCAAGGCCACCGCGAGCGCGTCGGAACGCACATCCAGGTCGGCCATGGTGAGGACACCATCGAAGTACTTGATCGCAACGTTGTCGGGCGCCCGCGTCACCGATGCATTGAACAGGTCGAGCATGGTTGCGTAGTCCTGCGTGATATCCGCCGGGAGCCCTTTGCTGTAGAGCCTCGTCCAAGGGCGCTCGGTGTACGTCGTCACTTGATCGCCAGGGGGTTGACGGGCGAGCCGCTCGCCTGGTTCACCTTCAACGGGGCCGCTGCGTAGAGGAACGTGTACTGCCCGTCCTGGGCACAGTGGGAGGCCAGCTTCTCCAGGTCGCAGATCTCGGTCAGCGTGACACCCAGGTTGCGCATCAGGGCGCAGTGCAACGGAAGTGCTGTGCCATTGTTGGGGTCTGTTGTGACCTCGTTGGCGATCGTGTCGGTGACGAGGTTGGGGATCTCCATGTCATGGAACCACTGCACGAGCTCCGGGCTGTAGACCAGACCAGGCTCGCAGAAGCCCTCGTAGAACTTCTCGCCTAGGTCGAAGAAGAGCTTGAGGAAGTTCGTGCGGATGATCAGGATGTCGTGCTTCTCGATCTTGGTGCCTTGGGCCTCAGCACACGCCATCAGGTCCTCGTGGGTGAAGGTCTCGGCCTTGTCGAGGTTCTCCTTGCCACGGAAGCGGGCCATGTCGAGCAGGATGCCCCGTCCGACAACACCGCGTTCGGCGATCGGAGCCACGCTGGCCTTGTCCAGTCCGCCGACGGTGCTGCGTGCGTCGTACCCATTCCACAGCTGACCGTCGTACCAAACGTGGCCGAGCCCGTCGTACTGCGTGGACCCCTGGAGGAACGCGTTGATCTTGTCGTCGGCGTAGTGCAGACCACCGGGGAAGGCCGGACCTTTGCCGCCCTCGTCCCAGTCAGACTCGTCGAGGACCTGGGTCCGCTCGGCGGGCGTGCGCCCAGGCCAAACCGGGTCACCCTTGGGGTCGCCGATCAACCGTTGCAGAGTGAACACGCTGCCGGACTTGATGTGACGCACCCCGCGGAAGACTTCCTCCGCCGTGAGGTAGTTCAGCGCGCCAACCTCATCCTCGTCCCCCCACTTGCCCCAGTTCTTCGGCGCGCCCTTGAGGAGTGCATCCATGGTTGGGACTTCAGTCATCTGAGGTGGTCCTTCCAAGAAGAGCGAACAGAGCGTTCGCTCGGTATCAATACGGATTGAGATCACTGTCACAGGCAATTCCAGCCGTGTCAACGCTTTGGGGCGGATCTCTGAAGGTCATGGACTTGTCTAGAGTGTTCAGATATTCTGAACCCCATGAGGGTGATGACCGAGCCAGCCGGGGCCACGCCGAACGCAGGAGAAGCCGTACGCCGTGCGCGTGTCGCGCGCGAAGTATCGGTACGAAGGCTCGCCGAACGAGTAGGAGTCAGCCCAGCAACGATCAGTGCCATCGAGAACGGCAAGACCGGGATCTCGGTCCACCGGCTGCACCAGATCGCGGTAGCACTCGGCGTACCTGCAGCGTCGTTCATCGAGGATCGGACAACCTCGACGCAACCGCCGAACGCGACACCCTCCGCAGCCGTACTCCCCACCGACAACTGGCGCACGTTCGCTCCCCTGCCGATCGACCCCGTGCTAGCGGGGGCCGTCCAGGCGTTCGTCGCCACCGGCTACCACGGGGCAAGCATGCGGTCGATCGCACAACTCGCCAACATGAGCGTGCCAGGTGTGTACCACCATTACCCGAGCAAACAGGACTTGCTCGTAAAGATCCTCGACATCACGATGATGGACCTCCTCTGGCGGGTGCAGCACGCACGCGACGACGGGAAGGATCCGATCGGACAGGTTGCGCTCATTGTGGAAGCGCTGGCTCTCTTTCACACGAGACGGAAAGACGTCGCCTTCATCGGCGCAAGCGAGATGCGCAGCCTCGAGCCCGACCACTACCGACGGATAGCCACGCTCCGCGACGATGTCCAGCATCTACTGGACACCGAGATTGCAGCAGCCCTCAAGGGCGGCGGTCTCGCCGTCAGCCATCCAACAGACGCGGGGAAGGCAATAGTGACCATGTGCACGGCGCTGGTGCAGTGGTTCCAGCCCGACGGCCCGACCACCCCTGAGCAGATCGCCAAGGAATATGCAGAGTTCGCACTACGCCTCTTGGGATACCACGCCATCTAATGCGACTTTCAACTCAGGGGCGACTCTGGGGTGGTTCACCCCTGGATAACCGTGATGCCCCAGTACCGCCTCAGCCATGCGGCGGATCCAATCGCTGACGCCAGCTTCTCCACCGCGCGTCACCAAGATTGAGGAGAAGTGTGCCAACGGTGATTCACACGTCGCCGGACGGTGTCAACGCCTCGCCCTCAAGATCGCTGCGCGAACCTCGCGATCAGCGAGGCGGCCTCGTCCGTCCCTACGGCCCGCGCGATGGTCGCGCACTCGTCAAGCACACTGTCGGATCTGGTCGACTCCCACGACGACCGAATGAGTCGCTTGGCCTCGCCCAGTGCCGACGTGGCGGCATGCGCGACCTGGGTGACGACCTCACCAGCCCGTCGAAGAACGTCCTCGTCCTCAACCACCTGCGCGACCAGGCCCCACGCCACTGCCTCATCGGCGCTCAGTATCCGCCCGGTCAGCGCCAACTCGAGAGCTCGCTGCTGCCCAACCGCCCGGGGCAACAGATAGGAGACCCCGCAATCTGGGGTCAAGCCCACTGCGGAGTACGCCATCAAGAACTTGGTGGACCGGGCGGCGAACACCACGTCGCAGTTGAGCACGACAGCCAACCCCGCACCCGCGACGGCACCGTGGACAGCAGCCACGACCGGAACAGGCAGCGCCGACAACCTGCGCAGCCCCGCCTCGAACGTGCTGGCCAGCTCGTAGACATACGACGCACGGTCAGGGGCGGTAAGCATCGACGAGACGTCCCCGCCGGCACAGAACCGTTTGCCCCTGCCGTCGATCAGGACGGCACGGGGCCCATCGTTGGAAACTCGGGAAACGATGTCCCCAAACAGGCGAGCGCAACCCAGATCGACCGCGTTGGACGCCTCAGGCCGATTCAACGTGATGTACGCGACCCCGTCACGAAGCTCGTACAGAACCGTCTTGTCGGACATGGCCATCCCCTCGAGTTACAACACACATGGGTGACAACTGCCTAAGCCGATCCTCACATCGAGTAACCGACAAATGGTAGGACGTCCTACTATTTGGTCACCCAGACGCCGGACCCACCCACCGACGCACGCCCAATGCTGGCCCCCGTCAGCGAAAAGTTCCTTGCCCACCTCGGCGCGGGCATTCCCTTTCCCGCAACCCCAGTCCGCCCCGACGAATACGCCCAACTGGTCACTATGATCATCGACCCCGACTACCTCAACGGCGAGAACATCCTCCTCGTTGGCGCCCTGCGCATGGCTCCTCGGTGATCACACCAGAGAGGCTCAACTGAACCCGGATCCAGGCAGGGACGACGCCCTTGGCTGGCTCCTCGAGAGCGAGCACCAGCTCGCTACTCCACGCAAGTACGTCACTCTAACGACTGATGGTGGCGTGGAGGATCAACTCGCGAGGCACGAGCGGCGCAGTGCCCGGTTGAACCCTCCGATGTACTTCTTGCGCTCTGGGGGCAGCCTCAAGCAGGGCGTGGCTCTGTCGACCGAGTGAAAGTGTTTCCAGCGCCTCCGTGACGCAGTTCAGTTGCCGTCCCAGGTCGCACACTCTCGCGGTGGCGTCAGTGGCCAACTAAGCCGGCCCAGGCCTCACCGTCTCGGGCGACGCCCACCGGCCTTTCGCGCCCGCCTGCGACCGCCGGGAAATCGACCCGGCGAGCGACGTCTCGCGGTACTTGGCCCGTCCCGATCACGCTCAGGCGTCCCGACGCGTCTCAACCGACCTGAGAAACAGCGGGACACCCGAGACGGCTCTGGTCAGAACACACACCTCCCCAGACACGAAAACGGCCCGCAAGCTGAGCTTGCGGGCCGTTGACCTGCGGTTATACCGTTGACACGTTGGTGGGGTACCTACACAAGGGTCTGGCCTGCGACGACGTGCGGCTAAGAACGACTTCATCCCGCGCTTAGGAGCGCTTCATCCCGTTTATCTTGACGTCAAGAGAAAGCTGCTGTGCCGAGGAGCCGAGTAGCGCTCCCTCGCACAGGATCGGGCAGTGGCCCGGCCCGGCGGTGGCCTACTCCGGCTCGACCCCGAGACTGCGGTCGTCCAAGTCCTCGACCGGCAGCAGGCCTTGCGCCAGCCGGTCGGCGTTGTACCGGTCAGCTGCGAGCTGGTAGGCGCCCAGTTCTGCCCGCGCGCCAACGGCGAGGATCCGGGCCTGCCGGGGCCGGCGCTCGCTGGGGGCGCACCAGTACACGACCCGGAACCGCGGCTTCTGGTCGGTTGGCTTGTCCACGTACACCTTGCGGCAACCGCGTAGGTCGCCGGTCGAGCCCCGGGCCTCCAACAGTGGCCCGAACTCCAGGTTCCGCTCAATCTCCACCAGGGCTGAGACGACGGCCTTCCGGACCCCCGGATCCCCAAGACCCTTGATGTCCGTCCGGGCTGCGGGAAGTACGTAGACGCGGTTGTACGCGCTCACGAAGTCGCGTACTGCGCCGCAGCGCTGCCCGCGTTCACATTAGCGCGGATCTCTGCGAGGTCCAGGCCGAGCTCGGACGCAACCTCCTCGAGGGTGAGGTCCTGGTCGGCTGGCATCTGCAGGCGCTGACGGGCGACGGCGGCGGCGTCGAGGTTGTCGGCTGCCGTCTCGATGAGCGAGGCCAGGTTGGCGAGGTCAATGTGGGCGCCGTCCTCACGGTTGGCAACGAGGGCTTGGACGGCCGTCTCCGGGTCGATCCCCAACCGGAGGGCGGTAGAGAGCAGCGTGCCGGCCAGTGGAAGCTCGCGCCGGGTCTGGGCGAGTTCGTCCGCGGCGCCCACCAGCTCCTCGACGACCGCCGGCGAGGCGAGGTAGCCGACCGTGCGGTTGTACTTCGCGATCTTCACAAGACCTTCGGTGTCGGCACGCTTGGTCGCAGTACCGCGAAGCTTGGAGCTGTCAAGCGCGAACTCGCTGCTCTGGACTGTGCTCAACAGCTGCGCCAGGTTGGTCATGGGTTTCACGATACGGGCCTTTCCAGTGTTGGTCAACATGTTGTCCAACACTACGGTGCCGTGGTGACGGTGGGGGGCACTGATCTTGCCTAGCGCCGGCCCCGGTCGGGTCGTCGGGAAGCAGGCTGGCGCACCCGACGGGCGCCGAAAAGGCCAGAGGGCCACCGGAATCCGCTCCTGCTCGATGCGCCGGTGGCGAGTCCACGCCGGGGAGACGAGTCGCTGGTAAAGGTCGGACTCAGAGGAGGTGAGGTGCGGAACCAAACGTGGGGGTGCGGGCCTCGAGGGCCCTGCCGCGGACGTCGAGGTTGGTGCCGTACCGCTCCCACGTCTCGTACGCCAAAGGGTCCATGAGTGGTTGCGTGGACCGTACCCGTGGCCACGGACAACCTGCGGGCTGGTCGCGCCGGGTCTTCGAGGCTCCGCGGGACTCGGCTCCGCCGTCTCAGGGCGGCCGGACCGTCAAGCATGAATCCGAGACTGGCTTCCTGCCATGACGTCCTGAACCCAGGACTCCAGACATGGCGTCATAATTCGTAAGGGGTCAAGGGCGAATTTTGACCTCCCAGCGACGGGCAACGGCCGGTGCCGGGGTGGCGGATTTGGCGGGTTCGGTTGTCGGTCACGTGCTCACACAGTTCGGTAATGGCGGTGATGGCCCGTCTGGTGGCAGTTGAGCCATCAGGATCGCCATCGTCCGTCAGCTCACTATTGGTCTGCAGAATCACATCAATTGTGACGCACCCGAGGCGAGAAACAGCGTCCACACAACTGCAAACATGCAGCTCAAACGGCTAAGACCGCCGATTTGGCATGCGCCATGTCCGGAGCCCTGGAACCGCAACCGCCAACGGAATCCGCTCCTGCTGGCCCGGGCCGCCTGGATGTGCGCATCCTGGGCCAGAGTGTGTTCTGGGTGAACCGCGGTCATCGGCCATTGCCTGTCGCACCGCGGTCGCGCCGCCGTGGCAGACCTGGGCGGCGTCGGCGGGGGTGAGCCACAGGCAGGTGATGGCCAGGCGCCGCAGGCGGTCGGCGGCCACGGTCGCGGCCGGCAGCGGATTGTCGCCGGCCAGCATGGACTGCAGCTGCTCAGCTTCGGGGACCCGCAGATGGGCGATGCCACGCCGGCCCGGTGGGTGGGTGGCGGCGAGCTCGACGGCGAAGGGCAGCAGGTAGCGACCCAGGTCGCTGGCGATACCGGTGGCCCGGTCGCCCTTGGTGCGCCGGAACGTGCCGACGTGGCTGTGGAAGCGTTCCAGGGCGATCTCGGCCAGGGAGTACTGGTCGGGGTGGACGTCGGGGTCCAGGCCCCCGTACGAGCCGTTGACGAACTCGATGAGGTCGATGCTCGGCAGGTCGACCGGCTCGCCCGCGCACAGGCGCAAGAGGGCGGGCCTGTGGTCGTCGCCGGCAACGAGGGTGGCCAGGCGCAGCGCCCGGGGGGCTGTCGGGCTCATGACGCGCTCCGGCTCGACACGGCCACGGTGAGACGATCGATGGTTGTCTGCAGCCCACGGATCTGGTGGTCCTTCTCCTTGACCTGCTGGCGCGGCATGTCAAGGAAGACGTCCCGCTCGGCCAGCCGGCCGCCCTGGCGTCCGACCTCGGTGCGCAACTGGCTGACCATCTCCTTCGTGCGGGCCAGCTCGGCGCACTCGGCGCCAGTCCCGCCCGCGGCCAGATCCTCGACGCGGATCAGGCCGACCCGGACCAGATCGTCCGTGTTCAGCAACGTCGCCTTGGCATCGTTGGTTCGGGTTTGCAGCTTGTGCTTCTTCTCGGTTCGCACGATGGAGTCCTGGCTGCAGCGTGCCAACGCTGCGGCGTCCTTGCGGGTGACCCACTTCCTTACGTCGGTGGACATGGCGTAGACGTTCCTTTCCGCGGCGACCCCGGTGGCCGCCTGCGGAATGGACTGGTCCGGCGCCCCGGCCCTGGCGCAGTACCCCGCCAAGGCCACCGCCGCCGTGGCGCCTGACGGGGGCCGCACCGGCCGGCAGCGCCAAGGCAGGTGGGCCGCGCTAGGGCTCACCCGGCGGGCCGATGGAGCCGGCCAGGGCAGCGGCAGCCAGTCCGGCCGGCGCGGGTTTGCGGGCGGCGGCGGGGGCTTGAACGGCCCGGTTCCCCCGGCTGCCCCCCTGCTGCCCACCCCTGCCCCTGGTGGCAGCGGCGAGCCGAGCACGCAGATGGGGGGGTGCAGGTGGGGGGCACCCTGGTCTGCCGGGGCATTTGCCCCCGCAGATGCCCCGGCAGCCAATGGGTCGGGGAGCTGCCAGGGCCGGCGCCGGCCAGCAGCGGTGACCGTAGGGCGCGCACAAAAAGGGGTCAGAACGTGCGAAATCCCCCCAGGTTTCCCTGAGGGGACTTCGGCTAATACGTTCAACGCAAGTTCACGTAGTAGCGGGGGCAGGATTTGAACCTGCGACCTCCGGGTTATGAGCACACAAGGCCACAGTCCGAACGTGCCTACTCGTCCTATTCGTCTCCACTCTCCAACGAAGATCGCCATGGCTGTCTCCCGGTGCCCCGAGTTTCCCGCCCC
>Ga0208080_1001522_pt1 | contig 11305 bp, 8 predicted proteins | sample NGESurdeep092012_3_FD_184476 | JGI IMG/M metagenome (GOLD analysis project Ga0208080, IMG submission 184476) | Arctic peat soil microbial communities from Barrow, Alaska - NGEE Surface sample 210-3 deep-092012 (SPAdes) | ecosystem: Environmental > Terrestrial > Soil > Wetlands > Peat ...
CCTGCAGGTATTCATCTTCTTCACCGCCGCGCTGTTCTCGCCCAAAGCCGCACCAATAGTTCTGTTCAGTCTGTACCTGTTCAGCTTCGGAGCCGCGATACTCACTGCGCTGATATTCAAGAACCGCTTCAAGAACAACGAACCGTTCGTGCTGGAGCTGCCGCCCTACCGATTCCCCACCTTGCGCCAGATGGTGCTGCGCGGCTGGCTGGAAGTGCGCCACTTCCTGCGCCGTGCCACCAAATTCATCGTCGCCGGCGTCGTGATGGTCTGGCTGCTGACCCACCTGCCGCTGTCCGCCGTCCCCGCCGTCCCCGCCAGCGCCGACACGCTGGCTGGAATGATAGGCGGCGCGCTGCACCCCTTCTTCGCACCAGTCGGCATCAACGAGCAACTCACCATCGCGCTGATTTTCGGTTTCATCGCCAAGGAAATCGTCATCGGCGCGCTCGCGGTGATCTACGGACTGAGCGGCGCTGCGCTGGGCCACGCGATAGGTCAACAACTGGACTGGGTGCAAGCCTACAGCTTCATGCTGTTCACTCTGCTCTACACCCCCTGCCTCGCCACCGTCGCCACGCTGCAAAGCGAATCCAAGCAGACCAGCTTCACCGTGCTGTCCCTCGCCTGGTCGCTGGGGCTGGCGTGGCTGGTGAGCTTTGTGTTTTATCAGGGCGCGAGGGCGTTGGGGTATTAAGTCAGGTGGGGCGGAAGCCCCGCAGGGGCGTCCCGCCAATAGCCAATTCCATTTCAAATGGTAAAATGAAAATGGGATTAGGCAGGCCTTTTTGGGTATATTTTAGAGAAAATGCGGACGCGGATTCAACTTCAAAGCGCAACAGCTAATAGTGGCGTGGGAAGACAGCAAATTCTTCAAGCGCGTACACAACCACGACTTCAGCAAAATCACCTTCGGCGACGACGACCAATGGATTACCTGGCAGGCATAGCTGTCAGGGATTTTCGTGGATGCCGATATACGGGTATTTACGGATTACACAGAAGCACGGGCTTGGGTTCAGAAGTATTCATCCTACACGAGGCCAAATGAGATGAGAATCCTGAAAACATTCTCGCCAATCTCCTTTGCTTTCGCCCTGTCAGCGTGTGTTTTTGTGCCAGCGGTTGATAAATATGAGGATACATCGTCCACCTGCAAAACCTACACAAGAAGCATGTCACTCAAGGCGCTTCATATGAATGGTATGTGTGATGACAAGGGATGTCTTGGTGGAGTGCTAGTCCTTTCTGCGGGGAGCGCACTAATTTCAGGCAGCATCGTTTTGACAGGCAATACCGTTCATTGGCTTGAGTATCAAGGCACATGCAGTGATGGTTACCTCAACGTTACGAAGCAGTTGTTCATTGAGTCCGTCAACAAACCCAAAACGACACCGGCAAGTTAGTTTGCGCACAGGTGGTCAGTTTTAAACGCGTGCCAACAGGACAATCCGGGTTTATCATGCAACCAATTCTCTACATCGACTACGACGGCGTGCTGCTGAAGACGTGCGTCCAGTAAAACGCCTTCCGGTCGTCTTTGAGAACAACAAGATAAGTTTGAGTCCACTTTTCGAGCATGTGCCATTGCTTCAGCGGCCGGCGCCGTACCCCTAGCTGCAGTGCCGTCAACGTCGTGGGTTCGGCATTTGGGCTATAGCTACGCCGTGAAGCAATCTCGCTATAACCGCCGAAATGCGCAACCTATCAAATATTTCAAAACTTAACCGCGGTCAAGGATTACACCAATCAGTTCTCGCACAATCGAATCGTTCTATTGAGATTTGCGAAATTGCATGACAACGCCGGGCATCTCGATGGCGTCATGTAGCAAGTTATTTTCAGTAGATTCGATTGAGCGGCAGCTTGATCGACGAGCCAGTGCATCTGAGTTGAAAAGTGGTGTATTACCCGGATGCCGATTGCGTTTCATTGTAGCGAGTTAGCATCCCTTGGCGGGACCTAATATTCAAGTATCAAGCATACGGCGCGATGGGAGATTGAACAAAGAAGTCACGCATAACACTAGCGGATATAAATTTTATAAAAATTTCTAGGAGAAAACCTTCATGAATCATCAGAGCCAAGTCGCAACTGACAGCAATGTCTATAGTCCGAAGTGGGGTAATCGTTGGGTTCAGCTTGTTTTTGGCATCATATGCATGGCTATGATTGCCAACCTGCAGTACGGCTGGACGGTGTTCGTCGATCCCATGCACGACAAGATGGGCTGGACCAAGGCAGCCATTCAGGTCGCCTTTTCCGTTTTTGTATTGACCGAAACCTGGCTGGTCCCAGTCGAAGGCTGGGCGATGGATAAATTCGGTCCCCGTCCCGTCGTGATGTTTGGTGCAGTCCTGGTGGCGGCCGCCTGGGTCATGAATTCGATGGCGGACTCCCTCGAAATGCTGTACTTCGCGGCGGTGATCGCCGGCGTCGGCGCCGGTTCCGTCTATGGCACTTGCGTCGGCAACGCCCTGAAGCTGTTTCCGGACAAGCGCGGCCTGGCTGCCGGCCTGACCGCCGCCGGATTCGGTGCCGGTGCGGCGATCACCATCATTCCGATCTCCAACATGGTGCGTACCGGCGGCTACCAGCAGGCCTTCTTCACCTTCGGTCTGCTCCAGGGCGCGGTGATCCTGGTGCTGGCGCTGTTCCTCGTCCGTCCGCCGCTCAAGGCTTACGCCGCGGCGGTCAGCAACAAGGCCAATCCCATGAGCCAGCACAACTACACGCCGCAGGAGATGCTCAAGACGCCGGTGTTCTGGTTGCTCTATGTCTGCTTCGTGCTGGTCGCAGCCGGCGGCATCATAGCCGCGGCGCAAGTCGCCCCGATCGCCAAGGACTACGGCGTCGCGACGCTGCCGATGGATGTTTTCGGCGCGATCATGCCGTTGCTGACTCTGGTTCTGGTGATGGACAACCTGTGCAATGGTTTCACCCGGCCACTGACAGGCTGGATCTCCGACAAGCTCGGCCGCGAGAACACCATGCTGGTGGTATTTGTCGGCGAGGGCGTGGCGATCTTGGGCCTGATGCAGTTCGGCCACAATCCGCTCGGCTTCTTGATTTTCGCGCCGATGATTTTCCTCTGCTGGGGCGAGATATTCTCCATCTTCCCTGCGGTTAGCGGCGACACCTTCGGCATGAAGTTTGCCGCAGCCAACAACGGCTTCCTGTACACAGCCAAGGGCACGGCCTCGCTGCTGGTGCCGCTGGCCAGCGTGCTCACGGCGTACACCGGCAGCTGGGTGGTGGTACTCTGGGTCGCTGCGTTCATGAGCATTGCATCCGGTTTGCTGGCCAAATTCGTGATCATGCCGATGCGTCGGAAAATGATCGACGTGAAAAATGTAGTCGCGGGAAGCCTCCAGTCGGTTTAAAACCGAATCGGACGGAGCGGGCTCCTTGTGGGTCCGCTTCGTCCGCGTCACGAGATGCGCGTGGAGTCGGACTACGTGCCATTTTCAGTCAAGAATACTGGCTGGGTGAATGAGGCGATCTCTTCAGGCGATGCCATCTGTTGAAAAAATCGGCCCGGCTCAATGTGAGGGTGACGTAGTTTCGTAAACCCACATTGCGCTGGACGGTGTCGTGATCCACATCGCGCATTTGCGCGAAAAATTATGAATATTCATGAATACCAGGCAAAGAAATACTGCGCAAGTACACTGTGAAAACACCGCGCGGTTTCCCATGCTTTTCCATAGATGATGCGGTGCAGGCAGCGGTGTAATGCTGGCGAAATCCATCGATGAGGTGCGCGAGCATGCCTCGAAAATTCTGGACATGACGTTGGTCATCCATCAGACCGGCCCTGAGGGGGCGGGTGGTGAAACGGCTGTTGATCGAAAAGGGCGCTGACATCAAGAAGGAGCTTTATGTCGGCATGGTAGTGGACCGCGGCAGCCAGCGCGTAGCGTTGATGGCGCCCAGCGAAAGCGGCATGGACATCGAAGAAGTCGCCGCCCACACGCAGGAAAACTCCATCCCGCAGGCGCGTGCCTTCATGCAAAGTCTGTACAAGACTATCGATGAATGCGAACGCTCACCTGCGAAGCAGCGGGCCAGCTGATGGAACCAGGCCTGGGGAAGTCCGACCTGTGTCGGCATTGGCCGTGATCCTGCAAGCATTACCGTCACACGTAATCCTGCCGAAATGGGCAAGCTGCCCAATTTGGTGTTGTGCGCGATTTTTTCCTTGAAGTTCGGCTAGCGCACGACCGGCAGTAAACAAATTGAGGGAAGCTAATCCAATCTCGGTTTTGAAAAGAGAGCATCAAAATGGTACGGCGCTGGGTTCGTTTTAATGAGGGTGGAGTCGTCCGCTTCGGTACGCTCGAAGGCAACCAGATTCGAGTTTATCTGGGCGACATGTTTGACGGCCCCGAGCCCACGGATATGACCGTAAAGCTGGGTGATGTCAGGCTACTGACACCTACTCAGCCAAGCAAGATCATCGCGATGCGGAACAACTTCCGCGCGCTCCGTGAGAAATTGAATTTGGCGACCCCGGCTGAACCTTTGTATTTGATCAAGGCACCGAACTCGTATCTCAACCCGCATGAAACGATCCGTAAACCGTCTTGCGATGGCAAAGTCGTTTTCGAAGGCGAGCTTGGCATTGTGATCGGCAAGACATGCAAGGAAGTGTCCGAAGAAAACGCGATGAATTACGTCTTTGGCTATACCTGTGCCAATGATGTCACGGTGGTTGACATTTCGAATCGCGATCCATCCTTTGCGCAGCGGGTTCGCGCCAAAGGTTTCGATACATTCTGTCCATTCGGACCGGTGGTGGCGACCGGCCTTGATCCCGCAATGCTTGTCGTCAAGACGGTTCTCAATGACGAGATCAGGCAAGACTATCCGATCAACGACATGCTTTTTTCGGTGCGACAACTCGTGAGCATGATATCGAGGGACATGACGCTGAACCCTGGCGATATTATGTTGTGCGGAACCTCGGTCGGGGTCGGTTCAATGAGGCCAGGTAGCACCATCGAGGTCGAGATTGACGGCATCGGAAAGCTCAGCAACCACTTCCAATAATATTGCTTGATCGACCGCGTGGCCGGCGCTCGATTCATACTGCGCTTCAAATGCAAGGAGCGATCGGGTTGCAATATCCGCAATTGAACCGGATGACCTGTTACCCGATCTTGTTCTTGTCAATACACTAGTGTAGTGCATCGTTCTTGGTGATACTTATGTTCAAACCCTTGCAGGTCGGGTGGCACTATGCTGGTCAGATTTTTCCCTGATGTTTGAGTCGGCTGAGGGTTTCCGGGGAGAGGTTGAGATAGGACGCGAGTTCTTTTTTCGGGATCAGGTCGAACAGATCGGAATGCTTGCGCAGAAAGCGGTGCACGCGCCCCGGCGCATCGAGCAGATGCAGCGTGATGGTATGGCCCATGATCTCGCTCATCAGATGCATGACTTCATACTCGAAGCGCTGCTTGACCTCGCCATGTGCTTCCATGAACGCCACCCATTGCTGCATCGGCAGCTTGGCCACCCGCGCCTTGGTCACGCACACGATGCTGTACGGCGTGGGCGTCTTCAGGCGCCAGGCCGCATAGCTGGTTTCGATGTCGCGCTCGACGGCAAAGCGCAGGATCATTTCATGCGCTTTCTGGCTGGTGACCACGCGCTTCAAGATGCCGTCGAGAATGAAGTACTGCTCCATTTCATGCACGCCCTGGTGCAGCAAAAAATCCCCCTTGTTGTAATCGGCGATCGCCAGATGCGGCTCGAGCGCGGCCATCTCGCTGTCACGCATTTCCTTGAGCACGATGTTTTGTTTCAATTGCACGCGAATGATGTCTTTTTCCAGATGGTGGTCGATAAAAGTCATGACAGGGTAGGAGGTGAGTTAATCGAATGCGGCAAATATCATCTGCCGAAAATTGACTGCGGTCAATGAGAAGCGCATGTCCTACTCGCTATGATGGCGACACTGAATAAACGGGCTGCACTGCAACAAGCGCGCAGCGCGGGAAGTGTACCGGTTTCGCCCCTGAAACCCGTTGATGACCGGACGGTGCAACGAGACCTTGTGAAAACGAGCCAGGGCGGTGAAATCAGTCTTCGGAGACTCGCACGATTTCCACACCGAGGTGAAAAAATCTGGTGGGCTTTGACTTGAGTCAACGGGTTTTTTACCGGGTGCGCCAGGTACCTTCAACCGCATAGCAGAACCTTTATCGAATTCAAACGAAGAAAGAGGTATTTTATCATGACAAGCGACATTCAATCTCCCGAGCAAACCGACGGGTTTCACCTCGTCATCGACGCGTTGAAGCTCAACGGGATCACCAACATCTATGGCCTGCCCGGTATTCCAATCACGGATCTGACCCGCAAGATGCAGGCCAACGGCATGCGCGTGATCTCGTTCCGCCATGAGCAGAACGCCGGCAACGCGGCGGCCGCCGCAGGTTTCCTGACAAAGAAGCCCGGTATCTGCCTGACGGTATCCGCCCCCGGTTTCCTCAACGGCCTGACCGCACTGACCAATGCGACAACTAATTGTTTCCCGATGATCCTGATCAGCGGCTCCAGCGAGCGCGAGATCGTGGACCTGCAACAGGGTGACTACGAGGAGATGGACCAGCTGGCCATCGCCAAACCCCTGTGCAAGGCCGCCTTCCGCGTGCTCAATGCCGAAGACATCGGCGTGGGCATCGCCCGCGCCATCCGCTCCGCCGTCTCCGGGCGCCCGGGCGGTGTGTACCTGGACCTGCCCGCCAAGCTGTTCGGGCAAGCCATTGACGCCGCGGCCGGCAAGGCCTCGCTGATCAAGGTGGTGGACCCGGCTCCGCGCCAGATCCCGGCCCCGGACGCCGTCAAGCGCGCCTTGGACCTGCTCAAGAGCGCCAAGAAGCCCCTGATCCTGCTGGGCAAGGGCGCCGCCTACGCCCAGGCCGATGCCGACATCCGCGCCTTGGTCGAGAAGACCGGCATTCCCTATCTGCCGATGTCCATGGCCAAGGGTCTGCTACCCGACACGCACGAGCAGTCGGCCTCTGCCGCCCGATCGTTCGTGCTGCCGGAAGCCGACGTCGTGCTGCTGGTCGGTGCGCGGCTGAATTGGCTGCTTTCGCAAGGCAAGGGCAAGACTTGGGGTGGCACGAACCATAAGGCTTGGGGCGGCCAGAAATTCATCCAGATCGACATCTCGCCGACCGAGGCTGACAGCAACGTGCCCATCGAGGCCCCGTTGGTCGGCGATATCGGCTCCTGTGTGTCGGCCCTGCTGGCCGGTATCGGCTCGAACTGGGCCAAGCCGCCGGCCGAATGGTTGAACGCCATCGCGGAGCGCAAGAACAAGAACGTCGCCAAGATGGCCGAGACCCTCGCCAAAAATCCGACGCCAATGAACTACCATAGTTCGCTGAACGTGGTGCGCGACATCATCAAGGCCAACCCGGACGCCATCCTGGTCAACGAAGGCGCCAACGCGCTGGACTTCACGCGCTCCATCGTTGACATGTACAAGCCGCGCAAGCGCCTGGACGTCGGCACCTGGGGTATCATGGGCATCGGCATGGGCTTTGCCGTGGCGGCTGCCGTGGAAAGCGGCCAGCAGGTCATCGCCATCGAGGGTGACAGCGCCTTCGGCTTCAGCGGCATGGAAGTCGAGACGATCTGCCGCTATAATCTGCCGGTCTGTGTAGTCATCATGAACAACAACGGTGTCTACCGCGGCGACGAAGTCAATGTGACTGGTGGAAAGGATCCGTCGCCCCTGGTGTTCGTCAAGGGCGCACGCTACGAAAAGATGATGGAAGCATTCGGTGGTGTCGGCGTGCTCGCCACCACCCCGACCGAGTTGCGCAAAGCCATGGAAGAAGCCATCAAGTCCCGCAAGCCCACCCTGATCAATGCCGTCATCGATGAAACCGCAGGCACCGAAAGCGGCCGCATCACCAGCCTGAACCCCCAAAGCGTCGCAAAAAAGAAATAAGTTACCATTCACAAAGGAGATAAACAAATGCCAAACAAACCACTCAAAGATATCAAGATCATCGACTTCACCCACGTGCAAGCGGGGCCTGCCTGTACCCAGATGCTGGCGTGGTTTGGCGCTGATGTGATCAAGGTGGAGCGCCCCGGTTCGGGCGATGTCACCCGCAGCCAGTTGCGCGACATCCCTAATGTCGACGCGCTGTACTTCACGATGTTGAACAGCAACAAGCGCTCCCTGACCCTGGACACCAAAACTCCAGAAGGCAAGGCCGTGCTGGAAAAGCTGATCAAGGAATCCGACGTGCTGGTCGAGAACTTCGGCCCGGGCGCACTCGACCGCATGGGCTTTTCCTGGGAACGCATCCAGGAGCTCAACCCCAGGATGATCCTGGCTTCGGTCAAGGGCTTCAGCGAGGGTCACGAATACGAAGACCTCAAGGTCTATGAAAACGTGGCCCAGTGCGCCGGCGGCGCTGCTTCCACCACCGGCTGGTGGAAGGGAGAGCAATCCGGCCCGCTGGTTTCTTCTGCCGCCCTGGGTGACACCAATACCGGCATGCACCTGGCAATCGGCATCCTGACCGCCTATATCGGCCGGCAGCAGACCGGCAAGGGCCAGAAGGTGGCGGTGGCCATGCAGGACGCCGTGCTGAACCTGTGCCGCGTCAAGATGCGCGACCAGCTGCGTCTGGACGCCGTCGGCCACCTGGAAGAGTACCCGCAGTTCCCGCACGAGATGGAAGCGTTCGCCGACAGGGTGGTGCCTCGCGGCGGCAACGCCGGTGGCGGCGGTCAGCCCGGCTGGATTTTGAAGTGCAAGGGCTGGGAAACCGACCCCAATGCCTACATCTACTTTACGATCCAAGGCCAGGCCTGGGCACCGATTTGCGACGCCATCGGCAAACCCGAGTGGAAGACCGACCCGATGTACATGACACCCAAGGCACGCCAGCCGCATATCATGGACATCTTCGGTACCATCGAGGAGTGGCTCAAGGACAAGACCAAGTTTGAGGCCGTCAATATCCTGCGCAAGTTCGACATCCCGTGCGCCCCGGTGTTTTCGATGAAGGAACTGCTCCATGACAAGTCCCTGCGCGCGAGCGGCTCGATCGTGGAAGTTCCCCACAAGGAGCGCGGCAGCTACTGGACCGTGGGCAGCCCGATCAAGTTCTCCAACCTCAAGCCCGAGATCACCGCTTCCCCGTTGTTGGGCGAACACACCGATGAAGTTCTGGCCGAGCTCGGTTACGACAAGGGACAGATTGCCGTGATGCATGCGGCAAAGGCAGTTTGAAGACCGGTAATTAATTTAGTGCTCTAAGAGCGGCGTTCAGGTGCCTGTATGGGTTTCGGAACGCCGCTCTAATCTTTCAGGGATAAGGGGTAGGTCTATGCACTCAGCAATTGATTTCAAGCAGCTCGTAGAGGCAGTAGGCGATGCGATCGTCGTTTGTGACGCAAACGGCGCAATCACGCTGTGGAACCCGGCGGCCGAGCGCTTGTTCGGCTTTGCCGAAAGCGAGGCGCTGGGCCAATCGCTCGATCTGATTATTCCGGAGCGGCAGCGCCAGCGCCACTGGGATGGTTATCACAAGACAATGCAGACAGGGCAAACCCGTTACGGTAATGATGTGCTGCGGGTGCCGGCGCTGCATAAAGACGGGCGCGCCTTATCGATTGCGTTTACGGTGGCCATGCTGTTTTCGGCAGAGAAAAAGGTGACGGCCATTATCGCGATAATTCGCGATGAAACCGCTCGCTTTAGTGAAGAGCGCAGTTTGCGCAAACGCTTGGCGGAACTTGAAGCCAAATAAAGCACCCCCGCGGCAAGCAGCGGGGTATTAACTGCGCTCTTCAATCTGCCGGCTTTCAGCCACAGCCTTCGCCCCAAGGGACGGGGAATTGAACCCACAGAGATTAAAGTGGCTTGTTAGCGTTTCCCCGACTCCAGTCTCGATTGATCGCTTTGAAAGAATGCGTGCCTGTATCGGGGCGCTGTTTGGCATAGTTTTAGCGGGTTTGTGCAGCTATCTATTGCTCGGTAATACACCAGATTCAATCTGGCTCATTGCACCGATGGGCGCATCCACCAATTCGTAGCGATGCTACGGAGTGTCATCGTTCCTGCTTGCCAAGGATGTTTAAGCCGGCGATGCAATGGAATTCAAGTCGTTCGCCGATCAAAGCCGGCTTTTTGCAAAGCGAACTCGATACAGCGGTAAGTCCGCTGTAGTTTCAGTAAGCTGCGTATCTAGACTACGAGCATGATTTTCCCCACATGCGAACTTGTTTCCATCAGCGCATGGGCTTGAGCGGCCTGCTGCAGCGGAAAGGTTTTATAAATAACCGGCTTGATTTTCCCGGATTCGATCAAAGGCCAGACATGTTGCCGCAATTGGGACGCGATGGCTGCCTTGAACGCGACTGGACGCGGACGCAGCGTCGAGCCGGTCACTGTCAAGCGACGAAGCAAAATCTGTCCCAAACTGACATTTGCTTTGCCGCCACCGAGCAATGCGATGAACACCAGGCGCCCATCATCGGCCAGGCAGCTGATTTCGCGGGGGACATAATCGCCACCCACCATGTCCAGGATTACGTCGGCACCTTTGCCATCCGTGGACAATTTGACGATCTCGACAAAATCTTCTGTCCGGTAATTGATGCAGCGTTCCGCCCCAAGCGCTTCGCATGCACGGCATTTTTCATCAGAACCCGCGGTTGCAAAAACACGGTGTCCAAGCGCTGTCGCAAGCTGGATCGCAGTCACGCCGATACCCGATGAGCCGCCTTGCACCAGCAGGGTTTCTCCATCTGCCAGTCTTGCCCGGTCGAATACATTGCTCCATACGGTGAAAAACGTCTCAGGCAGGGATGCCGCTTCAATCGCATTCAACCCCTTCGGCATAGGCAGGCAGAGCTCAATCGATGCTGCGCAATATTCCGCATAGCCGCCACCTTGTACCAGCGCGCAGACCAGTTCTCCTTTTTTGAAACCGCTGCCGGCTAAATCGCCATCAACAATTTCTCCCGCTACTTCCAGTCCGGGGAGATCCGATGCGCCGGGAGGAACCGGATAATTACCGGTGCGCTGCAGCACGTCCGGGCGATTAACGCCGGATGCATGTACCTTGATCAGGACCTGTCCAGGTTGAAGTGCCGGCAGCGGCCGTTCGCACATTTTCAATACCTCGGGAGGTCCGGGTTGGGTGATTTCAATTGCGAACATGGATGGAGTCCTCTGTGACACAACAAATGCTCAACGATACAGCAAGAAGAATTTTTGCGCAGCCGCTTCAGAATCGACGGCCATGTAAATGCTGCTGATTGC
>Ga0208080_1001523_pt1 | contig 11304 bp, 11 predicted proteins | sample NGESurdeep092012_3_FD_184476 | JGI IMG/M metagenome (GOLD analysis project Ga0208080, IMG submission 184476) | Arctic peat soil microbial communities from Barrow, Alaska - NGEE Surface sample 210-3 deep-092012 (SPAdes) | ecosystem: Environmental > Terrestrial > Soil > Wetlands > Peat ...
GAGGAAGGTCTGGCCGGGGTCCGAGGTGATCTGCACTTTGATCTGGTCGGAAAGCACCTTGGTGCCGCCGGTGACGGCGCTGCGGTCGCCGCCGCTCTCGCGGATGACCGGCGCCGACTCGCCGGTGATCGCCGACTCGTCCACAGAGGCGATGCCCTCGATGACGTCGCCGTCGCCGGGGATGGTCTCACCGGCGCAGACGACCACGACGTCGCCCTTGCGCAGCTCGCTGGCCATGACCTGCTTGACCGCACCGTCGACTTCGACGTTGGCGAGGGTCTCGGTCTTGGTCTTGCGCAGGGTGTCGGCCTGCGCCTTGCCGCGGCCCTCGGCCATCGACGTGGCGAAGTTGGCGAACAACACGGTGAACCAGAGCCAGCCGCTCACCATGCCGACGAAGGCCGTGTCGCTGCCCCCGTGGATGAGGCCGAGAGCGAAGTAGACCGTTGTGATGACGCTGCCCACCTCGACCACGAACATCACGGGGTTGCGGGCGACCTCGCGCGGATCGAGCTTCACGAAGGAACTGCTGATCGCAGGCCAGATCAGCTGTCGCATGGAGGCCTGGCTCTTCTTGGCCGTGTGCTGTTGGGGGTGCTGTTGATGGTCGGTCATGGCGTCACGTGTCTCACGAGAAGAGTTTGCCGGCGTTCATCAGGAAATGCTCGACGATCGGCCCGAGGGCGAACGAGGGGAAGTACGTGAGGGCGCCGACGATGAGGATCACGCCGACGACGAGCGCCACGAAGATCGGGCCCGTCGTGGGGAACGTCCCGCTCGATTCGGGCACGGCCTTCTTGGCGCCCAGCGAACTGGCCAGCGCGAGGCACGGGATGATGAAGAAGAAGCGGCCCCACAGCATGATGAGTCCGCCGGCGGTTGACCAGAACTTGCCGCTGACGGTGAGACCGGCAAAGGCGCTGCCGTTGTTGCCGGTCTGGGAGATGGTCGCGTAGAGGATCTCGGAGAGGCCGTGCGGCCCGTGGTTGAGCACGGCGTCTTTGCCGGCGGGCAGCACGGCCGCCAAGGCGGCGAGTCCCAGCGAAGTGACGCAGAAGTAGAGGGTCGCGAGCACCGCGAGCTTCATCTCGCGACCCTCGATCTTCTTGCCCAGGTACTCGGGCGTGCGACCCACCATGAGGCCGGCGATGAACACCGCCAGGACGGCGAAGATCAGCAGGCCCATGATGCCCACGCCGACGCCGCCGAAGACCACCTCGCCGAGCGCCATGTTCAGCATCGCCATGCCGCCTGCCAGGGGGGTCAGGCTGTCGTGGGCGTTGTTCACCGCGCCCGTCGAGGTGTCTGTGGTGACCGTCGCGAACAGCACCGATGCGCCGATCCCGTTGCGTACTTCCTTGCCTTCCTGATTGCCGCCAGACTGCGTGGCCGTGGCGGCCTGCGTCACTCCGGCTTTGGTGAAGTTCGGGTTGCCGCGCTGCTCGCTCACGTACATCACGCTCACGCTCATGACCAGCAGCACCATCGCCGCGGCGAAGAGCGCCCAGCCCTGACGCTGGTTCCCTGCGAACTTCCCGAACATGTAGGTGAACGCCACCGGGATGGCCAGGATGGCCAGCATCTCGACGAAGTTCGTCAGCGGCGTCGGGTTCTCGAACGGGTGCGCGGAGTTGGCGTTGTACGAGCCGCCGCCGTTGGTGCCGAGCTCCTTGATGATCTCCTGCGAGGCGAACGGTCCCTGCGCGATCGTCTGCGCGACGCCCTGCACGGTCACGGCGTGGGTGGGCCCGTTCAGGTTCTGCACCACGCCCTGCGACACGAGGAACAGCGCCCCGACGACGCAGATCGGCAACAGGATGTAGAGGAAGCTGCGTGTGAAGTCGACCCAGAAGTTGCCGAGCTCGCGGCTGGAGTGGCGCGTGAGTCCTCTGATGAAGGCTACCGCGACGGCCATGCCGATGGCGGCGGAGACGAAGTTCTCACGCGCCAGCCCCAGCATCTGCGAGAGGTAGCTCACGGAGGTCTCCGGCACATAGACCTGCCAGTTGGTGTTGGTCGCGAAGCTCACCGCAGTATTGAACGCGACCCAGGGGTTCATGCCGGGGACGTGCGCAGGGTTGAGTGGCAAGTGGCCCTGCAACCGCAGGACCGCGTAGATGAACAGGAGCACCGCGAAGTTGAAGACGATCATCGAGAGCGCGTAGCCGACGACGCCCATCTCTCGCGTCTCGTCGACGCCGCATAGGCGGTAGACGAGGCGCTCCACCGGCCGCAGCACGGGGTGCAGGAACGTGCGCTCGCCGCGGTACACGTGCGCCATGTAGGTACCGAGCGGCTTGGCGATGAGCCCAAGCAGGACGAGGAAGACTACGATCTGAAGGATGCCCCAGGCCATGTGCTAGTCGCCCGCGGTCAGAACTTCTCGGGCCGCAGGAGCGCGTACAGCAGGTAGAGCAGCAGAGCCGCCGCCACGAGGCCGAGGACGAGGTATGCCGTGTTCACGAGGCGCTTCGCCTACAGACGCGACGCGACGCGCGCGTAGGCGACGGCGAGTACGCAGAACAGGACGACGAGGACGACGTAGGCGAGATCAGCCATGCGTGTTCCTCACCGGCGCCGTTCCTCGCACGAGGGCGGCAGGCCCGTGGGCGGCCCGGCCGGGCAGGCCTTCCGTCGGGCGCGGGGCGTCGCAGCACGTTGTGGGGGGTCTGCCGGTCATGGGAGTTGGAGTCGAGGTCTGCCGGATGGGCCCGGGAGGCTCAGCCCCTGCCCTCGGGAAGAGCCGGGGACCCGGGGTCGCGACGCCAGTGGTCGTGCGCCGCCGCGGGTGAGACCGCGGCCGGCGATGAGGCAATGCGCGCGGCTGCGCCCGCGGCGTTCGCGCGCACTGGGGCTCGCCGAGCGCGCAGCAGGTGGCGCTCCAGGATCGTCGCGTACAAAACGTAGACGAGGCAGGCGACGCTCGTCAGGAGCGCGGCGACGAACACGCCGTCTATGAGGATCTCCCAGAGCACCATCTCGTGCCTCCCGGTCTGTTCGCATCCATGCGGATGCATCGCAGGTACACCAGGAAGGTACCCGGAGGTGCCTAAAGGGGCCGTGAACGCGCACGGCCGCCGCATTAATGTTTCATCAAGGCTGCGGCGGCCGCCATGTGCCGGGCTCGAGCGGTGTGCGGCAGGTTCCTGCATGATCCGACGGCGCCGTGGGCGGCCGTCGGGGACTCAGGTCGTGGGCTCCTCCGGGAGCGAGAATCGGAAGCCCACGCCGGGCTCGGTGATGATGTAGCGGGGCCCGCCGGGGTGCGGCTCTATCTTCTTGCGCAGGTTGCTCACGTGCACGCGCAGCGTCTGCGCGTCCTCGACCCATTCGGGTCCCCACACCTGCTCGAGGATCATGCGCTGAGTCACCACGAGGCCGGCGTTCCGCGCCAGATAGGCGAGGATGTCGAACTCCGTCGGCGTGAGGGCGATCTCCTCGCCGGCCCGCGTGACCCGGCGGCGAGCGATGTCGATCTCGAGATCGCCCGAGGTGACGATCGGCGGCGGCGAGGTGAGGGCCGCCGCCCGGCGCAGCAGCGCTCTGATGCGGGCCAGCAGCTCGCCGGCCGAGAAGGGCTTGGTCAGATAGTCGTCGGCCCCCTCGTCGAGGGCCTCGATCTTGTCGGCTTCGTTGGCGCGCACCGAGAGGACAAGGATCGGAGCGGTCATCCAAGTCCGCAGTTCGCGGCAGACCTCGATGCCGCTGCGGTCGGGCAGCGCCAGGTCGAGGACCACCAGGTCGGGCGGCGCGTCGATCGCCTTGAGGAGGGCCTCCTCGGCGGTCGCCGCCATCTCCAAGATGTAGCCGCGTGTCGAGAGGATGGACTTCAGGGCCCGCCTGATCTGCTGCTCGTCGTCGACGACGAGGACGCGCGTCGGCCTCTCCGGCACGGTCATGCGGTGTCCTCCTTGTCGCTCGCCTCGTGGCCGCCGCCGCTCGGCAGGGTGATCACGAAGCGCGCCCCATGGGGGACCACGTCTTCGACCCGGATGGTGCCCCCGTGGCTGCGCACGATCTCGCGGGCGATCGCCAGGCCGAGGCCGGTGCCCGATGGCGCGTGTCCGCCGGTGCGCTGCCCGCGATAGAACTTCTCGAACACCGCTTCGTGTTCGTCGGGCGGTACGCCAGGTCCTTGGTCCTCGACCCAGAGGCGCACGCCTTGGTTCCAGCCGCGTGCGCCGATCGTCACCGGGCTCTCGTGGGCGTACAGAAGCGCGTTCTCGAGCAGGTTCTGGATGGCGCGCGTCAGCTGCACGAAGTCGACGTCCACGACCGGCGCATCTTCGGGCATGTCCAGCCGCACGCGCTCGCGCAGGTGCGCGGGGAGGGTATCGATGCCCGCGGCCACGATGTCGCTCAGCTCGTAGAGCTCACAGCGCGGTTCCCACGCGTGAGCCTCGAGGCGCGATAGCTCGAGCAGAGCGCCGATGCTGTTGTTCAGGCGCGCGACGTCGGCGACGATGGCGCGCAGTTCGTCCCGAACGCTCTGCTCGTCCCAGTCCACGTCGCTCTCCAGCAGGTTGCTCACCGTTGCGGTGAGCGCCGCCAGCGGTGTCTTGAGCTCGTGCGACACGGACGATAGAAGACTGGACTTGAGCTGGTCGGCTTCGCGCTCGGCCGCGGCCTTCGTGGCAGCCGCTTGGAGCTGCTCGCGCTCGAGAAAGGCGCCGACGAGGTTGCTGAGCGAGGTGACCAGGCGCGCGTCGCCGGCGGAATAGCGGCGCCCGTTCGTACGGGCTTGGACGGTCAGCACGCCGGAGACGCCGGACGGGCTGCGGACCGGCACGTAGAGCCCGCCGTCGCCGGCCGCGGTGACGGTCGCCGGTGAGGCCTCCAGCGCAGCGCCCCGAGCGCCCGGCGCTTCGCCTTCGCGGACGGCCCGGCGGGCGCGCTCGGCGACGGCGGGGTCGGGGCAGCCCCCGGAAGGTGCCTGGCAGTACGACTCCAGGTCGTCGCCGTCGAGCACGAACAGCGTCGCCGCGCCGGCGCCGAGCACGTCGACGACCTCCTTGAGGCAGCTTTCCGCCATGTGGGCGGTCGAGGTCTGCGACACGACCGCGGCGCTGAGGCGGTTGAGGGCGGCCGTCTCGTGTTCCCGAGCGATCGCCCGCGCCTCGCGTTCTCGCAAGCGCCCCGTCTGGACGCCGACGATCACCCCGATGATGAGGAAGGCGACGAGCGACAGCCAGTCCTTGGGGTCGTGGATCTCGAGGGTGTGGTAGGGCGGCAAGAAGAAAAAGTTCCAGGCGAAGAAGGCGAGCACGGCGGCGAGGAGGCCCGGCCCCGTCCCCGCCAAGCTCGCGACGAGCAAGATGATCAGCAGGTAGAGCAGGGCCCACTGGCCCTTGGCGAAGGAGCCTCTCCCGGGGAGGAAGACGGCCGTCGAGAGAGCGATCGCCACGATGGCGAGGACGTAGCCGTGCCGCGAGACGAGGGCGCTGAGGCGTGCGGTCATGCCGGCATCCTAGCGCGGACTCGAGCGGCCGGATAGTGGCGATGCCGCCGCTGGCGCCTGGGTCGGTCGGTGTGATCCGGCCTGGCGCTCGTGACGGAGGCAACGGGGGACCCAGGGTCTCCCGCGCGGAACGGTCAATGCGTCATGGAGATCAGGGTGGCAGACGGAGTGGAGACGTTCGTGCGCGATCGCGGCGGGCGTCTGTACATGTGGACGAGCGAGCGCGGCTGCTGCTGGGGGCGCCTGCGCGACGAAGCCACGCAGGCGCGGCTCAGCTCTTCACTGTCGGAGACGGCCCATGGCCGCCCAGCCTACTGCGCCGTCATCGCGCCGTCGGCCACCAGCACCGTGCCGGTGACGAACGAGGACTCGTCCGAGGCGAGGAACAGCGCCACGTTGGCGATCTCCCGCGGCTCGCCCGGGCGGCCGATCGGCTGGAACGAGTCGATCGTGGCGTACACGTGCTCGAGCCCGCCCAGCAGCTCCGCGTGGGCGTAGTTGACGGGCGTGTCGACCCAGCCGGGCGCGATGGCGTTGCAGCGGATGCCCTTCTTCACGTAGTCGAGCGCGATGCCCTTGGACAGCATGACGATCGCGCCCTTGGAGGCGGCGTAGACCGTGAGGAACGGCTCGGCGACGATGCCGTTCACCGAGCTCGTGTTGATCAGCGAGCCGCCGCCCCCTCGGAGCATGTGCGGGATGGCGTACCGGCACCCGTACATCGTCCCCTTGACGTTCACGTTCAGCGTCCGGTCGATGACCTCGTCGGGTACCTCGTGGAACACGCCCGGCAGGTTCACGCCGGCGTTGTTGAACACCACGTGGAGCCCGCCCCAGCGCTCGACCGTGCCGTCGGTGTAGGCGCGCACCTGTTCCGGATCGGAGATGTCGGCCTGCACCGCGAACGCGGCGTCGCCGATCTCGCTCGACGTCGCCGCGACCGACTCGCCGTTTATGTCCACACACGTCACGCGCGCGCCCTCTTCGGCGAACCGGATCGCGCTGGCCTTGCCGATGCCGGACCCCGCGCCCGTCACGATCGTCACCTTGCCGTCCAGGCGTCCACTCATGGGACCTCCTCCGCTCGTCGTCCGTGCCCGTGCAGCAGCATCCTACTGCAGATGGCACGACCCCCAGTGACACTGAGCCATTCAGCGGCGCCATGATAGGTCGCCGTGCGAGCGCCAGCGTCTGTGCTTCCTACCGCCGCCTGTAGGCCGGCGCGAAGATCAGCATGGGCGTGAAGAGTTCCAGTCGCCCGGCCAGCATGCAGAACGTGAGGATGATCTTGCCCGCCGGGTGCACCCACATGAAGTTGTCGAAGGGGCCGACGTCGCCGAGCCCCGGCCCCACGCCCCCCATCGCCGTGGCGGCCGCCGACGTGGCGGTGGGGAAGTCCATGCCGGTGAGCGACAGGCCGGCAGTGGCGAGCACCCAGACGACCAGGTAGAGGCCCATGAACGCGGAGACCGCGCGCATCATGTCGGTCGTCACCGCCTTCTCCCCGAGGCGCGGCGGCGCCACGGCGTATGGGTGGACCGTGTGGAAGAACCTGTGCAGAGCCTGCTTAGGCTGAAGTTACCCCCGCCCGCCCCCACTGATCCTGTAACCGTTCAGGCCCCCCTGGCCATTGGGTGAGCAGGGACCTTCCTGGGTCCGGCGAACACGGGCGCTATGGAACGCGCCGAAGCTGAGGCAATTCTCGACGGCGACCGGGAGACGGCGCTCGCCCTGCTGATGCGAATCGATGAGCTGATCGAGGCGAACCGACGGCTGGAGGCCCGCGTCGCAGAGCTCGAGCAGCGCCTGAGCCGAAGCTCGCGCAACTCCTCGCTGCCGCCCTCGGCCGATCCGCCCTCGGCACCGCCGAGACCGCGCAGGCCAGGCTCGGGCCGAGAGCGGGGCGCCCAGCCCGGCCACAAGGGTAGAAGCCGTCCCCTGCTTGCGCTCGAGTGCGTCGATGAGCTCATCGAGCACTGGCCCGAGCGCTGCAGCTCGTGCGCGCGACCCTTCCAGGAGAAGGAGCGCATCCAGGTCGCCGCGCCGCAGCGCCATCAGGTCTGCGAGCTGCCCGCGATCGCCGTGTGGGTGAGCGAGCACCGCCTGCAGCGGCTGCGCTGCCCCGCTTGTGCCGCCGAGACGCGGGCAACGCTGCCGGCCGGGGTGTCGCCGGGAGCCTTCGGCCCGCGCCTCCAGGCGGCGGTCGCCACCCTCGCGGTGCGCAACCGCGTCTCCCGACGCGACACCACAGAGCTTTTGCGCGAGCTGTTCGGCGCCGCGCTCTCGACCGGCTCGATCGACGCCATCGTGCAGCACGCGGGCGAGGCGCTCGCAGAGCCCCACGCTCAGCTTGCAGACCAGATCCGCTCCGCCTCGGCCGTCAACCTCGACGAGACCGGCTGGCGCCTGCGCGGCGGCAAGCGCACGCTCTGGGGCGCGCTCACCTGCCGCGCAGCGGTCTTCCGCATCGCCGAGGGTCGCCACGAGCGCGAGGCTAAGGCACTGCTCGGCGAGGGGTTCGCAGGAATCACTTCCTCCGATCGCTGGTGGGCCTACGACTACCTCGATGCGGAACGGCGGCAGTTCTGTTGGGCGCACCTGGTGCGCGACTTCACCGCGCACAGCGAGGGACTCGGCGCCCAGAAGCAGTTCGGCGTGGCCGGCCTTCGGGTCGCGGCGTGTTCTCGGAGACGATCACCGTCGCAGCCGACGGCGAGACCTTCACATCGACGATCCGCTACGAGGCCTTCGATGAAGCCGACAAGCCGGTCGAAGGAGGCGGTGACGCCACCGGACGGGGCGTCAGGCTGCGGTTCTGACACCCGGCTGCGCGCCTGCGGCCTGGCAGGCGCGTGGGTGCGTCGCGACTGGGATGAGCGAGGTGATGAGCGCGTTGAAGTATGACGGGGTGATCTTCGATCTCGACGGCACGCTCGTCGACACGCTCAAGGACCTGGCCGACGCCATGAACCGGGTTCTGAGCGGTGAACAGGCGCCCGTCCACAGCTACGCGACCTACAGGCTGCTCATCGGGAAGGGGATCCGCAACCTGGTCGGCCAGGCGCTCCCCCCGGAGAAGCGCAGCGACGAGACGATCGCCCGGTGCTACGAGCGCATGATCGCCGACTACGGGGAGAACTGCCTGGTCAAGACCCGGCAGTATGACGGCGTCGCCGAGCTGGTGAGCGGCCTGCGGACCGCCGGCGCCACGCTGGCCGTGTTCTCCAACAAGTCGGACGAGCTGACCCGGCGGATCGTCGAGAGCTTGTTCGGTCCCGGCGACTTCGACGTCGTCATGGGGGCGCAGCCGGGTCTGCCCCTGAAGCCCGACCCCACAGTGGCGCTGCTCATCAGCGCCCGCCTGGGCGTCGCTCCCGGCCGAATCGTCTTCCTCGGCGATTCAGGGATCGACATGCTCACCGCCACCGCGGCGGGGATGATCGCCGTAGGCGCCGCGTGGGGCTTCAGGACGAAGGACGAACTGGTCGAGAACGGCGCCCGCGTGGTGCTCGACCATCCGCTGGAGCTGCTCGAGCTGCGGCGCTGACGCCGGCGCGGCCGCTGCGCGGACGCCGGCGTTGGGCGAGCGCCGCTACGCGAGCGCTCCCGTTTCGCGCAGCAGCCCGAGAAACGCCGGCATCAGCGCGCGGTGCGCCACCACCACGGCGGGCCCGTGCCCATGCGCTGCACGTGGGAACGCCACCTCGGCGCCGGCCGCGCGCGCGATGACGCTGCCGGCCGCGTAGTCCCACGGCGAGAGGTCGAGCTCCCAGTACGCATCCACGTGGCCGGCGGCGACGTGGCAGAGATCGAGAGCAGCCGTCCCGCCGCGGCGGATGTCGCGCACGCGGCCCAGGACTTGTGCCACGACGGAGCCCTGGCGCTCGCGCTGAGCCGCCTCATACGAGAAGCCGGTGGCCACCAGGGCCGTCGAGAGGTCGGGCTGTTCTCGCACGTGGATCGGCTGGTCGTCGCAGACCGCTCCGAACCCGCTGATCGCCCGATACAGGCGGCCCGCGCTCGAATCGTAGACGACACCGATCTGCGGCTGCCCCTCGATCTCGACCGCGATGGAGACCGCGAACGCCGGATAGCCGTAGACGTAGTTGGTGGTCCCGTCGAGCGGGTCGATCACCCAGCGCACCCCGCTCGTGCCTTGACCCAGCGTCCCCTCCTCGCCGAGCACGGCGTCGTCGGGCCGCAGTTGGCTCAACCGCTCGACGATCATGCGCTCCGACTCGCGATCCACCTGGCTCACGAGATCGGTGGGTGAGGACTTCGTCTCGATGCGAAGGGTGCTCTGCATTCCCTCTGCGTGCACCTGGCCGGCGTCGCGGGCGAGGTTGCTCGCGAGTGCAAAGAGCTCCCGCAGATTGATCGGGACCTCGGCCCAGAGGTTGTCAGCGGCGGGCTGGACTGATCCAGATCCCGATTCGACGTGGCGTTTGGCGGCCATCGATGGCGCTCCTCGCTGCGGCATGTACTGCACGAGACAAAAGGATGGGGCGCCCTGTCGCGTGGTGCGTCGCCCGGGGAACGTAGCAGATGCCCCGCGTTCTCACCAGGCGTCAGATCTCGGCGACCGGCATCACCATCGGTATGGCGGCCAGCACCAGAGCGCCGGCCGTCGTCGTCAGGATCGCTGCCCAGTCGCCGGGCAGCGGCCGATCCTCGTCGAGAGCCCGCCGGATGCGCCGCGCGCTGACCGCCGCGTAGATGATCAGAAAGACGCCGAGAAGGCCGTAGCCGATGCTGAGGACGGCGAAGGCCGCCTGCGAGGCGTCGATCAGCGCCGGGATGAGTCGACCGACCGCCAGCGCGATACCGATCGACGTCAGACCGGTGCGCAACCAAGCGAGGTACGTGCGCTCGGCGGCCAGATAGGTGCGTCGCGGGGCCGAGTCACGCTCTGGGCCGGCCTCCGGCTGCTGCCGCTCGTCGTCCTCTGGTGCCCGCGTCATCGGCCGGCCTCCCTCCGCTGTCCGCTCGGTCACCCTCCGACGACCAAGCGTACCTCTTACGGGCTCGCAGCGGGGAGCGCCGACGTCGAGGGGCTCAAGTGGCTGGGCGCCCGGGCCACGTCCCCGGCAAGACCGGCGCCGGCCGGGCGGCCCAGCCTGGCCCGGTTATGGTAGATTCGGTCGAGACACGGACCTAGAAGCAACGGGCCGCCGCCGAGCAACGTGCTGGGCGACACGACTAAGCGTTGTGACGAAGCGACCGTCTGCGCTGCCCGGAAACTGCGGAGAGGCGCGTGACGGCAGCGCCGTCACGCGCCTCTCGCAGGACACGCCGCTGCTAGTACTAGGCGGCTCGGCGCAGCTCCTGCCGCTCGTACAGCTCGGCGACATCGATGTAATTGCGCATGCTCACGCACTTGCCGTCGCGCAGCTGCCAGACGTGCGCGAACGGCACGTCGAGCGTCGGGCTCACGCCCTTGGGCCGCACCTTGAAGCTGCCGACTACGACCACCGTGTCGCCCTCGCCGTAGTACTCGCGCGGGTCCAGCTCAAGGCTGTCGTAGTCCTTCGAGATTGGCTCGAAGACTCTGTGCAGCACTTCGTCGCGGCCGTGCAGCGTGCCGCCGGGAGGCCCGTAGACCCACTCGGGCTCCGTCCACTCGATGTTCTCGTCGAACATACCCATGATCCCTGGGATGTCCTGTCTGTTGAACGCGGCGTAGCCCGCGCGAAGGATGTCCTTGTTGCTCTCGCTCATGGTGTGTCTCCTGATGGAGGAATAGCGTTTGGTGGTCCGGACGGGTCGTAGTTTGAATGGTTCCCTCTCAACGCGTTGCGAACCCGATGTCCCGTGGTTGCCGATGTTGCGTGACGCGAGACCATCTT